>Ga0105048_10002425_pt1 | contig 30264 bp, 30 predicted proteins | sample MAT05_FD_78382 | JGI IMG/M metagenome (GOLD analysis project Ga0105048, IMG submission 78382) | Freshwater microbial communities from Lake Fryxell liftoff mats and glacier meltwater in Antarctica - MAT-05 | ecosystem: Environmental > Aquatic > Freshwater > Ice > Liftoff microbial mat | place... | reverse complement strand
TGCAAAACAAAACAAGGAAGTACCAAGACGCCATAACCTACTACCGGCAGCATAATCCATTCTACATGAACAGAAGACATTTTGTAAAATTATCAGCCCTTACCACACCGGCATTGGTTATGATAAATGGTTGCAAAACAGGTGAAAACAACACCACAAAACCCTTAGTGATAAGCACATGGGCACCAAATGTAAAAGCCAATGCCGAAGCATGGAAAATCCTGGTAAAGGGTGGCCGAGCATTGGATGCAGTACATGCCGGTGTGCAGGTGCCGGAGGCCGACCCCAAAGATCAAAGCGTGGGCTATGGCGGCCTACCCGACCGTGATGGAAAAGTTACACTTGATGCTTGTATTATGGACGAACTGGGAAACTGTGGTGCGGTGATGGCACTCGAAAATATCATGCACCCAATATCAGTTGCAAGAATGGTGATGGAGAAAACGCCGCATGTAATACTGGCGGGTAAAGGCGCACTGCAATTTGCGTTGGAGCAAGGCTTTAAACAGGAAAATCTATTGACACCCGAAAGCATTGCCCTCTGGAAAAAATGGCTCGAAACGTCCAAATACGACCCACTCGCAACGGTAGAAAATATACAGGAACGCATCAAAAAAAACCACGACACCATTGGTATGATAGCCATTGATGCCGCCGGAAACCTGAGTGGGGCATGCACTACCAGCGGTATGGCCTACAAACTGCATGGCCGTGTAGGCGACAGCCCCATTATAGGCGCCGGACTTTTTGTAGACAACGAAGTGGGCGCCGCAACTGCTACTGGCGTAGGCGAAGAAGTGGTACGTATTTGTGGTAGCCACGTGGTGGTAGAAATGATGCGGCAAGGCAAAAGCCCCGAAGAAGCATGCAGAGAAGCGGTACAGCGTTTGATTACATTAAGAGGTAAAGAAAAGTGCAAACAGATACAGGTGGGATTTATAGCCATCAATAAAAAAGGGGAGCATGGCGGCTTCTGTATCCAAAAGGGATTTAGCTACGGAGTAAAAAGCAACCAGGAAGAGAAGGTGTATGACGCAAAGTATATTATCTAAACCCCCGCAAAAAGCGGGGCAGCCCTGATTAAATTGGATTTATTGCATTCAATAAATGCTGGAAAATAATAACATAACCGTTGCATTAATTAAGACATTTTATAACAGCATTGCTAACTGCAAACTGCCCAACTGCAAATTGATTTACTATGAGTTTTACATTAGAAATAGCTGCCTTTACATTAGAAGGCGCATTGCTTGCACAAAAGGCCGGTGCCGACAGGATAGAATTATGCGATAATCCAGGCGAAGGCGGTACTACCCCATCGCTGGGTATGCTAAAAACAGCCCGTAAAAGAATCGGCGTACAAATATATCCCATCATTCGCCCAAGGGGCGGCAATTTTGTATATAGCGATGATGAGTTTGAGATGATGAAGACCGATGTGCAGATTTGCAAAGCATTAAAATACGATGGCGTAGTGATTGGCATTTTAAATGCCGATGGCACCGTGGACAAAGACCGCTGCGAAGAGCTGGTGGAACTTGCAGGTGAAATGGGCGTTACTTTTCACCGGGCTTTTGACAGAACGGCGGATCCCTTTCAGGCCATGGAAGACATTATTAAAACGGGCTGCGAACGCATACTTACCAGTGGCCAGGTGCCCAACGCTGCCGATGGTACCAACCTTATTTTTAAATTAATAGAAAAGGCAGACGACCGCATCATTATTATGCCAGGCAGCGGCGTACGCAGCGACAATATTCTGCAGATAGCTGAACAAACATGTGCCACAGAATTCCACACCTCGGCCAGAGTAAATACGGAAGCAAAAAAAATAAAAGGCAAGGGATCCATGAACGAAACACTTCACCTTGTTTCTGTAGATGAAAAAGAAGTAAAAGCGATAATAAAACTGTTGGAAAAATTTTTGCGGTGATGCCTGATTTCAAGGCAATACCGCCTCAAACTACTCAGCTAACTTCTATATCTCATTGTTAAAACCGGATAGGTGTAACAATCCGCCTACATTATTTCCTGTAATTTTTCCACCACCGAATCTATTTCCGCTTTGGTGTTGTGCTTGCTAAAAGAGAAGCGTACCGTAACCTGATTGGGATTATTGTTGATAGCCCGTATTACGTGGCTGCCTGCATCAGCACCGCTAGTGCAGGCACTGCCGCCGCTGGCGCAAATATTGTTGATATCGAGGTTAAAAAGTATCATTTCGCTACGCTCCGTTTTGGGAAACGATACGCTGAGCACCGCATATAGGCAGCGGTCAAGCGGATCGCCATTAAACAATGTGCCCGGAATATTTATTTCCAGCTGCGCCATCATGTACAGTTTTAAATCTTTAATGTAATTGCTGTCGGTTTCGTGGTTGGTGGTAGCCAGTTCCAGTGCTTTGGCAAAACCTACGATGCCATAAACATTTTCCGTTCCGGCACGCATGTTTCGCTCCTGGCTGCCCCCTTTTATGAGTGGTTTTATTTTTACATTTTCGTTTATGTATAATATGCCGGTGCCTTTAGGCCCATGAAATTTATGACCCGCCCCGGTTATAAAATGAACCGGTGTATTGCGCAAATCAAATGGAAAATGACCAACCGTTTGCACTGTATCGCTGTGGAAAATTGCATTGTATTTTTTGCACAATTCGCCGGTGGCATGTATGTCCAGCATATTGCCAATTTCGTTGTTGGCATGCATAAGCGTTACCAATGTTTTTTCGTCATTGTTTTTGAGTAAGGCTTCCAGGTCTTGGAGGTCAACGTGGCCATTGGGCAATAATTTTACCCAGCTTAACTCCGCTTCGCCGCTGCATTGCAATGCCTCTACTGTATGCGTGGTGGCATGGTGCTCTATTGTTGCAGAAATAATATGCCTACAACCTAAATCCCGGACTGCTGAAATAATAGCCGTATTGCTGGCCTCGGTACCGCCGCTGGTAAAAAATATTTCAGCCGGATGGGCATTGAGTATTTTGGCCACAGTTTTCCGGGCGGTTTCTACAGCCAGGCGGCTTTCGCGGCCATAGCTGTAAATGGAAGAAGGGTTACCAAACTTTTCGGTAAGGTAGGGCATCATGGCCTCTAGCACCAATGGATCAAGGGAGGTGGTGGCGGCGTTGTCGAGATAGATTCTTTCGGGCATAGTTTTGTTATTATCAGGGTCTGCATGGTTATTGCAGGCGGCTGGTTCTTCTAAAGCGTGGCCAAAAGTAAAAAAGTAAGTACGAAGGCCGCTCTTTTTTATATCAAATATTGGCACACCGTTTTAAGTTGCATGCCAGTGCCCAAAAGGGAGCTACATATCAACACAATCTCATAAAATGATTGTTATTTAGCGGCATCAACAAAAGGTTTACAACTAACCGCCCCGAAAAGTTAACGACTGACTTATGAAGCAATTACCAGCCCTTGTTGCCCAACTCGAAACCTTTTTGCCGCAACACAACCTTATTAACACTAATGTTTCAAAATCGGCTGTCGGCTGGCACATTCATCACGCCCTGCTGGTAATTAATGTTATTATTGAAAATATAAAGCAGTCGGATCCTGATGCATACCGGAGCAAATTCAGTTTTTGGAAAACCGTCATTTTTGCTGTTAAGCGCATACCAAGGGGTAAAGCCAAATCGCCAAAGACAGTACAGCCGCCCGAAGCCTCTGCCTTAGCTGGCATACAACAAGAACTGGATGCCGCCTCTGTTTCTATTAAACAACTGGAGAAGTTTACCCCAAACCATTTTTTTGTACATCCAATCTTTGGAAAATTGAATGTTCCCTCCACCAATACGTTTCTTCGTATTCATACCAACCACCACCTGGTCATCATTAAAGACATTATAAAAAAAGGGCAACCGGCCTAAGCAAATTGCCCGTTTGCGGTAGCATAAATTTCTTGCTGTTATACCCGTTATTATTGTAACCTCCTACATAAACTCCTTAATATCCTGCATCAGCCGCGTGGCAATATTATTGGCCTTGGTTTCAAAATCGCTTTCGCTGTAAATGCGGATTACAGGCTCGGTGTTACTTGTGCGCAGGTGTACCCAATCTTCATCAAATTCTATTTTTAAACCATCTTCAGTATTAATGGGATGGTTCTTGTATTTCTTTTGCAGTTCTCCAAAAATCTTACTCAAATCGAACCCGTTATTGAGTTCAATCTTATTCTTACTGATGAAATAATTGGGATAACTGCCCCGCAGTGCAGTCATCGTTTTTTTACTTTTGGCAAGGTGTGTAAGAAATAATGCAATGCCGATCAATGCATCGCGGCCATAGTGAAAATCGGGTACGATGATACCGCCGTTTCCTTCACCACCAATCACCGCATTTACTTCCTTCATTTTCCGCACCACATTTACCTCCCCTACCGCACTGGGAAAATACTCCCCACCGTTCTTAATAGTCAATTCTTTCAATGCCTTGGTGCTGCTCATATTGCTAACAGTATTACCGGGGCGTTTGCTGAGTATATAATCCGCCACGGCCACCAAGGTGTATTCTTCTCCAAACAGGCTACCATCTTCGCATACAAAACAAAGGCGGTCCACATCGGGATCTACCACAATGCCAAGGCTGGCTTCCTGTTTATTTACCAGGCTGGCTATTTCGTTCAGGTGTTGGGGTAGCGGCTCGGGGTTATGGGCAAAATGACCATTTACCTCTCCGTTTATTACAGTTATATCTTTTACCCCAAGGGCTCTTAATAAGGCTGGTACAAATGTGGCTCCGGTGCTGTTAATGCCATCTACAACTATATTAAACTTTGCTTTTTTTATTGAGGCCACATCCACCAATTCGTAGGCAAGAATGGCGTCTATATGCTTTTGCATGTAAGAGTCATCCATAATGCAGGAGCCCAGTTTATCTACCCCTGCAAAGTTAAAATCCTCGCTGGCGGCTATTTCCAATAGTTTTTTACCATCGTCTCCGCTAATAAACTCCCCTTTATGATTGAGCAGTTTTAATGCATTCCATTCTTTTGGGTTGTGGCTGGCTGTGAGTATAATGCCGCCAGCAGCCTGCTCCATTACTACTGCCAACTCTACTGTGGGCGTAGTGCTAAGGCCAAGATCCACTACATCTAGCCCGAGGGCATTTAGGGTGCTTACCACAAGGCTTCGTATAAGTTCGCCACTAATGCGGGCATCACGGCCAAGTACTACTTTTTTATTATCGGCATTTTGGGTTTTAAGCCAGGTACCATAGGCTGCTGTAAACTTTACTACATCGAGTGGAGAAAGTGTGTCGCCGGGTTTGCCGCCAATTGTTCCGCGGATACCGGATATAGATTTAATCAATGCCATACTACATAAGAAGGTTTTGGGTGTTGATAAAAAACGAAGATAGGGTTGTTTAAAAATTTTGCTTATTAGATTGCGCAAAACTTGCGGTACCAAAAAGCATACTTTGCCTTAAAATTCACCATGAATGAAATGATTGGGTTTGAAAAATTTTTGTTTCAAGAGGATGCGGATTATCTGCATCAATTATTGCACCAAAATGGGATTGAATCAGCATTGGAACTGCCTGTAACAGAATTTGATGCTATTGTTGGCCACAACCGGGATAATGAATACTTCATCATTAAGATTGCCTTTAAAGATTTTGTGTTGGCCTTACAGGCTATTGAAAATGATCTGAAAGGAAAAGGTATTCCAACAGACTATCACCTGAGAGAAATGGACACCAACGAACTGATGGAAATACTCGAACACCCCGACCAATGGAGCAGGTTTGATGGTGCCGCTGCAAAAATTTTACTGGAGAATAAAGGGATTATGCTTACCGACAAGAAAATAAAAATAATGGCGGCTGTACGGCAAGACCAATTAACGCGGCAACGTACCATTTCCCATTCAAGTTATTTTATCCTCGTTTTAATAAGCATTTTTGGATGGATATTCCCTATTGTAGGTGGGCTTATGATATACTGCCTGAAACAAACAAATACAGATGGTAAAAAGAGGCCATTTTTTTCGGAGGGAGCCCGAATACAGGGATTAGTACTTGCTTTTATAGGTGTACTAAGTACGATTGGCTGGTATATTGCAACCAGGTAAAGTGGGTATCGGGTAATTTAGAAAACCATTATTTTTTTTCAGCATCAGGTTCAGAAGGCTCTGCTTCATCTGCTTCATTGAGTATTTCATCTTCACTCCGCTCTTCTTTCCATTCAGGGTTTTCTTCGTCGGTTACTTCCCAAATAATGTCTATCAGTGCCATTCGTTGTTCCATGGTCATGGCTTTAATTTCATCTTTTGTAACAGGCATTTAGGTTTAAGTTTATAGTGATAATTGGATAAAAGTAGAATGAAATTTTTGAAATTAATATAGCGTTCAAAACAAAATTACATTTACAAAAAATACCGCTATGGCAGCCTGGTTCGAAAGCTGGTTCGACTCCCCCTATTATCATCAACTTTATTTTAAAAGAGACGAGCAGGAAGCAGCGGCTTTCATAAACAAGCTGATAGACCATTTGCAACCGAAGCCTGGAAGCAGCATGCTGGATATGGCCTGTGGCAAAGGGCGCCACGCCAGGCAACTGGCCGATAAAGGATTTGAGGTTACCGGCCTGGATTTGTCGTTCAATTCTATATCGGAAGCCAAAGCTTTTGAAGGCGATAGTCTTCATTTTTTTCAACACGATATGCGGCTGCCATTTTGGATAAACTACTACGATTATTGCTTCAACTTCTTTACCAGTTTCGGTTATTTCCGTACCCGGCGGGAACACGATAACGCCATACGCACCATGGCACAATCGCTTAATAAAGATGGGGTGATGGTGATAGATTATTTAAATGTGCACTATGCCGAAGACCATTTCGTGTTCAGGTTAGATAAAGAAATTGACGGCATCAATTACCATATAACCAAATGGATGGACGAAGATTTTTTTTACAAAAAAATAGAAGTGGAAGACGACCGTTTTGAAGAACCACACATTTTTACCGAAAAGGTTTCAAAATTCTCTCTGGGCGATTTTACAGAAATGCTGGCCTTTCAGAATATGCAGGTGCAGGAAGTATTTGGAGATTACCAATTAGGCGATTACCATGTGCGCAACAGCCCGAGAATGGTGATTGTGGCGAAGTTGAGGGGTAGTTAGGGCTTAGTGGTTTGGGTGAATAGGTCATTGATGATTGGGTCATTTTTTATTTCTGTAATTGCCTCTTATTTATAAAAAATACAAAGAGCAGGCTTACGATGGCTGCCAATGCGCCTCCCACTAGTATAGCGGTATTATCGCCTCCGGAATTGGTTACCGAACCTGCTATTGTCAATTTTCGTTTTGTTTCTTTCCCATTTTTATAAACCGTTATCTCGTCCGTTTTTTTAAGCTTTATTACGCCATCCTTAATACTTTCCACAGTAAATACATCTACTACCGCACTGATTTTATTAGTGCTAATACGGCTATCGCCACCTATTTCTATATTGCTTTTGTACATGTTCCCGGCCGCATCTTTTGCTTCAAGCTTTGTTTTGTAAAACCGGCTGCCTGCTTCGTAGCGATGGTTCTCAACGCACTTAATCAACACAGGCGTATTGGGCTGGTAGCCAAGGCTATAATGGTAGCTATAGTATTTATACGAAAACGAAAAGCCTTTGTAATTAGCAAGATTTACAAACATAAACTGACGGGTTATTTGCCCTTCGGCTATTATATCGGCCATAGAAAATGGTAGCAGGCATAAACAGGTTATCGCAGTTAAAAAGAGTTTCTTTGCCATAAAAGATTTTTGTTAAGGTAAAAAATTATCCAGCAATGTTCACTGCTACTACGCAAATACGGGTACACTATGCCCTTACTGATCAAATGGGGGTTGTATATCATGGCCACTATGCGCAATTTTTTGAGATTGGCCGTACAGAAGCTATTCGACAACTTGGTTTTACTTATAAGGAGATAGAGGCGATGGGCATTATTATGCCAGTGGTGGATCTCCATACAAAATTTCTCCGGCCTGTAAAATACGACGAGCTGATAACCGTGAGAATAACATTGAGGGAGTTACCTGTGCATCACAAAGTTGTTTTTCATTCAGAGGTTTTCAATCAGCAAAATCAGCTTTGTACTGCCGGCGATGTAACGCTTTACTTCATGGAATCGGCCACCATGAAACGGTGCGAAATGCCCGATGCTTTGAAGGAGAAATTGTTTCCGTATTTTATTACTGAGGAATAAGTTTGACAAAGGCTTTACAAAAAAGCTTGTGTCGCAAGGCTTGCCATAAAGATTTTAAAACGCACATGTAGTTGTGACACCCAAATTCAATCTATGTGGTAAATTATTGTACCGCCAATCTTTTCACTTCTTTAATACCATCCATTTGAAAATGGACAGTATAAGTACCCGGGCTTAAATCGCAAATATGTATGTGCCCGTTATTAAGCCCTGCAAAAGCAGTCATAGGCAGGTTAGCGGCAAGTTTACCATTGGCACCAAAAACCTTAACGGCCATAGAACCATTTTTTTCTGCATTGAACTGTACCATCAATTGCCCTGGGCGCTTTATAGGGTTTGCCCCCAAACTGGTAATAAATTTTGGTATAGCAGTTGGGTTTTTAAACATCTTTACTGTGGTAATTTTCTCCTTGCCATCACGGTCCATAATCTTCAATGTGTAGTACACATACTTTTCTGTGCTGTTGATATTATTATCGGTAAAAGTGTACGATTGCAGGTAACTGAATGGCCTACAGCCGCTACATTTCCGATTTCTGTATAGTCAAAACCATTAGTGCTTTTGCGGATGGTAAAATGGCTTACGTTTTGTTCGGTGATGGTTTCCCATTGCAGCAACGGTTTGTTTTGGGCACTAATGCCAATACGAAAATCTTTCATTTCTACCGGTACTACACCATTGGCTGTAAAAGTACCAGCCATACCGGAAGCCGGTGTATCGCCTGGCCCTGCATGTCGGGAACAATAAAATTTATAGAAACCTGCAACAGTTACCGTTTAATCGTAAGTACGTGGTGTAGAATTTGGAGCACTACTAAATATGGGCGCGGCACCAGCCGGTGCAGGCTCAATCACGCCATTCTGGGTGGCATTATGCTGGCCTCCAATAAAATTAAACCTCACAATATCCACAACTTCTACAGTAGGATTAGAAGGCGAAAACTGGAAGTTGGATACCGTTATCACAACGATTGCAGCATTGCTAAAAGTTGATGAAAACAATACCGTAGCAAGCAGTAGTGTAAAGATTTTTCTTATAAAATTAGTTTTGGTGGTAAAAAAAATTGGGAGGGCAATTTACATTTTTTTAAAAGCAATTATTGGCGACGAATTGAGATATTTAGGAAATACACGCAGCGGAAAAAAATACCCCGCCGTCAAAAAAAAAGAAAGTCAAGAGTGTTCCTCTATTTCATACAAACTCAATTTGTTCTTTAGCCTTACTATTTCATCCTGCATGTTTTTTACCCGCTGCAGTAGGTGGATAATAGCATCTATGCCTTCCAGGTTGATATCCAGTTCCTTATTCAGCCTGATATATTGTTCCAATTCGGGTACGCAGCGCTCTGGCAGCCAGGCTGTTTCTTCTTCAGTTATAACTTCTATTAAACCAAACCGTTGCAAGGAATCAATAAAAGAAAATTCAATATTATGATCAATACAAAACGTTTGGGCGGGTATCATTTCTACTGTTTTCATACGGATTTTTTCTATGAAAGTTCGGAGAGTTGTTTAACCAGTTCTTTTTGCGGCTCGGTAAGGTTTGTGGGGAGAATTATGGAGTATGTAATATAGAGGTCGCCAAACTGGCCGTCCTTTTTGTATATGGGAAAACCCTTCTCTTTCAGTCTTGTTTTTGTGCCGTTCTGTGTTTCGGGTTTTACCTTCAGTTTTATTTTTCCGTTTAATGTATCAATGGTCATTTCACCGCCAAGTAGAGCCGTGTACAGGTCAAGCCTGGCGGTGAGGTGCAGGTCGTTTCCTGATCGTTTAAATGTGGTGTTGTTTTCTATTACAAAAGTGATAAACAGGTCGCCTGCCGGCCCCCCATTGCGACCGGTGCCGCCATGGCCTTTTAATTTTATTACCTGCCCATTCTCCACACCGGCGGGTATGGTGATGCGGATATTTTTACCATTAAGCGTTAAGGTTTGTTGGTGGGTTGTGTATGCGGCCTCAAGTGAAAGTTTTAGTTCGGTCTGGTAATCGTGCCCCCGGTATTTTACCTGGCTGCCTCTGTCTTGTGAACCAACCCCAGAACTACCAAACATGGAACTAAAAAAATCTGAAAAATCTGCATCACCAAATTGAGAACTACCTGATTGTCCACCACCGTACTGCGACTGCCCCCTTGACTGGCGTGCCTTTTCAAATTCTTCTCCATGTTCCCAGTCCTTGCCATAGGTATCGTATTTTTTTCTTTTTTCCGGGTCGCTTAATACTTCGTTAGCTTCATTTATTTGTTGAAATTTTTTATTCGCATCCTTATCATTTGGGTTAAGGTCGGGGTGAAGTTTACGGGCAAGTTTTCGGTAGGCTACTTTTATTTCATCCGGGGTAGCCGTTTTCGATACACCCAGTATTTCATAGTAATCAATAAATGTCATATTGTAAACTTACTCAGTTTATAGCGTTCTGTTGTAGCATTTCCTTGTTCTTCTAATTTTTGTAATCAGCTTGCGATATAAAAAACGCCTTGCGTTTGCAAGACGGTATTTATTATCTACAGCCATATACAACAGATATTTTAAAATTACTTACCACCATTTTTATCAACCTCTTTTGCTGCTTCAGCTTTCATTTTTTCATTAGCAGAAATAAGGAAGTCCACCCTTCGGTTCTGATCCTGACCATCAGTTGAACCATTGCTATACTTAGGCTCAGTCTCACCAAAAGCTTTCATATTAACCCTTGAAGAACCTATGCCGTTGCCTAATAAATAATCTGAAACCGAGGAAGCCCTGCGTTTAGATAAGGCCAGGTTATACTTGGCAGTTCCGGTGTTGTCGGTATGCCCCTGTACTTCAATATCAGTATCGGGGTATTTCTGGAGCACATCTACCAACTTACCTAGGTTGCTGCGGGCTTCCGCCGACAAATCAGATTGATCGAAACCAAACAATATCTTATTGTTGAACTCAATTACAATTCCTTCGCCTACCCTTACCACTTTAGCATCGGGCAAATTTTTGCGCATTTCTTCGGCCTGCTTATCCATGTTGTTTCCAATAATAGCTCCTGCAACCCCACCTACTGTAGCACCTATAATGGCACCGAGCACCACTTTACCAGCAGCACTGCCTACACCAGCACCTACAGCTCCACCAACAGCAGTGCCTATTACTGCGCCCTTCTGGGACTTATTCCACGATTTACAGCCACCTAAAACAGTGGATACCATTAATAAACCGACAAGTAAATTTTTCATAATCTAAAAGTTTTGTACCTGAACATCGTCCAAATATTATACCAGCAGTTTGGGGTATGTAAAGCATAAATGCTAAACAAAAAAATTGCCCATTTCGGGCATTTAATTTCTTACTCCATGTTAAACATAATCTTGCTATTCCTTTCGTCAGGGTAATTATCCTTTACGTTTAGATAACCATATTCTGTTTTTTCATTACAATCATTCATAAAAAAAACGCCTTGCAAATGCAGGGCGTCTGAGAAATTTATCAGTCAAAAGCTTCATCTTATCCAAGTTTGGCGATGGCCTCTGCCATTGTTTTTCCAATATTGGCGGGGCTTGCCACCACGTGTATGCCACAGTCTTCCATAATCTTCATTTTGGCTGCGGCAGTGTCTTCGGCACCACCCACAATGGCACCTGCATGGCCCATGCGGCGGCCGGGAGGAGCTGTTTGCCCGGCTATAAAACCAACCACTGGCTTAGTCCCAAATTCTTTTACCCAACGGGCAGCTTCGGCTTCCATGCCACCGCCTATTTCGCCAATCATAACTATACCGTGTGTTTCGGGGTCGTTCATAAGCAACTCCACTGCTTCCTTAGTAGTAGTGCCAATAATGGGGTCGCCACCAATACCAATGGCTGTGGTTATACCCATCCCAGCTTTCGCTACCTGATCAGCAGCTTCATAGGTAAGCGTTCCGCTTTTACTTACGATACCAATATTGCCCGTCTTAAAAATAAAACCTGGCATAATACCCACTTTACATTCATTAGCCGTAATAACCCCAGGGCAGTTAGGTCCTATAAGTCGGGTTGTTTTACCCTGTAAATAGTTTTTCACTTTTACCATATCCTGTACAGGTATGCCTTCGGTAATACAAACCACAAGTGCTATTCCTGCTTCGGCAGCTTCCATAATGGCATCTGCGGCAAAAGCAGGTGGCACAAAAATGATACTTACATTGGCACCGGTACCAGCTACAGCAGCCGCTACGGTATTAAATACAGGCCTGTCCAGATGGGTGCTGCCACCTTTGCCCGGCGTAACACCACCTACCACCTGGGTACCGTACTCTATCATTTGCGATGCATGGAAAGTGCCTTCCGTTCCGGTAAAACCCTGAACAATAATTTTCGAGTTCTTATTGACTAACACACTCATGGCGGGGATTTTTTTTTGGTGAATTGCTGCAAAAGTAGGGGAAACCATCATAGATGAAACAGCGTGGGATGATAAGTTTTACCGTGCAGCCTTTAATCAAATAAATGGCATTTGTGGTGTTTTGAAGATCTGATGTAACTACACTTTAAAACTTTCTTTGGCTACTTATCTAATAGGTTTATTTACCTTTCCAGAAGCTGAATTAATGGTAACAGTCTACACAGGTATTTTCCAGAAAATCTGGTCTTATAAAGTCAGTTTAGTAACCTAAACCGCAGTTGTGCCAAACGCCTTTTCTCTAACGGTGCCGTCGCCATTTTGCATCACTGGGTTTTAAGATACCCAATGTCTATAAATCCAACCCATCATTATTTGCCTATAAAAAATTTAAGCAATGAAGACCTTGTGGAAAAAAATGCTAACTGCTATTTTGAGCCTGTTCATTTTTCAAAATGCTCATGCACAAAACGAAAAATGCTTCTGGCTTAAAATCAATGATACAGCCAACAGGCACGTTGGCCTGTTAACCGAAAGAGCATTTCAATATAATTTACGGCCGCAGCAAATTACAGATGCTGACAGCGTTTACACCTTACCAGTAGTAGTGCATGTAATTCACACAGGCAATGCAATTGGCACTACTGGCAACCCGCCCGATGATTCCATTATAGCGATGATAAATAATCTAAACAAAGCCTTTCGCAAAAACGGTTCCTTATATGGTGGTGCGGATATGAAAATTCAATTTCAACTGGCAGTGCGTTCACCTCTTTGCGGTAATAGTACAGGTATTAACAGGGTCAATGGAAGTAGTGTGCCGAATTATGTTTCAGGTGGCATTACCAATTATAATAATCCAAATAGTGCCCACGAAACGGCTGTAAAAAGATTGAGCCGCTGGCCGAATACTGACTACATCAATATCTGGATTGTGAATAAAATAAACGGGGATCCATTTGCCGGAGGCTATGCCTATTTTCCTGAGTATAACCATGCCACCACCGATGGACTAGTGCTTAATGCAAGTGTTATAGATGGTAGTAATAAAACGATTGTACACGAAATGGGTCATTACTTTTTTCTGCACCATACTTTTACCGACGGCAATATAGATACAAGCTGCGCCGTAAATACAAATTGCGCCACTCAAGGCGATCTTATTTGCGATACTGAGCCTATAAAAATTGCTTACGATTGTAATGCCACAAATAATAGTTGCGGTGGCAATCCTTTTATTATAGCCGATGCTCCACATGGCTACACAGTACAGCACAATTATATGGGCTATACAAATTGCCAATGGATGTTTACACAGCATCAAAAGATAAGAGCCAGGGCTGCCTTGTTTTCTTACAGAAACGGGCTAATAAGTTCAGGGGGTCTTGCTGCTCCGGCTGCTTATTTGGCCACTATTGCCTGCATGCCAACTGCTTTAAATGGTTTATCAGAATATTATGGCGTTGAAAAGGTGGAATTTAATACACTACACGTTTACTCAAACACCAGTGCGGCGGATAGTGCTTTTTATTGGGATCGCACCTGTAACCAACAAACCACTGTGACTAAAGGCCGGGTGTATCCAATTAGTATATCAGGCAGTTATGGTAATTGGCACCGGATAAAGGTTTTTATAGATTATAACAACAATGGAAGTTTTAACGACACCGGAGAAAGCATTTTAAATATAGAAACCGATGTTGCATTAGCTATGATAACAATTCCGCTAAATGCTGTTGCCAATATCCCGTTGCGGATGAGGGTGTTGGCCGATAACCCATCTATGCCTGACCCTACAGCCTGCCAACTTACTGGCAATGCCATGTTTGGCGTTGGCCAAATAGAAGATTATGCTGTCATCGTATTAAAAAGACAAGTCGTTTCCATTAATAACGGCGGCTGGAATGCCCCCGCTACCTGGTCGTGTAACTGTGTGCCGCAGGCAGATGATCAGGTAACCATTAAAGCCACCCACAGCATAACAATTACACCTGCAATGGGGGCATTGCAATGCGGAAAACTTACCCTCGAAACCGGCAGCATTTTTAATGTAGCTGGTATTAGTTTTAAAATTATTGGTAACGATTAATAGCGGAATACAAAATCATCTTTGCGCCGTGCTGTAAACATTATTTTCTTCATCTTCTTCACCAATCTCTTCATTTGCATCGTCAAGTTCGCTGCCGGGTACATCAAGGTCGGCACCCGATTTTTCTTTGCCGCTGCCGCCTTCATTTAGCATTTCGCCGTCATCATCGGTATCATCAAGCGAGGCTTCATTTAAATTGCTTTCTTCTTCGCCTGGGCTTACGGTTGCTGCGTTATGAAGCATATTTCTCTCTACAGCCGTTACATCACTATCATCATCATCCTCGTCCTCCTCATCTATGGCTTCTTCATCATCCAATATTACCTCCTCATCCATGGCTTCTTCATCATCCAATGTTACTTCTTCATCCATGGCTTCCTCATCATCCAACACAATTTCATCTTCCCCTATTGTGAGCTCCTCGTCCATGTCTAATTCGTCTTCGTCATCCTCTTCATCATCTTCCTCATCGAGGTTGTCTAATAGCCCCTCCCCTTCTTCATCAGCACTGGAAATAGTGGTATCGGCCATTTCGCCGGGGGGCATTGGGCGTATATGCTCCTGCCCCGGAATATCCTTCACCGAAGGCATATCCATTACTGCATTGTCGCCTTGTAAACGTTCTTCGTCACGTTGGCTATCTTTCAGATCCATAGTTTCCATTGTTGTTTGCATGTTGTTTTTTTTTATTGGTTAATATCAAAGAATCTGGTTTATTTATTCATTACTTCCATATCCTCAATATGGTGTACACCCGTGGACAGGGTAAAGTTGAAAGAGTCGCAAAAGCTGAAAAGCTCCGATACCGGAATGGTAGTAAGCTTGAATTTTTTTACAGGCAGTTTTTCACTATTATAAGTGCTGCCTTCCTGCCGGTGCTTATCCAATGCATAGATTGTTACAACACTTTCCTTGCCTATAAAAACCCTTATGGCAATGGCTTCAAAACGGTCCCGGTTGTAATTGGCTATATACTTTTCGCATACATCTTCCAGGGTTTGGCCATTAGCCAGGGTTACAGCGATAGCCCCGGCTATATCGCCATGCTGAAAATTAAATTCGTTGTCCATTCTTATAATTTTTACGGTGGGTGGAGTGTTTTAATAACGGATGGCTTCTACCTTTTTTAAAAGGCTGATTCATGCTTTTCTTCTAATAACTCTTCAATTATCTTTTCATTAAAAGCCTCCAAATCTTCGGGGCTGCGACTGGTGATAAGCCCATTCTCATTTACTACTTCCCTATCCACCCAATCTACCCCGGCATTTTCCAGATCGGTTCGTATGGAGTGGAACGAAGTCATTTTGCGTCCTTCCAGTATTTTTGTTTCAATAAGTAATTGCGGCCCGTGGCAAATGGAGGCCACCATTTTACCCGCTGATAAAAAGTGTTGCGCAAATTCCACACAGTCATCGTTGCGCCGCATCAAATCGGGATTTATCACCCCGCCAGGGATTACGATGCCATCATAATCGTCGCAATCGGCATCTTCCAATTGTACATCAACAGGTAATTCTATAGACCAGTTTCCATCCTTCCAGGCTTTAACTTTTCCCGCCTTCGGCGATACAATGTGTACAATAGCCCCAGCCTCTTCCAATGCTGCTTTGGGGCTGGTGAGTTCGGTTTCTTCAAAACCATCTTCGGTTAAAATGGCTATTTTTTTTCCTTCTAAAACTTTCATGTAAGATTTTTTTTTTGGTTTGAAATGATGGTGATCTTACATTTTCAACCCAAAACCACGCCATAGTTAGCGTCGAAATTTGCAAGCCTAATCCCAACGGATGCTCTTAGAAAATATTTGGGCGACAGGAGCTATCGTATTTTTTGTTTATTTAAAAGTACAATCCTTAAATGCCACTACAAATAGCCTTACATGTAAATTGCATCCGCTACTTTTAAAAAATTAAAATGCAACCAGGTTTTTTATGAAGCTTCTTATTACTATTCTTATATCCGGGCTTTTTATCAGCGCAGCCGCACAGGATACTGCACATTTTACCCAACGGGAAATTATATATGGCCGTAAAGACGGCATGGCATTAACTATGATGGTGCTGGCACCAACGAATAAAGCCAACGGAAAAGCCATTGTGCATGTGGTAAGTGGAAATTGGGTTTCCAGCTATGATATGATGGAACGTTACAGACCTGGAAATACCACCTACACAAAAAGGGGCTACACCGTTTTTATGGTAATGCACGGCAGCCAACCCAGGTACAGCATTATAGACGAGGTAGCCGATATTAAAAGGGCTGTTAGGTTTATACGATACAATGCCAAAACGTATGATATTGATACGGCACATATAGGCATCACCGGTTCCTCTTCCGGCGGCAACCTTAGTTTACTGGTGGCTCTGAGCGGCGACGAAAGAAATACGAAAGCCAAAGATGCCGTGGACCGGCAATCGGCCAGGGTGCAGGCTGCGGCAATATTTTTTCCCCCGACAGACTTACTTAATTACGGTTACACGGGTGCTAACATGACAGGGGCAAGAGCCACGCTTGAAAGATTTAGAGTAGCCGGAGCTTTCGATTTTACAAAATTGTCCGATAGCACATTTACCTACAAAGCAGTTACCGATTCGGCAGAAAAGATGCTATTGGTAAAGCAGGCTTCGCCCATTTATGCCGTATCGGCCGACGACCCACCAGTCTTACTTGTACATGGCGATGCAGATTTTGTGGTACCCTTACAGCAAACCCAATCGCTGCTTAAAAAACTGGATGAAGCCAAAGTACCCAACCGTTTTATACTAAAAAAAGGCGGTGGCCATGGATGGAAGGATATGGATGTAGAGCAAAAAGAAATGGCTGATTGGTTTGATAAATACCTAAACTAAAAAGGAAAAATACCAGAGGCTTTAGTTACTGCTTACTGCTTACTGATTACTGGTTCTTAATAATTAACTCCGTTTCAGCCATCCACTAATACTCATTATGCTTCGGTGTGCGGTGGTTACTTCATGTACCATTTCATCGCTTTTAAAAAATACAGCAGTTTGCGAATGGGGTAAAATCTTTTGCACCCCTTCGTTTTGGTACACCAAGAGTTGCCCGCCGTCTTCCTCCAGCCAGTTTGGGTTTAGATAATTAATGAGCGAATATTTGCGGTCGCTATCGTTTTTAAACTGGTCTTTATGACGCTTGTAACTTTTACCGGCTTCGTACACGGCATAATGAAATTCGTAGCCATTAATACCTGTATAGCAAGTGCTGTTAAGGCGGTCAATAAAATTTTCAGCCAGTAGCAGAAACGCCTTTTCGTAAGCGTTGTCGTGGCTTTTATCCATCCAGTAAATTTTATCGCCCCGCATTTTCTGCGAAGCATCTTTTACTTCAAGGTTACCGATTCCGGCGGCCACCATCATATCGTCTCTTTGCAATTGCAGTATGTTTTGTTGCAAGCCATTGCATAATGCTTCATCCAAAAAACTGGTGTCAATCCCCACCTTGCTATTTACATAACTATCTATCAATACATCAAACTGGTTCATTGTTCGCCGTGGTTAAGTACCACAATGTAAACCGTTTGAATATGGGGGGCGGACTTTGCTTTTTAGAAAAATGTATTGACTGCGACCTAAGCATATTTGTGTTTAGTTTTGAGCCTGGCACTTAAAATTAATTTTATGAAATTTATAGGCTTCCTTTTAAGCTTTGGTCTTTGCGTACTCTCGGCCTTTGGCCAAAAAACTAATACTAAAATTGCTGTACCAGACAGCACCAAAACGATTCAGATAGTGGAGGTGGCCTGCGGCGAATGCCAGTTGGGCCTTACCGGAAGCAGTTGCGACCTGGCCGTGCGGATAGATGGTAAAGCCTACTTTGTAGATGGTACAAAAATAGACGACCACGGAGATGCCCATGCCAAACAAGGCTTTTGCAACACTGTAAGAAAAGCAGCCGTGCAGGGCAACATTGTAGATGACCGCTTTGTGGCTACCTATTTTAAACTGGAGCCTGTAAAGAAAAAAAAGTTGAAAAATTAATGGTTACTGAGCTGCTATAATGCCAGCTTCCAGCTCGGGTCTTGTTAGTGATGTTTCGTAAAACTTGCTGTAGTTTTTTGCAGGGTTTATTATAAGCGTAACAGGTATCACCCCGCTCCAGGTTTTATCCACGGCTGGGCAGTAAATATCAGCATCGGTTTCGTTGAGCCACACCATAGGTGCCTCCCATTTTTTCTTGGCTACAAATGCTTTTAGTTTTCCAGTAGTGTACACATCCTTTGTATCGAGGCTTACCAACAACAGTTGTACGCCTTTGGATTTAAGCGAATCGGTAACCCGCAAAAAATGTGGCATCTCTTCCTGGCAGGGTTTGCACCAGGTGCTCCAGAAATTTACTACTGTAATGCCATTCGCACTGCTGTACTTCTTTACCAGTTCTGCCACTTTAAGCGAAGGTACTTCCTGCGAAAAAACAGCCGTAGAAAAACAAGCCATTACAAATAAAGTCAATGTTTTCATCATCGTCATTTTATTTACAAGTTACCATTCACAATTACATAATCATTCATGAACTAATCACCAATTAACTAATCACCAATCAACTAAATCCTAATCCCTGTTCTCACTCCACAATGTCCAAAGTTCTTCGTAGTGCTGGTCAGTCAGCCGTGGCACATCATAATGAGCTGCCAATCTTTTTTGCCTGAAGGCTTCGTATACTGTAACCGCACAGGCCACCGAAATGTTTAACGACTGTATAATTCCTACCTGGGGTATTACCATATTGCCATCGGCCAGGGCTCGTATTTCATCGCTTACTCCGGTTTTTTCGTTGCCAAATACGATGGCCTTAGGCTGTGTAAAATCCATGGCATACAAATCCACAGAGCCTGTGCCGAGCCAGGTGGTATAAATACGAAAGGTTCTTTTACGCAGTTCGGCAAAACAGGCCGCAGCATTATCGTACTGGTGTATGGTAAGCCATTTAAGTGCGCTGCTGCTGCTGCGTTCGCCAAACTTTTTATGCGTTGGCATTTTGGTGTTCAGCACAAAAATATCTTGTATGCCTACGCTTTCGCAGGTACGCATTACTGCCGAAATATTGTGTGGGTCGTGTACATTTTCCAGCACCAGCGTTACATCTGCCTGCCGTTTGCTAAGTACCTGCTGAAGCTTTTGGGTTCTTTCGGGGGTCATAAAAGTTTAAACGTGTTGGTAGTAAAAGTAGCTTTTGTGCCTTTACTAAAAGAAGCAAAACTAAAGCCCCTTTAATTATTGCTGAAATGCTAACAAAATTGAGCTCAAGTATTATTCTAGTAAAGTGTAGAACGAGCTTAGGCACAGCCGTTTAAACAAAACTGTAAGCCACTTGATAGCAGTTACCTACATTTAAACCCAAATAAAAAAACGATGATGAAAAAACTATTTCCGATGGCCCTGCTTGCCTTGCTCATAGCATGTGAGGATAACGGCGGAAGCACTGCTAATGCTACTGCCGACCCATTGGTAGCCAACCTTGATACCACCATTAAGCCGGGGGAAGACTTTTTTCTATTTGCAAATAATGGCTGGATTAAAAACAACGAAATACCGGCTGCCGAATCCGATTGGGGTATAGGGCCACTGGTGCAGGAGGACATTTACTTACGCCTAAAAACCATTAACGAAAAAGCTATTAAAGATGGCGGCGCAACTGGTAGTATTACCCAAAAAATTTCCGATTTCTGGAGTACAGCCATGGATACCGCAGCCATTGAAAAAGCTGGGCTTGCCCCGCTTAAAGCAGACCTCGACCGTATAAGCAATGCTACCGATATAGCTGCCATATTAAAGCTTTCAGCAGAATTTCGCACCAAAGGTTCGGGTACATTTTTTAGCAGCTACATTGGCCAGGACGATATGAACAGCGAAAAAATTGTCCTCTTTTTATCGCAGGGCGGCATAGGTATGCCCAACAGGGATTATTACTTTAATACAGATGAAAAAACCCTTGCCGTACAAAAGGCATTTAAAGAATACCTCGTGGCCATCTACACCCAACTGGGTAACGATGCCGCCACTTCGCAAAAAATGATGGAGGCGGTGTACCAGATGGAAACCCGCCTCGCAAAGGCCAGCAGACAACTGGCTTATCTTCGGGACCCGTACAAGAATTACAACAAAATGGCTATGGTAAAATTGCAGAGCCTTACCCCCAATTTAAACTGGGCCGAATACCTCGGTACCGCCAAAATAAACAACCTTGATAGTGTAATAGTGGGCCAACCGGAATTTTATGCTGCTTTAAACAATGAGCTGAAAACAACGCCATTAGAGGTTTGGAAAAACTATTTGAAGTACAATTATGTGAGCGATTTTAGTGCTTATTTAGACAATACCACGTACACGAACGCCTTTAATTATGGTAAAACACTGAGCGGTGCCAAAGAACCACGGCCCCGCTGGAAACGTGTGTTGGATGCACAGGAAGGTGCCATGGGCGAAGCATTGGGACAATTGTTTGTAAAAGAATATTTTAATGAAACCGCCAAGAAACGCTACGAGGGCCTGGTGGAAGCCATACGCACTGCTTTAAAAGAACGCATAGCAAAACTTAGTTGGATGGGCGACAGCACCAAAACCAAAGCGTATGATAAACTGGCCAAAATGAAGAGCAAAGTAGGCTACCCAAATAAATGGAAAGACTTTAGTGCCATGCAAATAGACAAGGTTTCTTATGTGGCCAATATACAATCGGCCAACCAGTGGTGGTACAATTATGAAGTAAACAAACTGGGCAAACCCGTGGACAGGGATGAGTGGGCAATGACACCACAAACCTATAATGCCTATTACAATCCCAGCAATAACGAAATTGTATTGCCCGCAGGTATTTTTGCCGTGCCCGGCAAAAAAGACGCAGACCTTGACGATGCCCTTGTGTATGGTTATGCAGCGGCCAGCACTATTGGCCACGAAATTACCCATGGCTTTGACGATCAGGGACGCCAGTACGATGCAGCCGGCAATCTGAAAGAGTGGTGGACTAAAACTGATGCCGAAGCATTTTCTAAACGTGCTGCCGTAATCGTGGATCAATTTAATAATTATATGCCTGTGGATACACTACACATTAATGGCGATGCCACACAAGGCGAAAACATAGCCGACCTTGGCGGCCTGCTGCTCGGCCTGGATGCATTTAAAAAAACCGAAACCTACAAGAAAGGCGAAAAGATTGGCGGCTATACACCACTGCAACGTTACTTTCTCGGCTATGCCTATAGCTGGATGTATAGCATTCGCAAAGAACAATTGGCCAACCGGGTAAAAACAGATGTACACAGCCCGGCCAAAGAACGCATTAATGGCCCGGTGGTAAATGTGGCCGAATTTTACGAAGCCTTTGGTATTAAACCCGGCGATAAAATGTACCGGCCAGATAGTTTAAGGGTAAGTATTTGGTAATGATTTGTACGGTTGCCTTAAATACCAAAAGCCATAAAAGTGGACGGTATAGGATTCGAACCTACGACCCCTTCGATGTCAACGAAGTACTCTAACCAACTGAGCTAACCGTCCGGCTACAGGCGTTGGCAAATGTAAGGTTTGGCGGGTGCTGTTATGGTAGTGCAGTAATCCATGTGCATTTAAATGTCTCAGCCCATCAAAGGTTCCTAAAAGTATTAGGTCGGCACGTTGGCTTTCTTGTATCTATACTATTATTTTTTTCTCCTTCCTGCTAAGCCCGAAAGCTTGCAGACTTTCTGTGTGCGCAAAAGGTCACCATCATTGTGTGGCTTTACTTGCTATGCATCAATGAAGCTGGTACATTATCATGCTTCTTATGGGCACCTCTAAAAACCTACTTTTCTTTGTTGGCCTCCCCTTTAAAACCCCTCCAAAGGAGGGAAAATGGAAGGTTTTTAGAGATGCCCCTTTTATCAAAGTGACAAAATAATTAGTCAAATAAACTTCATGCAAAGACGCTAAGGAGCAAAGGCGCAAAGAAAAATATTGGCCTATCTAAAAAATCCAATTGGTATTATATCCATCACTTCAGAGCCTTTGGCCGTAATGGCCACTCCTATTTACTGTTCTGTAAAAACAAGACAATTGTTCTTAAAACCAGTTATCCATGTATGCTACCATTCATGCTTTAAGCATGTACTATGCAAAACAAAGTACCAATCTTTGTGCTGTAACAAAATAAACACAATACCAAACAAGTTAAAATACCTTTTATGAAGAAGATGCTCACATCGCTAACTGCCTTACTTTTTTCAATTATTACGTTTAGCAGCATGGCTCAAACAAACGCCGGAAGAATCTACGGCACCGTAACAAATAACACCAATCCTCTGGAAGGTGCCACAGTACTGGTTTTAAAGGCTAAAGACAGTAGCCTGCTAAAGATGGCAATAACTGGAAAGGACGGAAATTTTGAAGTGGAAAAAATGTCAGAAGGAAAATATCTTGTAGTAGTAACCTCAGTTTCGTTTCAAAAATATTATAGCCAGGTTTTTGAACTAACCACCCAAAACCCTATAATGCAAGTACCTGCAATTACTTTAATCGTGGCTGGTAAAGAATTAAGCGGCGTTACGGTAACCGTAAAAAGGCCTTTTGTGGAGCAAAAGCTTGACCGCACTATCATAAATGTGGATGCCGTGGCCAGCAACACCGGACTGACCGTTTTAGAAGTTTTGGAAAAGTCGCCGGGTATATCGGTGGATAAAGACGGAAACATCAGTTTAAAAGGCAAGGCTGGGGTAATGGTTTTAATTGATGGCAAACCGTCTTATCTCGGTGGGCAGGATTTAGCTAACCTGCTTAAAAGTATGCCCAGCAGCCAACTGGAACAATTGGAAATAATGACCAACCCTCCAGCCAAATATGATGCTGCAGGTAATAGTGGCATTATTAACCTTAAAACAAAAAAGAGCAAAATGAAGGGTTATAATGGAAGCATTACGGTGGGCATGGGCCAGGGCTTTTACCCTAAAACCAACAATTCGCTCAACATGAATTACCGTAATGGCAAATGGAACGTATTTGGCAACTATGGCTACAATTTCAATAAGGGCTTTCAGGATATTTCACTTACGAGAAATTTTCGTGACAAAAACACACTGAACCTGATAAGCGTTTTTGACCAAAAGTCGCTTCAGATAAGGAACTATGAATTTCAATCGTTTAAAGTGGGAGCCGATTTTTATGTAAATAAAAAAACAACGCTGGGTGTGGTATTGAACGGATTTACAAACCCCGGCACAGAAAACAGTGAAAACAATACCTACATTTTTAATAGCGGAGGAAACCTGGATACAAGAAATGCCGGTATAAACAAAGTAACCCGCCAAATGAACAACGCAGCGGCCAATATAAACCTGCGCCATGAATTGGACAGTGCCGGTACAGAGATTACTGCGGATGTTGATTATGTGGGCTACACTACCACCAACCGCCAAATGTTTAATAATTATTTCTACGACAAAAACGACCACAAAAAGCAGCCTGACGAAGTATTAAAAAGCAACCTGCCACAGGACATTAAAATATACAGTGCCAAGGTGGACTTTACAAAACCCATCAATAAATCAACAAAATTTGAAGCGGGACTTAAAACCAGTTTTGTTACTACGGATAATGATGCCCTGTACCAGAACCTGATTAACAACCAATGGGAAACCGACCTGGGCCGTACCAATCATTTTATTTACAAGGAAAATATTAATGCAGCTTATGTAAACACCAGCAAAGAATTTAATAAAAAGTGGAGTGCCCAACTTGGCTTAAGGCTCGAAAATACCATTTCGGAAGGAACCCAGGTTACCAACGGAACAACCTTTGAGCGGAACTATACCCAGCTTTTTCCTACGGCTTATATTGGGTATAATGCCAACGACAAAAACCAGTTTGTACTCAATTATGGCCGCCGTATAGAACGTCCAGATTACGAAGACCTTAACCCTTTTTATAACTTTTTAGATAAGTACACTTTTCAGGTGGGCAACCCTTATTTAAAACCACAGTTTACCAATAGTGTAGAACTTGGCCATACTTATGGCGGCTTTCTTACCACTACATTAAACTACAGTTATACCAAAGACATTATTACCGAAATAGTGGAGCAAATAGATAGCACCAACACCACATTTGTGAAGCAGAGTAATATTGCCACGCAAAAAAATATTGGCCTTAGCATTAATGCCGCCGTACCTGTGGCCAAATGGTGGAAGGCCAATATCTATACCAACGTTTATTATAACCAATACAACGGCATCATTAACAACGACCCCGTTACCGTAGAGGCCACCACCTGGATGATAAACCTCAACAACCAGTTTACATTTAAGAATGGATGGGGTGCCGATATGACCGGCAACTTCCAAACCGGAAGCATCCGTGGGGTATTGGGAGCCAAGCCAATGGGTGCTGTAAACTTTGGCATCAGCAAGCAGGTATTTAAAAAAATGGGTACCGTAAAATTGGGTATCAGGGATCCCTTTTACATACAGCGGTTTCATGGTTATAGCAAATACCAAAACGTAGATATAGACTTTAGAAGTGTAAGGGATAGCCGGGTTTTGAACCTAAGTTTCACCTACCGCTTTGGCAAGCCTGTTAAAGGAATTAAACAACGCAAAACCGGTGGTGCTGGCGACGAACAGAACAGGGTAAAAGGCGGAGGCAATTAAAGAGGACCCGCAGAACCAGTTTTATTTCTATCAATGTTTGACTTAAAAAAAATTATAAAAGACCGCCTGTTTAGGGCGGTTTTTTTTCGTTTATCATTTGCAGGCGTAATTGAAAGGCAAGCAAAACGGAAAACCAATTTTTTGAAAGATGTGCTAAAAAAGAAACCCCACTTTAATACCTGCCCAGCGATGAAAATTGCCTGTCGTAAATTCCCGGGTAAGGTAAGACTGGCAATATTCGAGGTTGAGTTTTCCCACATCTATTATCAGGCCTACGTTCGCCTGAAAAGTAATCCTTTCAATATTTTTTGCTGCAATGGTGTAGGGGCTACTACTATTAAACACACCGCCTTGCAGCGTGGCATCGTAGCCTATCAGGTTTAAATTGGGGGCACCATATACATACAAGCTGAATTGCTTTTTTACTGGGTTGCCCGTTATGCTGCTCCGGTATGGGTTGTTTAATTTCCCTATCATAAAATTAACGCCGGTGCGTAGTTTATCTTTTAATGTATCCGCCTGTAGTTGGGCAGCGGCATTTAAAAGTACCAGGTTTTTAAAACCCCATATTTGCTGTTCATAATCTATTTGATAGTTAATAATAACATCGTTTCGTATCTGGTGCTGCCAACCCTTTGGGGTAATATTATCTAACCAGTGGTGTATGTCTGTTTGCATTTTTTTAGCTCCGGCCGCCGGGCCTAATATCCCCGTACTAATAGCCGAAGAAATATGGCGCTGCTTCGCCACATTGGTAGCAATCGCAAAAGTTTTCAGGTAAAGTGTGCCTGCAAACGGGCGGTCGCCGAAAAGTATTTCGTTACTGCTGATGCTGGTGGGCGTATAACCAAAATCGTTGAGGGCAATACCAAATTTTGTTTCTGCTTTGGCAGGCTGTATCAGTAATTTAGTAAGGAAGAATTTATGTATTGCCGGATGCACAAACTCGAGGCTGATGCCCTGAGAATAGTAGTAATCTGAATTCGTAAAAAAGTCGTTGTCGTAATGAATACGGAAATATTTGTTGCTGCCGATGTTACGGTAGGTCGGGCTGTTATCATCTACCTGGGCGTATGTTTTACCAAAAAAAAGAAGAGAAATTGCAACTAAAAATTTATTAAAAGCCATGTTTGGTTTCCAAAAGATACGGCAGGGGGGCTCGTTTTGTTTGGATAGCTTATGCAAAACCTGCCAGCCGTTTACAAACGCCCAATTAAAAAACCTCTTTTATTTTACCGGCCAATATATTTCCTAATCTTTACGCACTATTTTTTTTCCAAACCACCTCAAAACAAAACCATCCCTATGCAAAATTTTAAAAACCATGGCCGCATGGTGCCTATGTACCATTACGTTTTATTTTCGTTGATACTGGCGGCACTCATTGGATCCATCATTAACCTTTACCATGTGTGGCACCATGCCGATTTGCATTTGGGTGGAGCCTTGTTGGTAGTTATCAGTATAATATTAATACCCATGGCCTTGTTCAGCCGTTCCTTTGCCCTTAAGGCTCAGGACCGTGCCATACGTGCCGAAGAAAGCCTGCGCCACTTTGCCCTTACCGGTAAGCTATTGGATAGCCGTTTGCGGATTGGCCAAATCATTGCCCTTCGTTTTGCACCCGATGAAGAATTTGTAGGCCTTGCCAAAAAGGCGGTAGATGAAAACCTGGATAGCAAAGCCATTAAGCAGGCGATTGTTAATTGGAAGGAAGATAATTACAGGGTGTAATTAGGGTCGTTGGGTACATTGTCATTGCTAATTGTTAATGATAATTTGAACCGTTTTAATTGCATTTTAAAATCCGAAGGCATGGATTATCAGTTGCGCAATGCAATTGGATTATTCTAGCAAAAATTTGATCATGGCTGCTTCTAAACTTACAAGCCTTCAATTACAGGGTTTTAAATCAATAGGTAACGAGCAAACGATACGGTTTGGAGATGTGACTATTTTTATAGGAGCCAATGGTGCTGGCAAAAGTAATTTGATGAGCTTTTTTAAGATGCTCAATTTTATGATGGCTGGCAGTTTAGCGCAATTTGTGGCTGCGAATGGAGAAGCTGAGAGTTTCACGCATTTGGGAAATACTACTATTCCAATTGATGTCAAGCTTTCTTTCGAAAGAGAAATGGTTGAAAATGCCTATGAGTTTCACCTCAATTCAAGCCTGCAAAACAAATTGTACTTTGTTGAGGAAGTAATAATTAGAAATAATATTACCAGCATCTATCCGCATTCCCAATTTGAATCTACATTTCAGAATTTTGATTTAAAAGAGGATGGTCTTGAAATTGAAGTCAAAGAAATTTTGAATATTTTAGAAAAATGCAAATTTTTCCAATTCCACGACACCTCATTAGATTCGGCCATTCGCAGGGATGGATATGTTAATAACAGCGACACCTTAATGCAGGATGCAGGAAATTTGGCAGCCTTTTTATACGGCTTACAACACAATAGAGGCTACGGAAAATACTATCGCAGGATTGTAGAAAGTGTCCAGCTAGCCTATCCGCAGTTTAAAGACTTTATGCTTACACCCAAGCTATCTAACCCAAACAACATACGGCTGGATTGGCAGGATAATAATTCACCACCGCATTACCGCTTTGGCCCACACCAATTAAGTGATGGCACCATACGGTTTATGGCATTGGCCACATTGTTATTGCAGCCACCACAAACCATACCTAATATCATTGTAATTGATGAGCCGGAACTTAGTTTACACCCCTCGGCTATTTCGCTATTGGCAAATATGATACACGCGGCTTCTAAAAATTGCCAGGTTATAATAGCTACCCAAAGTGCACAACTTTTAGATTATTTTGAACCAGAAAATATCCGTGTGGTGGAAAGGGATGGAAGTAACACCATTATTAAAGAACCCAGTGAGGAAGAATTAAACTCCTGGCTAAATGATTATAGCCTTGGGCAAATTTGGGAGAAAAATATCTTGGGGGGAAGACCTTAACCAGATATGAAAACGCTTATCATTTCAACCGAAGGGCAAACAGCACTGCAGCCCCACCTTGCTAATTTTGGCTTGTATGCCAAACCTATTATTTTAGGTAATGCCCGAAGAAAAGGAACCGGTGGCTGGAACAAAATGGGCCAGTTTATTGCAGAGATAAAATTGTTGCTTAATAACCCTGCTGAACGGAACTCTTACGTAACAACAATGTTTGATTTTGCTGACATCAGGGATGATTTTTCTGATTATCAAAATATGGTTAACGAACCGGATAAATACATTGCTGTCACTAGGGCTGAGTCCGTTTTAAAAGCAAGTGTGCCAAACGAAAGATTCATTCCATACTTTCAACTACCCCAATTTGAAACATTTGTTTTTACAAAACCCGAAGTGTTATTACACGAATTTCCAGAAGGAGATTCTGCAATAAAAGAATTAGAACACCAACGGGCTGACTATAAAGATGGCAATCAGGAGTTAATCAATTCAACGAATAAGCCATCCAACCGCATCGCAGAAGCTTTAATTGTTTCGCCAGTTTCCTTTAAAGGCAAACCAATTGCCAATATCACGGCTGATATTGAATTGCCATTTTTAAGGGCATCCTGCAAACATTTTAATGTTTGGCTTTCTACTTTAGAACTATTAAACTTAGGTAACGCAATGATTTAGCTAATTACCAATCATCTCAATCATTACCGGCATTTGTTAAAGAACCGCCACAATAATCGTGGCGGCTCTTTTGCTTATGCACTGGTAAATATCATTGCATCCCTAACCACAACTATTTTTATCTTGTAATCAAATTTCAGGTCATGATCCATCAACGAATTATCAGAATTGGTTTTATCATTTTTACCCTCTTTAGTTTTTACCCCACCATGGCACAAAAAAAATTCAACTACGATACCGCCTGGAAAAAAGTGGAAGCCCTGCAAAACAAAGGCTTGCCCAAAACTGCTTTGGATGAAGTGAAAAATATTTATGCCAATGCCAAAGCCGATAAGCAGCAAGCCCAACAGGTAAAAGCCCTAATATTTCAAAGCCAGTTGGTAATGCAGGTAGAAGAAAATGAGTGGGTAAAAAACGTAAACGCATTGGAGGCCGAAACCCTTACTGCCGCTGAACCAGTGAAGCAAATACTCAGCAGTATAACCGCCGATTTGTACTACAACTATTTTCAGAACAAACGCTACCAGATTTATAACCGTACTAATACAGCCAACTTTAAAAAAGATGACCCTGAGACCTGGACAATTACGGATTTCCATAAAAAAATAGCTACGCTTTACGAAGCAAGTTTGAGCAATGCCAAACTGTTACAGGAAACTAAACTGGATAAGTACGACCCCATTATTATCAAAGGCAATATGCGGAAACTCCGTCCTACGCTTTACGATTTGCTGGCCTGGAAAGCCCTCGATTATTTTAAAACCGATGAAGCCGACATCACAAAACCAGCTTATGCCTTTGAACTAAAAGATGCCGCCGCACTCGCAGCAGCACCCATTTTTATCCGTTATAAATACGAAAGTAAAGACAGCAGCAGCCTTCAATTAAGAGCGGTAAAACTATATCAGGACATACTGGCGTTTCATAAAGACGATACTAACAGAGGGGCTTTTATAGATGCCGACATCAGCCGTATAACTTTTACCCACAACAAAAGTGTAAACACCGGCAAAGAGCAGCTATACAAAGAAACTTTGGAGCAGATTTTTTACACCTACAAGGCCAACCCCGAAGCCACGCAGGCTGGTTACATGCTGGCGCAATGGTGGCAGGGCAAGGGCAATGCCTATAAGGCAGGCACCGGAACCATAGAAGATAAATACGCAATAAAGCAAGCCGTGGATATTGCCGAAGGCATTGTAAAATTATTCCCCAAAAGCGAGGGCGGCATAAACGCTATAAACATGCTCGACGGTGTAAAGAAGCCCAGCCTCAATATGCAGGTGGAAAAGGTAAATGTACCCGACCAACCTTTCAGGGCACTCATAGATTA
>Ga0105048_10002423_pt1 | contig 30268 bp, 24 predicted proteins | sample MAT05_FD_78382 | JGI IMG/M metagenome (GOLD analysis project Ga0105048, IMG submission 78382) | Freshwater microbial communities from Lake Fryxell liftoff mats and glacier meltwater in Antarctica - MAT-05 | ecosystem: Environmental > Aquatic > Freshwater > Ice > Liftoff microbial mat | place... | reverse complement strand
GGCACGCCCCATCCTGACGGCCAGCGTGCCGCAGAAAGTGATGCCCGGCATGGCCGGGCGCGTGGGGCAATCGATGCCGGTGGGCAACGAAGCCGCCGGCGTGGTGGTCAAGGCCGGCAGTTCACCCGTAGCCCGGCAACTGCTGGGCCGCATGGTGGCGATCATCGGCGGCGCGATGTACGCGCAGTACCGCACCATCCAGGCAACACAATGCCTGCTGCTGCCCGAGGGCACGGCAGCGGCCGACGGCGCCTCGTGTTTTGTCAACCCGCTCACCGCCCTGGGCATGGTCGAGACCATGCGCCGCGAAGGCCACACAGCTTTGCTGCATACCGTGGGTGCGTCCAACCTGGGCCAGATGCTGCAACGCATCTGCCTGAAGGACGGCATCGGCCTGGTCAACATCGTGCGCACGCCGGAGCAGGAAGCGCTGCTGCGCAGCCAGGGTGCCGTGCATGTGTGCGATTCCAGCGCGCCGGACTTCATAGCCCGGCTGACCGACGCGCTGGCCGCAACCGGCGCGACCGTTGCGTTCGATGCCATCGGCGGTGGCCGCCTGGCCGGGCAAATCCTGCAGTGCATGGAAGTCGCGATCAACCGTAACGCCCGCGAATACAGCCGTTATGGCTCCAACGTGCACAAACAGGTCTATATTTATGGTGGCCTGGACCGCAACCCGATCGAACTGCCGCGCAACATCGGCATGGCCTGGGGCACCGGCGGCTGGCTGCTGTTCCCGTTCCTGAACACCCTCGGCGCCGCGCGCGCGCAGGAGCTCAAAACCCGGGTGGCGTCCGAGCTGACCACCACCTTCGCCAGCCACTACACCCGCAGCGTGTCACTGGCCGGCGCGCTGCAGGCCGATGCCGTGACCGATTACTGCCGCCAAGCCACGGGCACCAAATACCTGATCCTGCCGCAGGCGCCGGCCTAGGCGAGCAGGCCCGCCGCACGCCATGCAGACGCACCTGTTCTGGGCCCCGCCCGGCTCAGCCAGCTGGAGCGCCTGTACATCGCCCGCCACACCCTGAGCACCATGGCGTCGCCCGGCCTCCCGCACAAGGGACCGCTCCCAGCCGGCGGCGGCCCCGCACGCCCCGACCACCGCCTGTTCCTGACGATGCTGGTGGGCAACCTGGGAGGTGCCGTGGTCACCTTCGTCTACTTCCGCTTTCTCGACCCGGCCGCGCTGGAGGGCGTGGCTCCGCCGGCCCTGCGCGAGGGCCTGTTCTTCCTGCTCGCATTCAGTGCGTTGTTCCTGGGCGGGCGGGCGGTGGCAGCACGCTGGGCCGGGCCCGTGATCCGCCATGCCGGCGCGCTGCCCGACCGGCCCGAAGCGGCCACATTGCGGCGCCGGGCGGTACTGATGCCAGTGTTCTTTGCGGCGCTGACCTACGCTGGCTGGATGGTGTCGGCCCTGGTCTGGGGCATTGGTTGGCCACTGCTGGCGGGCCACTTCCAGGCGGCGGGGGCTGTCCGACAGAGCTTCGGCATCGTCGTGGTGTCCGGCACACTGGTCAGCGTGTTCATCTTCCTGGCGACCGAGCACCACTGGCGCCAGCGCCTGCCCCACCTTTTGCCGGATGGCAACCTGGCCGCCACCGGTGCGCCACGGTTGCCGGTGCGCACCCGCCTGCTGGTGCTGTTCCTGCTCATCAGCGTGATGCCGATGGCAGTGCAATCGGTGGCCACGCTGGTGCGGGCCAACGCCTTGCTCGGCGCCGATGTGCAGGCGCACGATGCCATCGTGCGCAACTTGGTGCTGGTCCAGGTGGTGCTGGCGGTCGCCGGGCTGCTGCTGGCCGTGCGGCTGGCCAGCTTTGTGGCCAACAGCGTGGCGGGCCCGCTGCGACAGCTGCAGGTGGCCATGGCCCGGGTGGAGCAGGGCGCACTCGACACCGTCTGTCCGGTGGTGTCGAACGACGAACTCGGCGAGGTGGCCGAGGGCTTCAACCGCATGGTGGCCGGCTTGCGCGACCGCGAACGCATCCACGAGACCTTCGGCAAATACGTCGGGCCGGAAGTGCGCGACGAGATACTCTCCGGGCGCGCCACGCCTGCTGGCGGGCCGTGCGAGGTGAGCATCCTGTTCGCCGACCTGCGTGACTTCACCACCTGGGTGGAGTCCAGCCCGGCCGAGGAAGTGGTGACCGGGCTGAACGCGTATTTCACCGAAATGGATGCTGCCATCCGCGCCCATGGTGGCCTGGTACTGCAGTTCATCGGCGATGAAATAGAGGCCGTGTTCGGCGCCCCCCAGGAGGACCCGCAGCACGCCGACCATGCGGTGGCAGCAGCACGTGAGATGCATTCGCGCCTGGAAAGCTGGAATGACGACCGCCGCCTGCGCGGTGAGCGCACCCTGCGCCACGGCATCGGCATCCACTCGGGTACCGTCGTCGCCGGCAACATCGGCAGCAGCGAGCGGATGGCCTACGCGTTGGTCGGCGATGCCGTCAATGTGGCATCGCGCATCGAGGCGCTGAACAAGCAGTTCGGCACCCACATCCTGGTCAGCGGCGCCACCCGGGCACTGCTGCAGCGCCCGCAGGGGCTGATACCGATGCCCGCGGTCCGGGTCAAGGGGCGGTCGGCGGAGGTGGAGGTGTTTGCGCTGGCCTAGGGTCTGCCCGCACCAGCCGCTCGATGCCCACCCCCAGATAGGGTGCCGACATCTCCGGCGGCAGCCCGTAGGTCAGCGAAAACACCGCCTCGCCCATCATGCCCCGGCCGGCGGCACGCAGGGAGCCCAGCAGCTGAAAAGGCACCACGGCGGTCTGACCATCGCTGCACCTCAAGCTGGCGACACCGCCGCTGGTCGAGGTCATGCGCAGTTCACCGAAACAATCCAGCGTCGGCGCGTCCAGGCTGTGCAGATGCAGGTTTCCAGTGCGCGCCTGGTTGAAGACGGCCTGGCCTTCCAGCAGGCGGCCGCCCGCCACCGCCGTGGCACTGGTGCGAGAGGCCAGCAGCGACTGGGCGGTGTCCTCGACCAAGGCGCAGCCGCCCAGCCCCATGAGCGCTGTGAACAACACAGCCAGGAACGCTCGCTGGCGGGCGGAATCTGGAGTCGACATCAGCCTCATGCCGGGATCGTAGCGGGGCTGCGCCAGGGCCATCTGCGGGAAAAGCCGGCAATTGCCGGCCAGTTCGGGCGAGTCGGCGGCCCGGTCTTCATCACCGATCGCGGCCTGCCGGCCTTCACCCTGCTGAAAATCGACCACTTCGACCACTTCGACGGCACCCGGCCGCAAGCTGGGTGCTGGCGCCTTGTCGCTGGCTGATTTCTGACCGCCGTGCAACGGGGGCACCCTGTCCGCTACGGGAAAATCCAACCTCTGATCGGTAGGGAAATTGGGTCCCGGTCAGGTCATGGCCAGGCTGGAACGCTGGCTTTCTGCGCCAACACCGAATTGGCCTCCCGGCGTTTGCATCCGAAAACTGATTGAGAGTTTGTCTTGTCAATCGCCAAAAGGAAATACTGCCGCATGAACACCCTGACGATCAAACTCCCGTCGCAGCTGGACTAGGCCGTGGCGGCGGCCTGCAAGCGCGAGCATGTAAGCATGTAAGCATGTAAGCATGTAAGCATGTAAGCATGTAAGCATGTAAGCATGTGAGCATGTGAGCATGTGAGCATGTGAGCAAGTCTGAACTGCGATTGCGCCCGTATCGAGCAGGCCAGCCGGTATTTGCTTTCGCCAGCCAGGCCAACCCCCTCAGATCCGCACCGTGGTGCATTTGGTGCGCAGGTAGCTGCGCACGCCCTCCAGCCCCTTCTCGCGCCCGAAGCCCGACTGGCGGGTGCCGCCAAACGGTGTCTCGACACCGCCGGCATAGTACTCGTTCACATAGACCTGCCCGGCATCGATGTCGCGCGCCATCTGCAGGGCGCGCGTGATGTCGCGGGTGTAGATGCCGGCCGCCAGGCCAAACCGCGTCCCGTTGGCCAGCGCGAGTGCATGCTCGGGCGAATCGGCCACCTGCACCACGAGCACCGGGCCGAAAATTTCTTCCTGCACCACGGTATCGTCCGGCGCGACGGCATCGAGCACGGTGGGGATGTAAAACCAGCCGGTGCCGGACTCGGGGTCTGCGACCGCGGCACCGCCGCAGGCCACCGGCACGCCGCGCGCGCGGGCGCCGTCGACATGCGCGGCAATGCGCTCCAGTTGCTCGGGCGAGGTGATCGCGCCGATGTCCGGGTTGCGCAGGCCATGGCCCCAGCGCAGCGCAGCGGCCCGCGCGGCCAGCTGTTCGACGAAACGGGCATGGACCGCGCGCTCGACCACCAGCCGCGACCCGGCCGAGCAGGTCTGGCCGGCGTTGTAGAAGATGCCGCCGGCCACATCCGCCACTGCCCGGTCGATGTCCGCGTCGGCCAGTACTACCACCGGCGACTTGCCGCCAAGCTCCAGGGTCACGCTGGCAATGTTGCGCGCCGCCATCTGCATCACCTGAATGCCGGTGCCAACCGAGCCGGTGAACGTGACATGGCGCACCAGCGGATGCGCCACCAGCGGCGCACCCGCCTCGGCGCCGGTTCCGGTGACCACGTTGCACACGCCATCGGGCAAGCCGGCCTCTTGCAGGATCTGCGCCAGCAGCAGTGCCGTCATCGGTGTCTGCTCGGCCGGCTTGACCACCACGGTGCAACCCGCAGCCAGCGCGGGCGCGATGCCGCGCACCATGGTGGAGGTGGGGTAGTTCCAGGGCACCACGTGGGCCGTGACACCGACCGGCTCCAGCGTGGTGAAGGACACATAGTCCTGGCCCAGCGGGATGCTGTCGCCCTGCAGCTTGTCGGCCACACCCGCGTAGTACTCGAACATCCGCGCCGTGGCGCGGATGTCGCTGCGCGCCTCGGACAGGGTCTTGCCGTTGTCCAGCGTCTCCACCAGCGCCAGCCGCTCGGCCTGAGCCAGCACCACCTGTGCTGCACGCTGCAGGATACGGCCACGCTCCGCCGGCGGCACCTGGCGCCAGACCGTGCGCAAGGCGCGGTCGGACGACTCGACCGCCAGCGCCACGTCGTCGGCAACACCGGCCGCAAACTGCACCCAGGTTCGCGCCAGGCCCGGGTCGGCGCTGTCCATCTTGCGGCCACTCACGGAAGGCTGGAACCGCCCGCAAATGAAATGCCCCTGGGGCAGACCGGCCAGCGTGCCAGTGGCCCGGTATTCGGCGATCAGAGCGTCCATCAGGTTGTCTCGCTGCACTGGTAGGTGGAGCGCGCCAGCCATTCGGGCGCGATCTCCACACCCCAGCCCGGCGCCGCCGACACCTCGATACCACCGTCCGATATCACATAGGGCGACTGCACGAACAGGTCCTGCTGCCAGGGGTAGTACTCCAGGCCCTCGATCGAGAACTCGAGGTACTTGCCCGCATTCGGGATCGCCTTGAGCAGGTGCATGGTGAACAGGGTCACCATCGACAGATTGGCGCTGTGCGGCGTGCACGGCATGCCAGCGGCCTCGGCCATCCGGGCGACCTGCAGGCTGCGCAGGATGCCCCCCATGTACAGCACGTCGGGCTGCACGATGTCGACGGCCCGCAGCGCGATCATGCGTCGCCAGACGGCGAAGTCCCAGTCCTGCTCGCCGCCGGTCACGTCGAGTGACAGGGCCTGCGTCACCTGCTGCGTCTGCTCGAGCTCCCAGTAGGGGCAGGGTTCCTCGAAGTGCGACACACCCTGGTCCTGCAGCATGCGGCCGACCTCTATCGCGCGCGGGGGCGAGAAGCCGGAATTGGCATCGACCATCAGCGTCACGTCCGGCCCCAGGGCCTGGCGCAGGGCGGGCACGACGGCCTCGGTGCGGCCAGGCCACTCGTCGATGTCGCGTCCGCACTCGCGGGCCACGCGAAACTTGAAGGCATCGAAACCGAACGTATCGCGCAGCTGGCACAGGCGCAGGGCCTCGTCCTGTGGCGTGATGTCACGCCGCATCGAGGACGCGTAGGTGCGCAGGCGCCCCGGCGTGCCGCCCAGCAGCTCGACGACGGGTTTGCCTTCGCATTGGCCCCGCAGGTCCCACATGGCGGTGTCCAGGCCGGCCATCGCACGGTAGAGGTAGGAACCCGGATACTTGTGCTCACGCTCGGGGATGGTGTCCACCAGCGCCTGGATGTCGTACGCGTCGGCACCCAGTGCCCAGGGGGCGATCTGGCGGTGGAACACGGTGGCGGTGATGTCGGCGTTGTAGGTGCTCAGCTGACCCCAGCCGGTGGCGCCGGAGTCGGTGGTCAGCCGGACGAAGCCGACAAATTCGTTGCAGAAGGTCTCGAGTTTCTGAATGCGCATGGTGCGGGGTTCCGGGTGACATCAGGGGTTGGAAAGTATGGCATCGGCAGCCTTCTGGGCCACCATCACGGTCGGTGCATGGGTGTTGCCGGAGGTGAGGTTCGGGAACACCGAGGCATCCACCACCCGCAAGCCCTGCAGCCCGTGGACCCGCAACTGGCTGTCGACCACCGCGTCGCGCGGGTCGGCGCCCATGGCGCAGGTGCCCACCGGATGGAACACCGTGCCGGCGCGGGCGCGAAAGTCGTCGACGATCTGTTGCGCGTTCAGGGGCGCCAGGTCGGGCGCGATCGGTTGTGCAATCAACCCTTGCATCGCGCGGGTGGCCAGCAGGGTCTGCAGGAAGCGCCCGCCGGCCACGACATCGGCCAGGTCCGCCTCGGTGGACAGGTAGTTGGGCCGGATGGCTGGCGCCACGGCGGGGTCGGGCGAGGTGATGTCGATGCGCCCGCGGCTTTCCGGGCGACAGGGCTGGAATGACAGGATGAAGCCGGCGAACGGGTCCGGGTTCATCAATGGCCGCTTGCCCTCTGGCGCCATGGAATAGGTGACGGGATTGAAGTACAGCTGCTGGTCCGGCCGGGTCAGCTCGGGTCGCGTGCGCACGAAGCCGCCGCACTGGTTCACACCGACGCTCAGCGGCCCGCGGCGCCCGAGCACGTAACGCAATGCCGCGGCGATCTTGCCCCGCAGCGGGTAGAGCTGGTTGTTCAGCGTAGGCTCCGTGGCGCGGTAAAAATAACTCACGGCGATGTGGTCCTGCAGTTGCCCGCCGACCACCGGCTGATCGAGCACCACCGGGATGCCGTGTTGCTGCAACAGCGCGCCCGGCCCCACGCCCGACAACTGCAGCAACTGCGGCGAATGGACGGCACCGGCGCAGAGGATCACCTCGCGCCGGGCCCGGGCCGTGAACCACTGCCCGCCCTGCACAAACACCACACCCACCGCGCGTCGGCCCTCGAACAACACCCGCTGGACCGCCGCATGGCACTCGAGCCGCAGGTTCGGGCGGCGCAGTGCCGGCCGCAGAAAGGCATCTGCTGCCGACCAGCGCATGCCATGGCGGGTGGTGATCTGGTACAGGCCCACGCCTTCGGGCTGCGGGCCGTTGAAATCATCGGTCACCGCCAGTCCCATCTCGCGGGCGGCGGCAAAGTAATGGCGCCGCAGTGGATGCATCTCGCGCTCGACATCGGACACAAACAGAGGCCCTCCGGCTGCCGCATGGCCCTGGGCATCCACGCGCCGCTCGGTGCGCCGGAACACCGGCTCCACATCGCTCCAGCCCCAGCCCAAGTTGCCCTGGCTGCGCCAGTCGTCAAAGTCACTCGGCAGGCCGCGGCAATACACCATGGCGTTGATCGAGCTCGAGCCCCCCAGCACTTTGCCCCGCGGCCAATAACCGCGCTGCCCGTTCAAGGCCGCTTCGGGTTCGGTGTGGAGCTTCCAGTTGATGCGCTCGTCGAAATAGGTACGGCCGTAACCGATGGGAAGCTTGATCCAGAAGCGGCGGTCGCTGCCCCCGGCCTCCAGCAGCAAGACCTGTTGCCGCCCGTCGGCCGTCAGGCGGTCGGCCAGCACGCAACCCGCCGAGCCGCTGCCAACGATGACGGTGTCGAACTCGCCCAAACTGTGCATGTCGGCTGACAGTGGATTCCTTTGATGGCGCCCGGGGCTGCGCCAACTCATTCCGGATCGGAGGCCCCTTGCCGCTTGAGCTCGGCAAACTTGGCTGCCATCGTCGGGTTGCCCCGCGTCAGCTTCTTGATTGTGACGTCCTGCGCCTTGTCGTTGGCAAGACGCAGGTTCCGGTCGGTGCCGAGCAGCGCCTCCTTCGTCTTCTGCAGATGGTCGATCGACTTGTCGATCTCTTCGATCGCGGTCTGGAAGCGTCTGGAGGCCAGGTCGAAGTTTTTCGCGAAGGCGGCCTTGAAGGTCTCGAGCCCACTTTCGAACTCCGTGATGTCCACGTTTTGCGCCTTCACCAGCGCCAGCTCCGTTTTGTATTGGAGCGATTTCATCGACGCATTGCGCAGCAGCGTGATGATGGGAATGAAAAATTGCGGTCGAACGACATACATCTTGGGGAAGCGGTGGAATACGTCCACGATGCCGGTGTTGTAAAGCTCGCTGTCGGGCTCCAGCAGCGAGACCAGAACGGCATATTCGCAGGCCTTCTCGGAACGGTCCCGGTCGAGTTCCTTCAGGAAGTCCTCGTTTTTGTTCTTCGTCGCCGTGAGATCGCTCTCGTTCTTCATCTCGAACATGATCGAGACGATCTCGGTGCCCGCCTCGTCCAGGTCGCGAAAGAGGTAGTCGCCCTTGCTGCCCGTTCGCGTGTCGTTGTCCTTCTCGAAATAGGCGCGTGGAAACGCCGTCGCGCGGATGCGGTTGAACTCGGTTTCGCAGTGCTGCTCAAGGGTTTCGCCGACCATCTTGGTCGACAGGCGGGCCTTCATGTCACGCAGGCGCTCGATCGCGTCGTCGCGGTCCTTGATCTGGGTTTCGTACTTGTCGCGCAGCGACTGCTCGGCGAGCTTCTTTTCAAGCGCAATCTGCGCCAGGCTGCTCTTCAGTGCATCGCGTTCCTTCTCGGCCGCATGGACTGCCTCGGTCACGGCGAGCTTCTGGGCCATTTCGCTGGCGCCGAGTCTGGCTTTCAGGTGCTGGATCTCCGATTCCTTGCTGGCAGCGGCATGCTGCAGCTCGTTCACGCGCTTCGCCTCGGCCAACTCGAAAGTGGCTTGTTTGTCGTGTTTCGCCTGGGCTAGTGCGCTTGTGAGGAGGTCGCGCTCTTTTTCAATAGCATGCAGGGCTTCGGCCACGGCAAACTTGCGCGCGGCCTCGCCTGCTTCGAGCCTGGACGTGAGTGCCAGGATCTCGACGTCCTTGCCTGCGGTCGTCTTCTGCAACTCGCTGGCGACTTGGGCTTTGGCGAGTTCAACGGCATCGTGTTTGGCCTGCTCGGCCAACTCCAGCCGGTCGTGCAATTGCTGCTCGAAGGCAACGTCGCGCACCTGCTTGAGGATGTCGGCATACCCTGCTTCGTCGGTCTTGAACGCTTTTCCGCAATGCGGGCAGATAATCTCGTGCATGCCATGGCTCCTGCGCACCAGTTCGGTTATGGGTTTAACGCCGCTGGCAGCGCTCGTTTCGTCCCCCGTGTCGCCGCCCGGCAGCTACAGCGGCCGGTCGTCCGACGCGTGTGTGGGGCCATGTTATCCGCTCCCAGGACTTCGCCATGCGGCATTGCCAGACCCTTGCCTTCACCCCGCTCCAACAGAGCGGCCCGCTGGTGTGGGACGACACCGTGGTCATCCCGGGCCACGGGCCGGAAGGCAGCTTTGGCCGTTAACGCCGCCACAACCCGTAGGTAGATGGCTTTCAACCTCCTGCACGGGCGGTTGGTCTGAAACTTGCTTATAGACCCGCATGCTCCAAACCCAAGCTCACCTCCAAAGCGCCGCCGTTCCCACCCCCCCGCCCTCGGGGCCCTTGCAGACGGTGGTGCATGCCACCCTCGCCAGTGGCGAAAACGCGGCCCGCAACCGCCGCCGGGCCCAGCAACTGGCCTGGGAATGGGTGGGTGCCAAATGGCCGCGCCTGGTGCCACTGGCCCGCGACATGGCGCAGCACCAGATAGAACGCACCATGCACGACCATGCACTGCGGGTGACCACCTCGCGCGACGGCAGAACCTGGACCCTGACCGTGATGCACAGCGAAAAACGCAGCCAGCGCATCTGGTCCACGCGCGCCACCATCACCGACACCGGGCAGGACGACCTGCTGGACGTGCAGACCTCGTGCTCCGACGTGCACCATGCACCCATGGTGGTAGCGCCGCCCAAGCTGCTGGGCGCCTGGGTCGACCAACTGGCCCTGGATGACGGCGGCTTCCCGGTGCAGGGCGAAGCCCGGTATGTCAGCGAGTCGGCCCATCTCGAGGGTTTATGCGCCCATGTGTTGTCCGAGCGGCGAAACCTGCCCATCATCGCGCTGACGCACAAGGCCCAATCGCGCCACTTCGGGGTCGATCCGGGCGGGCTGGCCCTGGCGGTGCGCGGGCTGGCCCATGTGGCGTGCCTCTCGCCCGAGGTCGCCGCTGCGGTGCCGGCCCTGCTGGGCCCGGGCTCTGGCCTGGTGCACGGCACAGCGCGCATCTTTGCCCCGGGCTTCCACGCCCGCTCCCAGAACGAGCGTCACCCGCTGTTGCGTGACAAGCGCCCGGCCGACGCTGAGCCGGGCGTTGACCCCGGCGCTTTCCGCCGCCTTCTGGTGCGCCACGTGTGCGCGATGGGCGTCAAGACTTTTGCGGAGCGGCGCGGTCCGACGCATTGAGCGCGCGCGTAGCGCCATGGGTTGGGGCAGGTTCTCGCCCCAACAGGTAACAATCGCATACAAATGGTGTACAACCGGTGGTGTACGGTTTTCTCCTTCCTGCATGGCACCCACCGCTCCCGACTGTCCCCTTGAATCGCTCCTGCTGGCAGCCAGCGCTGCCATGCAGCGACGCGTCGGCCAGTCCTGTGCAGCATGGCGCAGCGTTATCCTTCCGGGGGTGGTCTGGCTGGGGCTGATGGCAGGCCATGCGGCCCATGCGCAGACTGCACCAAGCGCCACCGACCGCGACGCCGAACAACGCTTTGCCTCGGTGCTGCGCATGCGCGGCGAAGTGAGCGCCACCACGACCGATGGGAGCCGGGTACGCGTGCTGCGCGAAGGCGACCGCGTATTCGTGGGTGAACGCGTCAGCGCCAGCGCAGCGTCCGAGGCCGTTCTGCGCACGGAAGATGCCGGGCTGCTGGCCGTGCGCCCGGGTGGCGTGTTCGTCGCCGAGCGCTTTGCGGCCGAGGGCAAACCGACCGACAACCTGAGCCTGCGCCTGTTCATGGGATCGATCCGCATGGTCACCGGCTGGATCGGCCACACGAACCGCGCCGGTTACCGCGTGCTCACGCCCTCGGCCACCATCGGCATCCGCGGCACCGACCACGAACCTTTCGTGCTGACACCGGAGCTGGCGGGCAGTCTGGGCCAGACAGAAGGCACCTATGACAAGGTCAACCGCGGCGGCACCACGCTTGATGCCAACGGCAGCCAGGTCGACATCCCGCCCGGCCGGGTGGGCTTCGTGCGGGCCAACCGCAGCGCCAACACCCGCTCGCTGCTGACCCTTCTGCTGCCGGTGCTGCTGGACCGGGTGCCCGGATTCTTTGTACCGGGCGAGTTCGATGCCGAACTCGACCAGCTGTCGCTGCGCAACGACGCGGAGTCCCTGCGCCTGCTGGAGGAACTGCGGCGCACAGGCGGTACGCCAGGCGCTGGCGCATCCGGCGGCACGACCGGCCCTGCGACCAGCGCGACGATCGTGGCCAGCGCAACCCTCGGTGGCGCGGCGGCAGCCCCCGCATCCACAGCCACAGCCCTTGCCACGGCCGCCCCTGCGGAACCCTTGCGCGAAGGCACCAACAGCTGCGGCGCGAATGCCGTCGCCCGCGCCTGGCTGGCCGAGTTCGACCGCGCCATCGTGCGGCGCAATGCCGCAGGCGTGCTGCGCCTGTTCGCTGCCAACGCCGAGGTGCAGGCCACAGTGCGCACCCAGGACGGGCGCAGCAGCACGCTGAGCGTGGACCGCGAAACCTTCGTCGAGAGCACCGTGGCCGCCATTGCGGGGCTGCGCGAGTACCGCCAGCGCCGCGTGTCCACCGACGGCTGGCCCGAAACCCCCGGCGACTGCCGGCGCATCGGCCTACGTTCCGTGGTTATCGAGCAGGGGCGCCAGAACGGGCAGCCCTACCGTTTCGAGGCAACCGAAACCTACGTGCTGGAACGCCAGGCCGGCCGCTGGGTGGCAGTACAGGCCCGCGCCGCGCAGCGCTGACCCGCAGCGGGGCCGCTCAGAACCCCAGGCTTGCGCCAGCGCCCAGCAGGGTGGCCACGCCCAAGCCCGCAAACAGCGCGGCCGCAATGCCGTGCACCAGCTTCATCGGGATCTTGTTGGCCATGCGGTCACCGATGAAGACGGCCGGTACGTCAGCGATGAGCATGCCCAGCGTGGTGCCGATCACCACCAGCACCGGGCTGGCGTAGTGCGCCGCCATGGCAATGGTGGCGATCTGCGTCTTGTCGCCCATCTCGGCCAGAAAGAAGGTGATGAAGGTGGCGCCGAAGACACCGAGCTTGTGCGCCACCTGCGTTTCCTCTTCCTCGATCTTGTCGGGAATCATCGTCCAGACGGCCATGCCCAGAAAGGATGCGCCCAGGATCCAGCGCAGGATGTCGGGGCTGACCGTCGTGGTGATCCAGGCGCCCAGTGCCCCGGCCAGACCGTGGTTGATGATGGTGGCGCACAGGATGCCGGCAATGATGGGCAGCGGCTTCTTGAAACGTGCCGCCAGGATGAACGCCAGCAACTGGGTCTTGTCGCCGATTTCGGCCAGCGCAACGACGCCGGTGGATACGAAGAGGGCTTCCATGGGATTGTCCTGGGCCGGAGGTGCGACGAATGACCCCATCACGTCCCCGGCGCGAGCAGAAGCGATGTGGTCAAAGGTCTTGCCAGGCTGATGGACCGCTTGCACCATGGCTGCCTCAGGCACCCAAGTATGTTGACGCAAGCCTCTTCGAGACGAAGAGCGGCTACTCCCCAATGAATGAGGCGATCATACACCCGGCCTGCGCGGCGGCCGGATCACATCAGCTGGCGCGCCATCTGCTGCAATTGCGGCGCAATGTCCTGCTGCAACCAGACCCGGTCCAGCGGGCGGCCCTGGAACGAGCAGTTCAGTGCCGCCGGTTCGCCCCGGTCGATGCGGCCCAGCGGCACGGCCACCGCCTGCACATCGGCATGGATCTCGCCCACCGATACACAGCATCCGGCACGCGGGTAGTCGGCCAGGTTGCGCAGCAACTCGACCTGGTGCTGCTCCCACTCGGCCCGCGCCTTGATGCGCAGCTGGTTGAGCAGTGCCTCGCGCTCGGTCAGGCTGCAGGCCAGCAGACAGGCGCGCCCGATCGCTGTGCCGGCCAGCGAATGGGTGGTGCCCACGTCCAGCGGGTACAGTCGCTGGAGGTGGGTGCGGATGGCTTCGATATAGACGATGTTCAAGCGGTCGCGGATGCCGATCGACACCGAGCCGCCCGTGGTGCGGGCCAATTCCAGCATCAGGGGGCGGGCGCGGCGCCGGATGCTGAATAGCTCCAGCAGCGGAAAGCCAAGCGACAACACCGCCGACCCCAGCCGGTACTTGCCCTGGTGTTCGTCCTGCGCCAGGTAACCCATGGCGACCAGGGTGTAGGTGAGCCGCGACACGGTGGGGGCCGGCAACCGCAGGCGCTGGGAGAGGTCCTTGTTGCCCAGCACCGGCTCGGTAGGCGTGAAGCAGCGCAGCAACTCCATGCCGCGCGCCAGGGTGGTGGCGAACTGGCGGTCGCCCTCGTATTCGGGCATGCTGGCCGGTACACGGCGCGGTGTGGCAACAGATGACTTGTTTGACATATCGAAACAAACGCCAATATAACGATATTTCTGGACACCACACGGGCGGTATCTTCGTAGACTTTGAGCCACGACACGATTTTGGCTCTGCCTTGGAGACAACACCATGCCCCTCGACGACCTGCCCGTTCACGACATTCCCGCCCTGTCCGGCAACAACGCCCCAGTGCACGACGAGTGCGTTTTCGACAATCTGCCCGTGATCGGCCAGGTGCCGACAGACCTCAACGGCCTGTATGTGCGCAACGGGCCCAACGCCTACTACACCCCCGAGTGGCGCTACCACGCCTACGACGGCGACGGCATGCTGCATGCGGTGCGTTTTCGCAACGGCCAGGTCACTTACCGTAACCGCTGGGTCCAGACCAGCGGGCTGCAGGAAGAAAAGGCGGCCGGCCATCCGCTGTGGAAAGGCCTCAAGGAGCCGATGCGCAAGGACCGGCCGGACCAGCCCCTCAAGAACACGTCGAATACCGACGTCAAGTATCACGCCGGCCGGCTGATCAGCATGTGGTACCGCTCGGGCATGCCCTACGCGGTCGACCCGGACACGCTGGAGACACTGGGCACGGCCGATTTCGACGGCACCCTTTCGCGCATTTCTGCCCACTCGCGGCCGGACGAGCACACCGGCGAACTGCTGTTCTTCGACTACGCACTGAAAGCCCCCTTCATGCAGTACGGCGTGGTGGGTGCCGACCGGCAGCTCAAACACAAGATCGACGTGCCGCTCGACGGCCCCAGCCTGCCGCACGACATGGCGATCACCGAGCACTATTCGATCCTGCACGACTTTCCGCTGCGCCCAGACGCCGAGGCCCTGGCGCTGGGTCGCTACAAGCTGCGCTTCCATGCCGACCAGCCCACACGATTCGGCATCGTGCCGCGGTACGGCCAGGCCAGCGAGATCCGCTGGTTCACCGCCAAGCCCTGCTACATGCTGCATGTAGTGAACGCCTGGGAAGAAGGCGACCAGATCGTCATGGTGGGCACGCCCTACCGCATGCACGAGGGTGCCGACGGCCGACCGGATGCGCGCCGCCTGGAGCAGACCATCCACCTGCGCCAACGCGACTTTCTGCTCTACGAATGGCGCTTCAACCTGAAGACCAGCCAGACCACCGAGCGCGCCATCGACGACGTGCTCAACACCGAGTTTCCGGTCATCAACAGCGCGTACCAGGGGCGCAAGAACCGCTTTTCGTACAACGTGCTGTTTCCGCAGGGCGGACGCGAAGAGCCGCGCTTCTCGGGGCTGGTGAAATACAACCTGGAGACCGGGGGGTACATCGCCTACAGCGCCGGGCCCCAGTTCTTCTACAACGAGCCGGGTTTTGCGCCGCGCGACAACAGCCAGGCCGAAGACGATGGCTACCTGGTGGGGCTGGTCTGGAACCCGGTGGACCAGCGCTCGGAGATCCAGGTGTTCGACTGCCGCGGTGCGCGTCTCGCCGAAGGTCCGGTGGCGCGCATCCTGCTTCCGCGCCGGGTGCCGCACGGATTCCACGCCACCTTCGTGAGCCAGCAGACGCTGGACCGCTGGAAATAAGCCATGGTGCTGGTAGCGCAAGAAACCATCGACCGGTATGTCGCACTTGGCTGGTGGGGCGAAAAGACCATGGGCGAGCTCCTGCTGGAGACGGCGGCGCGGCAACCCGGTGCGCTGGCAGTAGCCGATGCCCCCAACCGCCATACGTTGTTCGGCGGCATACCCCGGCGCTGGAACTGGAGCGAACTGCAGCAGCACGTGGGGCGCGCGGTGGCGCTGATGCACGCACAGGGCCTGCGCAAGGACGACATCGTCGTGGTGCAGTTGCCCAACTGCGTGGAGCTGCACGCTTGGTATTTGGCGTGCGCTGTCAGCGGCATCGTGCTCTCGCCCGTGCCCATGCAATACCGCGCCCACGAGTTGTCGCATGTGTGCGGCAGCACCGGCGCGCGGGTGGCGATCACCACGCGGCAACTGGGGCACTACGAATCGGCTGCGCAATGGAAGTCGCATGCGCACCTGTTTACGAGTATCGAGCAGATCTGGGCGCATGGCGGCGGCGACCTGCCGGGCGGCATTGTCGACCTGGACACGGCCCTGGCCGAAACCACCCCCCTCGACGCTCCGGCGCTGCGTGCCCACATGGCGGCCATCGGTCTCACGGCCCACGACGTGCTGACGATCTGCTGGACCTCGGGCACCGAGGCGCGTGCCAAGGGCGTGCCGCGCAACCACAACGAATGGCTGATCGTGGGCCAGTCGGTCATCGATGCAGGGCAGCTGCAACCCGGTGCGCAATTGCTGATCCCGTTCCCCTTCGTCAATATGGCCGGTGTATCGACCAGCCTGGCGGCCTGGCTGCTGGTGGGCGGCGCGCTGCACCACCACCACCCGTTCGATCTGGAGGTGTTCCTGGACCAGCTGCGCAACAACCCGATCGACTACACGGTGGCCGCGCCGGCGGTTCTGACCATGCTGGTCAAGAACCCCGAGCGCATGACCGGCGTCGACCTGCAGCGCCTGCACCGCGTCGGATCGGGCGGCGCGCCGGTAGCGGAATGGCTGGTTGAGCAGTTCGCGCAGCGCTTCAACATCGAGGTGGTGAACTACTTTGGGTCCAACGAGGGCGCAGCCCTGTCGTCGAGCCCGCAGGACATGCCGGACCGCAGCCAACGCGCGAGATATTTCCCGCGCATCGGCGTACCGGGGTTCGAATGGTCGCTGTCCAATTCGAAGAAGATCCGCACCCGCCTGGTGGACCCGGACACCGACGAGGAGATCACCGAAACCGGCCAAGTGGGCGAGTTGCGCTTTCAGGGCCCCACCATCTTCAGCGGGTATTTCCGTGCGCCCGAACTCACCGCGCGCGCCTTTGACGCGCAAGGCTACTACCGCACCGGCGACCTGTTCGAGATCGCCGGCGAGCGGCAACAGTTCTATCGCTTCGCGGGGCGCCACAAGGACATCGTCATCCGTGGCGGCATGAACATCTCGTCGGAAGAAGTCGAGGGCCTGCTGCTGGCGCACCCCGGGGTGCGTGAGGCAGCGGTTGTCGGTTACCCCGATCCGGCGATGGGCGAGCGAGTCTGCGCAGTGGTGGTGCCGCAAACCGGTACCACCCTGAATTTGCAGGAGCTGGTTGCCTACCTGCGCGACGTGGAGGAGGTGGCCGCCTTCAAGCTGCCCGAGCGCTTGCTGTTGCTGGAGCAACTGCCGCGCAACCCGGTAGGCAAGGTGCTCAAGCGCGAACTGCGCGCGCAGCTGGCAGCAGAAACCCCGCAGACCATGGCCGCCTGACATTCGCTCACGGCCAGCCCACACACACCCCAGGAGCCGCACAGCACCATGAGCACCGTAGTCGTCGACCGCATCCATCCCACGTTGAACCCCGGCGAGCACCCCTACATGACCGGGCCGTTCACGCCCAATTACGTGGAATACAACGCCACCGACCTGGAGGTGATCGGCAAGATTCCCGAACGCCTCGATGGCGTGTACCTGCGCAACACCCAGAACCCGGTACAGCAGCCGCTGGGCACCTTCCATGTGTTCGACGGCGACGGCATGCTGCACCTGATGAGTTTCCAGAACGGGCGCTGCGAGTACCGCAACCGCTTCATCCGCACCCAGGCGTTCAACGAGGAGCAGGCGGCAGGACACGCGCTGTATGCGGGCCTGATCGACAAGCCCTCGCTGGCTCAGCGACCGGGCTGGGGTGCTCGCGGCGGTCTGCGCGACACTGCCGCCACCGACGTGATCGTGCATGCGGGCCAGGCGCTGGCCACCTTTTACCAGTGCGGCGAGCCCTACCGGCTGGACGCCCGCACGCTGGAGCTCAAGGGTGTGGACGCCTGGGGCGCGCGCGTGTTGCCCGATGGCGGCATCTCGGCGCACCCGAAAGTCGATCCACGGACCGGCGACCTGCTGTTTTTCAACTACAGCAAGCAGGCGCCCTACATGCACTACGGCGAGGTCGACCGAAACAACCAGCTGGTGCACTACGTACCGGTTCCGCTGCCGGGGCCGCGGCTGCCACACGACATGCTTTTCACCGAGCATTTCGCGATCCTCAACGACTTTCCGCTGCACTGGGACGAGGCGCTGCTGGCCCAGGGCAAGCACAAGCTCAGCTACTACCCCGACAAGCCGTCCCGCTTTGCGGTGGTACCGCGCCGCGGCACGCCGCAGACCGGTGTACGCTGGTTCGAGGCCAGCCCGACCTATGTGCTGCACTGGCTCAACGCCTGGGAAGAAGGCGACGAGATCGTGCTGCACGGCTACCACCAGAAAACCCCCATGCCCAAGGCGGGTTACGACAATACCGGCGCCACGATGGGCCCCGACCGATACGGCCCCACGCTGTACTGCTGGCGGCTGAACCTGCGCACCGGTGAGACGCACGAGGAGCGCCTGGACGACCGCCATTTCGAGTTCGGCATGGTCAATGCACAGTATGGGGGCCGGCCGTATCGCTATTCCTACCACATGGTGACGCACCCGGGTGCATTCCTGTTCGACGGCATCACGCGCTACGACCATACGACGCGTGCGTCGCAGTCGTATCGGTTCGGCAAGGACCGCTTCGGCAGTGAATCGCCGTTTGCCCCCTGCCACGACGCGAAGACTGAAGACGACGGCTACGTGGTGAGCTTCGTGACCGACATGGCGCAAGACCGCTCCGAATGCGTGGTGCTCGATGCGCGCGCCCTGGCCGCCGGCCCGGTGGCGCGCATCATGCTGCCGCACCGCATCAGCAGCGGCACGCATTCGTGCTGGGCCGACGCCCGCGAGATCGTCAGCGACTGGCCGGGCCTGCGTTGAGCCGGGTCGAGTTGCGAATCATGGAAAATCCCACCCCATGACTGAACCGATTCCCTACCCGCTTTCCCCACCCTCCCCACCTGCCCTGCCCGACCGCCTGTCCGCCGATGTGCGCAGCCCGTACCATCTGGCGGCGGTGTTCGAACACGACGTGGGCATCCGCCTCAATGGCAAGGAGCGCACCGATGTCGAAGAATACTGCGTCAGCGAAGGCTGGGTCAAGGTGCCTGCCGGCAAAACACTCGACCGCAAGGGCCAGCCCCTGCTGATCAAACTCAAGGGCACGGTGGAGGCGTTTTACAGATAAGGCTGAAGAACAAGGTGGCGATCGTTACCGGCGCTGCACAGGGGATCCGCGTGAACGCCGTGGCACCAGGTTTTGTCGAGACGCCGATCCTGTCCACCATGCCCAAGGTCGCCGGGGCAATGACGGTCTGACAGGCGTCAGCCAGCCGACAGGCCAGGCGCCAGGATGCCGGCGAGCACTGCGCGCATCGGTGCCGGAACGGCGGCCGGGCGGCGATGCACCCGGTCTACATATACGTGCACGAAATGGCCCTGTGCAGCGGCCAGCGTGCCATCCTGCCGAAACAGCCCCACCTCGTAACGCACGCTGGATTTGCCCAGGTGGGCCACGCGCAGGCCGCCGTGCACCATTTCAGGGAACGCCACCGGTTCAAAATAGTGGCAACCGGTCTCGACCACCAGGCCGATCACCTCGCCGGCTTGGACGTCCAGCACTTGGTGCTCGATCAGGAAGGCATTGACCACCGTGTCGAAGAAGGCGTAATAGACCACATTGTTGACATGCGCATACATATCGTTGTCCATCCAGCGCGTGGTGATCGGGCGGATCGCGTGGTAGCTGCTGCGGTGCTGGCGTTCAGGGCGGGACATGGGGCGTGGGCGTGTAAACGAACCTACAAACGAGTCTACCCCGGGGCCCGGTGGCAACTTGCACGGCCCAACCGGTGCGCGGGCGACTGTCGAAGTGGGGTGAATGGGCAGCTCCTCTTGCTGCCCGGCGCAAATTGCGGCACACTGGAACGGCGGCATGCACCACGGCCGTTGTTCCGCATCATCCCCCCCATTTCTACATGGAGCGAATTCTGATGAAAACCCTGATCTCCGCCATCGTCCTGACTTTTGCCGGTACGGCCTTTGCGCAAGGCGCCAATTGCAACACCGAGGCCAACGCGCGCAAACTCACCGGCGCCACCAAGGCCGAGTTCCTGAAAAAGTGCGAAGCCAACATGAAGGCCAAGCTCGTCCTGTCGTCCAAAGAGCGCAATTACTCTGTAGCGCCGACAAGCAGCTACGGCGGCTGCGAGCACGGCGCCTCGGATCTGTGAAGTACTGAGGAGCTTGCGGCCCCTGCCGACGATCGCTTCTCGCTCCCGCCGTTGCGCATCACGTCAGTTCGCGAGCGTACAGACTCCTAGCGCAGCCCATCGTAGGCTGTCAGGCAAGGAGATGGCCGACGTTCCGGCCCCGAAATGCCTGAAACTCCCGCTGAATTTGCTGAGCTTGTCCCGGCGACCCGCACCTCTGCAAGCACACCTGCGCCAGACCCCGAATCGGGTCTGACTGCGGCGGAGGCGGCTCAGCGTCTGGCGACGGACGGCCCCAATGCACTGCCTGGAGGGCAGACACGCTCCTTGTGGTCCATAGCGACGGGGACCGTACGCGAGCCCATGTTTCTTTTGCTGCTCGCAGCGGGAACGCTGTACCTGGTGTTCGGCGACCTGCAGGAGGGCCTGACGCTCTTTGGCTTTGTAGTCGTCACCGTGGCGCTGACGCTGTACCAGGAGGGCAAGACCGAGCGCGCCATCGAAGCATTGCGCGACCTCACCAGCCCGCGCGCGCTGGTCGTCCGCGACGGAAAACCCCAGCGCATCGCCGGTTGCGATGTGGTGTGTGGCGACCTGCTCAAGCTCAGCGAGGGCGACCGCGTCCCGGCTGATGCCTTGCTGGTGTCCGCAGACGGCGTCCGGGCCGACGAATCACTCCTGACGGGCGAGGCGGTTCCAGTAGGCAAGCGGATGGCGAAGCCCGATGAACTGGCTGTGGCGGCAAAGCCTGCAGACACCGCGCGCGTTGCGCCGAGCGGCGACGACCTGCCTGCGGTCTACGCCGGCACGCTGATCGTGCAGGGCCACGCGCTGGCGCGTGTGACGGCCACTGGAGAGCGCAGCGAGATCGGCCGCATCGGCACTGCCTTGGGTACCGTGGAGGACGAACGCTCGCCGCTGCAGAAACAGACGGCCCGACTGGTCCGCAACCTGGCCTTGCTGGCCCTGGCGCTCAGCCTGTTGCTGATACTGGTGTACGGCCTGACTAAGGGCGACTGGCTGCAGGCCCTGCTGGCGGGCATCGCCCTGGCCATGGCCTTGCTGCCCGAGGAATACCCGATGGTGCTGACGGTGTTTCCGGCGCTCGGTGCGCGCCGACTGTCCAGGGAGGGCGTGCTGACCCGGCGCATCAACGCCATCGAGACCCTCGGCGCCACCACAGTGCTGTGCAGCGACAAAACCGGTACGCTGACCGAAAACCGCATGACGGTGACCCACCTGGTCGCTGGCGGTGCCGATCTGACCGAGCGCCTGGCGCTGGAGTCGCTGGCCAAAAGCCCGCTGCCCAAGGCCTTCCACACGCTGGTGGAAGTGGCGATCCTGGCCAGCGTGGTCGACCCCTTCGACCCGATGGAGAAAGCCTTTCACCAACTCGGCGGGCGCTTCCTGGCCGATACCGAGCATCTGCACCAGGATTGGCGCCTGGTGCAGACCTATGCGCTCAGCCCGGCGCTGCGGGCGATGTCACATGTGTGGTCGGCATCCGGCGACGGCACCCAGACCGTCGCCGCCAAAGGCGCACCGGAAGCAGTGATCGACCTGTGTCACCTCGGCGCTGCGCAGAAGGCGCGCATCGCCAGCGTGGTCGACGAACTGGCGGCCCAGGGACTGCGCGTGCTGGCAGCGGCCCGTAGCTCGTTTGCGGGGCAGGACTGGCCGGCAGACGAGCACGGCTTCGACTTCGAGTTCATCGGGCTGCTCGGCTTGGCCGACCCGGTGCGCGCCGGGGTGCCAGCCGCCGTGGCCGAATGCCGCGCCGCGGGCATCCGGGTGGTCATGATCACCGGCGACTACCCGGCCACCGCGAGGGCCATCGCCAGGCAGGCGGGACTGGCGGAACACGAGGGCGAAGTGCTGACCGGCGACGACATCACGGCGCTCGGCGACGAGGCACTGCGCAAACGCATGGCCACCGTCAGCGTGTGCGCCCGCATCGCGCCCGCGCAGAAACTGCGCATCGTGCAGGCGCTGAGGGCCCGCGAAGACATCGTCGCGATGACGGGTGACGGCGTAAACGACGCCCCTGCCCTGCGCGCCGCGCATGTGGGCGTGGCCATGGGCGGGCGCGGCACCGACGTGGCCCGCGAGTCGGCCTCGCTGGTGCTGATCGACGACAACTTCGCGGCCATCGTTGCTGCAGTACGGCTGGGTCGACGCATTTTCGACAACCTGCGCAAGGCCATGTCGTACATCCTGGCCGTGCACGTGCCCATCGCGGGCATGGCCATGTTGCCGGTGCTGTTCGGCTGGCCGCCCCTGCTGTACCCGATGCACATCGCCCTGCTCGAACTCATCATCGACCCGGCCTGCTCGATCGCATTCGAGAACGAGCCGGCAGAGAGCGATGTGATGCAACGGCCACCGCGCGATGCCACTGCGCCGCTGTTTGGCGGCGCCACCCTGGGCCTGGCACTGGTGCAGGGCCTGGGCGTGCTGGCCGTGGTGATGGGCGCATTCGCATGGGCCAGCCCACGCATTCCCGAGCCCGAGGCACGGGCCTTTGCATTCGCGACCCTGGTGGTGGGTAACCTGGCGCTGATCCTGTCCAACCGGTCGGCCACGCGATCGCTGTGGACGACGCTGCGCACACCCAATTGGACGTTGTGGGGGGTGGTGGGACTGGCTATGGTGCTGTTGTTGTCGGCACTCTATATTCCCTGGGCTGTCGACGTGCTGCGATTCGCGCCGCTGCCGGCGCACGAGCTGGCTGCGGCTTGCGGACTGGGCGTGCTCAGCGTGGTGTGGTTCGAGGGTATCAAGTGGGCGCGGCGACGGGGCCGCAAGGCATGAGTCGCTCTGGCGATGCCTGGGCTGGCGCCAACCCCGGCGTAGGTACTCCAACACCCGGTCTGCACTCTGGTCCGGTGGAAACACCGGGCAGAAGATGATCGGTGGTCTGCGCGCTCGGACCGAGTACACCTGTCTTCAGCGCCTGCAACCCGGCGATCAGGCACGCCAGTCGATCATCATCTTCAGGCACTGCGGGTCGCCGAACGCGATCTCGTAGGCCTCGCGGGCGCGGCCCGGGTTCAGCGTATGCGTGATCAGCCCGTCGAGTGACAGCGCGCCGCGCTCGACCAGCGCGGTCACCGCCAGCAAGTCGTGTTTTTTCCACTGCGACGCGATGCGGATGGTGGCTTCGCGCATGAACGCAGGCGCGAACGCGAAGCTCAGGTCTTGCTTGTAGAAACCCGCCAGCACCACCTCGCCGCCCGGGGCGAGGCGCGAGATCAGCCCGTTCAGGATCGAGGCGTCGCCGCTGACATCGCAGATCGAGGTGTAATTCTTGCGCGGGTCGTCGTCTGGATGGATCACCGCGTAGCCGGTCGCGCCCTCGCGGCGTGCGGACTGCACCTCCCACACCGTCGGCGCGGGCAGGCCCAGCGCCAGCGTGATACGTGCGAGCAATCGGCCCATCACGCCGTGGCCCACGATCAGGTCGGGGGCGACGACGGGCTCGCGCGAACCGCCGAAAGCCAGCGCGTGGTAACAGGTCGCAGCCAGTGCCAGCAGCACCGACTTGGCGCCGAGTTCAGGCGCCACCTGCACGACGCGCTCATGCGCCACGATCAGTCGCGAGCCCGCGCCGCCGAAGATGTTGCGCACGCCCTGGAAGCTGTAAGAGCCTGGCACGAAAACCGACACGCCCACTGGCACCATGGCCGACGCGCCCGCGCGGACCACCGTGCCCACCGTCTCGTAGCCGGGCACGAGGGGGTAGCCTAGGCCAGGGAACGGCGGCATCGTGCCGTCCCACAACAAGCGCTCGGTGCCGGTGCTGATGCCACTGAAACTCACCTCCACCTCGAGGTCTGCGGCCTCGAAGGGTTTCAGCTCCAGGGTCTGGACCGACAACTGCTGCGGGGCGTCGAAGACGATGGCTTGGCCTTGGGTCATGGCGGAGATCCTTTCAAGTGGCGTTGGCACTATCTTACGGAAGATGCGTTTGCCTTCCAAAAGGGGATCGTATTCAACACGCTGCACCCAGGTTGTGTTGCCGACACCGCGATGTTTCGCGACAGCCCGAAGCCCTTTCAAACGATTTTCCACTGGCTTCAGACGCACATCGTCCAAGGCTACTTGACGCAGGGACTCCCGGCGCGCACGTTGCGCAGCCGCTGTCGGCGTGCTGCGATTCACGCCGCTGCCAGTGCAGGGGCCGACGCCCGACCGCATCTCGCTGAGAGATCAGCTCACCCGTGTTTATCGGGCGCGTGTTTTGACTGCACTGACCAAGCCGCTGGCTCATCGTTGTCGTCGGCTTCGGCCGCCGCCGCCGTCGCCTGCACTTTGTCAGGGCTGTGGTGCGCGGGCGCGTAGATCGCGTAAACCTGCATCGGAGTCCTACCCATATTGGTGATGTTGTGCCAAGTTCCCGCCGGAACAAGCACGCACCAACCGTCTGAGACTTCCTGTTCGAACGTCAGTTTGTCCTTCGCTGCTCCCATCTGCACCCGGCCGCGCCCGGAGTCAAGGCGCAGAAACTGGTCGGTTTGCGGATGCGCTTCGAGACCAATGTCGCCGCCGGCGGGGATCGACATCAGCGTCACTTGCAAATACCTCCCGCTCCAAGCGACGGAACGGTAATCTGGGTTCTCCTTCGTTGCGCGTTCGATGTCGAACGAATTCGGCTCTGGTCCAATGTCCTTGATTCGATTGGCGGCGCTGCTCATGTGGGGTCTCCTGGTGATTGGGACGGTGATTTCCAGATAAAGCTGGAAATTGAAAGTTCGACGCTCAAATACTGTTGGTACCGCAACGTTGATCGCGGATATTCGGACGGTCAGACACCGCACAACCCATTGTCTCGTGCCTATTCGACAGCAGCCCAAGCCGTCGTTCCGGTCCGGGCAGTCGCGAATCCGAAGATCTTCGAATCGTCAAACGCACGGATCTGAGTGCTCGATTGCATGGCCAACCTCATTCAGGCCACAGATCGCAATTGCCGTACGGTAAATACGTGGCGCCCGGCGGTCTGTACGGTAGCGCACCCTTAGTTCCGCTTCGGTGTGCGGACTGGCTGCTCCAATGCGTGCGGCATGCAAGGGATGACCGCACTGCAGCCCCTTATCCCTTGAAGGCTTCAGGTCGCGGGCAGACTGGGTAAACTTACTGTTTGATGCGTTCCTTACCGATACTCCTCGTCGTGCTGTTTGCCATGCTCTGGCAATCATTGGCGATGGCGCGCCTCGGCTCGACCGTGAATGTCCTGGCCGACCTGAAACACGCCGCGCTGCACTGGCAGGGAGAGGGCCACCATCACCAGGAGGATGGCTCTTACCAGTTGGATGACTCGCATGAGTCAGCGAAGCACATGGTCACGGACCACCTGAGCGCATCGCTGGAAATGGCGGTGCCGCTTGCGCACGGCTTTCCCCCCTTGCGCTCTACCGCTCCCGGGGGCCTGAACGAGACACCTCTGCCCAACCCCACCCCCGACGGCCAACTCAGGCCACCTCGGTCCCGCGCCTGACCCGCCTTCGCGGCGGGCGTCCACCCTTGGGCGCCCGGCCTCCCGCCGCAGCGGCAGCCCACGCCAGTTCCTGTCCGCCTTTGGCGTCACCCGAACCCGCGTTTGGCTTGCCTCGGCTTTTGAATCGTCAGGATCATCATGACATGTTTCCCTTGGCTGTCTGCTTGCGCCATCGCCGGCGGCCTGACCTGCGGACCCGTTTGGGCTCAATCTGCAGCATCTCCCGGAGCGCCCCGAGTGGCCCCGGCGTCCACATCTGACGTGTCCGCAGGCAGCGTCACGCTGCGCGCAGCCCTGGATGCCGCGTGGCAACGCGCTGTCGCCGCACGCGAAAGCGATGGTCAGCGCCGCCGCGCTGAGGCAGACCGCCGCGCTGCGTCCAGCCTCTGGGCTGCGCCGCCGTCGCTTGAACTGAGCCACCGCAACGACCGCCTGCAGCGCAACACCGGCCAGCAAGAAATCGAGATCGGCGTAACAGTCCCTCTGTGGCTACCCGGCCAGCGGGCCGCGCATGCGAGTACCGCCGACGCTGCCGCTGCGCGGGCACAGGCTGCCGAGCAGGTCGCTCGCTTGCAGCTCTCTGGGGAACTGCGCGAAGCAGCGTGGCTGATTGCTGCGGTGCAGGCCCAGGTCGCAGAGGCGGACAGCCAGGCGCAAGCGCTGCTGCAACTCGCCGACGACGTTGATCGCCGTGTGCGCGCCGGCGATCTGGCGCGTGTCGATGCCCTGGTGGCCCGGGCCGAGCTACTGACAGCGTCCGCATTGCAGTCCGAAGTACGCCAGCGTCTGCAGGCGGCACGCGCGCGCTGGACCCTGCTGACGGGGTTGACAGCCGCGCCCGATCTGACCGCAGCCACCATCGCCGATGCAGCGCCAAGCACAGCGGTACCGCACCCGGAGCAGCAACTCGCCAGCCTGTCCGCCGAGCTGGCGCGCAAGCGGTTGGACCAGACGCGCCTGTCGCGCCGCGACGCACCCGAACTAACTGTCGGCCTGCTGCATGAGGTCCCCGGCCGCGGCCAGGCCTCGCAAGGCAGCCTGGTCGTGGGACTGCGTTTGCCCTTGGGCACCGACGACCGCAACCGGCCCCTGGAAGCTGCGGCACTCGCCGAGCTGGACGTGGCCCAGACCCAGGAGCAACGCCTGCGTGAGCGCCTGGACAGCGATATCGGCGCCGCGCGGGCCGCCCAACGATCGGCCGAGGCGCAACTAGGGGCCGAAACTGCCCGCGCCCGCTTGCTGCGCGAACGCGCCACTTTGATTGATAAGTCGTTTCGTGCCGGTGAATCCCCCTTGCCCGATCTGCTGCGCGCGCTCGCTGCGGCGGCGCAGGCCGACAGCGCCGTCGCCCGCCAGAACGCCGCGCTGGGCCTCGCCCGCGCCCATCTTCAACAAACCCTCGGAATCCTGCCATGAACGCTCTCGACAACCTCTGCGCCTCGCGGCATCTGCTGGCCCCGGCCGCGATCGCGCTGTTGCTGCTCGCCAACCCGCCCGCCCTTGCTGGCCCCGGTGCCCATGGCCCGGATGGCGAGCACCTAGACGCCCCGACCACGATGCGCGCTGCATCGGCCCTGCCGCGCGTCGAGGCCAAGTCAGAAGCATTCGAGCTGGTCGCCGAACTGCGTGCCGCCGAGTTGGTCGTGATGATCGACCGCTACCAATCCAACGAACCCGTGCTGGGCGCGAAGCTCGAGGTCGAAAGCGGCCCGCTCAAGGCTGTGGCCGCCTTTCGCACGGAGCAGGGCGACTATGTCGTCACCGACGCGGCCATGCTGAAGATGCTGGCCGCTCCTGGCGAGCATGGCCTGGTCTTCACCCTGGTGGCAGGCCAGGACAGCGACCTGCTCGACGGCACGCTGTTGAACCGGAAGCCTGGAGGCCCCACCGCTGGCGCGAAAGACAACCACGCGCATGCCCACGCAGGCGACGACCACGGCCACCCCCACGAACTGGAGCGCGCCGCCTGGATCGGCGCCGGTATTGCGGCCCTGGGTCTGATGGGTGGCATCGTGTGGTGGCGACAACGCCGCCGCCGGGTTGGCACGCTGCAAGGAGGCCTGTGATGGCATACCCTGACATGAACCGACGCGGTATGTGGCCCTGGGTCTACCCAGCGGCGTTGACGATAAGCCTGCTCGTGCTCTCGCCAGCGTCTGCCGGTCCCGGCGCACATGGCCCCAACGGCGAGCACCTGGACGCACCGGGCACGGCGGTCAATCCATCCGGGCTGGCGCGTCTGCCCGATGGCAGCGTCAACGTGCCCAAGGCCGCGCAGCGGCGCATGGCCATCCGGACGGTGTTGGCACCGGAGTCCGATGCCGCCGTCACGGCCGAGATGCCCGGCCGGGTGATCATGGACCCGAACGCGAGCGGTCGCGTGCAAGCCGTGTACGGCGGACGTGTCGAGCCGGGTTCCCGGGGTTTGCCCTTCGTCGGGCAGCCGGTCAGGAAAGGCGACGTGCTGGCTTTTGTGCGCTATCACGCCGAGCCCTTTTCACAGGGCATGCAGCAGGCCCAGCTGGCCGAACTGCGTGCGCAGCGGCAACTGGCAGAGCAACGCGTGCAGCGGCTCGTCGGCCTGGAAGGCACGGTGCCGCGCAAGGAGATCGACGCAGCCCGCACCGAGGCGACGAGCCTGGCGGAGCGCGAGCGCAGCATTGGCAACAGCCTGGTGGCGGGCGAATCCCTGACCGCTCCGGTCAGCGGCGTCATTACCCGGACTGATCTGGTCGTGGGCCAGGTGGTCGAACCGCGCGACGTGTTGGTCGAGGTGGTCGACCCGGCACGCATGCTGGTGGAAGCTGCCACCGCTGATGCCAAGGTGGCCGCCAGCATCGGCGGCGCTTTTCTGCAGGGCATGCCCGAAGTGTCGCTTCGTCTGTTGGGTGTGTCGCGATTGATGCGGGATGGTGTGGTGCCGCTGACCTTCGCCATGAACCCGGTCAAAGGGGGATCGGCCTTGCCGGTGGCGATCGGTCAACCGGTGACCGTGGTGGCGCAATCGAAGGAGCGCATCAAGGGCGTGGTGTTGCCGGCGCAGGCCGTGGTGCGCAACCCGTCTAACGAGCCCATCGTCTGGATCAAGTCGGGTGCCGAACGTTTCATCCCGCAACCGGTGCAGTTCCGCTCGCTGGACGCCAGCACGGTGGTGGTGACGCAAGGGCTGAGTGCGGACAACCGCGTGGTTGTCCAGGGTGCACCGCTGATCGCGCAGATCCGCTGAACCGGAACCAGCCCCATGTTCAACTGGATTGTTCGTACCAGCCTGCACAACCGCCTGTTCGTTCTGGCGGTGGCGGCACTGTTGATGGTCTACGGCGCAGTGACCGCCTGGCGCACGCCAGTCGACGTTTTTCCCGACCTCAACAAGCCGCTGATCACCGTGCTGACCGAGGCCGGCGGCATGGCCCCGGAAGAAGTCGAGCAGCTCGTCACCTTTCCGCTGGAAACCGCATTGAACGGCATGCCCGGCGTGACCCGCGTGCGCTCCACATCTGGCGTGGGTTTGTCGCTGGTGTATGCCGAATTCGACTGGGGCACCGATATCTACCGAAATCGCCAGCTGGTGGCCGAGCGGCTGGCACTGGTGCGCACACAGATGCCAGGCGACATCACCCCGGTGATGGGCCCGGTCTCGTCCATCATGGGCGAGGTCATGCTGGTGGCCTTGCCGCTGGTGCCGGGTGACGGCAAGTCGCCCGTTGCCACGCCGATGCAAGCACGGGAGTACGCCGACTTCGTGCTGCGACCTCGGTTGCTGTCGATTCCCGGCGTGGCCCAGGTCATCCCCATCGGCGGCGAGGTGCGTACGCTGCGCGTGGCGCCAGACACCGCACGCATGGCGCAATTCGGCGTCTCCTTGACGCAGATCGAGCAGGCCTTGAAGGGCTACGCCAGCAACGCCGGCGGCGGCTTCATCGACCTGAACAGCCGTGAATACCTGATCCGGCATCTGGGCCGAACCAACCGCGTCGAAGACCTTGCTGGCATTGCCGTGGCCTGGAAGGATGGCCGCGCGCTGCTGTTGGATCAAGTGGCCACCGTGTCCTTTGCCGCCGGGCTCAAGCGCGGAGACGCCGGCCACAACGGCCTTCCGGCGGTGGTCGTCAGCGTGCAAAAGCAGCCCGATGCCGACACGGTCAAGCTCACCGATCAGATCGAGACAGCGCTCACCGAGCTCAAGCAGGGCTTGCCCAAGGGGCTGGCCGAGCCGCGCGTTCTTTTCCGGCAGGCCGACTTCATCAAGGCCTCCACCGGCAACGTGGCCGAGGCGCTGCGCGACGGCGCCATCATGGTCGCCATCGTGCTGTTTGCCTTTCTGCTGTCGGTTCGAACAACAGTGATCTCGCTGGTGGCGATTCCGCTGTCGCTGGCGGTCACGGCCGTCGTGTTCCAGTGGCTGGGGCAGTCGATCAACGTGATGACGCTGGGGGGCCTGGCCATTGCCATTGGGGAACTGGTCGACGATGCCGTGGTCGACGTCGAGAACATCCTGCGGCGCCTGAAGCAGAACCGCGCCGCCGGCAACCCACTGTCGGTGATGGAGGTGGTGCGCAGCGCCAGCGTAGAGGTGCGCTCGGGCATCGTGTATGCCACGGTGATCGTGGTCTTGGTCTTCGTGCCGCTGTTCGCGCTGCCGGGCATCGAGGGGCGGTTGTTTACGCCGCTGGGCATCGCCTACATCGTGTCGATCGCGGCGTCGATGTTCGTCTCGATGACGGTGACGCCGGTCATGTGCTACTACCTGCTGCCGACGATGAAGCGGCTGGACCATGGCGACAGCCCATTGGTCGGGTGGCTCAAGCGCCAGGACACGAAGCTG
>Ga0105048_10002422_pt1 | contig 30274 bp, 27 predicted proteins | sample MAT05_FD_78382 | JGI IMG/M metagenome (GOLD analysis project Ga0105048, IMG submission 78382) | Freshwater microbial communities from Lake Fryxell liftoff mats and glacier meltwater in Antarctica - MAT-05 | ecosystem: Environmental > Aquatic > Freshwater > Ice > Liftoff microbial mat | place... | reverse complement strand
GGCCGCACCAAACTCGCAGGACTCTGCCGCCGCGCGAAACGTCCTGTCGAAAGCCGCGTCACAGGGCCGGCTCGATCCATGGGCGGCCGCGCGGTTGGCAAAGATGCTACGGATCGCGGAGAGTTCGTCTGCAAGCTCACGCTGACCCAGCTTCTTCTTCACCCAGCCTCTGTGAACGTCTGCCAGGCGCCGCCGAGCAAGCGCTCGTGCGGCAAGTAGCTTGCCTTGTAGGTCATGCTCGAACAGTCGGCGATGTAGAGGCCGAGGTAGAGGTGGCGAAGACCCCACTCGCGGCAGAGGTCCAGCTGCTTCAAGATCGAGTAGGTGCCAATGCCATAGCGGCTGGAGGCGGGGTCGTAGCAACAATAGACGGCGCTGAGTGCGTCTTCGGCCCGGTCGACGATGGCGATGCCGACCAGTTGCGAGCCGAGCCAATACGACAGCTCGAAGGTGTCGCAGCAAGAAGCGACCAAAAAATCGCGATAGCCGTCGGCGTCGATGGGCGGCTGACCGTCGCGGAGGCCGCGTCCCGCCTTGTGAGCGTTGTAGATCTCGACCCGCCGCAGATCGACGCTGGGGGGCGCGATGCGCACTTCGAGCTCCCGATTGCCGCGGCGCGCTATGCGCTTTTGCGATGAATTGAGCTCGTAGCGCTGCACGTCGATGCGGATGGCCTCACAGGCGACGCAACTCGGGCACTGCGGCTTGTAGAGGACGAAGCCTTGGCGGCGGTCGCCGCGCTCGATGCGCTCGCTCAGCTCGCTGCGTGACAGCGGGCGGGACGGCAGGCGCAATGGCATACGCGACGTGCGCTCACGCAGGTAGGGGCAGGGCTGTTCGCGGTCGTACACGATCAACTCGGGTGGATTCCCGAGGACGATGCGCGGAGCGTTCAGATGCGGCCCTGCCATGCCCGCTCAGGGTGACACGGCTCTGGGGGGGGGGCCACCAAGCGTCACGGGGTGAGCAGCGCCGGGCTCCGCCGGCAAAACTCGACGATCCAGCGGCCGAATTGCTCTTTCACTCGCGTTGCGACTTCGGCAACCTCTGCGTGACTGAGCAGCGCCGCGCTCTTGCCGGCGGCCCAATTGGTGATGCAACTGACGGCGGCAACACGCACGCCCATGTGTCGGAGCGCCACGACTTCCAAGACGGTGCTCATGCCGACGGCACTCGCGCCCATCACCTCCAGCATGCGGATTTCGGCTGGTGTTTCGTAGGAGGGGCCCAGGAGACCGGCATAGGTCCCTCGCTGCAGCGGGACGCCAAGCTCGGCGCCCAATGTCACCAGTAGCTCGCGCAGTTCGGCATCGTAGGCCACGGTCATGTCCGGAAACCGAGGTCCGAGGCGCTCGTCGTTGGGACCCGCGAGCGGCGACTGACCAGTGAGGTTCAAATGATCGCCGATGACCAGGAACGTTCCAGGTCCCGCTTGCGGCGCGATGCCGCCTGCAGCGTTGGTCAGCACGACAGCCTCGACGCCCAGCCGTGCCAAGAGGCGCACGCCGAACACCACTCGTTCGGGCGCGTGGCCCTCGTAGAGGTGGACCCGGCCGCTCAAGCAGGCCACCAGGGTGCCAGCAAGGCGCCCGACCAGCAGCTCGCCGCCATGACCCAGGACGCTGGGGGCGGGCATGAGCGGGATGTCCCCGTAGGGTACGCGCGCGACGATTTCGATCTGGTCGGCGAGGTGGCCGAGACCCGATCCGAGTACGAGGCCGAGCTGGGGGGCGGGGAAGCGCGGGCGCAAGAACTGGGCGGCGGCCTCGAGCGCTTCGAACGCGGGGGTGGTCATGGGAGCAGGGTAGACACGCCGGGGCATGCTGCTAAGACCCCGGCCCCAATCCTTTTAGGAGAAGTCCCGAGATGGCCAGCAAGTTTTCCGAATTCCTCGCATCCAAGAAGCTCGACCCCCGCCGCATCATGGCCGTCTCGACCGACCTCGAGAAGCTCCGTCCTGCGGACCGCGCTCTTCGTCTGGCCAAGCGCCTGAGCAAGAAGGACGGAGGCAAGCCCATGGCAGCCGACGCACCGAAGCGTCGCTCGGGTCGTCCCGTCACTGTGGTGCTCCTCAGCAAGATCGAAGCGGGCAAGACCGTTCCGGGTGCAGCCAAGACGCGCGTGCTCCGCGCCGTCAACGCTCTGCTCGAGAGCAAGAAGTCCGAAGCCGCGCAGCTCAAAGATCTGTTCTGAGCCTACCCGGGTTTGGGAACGAAAAAGCCCCGCTAGCGGGGCTTTTTTGCGTTCGTGGTGAGGCGCCTTCAATCGCGTGCGCGCTTGAGCACGAGCGTGCGCCCGTCGCCCAGGACCCAACGCAAGCTTTCGCGATCGTCGACGATCAATTCGAGCTCGCTCTGTTCACCCGATGAATCGAGGACCGTCAGTTTCACTGTGCGCTCTTCGATCGCAGCCAAGCGATAGGTGCCTTGGCGCGGCTCCTCGGCGGGCACTGCGACGGTGAGTCGCGGTCCGTCGAATTCGAAGCTGGTACCGCGCGCCCACGCGGTGGCGCCAGCCATTTCTTCGATCGAGAAGTTCTCGACTGCGTCGCCGAACCAGCGACCCTCGAGGGCCCGTTCGGCCGGATGCGAGCAGCCGCCCAAAGCGGACGAGCAGACGAGGAGCAGCCCCAGCACGGTTTGGCGGCGATTCATCCTCCAACTTTACCTACATCTGGTTACACAACACCACAAAACGACCATATAGAAATGGTCATCGAAGCGTCTAGGGCGCGGCGTTGACGCAACAGCGCGTACCGAGGCTGTAGTCGAGATAGTCGGGACCGTGCAGATCGATGCTCGAGGCGCAGCCCGAGGTGGTGCCCCGTGAAAAGAAGCCGCCCAAAAAGCTACCGCCGGGCTCGTCGATCCATTCGTCGATGTTGCCGACCATGTCGAAGATGGCGTCGTCACCCCAAGTGCTCTGGCATGTCCTTGTCGCGCCCGTGCGGCGGAGCAGCGGGCCATCGACGTCCTGGGTCAGGCCCAGGCGAGGATCGAGATGATTTTTGGAGGCGTCGCCGTGGAGGAGCCGCGCTGGGTGACTCTTACGATTCACGTTGCAGCTGCCTTCTTCGTAGCTTGCACCATACGGATACGGCCGGCTCTGCTGACCGCGACACGCGGTGATCCACTCGTCGCGCGAGCACAGGCGCTTGTCGGCGCGCTGGCATGCCGTTTCGGCCATGTACTTGCTCAGGTAGCCGGCAGGCAGCACGTCCCTTTTCGAAGCGGCGCGGGCTTCGAAGTTGCCACTCAATTGGAAGTCGGCGGGCGCCGGAAGCGGTAAGAACGAGGCGAGTGGTCCTTGCGGGCGAGCGGGAGTCTTCTTGAAGCGCTCGAACAAAGTCGTGACGTAGCGCCTGGTCGGTGGGTAGTGCGGCGACAGTTCGCGCGCAGTCGAGGCCTCGAGCATCGAAACTTCGAAGCGATCGATGCAGAAGCCGTCTTGCACCAAGACCATCTCGTCGGGACAGCGCCGCGATTTCTTGGTGCTGGGGGAGCTTCCGCTCGAGAAATGCGCGTCGTAGTCGTCGGGGAGGTAGAGCTTCTGTGGTGCAGACGCGACCGGCACCGGCAGCGGCGCCGGTTGGGGCGCCGGCTCCGGATCGCGTTTGCAGCCCAGCAAGCAGAGGGCGGCACCAAAACAGAAACGAGCGACTCCCGAAGGAGATCGCTCGCTGCTCGGCTTCCGCGTCATGCTGGGCTCGAGTCACCCACTCGTCGTGTCAGCGGCCGCGGTAGACGATGAGGCCGTGCGAAAGATCGTAAGGAGAAACGGCGACGCGGACGCGGTCGCCCGGCAGAACGCGGATGTGATGGCGGCGCATGCGACCGGAGAGTTGGGCGCGCACGACGGCTCCACCCTGGTCGACCTTGATGGTGTACTGACCACCGCCGAGGGCATCCTGAATGACGCCCTCCATCTCCAACAAGTCGCCTTTACTCATTCGTTCAATGCTCGTTTCTGAGGACCCGTGGCCCGTTGGGGCCAACTCGGGGCTGCGCAAGCTGGCACGGGGGGCCTGGCTCTGCAACTCGCCCGTAAATCCTCGCGATTCTCCGACTCCTGCTGCGTCCAAGCGGCTGCGAGGGCCGCGTAGCCGCCTGTTTTCATCGGGCTCGGCCTGGTAAGGATGCGGCGTGTTTCCGGCCACACTCTTCGACTTCAACGGCGTCCTCGTGGACGACGAGCACGTCCATCTCGAGGCCTTTCGCGACACGCTGCGTCCACTCGGCATCGAGCTGACCGAGCAACAGTACTGGGACGACTACCTGGGCTTCGACGACAGCGGCGCGTTCGACGCCATCTTGCGTGCACACGGGCGGCCCGTCGATTCGGCGATCGTCGCGGGTCTCGTGGAGGCCAAACGTCCCCACTACATGCAGCGCGCGCGCGCTGAGCTGAAGACCTTTGCGGGCGCAGCGGCGCTGATTCGCGCGCGTGCCGAAGCGGGCCCGGTGGCTGTCGTGTCGGGCGCGCTTACGCAAGAGATCGAGTTCGGTCTCGAACAGCTGGGCGTGCGGGCGCTCGTGCCGCTGATCGTCAGCGCCGAGGATACGCAGGTCTCCAAGCCCGATCCCGAAGGCTACCAAAAAGGCGTCGACTACTTGCGCGGACTCATCGGCGAGGCCGCGACGCGAGCGCTGGTGTTCGAAGACTCACCCGCCGGCATTGCAGCGGCCAAGGCCATTGGCCTGCCCGTAGTTGCTCTGGCCCACAGCTACGGCGCAGCAGAGTTGCACGAGACCCAGGCCGATCTGGTCGTCGAGAGGCTCGAGCAGGTGACGACCGAGATGCTCGACGCACTGTACGCGAGGCTGTACGGGTGAAAGCGTGGGCGCTTGGGGCCTTGTCGCTTTTGCTGCTTTCGAGCGCGAGCGCCAGCGCGGGTCGCACCGACTCCTTCACCGACAGCACCTTCGCCACCAGTGCCTTCGCCACGTTCGGTCCTGACTCCGCGCCCGCGTCGCGCTATCGGGCCTTGCGCGGCATCACCCTCGGTCCGATCGAAAGCCAAATGCAGCCAGGCCGCGGCTACGGCTCGAAGGCTTTCGAGCAAACGCTGAGCGAGGTGCAGCACCTCGGCGGCAATTGGATCAGCCTAACGGTCTTTGGCCGAGTCTGGGATTTGGACAGTACCGGCGTCGAACCCTCGTTCGAAGCGCCTTGCGCCGAGACTCGAGAAAACATCCGGCGTTCCGTCCGCCTGGCCCATCAGCGCGGCTTGCGCGTGTTGCTCGTACCGCACCTCTGGGTGGAGAGTCGCAAATGGCGCGCCGAGCTCGATCCCGGCAGCGACGCCGGCTGGGCGAAATGGGCGGCGAGCTATCGTCGCTTCCTACTCGATTGGGCGCAAATCGCCGAGGATTCGGCTGTGGATCTGTTCGCGGTCGGCGTCGAGTTGCGCAGTTGGGTGACGACCACGCGTGCGCCGAGTTTCTTGCCGATCGTCCGCGACGTGCGCCGCGTCTACCAGGGACCGCTCACCTATGCCGCCAACTGGGACGACGCGGATGACACGGTGATTTGGGGCGAACTCGACGTCGTCGGCATCAACGCCTTTTACCAGCTGCACTGGGAAGACGACGCCACGACCCAGCAGCTCGCCGCGGGCGGCGAGCGCGTCGCCGAGCAGGTGCGGGCGCTCGGTCGCCGCTACGACAAGCCGGTTATCTTCACCGAATTCGGCTACATCGCGCGCAAGAACACCGCCATCAAGCCTTGGCTTTGGCCCGAAGAGCTGGGCCAGGTCGTCATGGATCAAACCGCGCAAGAGGACGCTTACGGTGCGTTGCTCGCCGCCATGGTCGAAGTGCCCGAGTTCGCTGGTCTGTTCGTGTGGCGCATGTACGCCGACCTGGCTGATCTCTCTCAGGAGCCGGACTGGGGCTTTTCACCTTGGGGCAAGCGCGCACAGCACGTACTGCGCGGCGCCTACCGAGGTCGTTTCGCGGCCGATCGCGGCCCGTGAGCGGCGCTCGCAAAAGTCGAACTCGACGCAACACGCTCAGATCGTTTGGATTGAAGGCCCGGATCAGGTGCCATAGCCGTGTTTGCGGGTCCCGAAGCGCTCGAGCAGGTCACCGCGAGCCTCGAAGGCAAGTCGTCACCGGGCTGCGCGGCAAGATGGATATCGAGATCACCGAAGGTCAGCACTTTTACCTGTTCGAGTACGAGCTGCCCGAAGGCTCGCACTCCTGAGCCGGTCGCGTTAGGAAGCGGCATGGCTCGTTTCGTTCAGACCTCCCTGTTCGTTCTCCCGCTCGCTTTCTTGCTCGGCTGCGGCGGACCGCTCCACTACAAGTTGGCCTCGAGCCCCAAGGCGCCGGGCGCCGATGCAGATGTGACGGCCGGGGTGCAAGCCGAGCAAAACACGACGCTGCTCGAGGTGCAGATCCGGGCTTTGGCTCCGCCCGGGCGTATCGCCGAAGGCGCATCGCATTTCGTGCTCTGGCAGCGCAAGGATTCCAAAGGCCTTTGGGCCCGCGTGGGCGGACTGGAGTACGATCCCGAGACGCGCGACGGTAAATTCTTGGGCTCGGTACCCGAAAGCGCTTTTGATATGAGTATTACGGCCGAGAAAGCGCTCGACGTCGCCTCTCCTTCTGCCGATGTCGTGTTCTCGCAGCGCGTCGCGGAGTGAAACTCGAGAGCGGGCTCACGCGCAGCTGGTCCGCGGCGGCTCGGCCGGGCGGGCGCTTCGGCCAGCCGAAACGCGCCCAGCCGCTGACTCAATCGGGATCGGCCCAGGTGCAAAAAGCTGCGCCTTGCGGGTACTGGAAAAGTCGCAGCCGGACGGCAAGGATGAGTGAATGAAGAGCTGGTGGCTCCAAGGAAAGACCCAGAGATGACCTTTCGCGCGTTTCGCATTCACGAAGACGGGCGGGGTCTCGAGTCGCTGGAATTGGCAGAGCTGGGTCCCGGCGAAGTTGTCGTTCGCGTCGCCTTCTCTTCCGTGAATTACAAGGACGCCTTGGCAGGCACGGGGCGGGGCAAGATTTTACGCACGTTCCCGCTCGTCGGCGGGATCGATCTGGCCGGCCACGTCAGCGAAAGCCGCGACGCAGCATTTCGCGAGGGCGACGCCGTGCTGGTCACGGGCTGTGGTCTGAGCGAGACGCTCGACGGCGGCTACTCGGAGTTCGCACGTGTCGAAGCGCGTTCAGTCATTGCGCTGCCGCCGGGCCTCGAGTTGCGCGAGAGCATGATCTTGGGAACGGCGGGCTTTACCGCGGCGCTGGCTCTTTCTCGGCTCTTGGACAACCGCCAAACGCCGGAGATGGGACCACTGGTGGTGACGGGCGCGACTGGCGGAGTGGGCTCGCTGGCCGTCGACATCTTCACTCGGGCAGGGTTCGAAGTGCACGCCGTCAGCGGAAAGCTAGACCTGCACGACTACCTACGCGCGCTCGGCGCAAAAGAAGTGCTGGGTCGTGGCGTTTTGGCGGGGACCCGGGCACTCGAGCCCGTACGTTTCGGCGGGGGCCTCGACACCGTCGGCGGAACGATGCTGCAGAGCTTGCTGGCTCAAACTGCGCCCTACGGGAGCGTCGTCTCCGCTGGACTCGTGGCCTCGGCCGAACTTCCGACGACAGTGATGCCTTTCATCATCCGCGGCGTTTCGCTGCTGGGCGCGGCTTCGGCCGGCTGTCCGCGGTCGCGCCGCGAAGAAATCTGGCAAAAGCTGGCCGCTGATTGGAAGCCGGCCCAACTCGAACGCATCTGCACCCGTGAGATTGGGCTCGACGAATTGCCCCAGGTTTTCGAGCACATGCTGGCTGGCAAGTCGCAGGGTCGCACGCTCGTACGGCTCGAATCGGAATCCAGCTCGACTCAGTAGGCGTCCAAAGGCGCCCGCAATCCTTCGGGAAGCATCAGTTCGACGACCGGCACGGCGGCGGCTCCGCCTTCTTGATAGGCGTAGCGTGCCGTGTTGCCGAGCACGCGGTAGACGTAGTTGCGCGTCTCTTCGTAAGGAATGCGCGCCACGAACAGATCGACTGGCAATTTTTCGCCTTTGTCGAGCCAGCGCGACACGGCTTGCGGTCCTGCGTTGTAAGCCGCAGCAGCTAGCTCCAAGCGGCCGGAAAACATGTCGAGCAGCTTGCGCAGGTAGAACGCACCAAAGCGAACGTTCACGGCGGGAGCGTTCATCAAGCTCGGCTCGTAAGGCGCGTCGAGTTCTTTGGCGATGCGTTGGGCCGTCGTCGGAATGATCTGCATGAGCCCGACGGCGTTCGCGGGCGACACGACGCTTGGTCGGAAGGCGCTCTCTTGGCGCATGACGCCATAGAGGAACGAGGCGGACACGCGACGTGTCTTGGCTTCTTCGGCGACGACCTCACCGTAAGGGCGTGGGTAAATGCACTCGGGATGCCAGGCGGATTCGGCCGTGGAGGCGCGGCGCAGCACCGACCAGGACACGGCTGTTTGGGCGATTTGATACCGTCGCCGAGCGCCCTCCAGTTGCCCGTAGAGCTTGCACAGAGCCTCTCCACTGCGCACTCCGTAGAGCGAACGCAGAGCGGGCTCTGCGGCGCGCAGAGCATCCTCGGCTAGCTCGTCGAGACCGACGCGATGCAACCGGCGCACCTTGTCGGGCAGCTCGAGGGCCAACGGGGGCAAGCGCACCTGCGCTTCAGCTAGGGCAATCGGTGCAGGATCCGTTTGGCCTAGGGCACGCAGCCGAGCAGCAGCAAGCAGGGCGGGGTAGGAAAGCGGCCTGAGTTCGATGACTTCGCGGTAGCGCGCTAGCGCAACCGGCGTCTTGCCCGCACCCTCGGCGGCGACACCCAGCAGCTCGAGTAAACGCGCACGCTCGAGTTCGTCTTTTTCCCTGTCGAGCAGCGCCGCGAGTTCGAGCTCCGCTTTCGCGTACTGGCCGGAGGCCAGCCGTGCGATGGGAAGCTCGGCGCGCCAGCTGCTCTCGTAGCGCGCCTTCTTGTAGGTGCGCCCGTAGCTTTCGTAGTGGGCGATGGCTGCGGCGTAGTCGCCTTCGAGGAAGGCCAAGCGCGCCATCTGAAAGGCGGCGTGCTCGCCATACGCCCCGCCCAGGAGCGCGAGCGAGCGGTATTTGACGAGCGCCTCTGTGTCTTGGTGCGCGCGCGAGAGCGATTTGGCCTCGTAGTAGAGGTACTCTTTGCGGTTGCCGTCGCCCAGGCTCGCGGCCTGGGCAAACAACGCTGCTGCTCGAACGTAGTCGCTTCGGGAGTTGTAGTACGCGAAAGCCAGCAGGGCGAGCTCGGCCCCAGGCGCGGCCGGCGTGCCACTCGCCGTTTTGGCGGCCTCCAGTTCGTGCGCCGTGCGCTCGACGAGGCCGCGCTCGGAGAACGACTTGGCGCGCGCCATGCGCTGCTCGCGCGACAGCTTCAGCTTGCTGCCCGTTGCCGCGAGCTTTTCGTCGGCGTCACTCGCCGCATCCGCAAGCGGCGCCTCGACGGCCAACCAGAGGTACTCTCGGGCTGCCTCGCCCGGCCTAGCGCTGCCCGCGTAGAGGCGCGCCAACAGCGCGTGAATGTCGGTAGCGACCGGCGTCTGCCGCTCCTTGCCCGTTTGGGGCAATCGCGAAAGCGCTTCGAGCGCTCGCAATTCGGCTTCTCTTGGGCTGCCGTGCTGCTCGGAGGCGAGCGCCAGCGTGAGAGCATCTTCAGGAGCGCGACTGCTGCCGAAGAATGCCTCCAAAACCGTGAGGTCGCGGCTCTTGCGCGCCGCACCATCGCGCGCGAGCTTGGCTTCGCGATCGAGCGCGGGATAGAGCTGCTCGAGGCCGTCGAGATTGCGCAGGGCGGTCTCTGCGTCGCCGAGTTCGAGAGCGACCAGTGCACGCGCGTAGCGCACCTCTGGCTGCTTGCGCTCCTCTTGGCTCTCGGCATCGATCAGCGCTGCCGCGCGTGAGAACTCACGCCGCCGGATGGCCTCCGCGTACTGCTTCGTCGGCAAGGGCACGGCGGGCTTTTCGGTCTGCGCAGCCAGAGAGGTCGCTACGGGCGGGCCTTTCGACAGGGCTTCGCTCGGCTGAGGAGCGCAGCCATTGGCGCAGCACGGCAGGAGCGCGCCCAATGCGGCCAGGCTCATGAGCCCCGGGAACGTCGTTCCCCACGATGACCGAGTCTGCCGCGTTCCCATGCCTCGCGGTGAGGGTAGCAACAAAAGCTCCGCCGGGGCGAGCCGGAGGCGCCGCGGTCGCCGGACCAGGGCGAGTTCTTACAGCAGGTTGATGGGATCGACGTCGATGCTCACACGCACTTTGCGATCCGACGTGGCGCGCGCGATGGCCAGCAGCGCTTGGCGCAAAGGGGCGCGGGACTTGGCGCGCACCAAGAAACGGAAGCGATAGCGATTGCGCAAGCGGGAGAGCGGCGCCGGCGCTGGGCCGAGAATCTCCGCCTCGCTCGAGGCCTTCTCTGCCAGGCGAGCCAGACGCGCCGCTTCGTGCCGCACTAGGTCCTCGTTCAGCCCGTCGAAACGCACGAGCGCGACGTGACTGAACGGCGGATAGTCGACCTCTTCGCGCGCCTCGAGCTCTTGCTCGATGAATGCGCGTACGTCGTGGCTGGCGGCGAAACGCACGGCCGGATGGTCTGGGTTGCGCGTCTGGATCAGCACCCGGCCCTGCAAGTGCGCGCGCCCGGCGCGTCCTGCCACCTGCACGAGCAATTGGAACGTGCGTTCCGCGGCGCGAAAATCCGGCAGACTCAAGGCAGCATCGGCGTTCAGCACGCCGACCAGCGTCACCTGCGGCAAGTCGTGCCCTTTGGTGACCATCTGCGTGCCGATCAAGATGTCGAGTTCGCCGCGCCGCATCTGTTCGAGAATTCTCTCGCCCTTCTGGCCAGAAGCTACGTCGCGATCGAGCCGCCCGACGCGGGCCGTGGGAAAATATTCACGCACCAGCGCTTCGACGCGCTCGGTTCCGAGGCCCTCTTCGCTCAGCTTCGGGCCTTGGCAACTCGGACAGCTGCGCGGGACATCCAGCCGCAGATCGCAATAGTGGCACTCGAGACGCGCGCCGCGCGCCCGATGCACGGTGAGAGCCACGCTGCAGTGCGGGCATTGGACGATGGCGCCGCAATCCTGACACAGCAGGCTGGGCGCGAAGCCGCGACGGTTGAGAAACAGGATCGTCTGCCCCTTTTTCTCGAGGTTTTCTTCTATGGCGCGGTGGAGAGGCAGGCTGAGCAGCGGATCGCCCGTCGGACCGGGACCGAAGCGCTTGAGGTCGACGATCTCCACGGTCGGCAATCTGGCCTGGCTGTGGGCGCGCGCACCCAGGACCAGTCGCGTCAGCTTCCCAGCCTGGATAGCCGCTTCGCTGCCGAGCGAAGGCGTCGCAGAGCCGAGCACACACACGGCGCCAGCGCGGCGCGCCCGCAACAGAGCCATGTCGCGTGCGTTGTAGCGCACGCCCTCTTCCTGCTTGTACGAAGAGTCGTGCTCCTCGTCGACGCAGATGAGCGCTAGGTTTTGCACGGGCGCAAACAGCGCCGAGCGCGCACCGACGACGACCCGAAGCCGGCCCGATCGCAGACTACGCCACATATCGAGTCGCGCCGGCTCGCTCAGACCGCTGTGCAAGACGGCGATGGCGTCGCCGAGCCGCGCCCGAAAGCGACCTACCAACTGGGGGGTGAGCGCGATTTCCGGTACGAGCAAGATCACACCCGATCCGAATTCGACGGCACGCTGGGCGACGTGGAGATAGACTTCCGTCTTGCCCGAGGCGGTCACGCCGTCGAGTAGGAACGCCCGACTTTGCTTCTCGTCGAGCGCCTGGCTCAACGCTTCGACTGCCGCTCCTTGGCCCGCGTTCAATGTGGGCGGCGTGTCGCGCGTCGCCGGGCCCGTGAAGAACGGATCGGTCTCTTTCTCGCCCCGGTCGACGACGACTAGGCCGAGCGTCGCCAGTTTCTTGACGCTCGCGCGCGCTGTCGGAAAACTCGCCTCGATCACGGCGAGTTCGGTCGGGCCGCGTTGGCGCAAATCTTCGAGAACCAGTGCTGCCTTGCCTCGCGTCGGGATGCGCTCTCGGTCGCCCTCGGCGAGCGGCAGTGCGCGCGCAACCTGCACCAGCCGACCGACAGCCTTGAACTTCTTCCCACCTTTCTTGGCGATTTCTTCGGCAGCGCCGCGCTCCAAGGCCGGTAGCGCCAAGCGCAAGACTTCGCCGATGGGCGCCAGGTAGTAGCGCGCGAGTTCGAGCAAGAAGCTGAGCAGCTCAGCGGGTAGAGCGGGCTCGTGGTCGAGGATCGAAAGGATGGGTTTGAGCTTCTTCGGGTCCAAGTCGGCGGGTGGCGCAACTCCGACTTCGACCACGACACCCAGGACTTGCCTGCGTCCGAACTCGACGAGCACACGTGCTCCTGGTCGCGCTTCGGCGCCGGCCGGCTGGGCGTACGTGAAGGCACGTCCCAGGGGCACGGGCAGGGCGACGCGAACGTACGTCGGCGCGGCTTCGGGGAACAGCACGACGGAGTCGTAGGCCACACTACGCAAGCGAGCGAGCCAGTTGAGCGGAACTCGGGCGATTGTCGGGATCGAGGGCCAGCGCGGCTCGAACTTCGCCCGGCAGGGCTGGGTCGCGGGCCAGTGCCTGGGCGCCTTCGAGCGTATGTGGAAAGCGAACGAGCCGGGTTGTGTCGAGCAACACAGCGGTTAGAAGCGCTGCCTGGTACACATCGCTCCGCTCGGTTGGTTGCTCGCCCCAGGCGAGCTCGGGCGGTAAAAAAGGCCGGCTTCCCTGGAGCAGCTGATCGTCGCGAACCTCCCCCCGCGCGCAAGAATGGGCCAGACCGAAGTCGTTGAGCCAAATGCGCTGGTTCACATCGAGCAGCACGTTGTCGGGTGTGACGTCGCGGTGAATCAGTCCGTAGGCGGCGCCGTGGTCGTCCCGCAGCGCGTGAATGCGCGCCAATACGATCGCCAATTGTCCGAGCCAGAGCAACGCATTGTCGCACAGGAACTGGGTGTCGGGCGCGCCGTGGGAAAGCAGCTCTCGCAGCGAGTGTCCATGCAGATATGGACGGAACAGCACGCGAAATTCACCCGCATCGCCCGTCGGCAAATGGGCCTGAATCGTCTCGGTGAGTTGGCCGCCAAGGACCGGCACGACCCCTGGACCCGCGGCCAACAGCTGCATGCTGGCTTCGCGGAAGAGCGCGCTCCGTTCGCTCTTCACGTCGGCGAAATTCCGGAGTTGTTTGCGGATCCGTTCGCCGGCGGCGCCTCGCTCGAGAAAGACGCTGGTGCGATTTCCTGCAACGAGCAGGAGGGGCGGTCCGTAGGGCTCTGGCATGCGGGGCGCGACGAGTACGTTGACGGGGCGCGTCACAAGCCGTACCGCATCCCTGTGCGCAATCTACTCTTGGCGCTGCTGCTGATCACGGGGACGGTGTGGTTTTGGAGTTTGCGGCGTGCTTCCGTGCTTTTCACCTTGCGTATCCGTGGAGGCAGGGTGGTGTCGTCGAGAGGCAGCTTGCCGCCCCGACTCTTCTCGGAACTGGTCGACATCATCGAGCGAGCTGGTTTCGTCCACGGACGGGTTCGCGCGGTCGTGCGAGACGGCGCGCCCACGCTGCTGTTCGAAGGTGAGCTGTCCCCGGCGCTTTCGCAGCAGATGCGCAACGTCGTCGGACAATTCACTGTCGAACAGATCCGCGGCGGCACGCGCCGCTGACGTGCCCCCCAGGCCCGCATCATGGTGGGCGAGCCCGCTGCGAACAAACCCCAGAACCCGCTCGAAAGCGGTGGGTCGCGTGGGCACGCGTCCGGGCAGGGGACAAACTGGTAGGCGCGCGGCCCAATTGGCCGTAAAGAACTGAATTGTCATGCTCAAGAAGACGCTTCGGTTCGTGAACGAGGACATCATGTTCCCTCGTCGCTACGCCTTCCTCACCGCAGAGCTGTCGCCCTTTTTGCAGGGCGTTCGATCGATCCTGGATGTGGGCAGCTCGAACGGCCGCCTCATCCAGCAGATCGCGTCCGGTCTCGGCGACGTCTCGGTCAGCGGCGTCGACATCAACGTCCAGCCCAACAGCGTCATTCCGATTCGAGCCTACGACGGCAAGGTGCTGCCTTACGCCGACGGATCGTTCGAATGCGTGCTGCTGATCGACGTTCTGCATCACGCAGAAGATCCGGAAGCGCTCCTGGCCGAAGCTAGCCGTGTGGCCAGCAAGAACGTGCTGATCAAGGATCATTATTGGAACAATCAGCTCGACTGGTTCGTGCTCAAATGGGCCGACTACTTCGGTAACGATCCGCTGGGCATCACGCTGCCCTACAACTACCTGAACGTTGCGGCCTGGCACCGTGCTTTTACCCACGCCCAGCTCGAAATTTTGAGCGAGAAGGCGTTCATGAAGTTGTCGTACGATCCCTGCAAGCACATCATTTATCACCTCGCCAAGAAGTCCGTGGCCTGAACCTCCAGCGCACGTTCTTCCGAGCCGCCACGAGCGAAAGCCCACGTGAAGACATATTTTTGGGAGTTTTTTGGACCGAACGCGCTGCCGACGGCCCGTCATTTCGAGCGTCACTTGCTGCAGTTCTTGGCTGAACATGACTTCGCGGCCGAGGAAACGGGCGTGATCGAAGCACCCGGTCAGGCTTTGGTGTTCGCCTCGGCCTCTGCGGGTGCCGGCGAGGCGATCGAAGGCGCGCTCAAGCCCGCGCAAGTGGCCGAAGGCGCGTTGCCCGTCGAACTTCGTGACGTCTTCGAGGCGACGACCCGCGAAGTGCCGCCCGGCTGACGGCCGAGATGGGGTCGATTCGAAGGTGAGGGGACGGCGACGCGTTTGGCTGAATATCGATTGCGCGTTCCCTCGGCCCGGGAATAGTTCAGCCGCAGGGTGGCTTTCCGACCAGCTAGGCGACGCGATTGTGAGCCCTGGTTTCCGAACGCCGCTATTTCAAGGCGTTCTGGCGTTTGACACCGATCCGGACCTGGTTACCATCGCGCCGCCCTGCGACCCCGCTGGGCCCTCACCGTAGAAGAAAGAGTTGGATGAGCACCGACGTCATGATCCAAGCGACTGACCTGTCGAAGCGTTTCGGCACAGTCCGCGCGCTCGACAAGGTCAGCTTCGAAGTCAAAAAGGGTGAAGTGGTAGGATTTCTCGGGCCGAATGGCGCGGGCAAGTCGACCACGATGCGCATCCTGACCTGCTTCCTCGCTCCCACGAGCGGCACGGCCAAGGTCAGCGGCATCGATGTATTCGACGACCCGCTCGCGGTTCGTCGGGCCATCGGCTATCTGCCCCAGCGCGCGCCGCTTTATACGGACATGAGCGTCCGCGACTACCTGAAGTTCGTTTCAGAAATCCGTGGACTTGGCGCCGACCAGTTCAAAAAGGCTTTGGGCAACGTGATTGACGTTTGCGGCCTGGCTCAGGTTCTGGGCAAGGACATCGGTACCCTGTCGCACGGATTCCGCCAGCGCGTCGGTCTAGGCCAAGCGCTGCTCCACAATCCGCAGATCTTGGTGCTCGACGAGCCCACCGCCGATCTCGATCCGAACGAGAAGGCCGAAGTCATCAAGTACATCCAAGACATCGGCAAAGACCGCACGGTGCTTCTGTCGACCCACAACCTGAGCGAAGTGGAGCAGGCTTGCGCCCGCGCCATCATCGTCAGCAAGGGTCGCGTCGTGGCCGACGGCCAGCTCGACGAGATTCGGGGCCGCACCGGCAGCGTCCGTTACCTCGTCACGGTGGACCATCAGAACGGCGAAAGTGGCAAGAAGCCTCCGAGTATCGCCGAGCTTTCAGGTGCGTTTTCTGCGCTTCGCGGCGTGAAGAACGTGCGCGAATTGCCCACCGACGAGACCGCTCACAAGGTCGAGGTCGCGGGACCGCAAGATTCCGACCTGCGCGCCGAGATTTTCCGTCTCATGGTGGCCAAGGGCTGGACCCTGCTCGAGCTGCGTCGCGACGCTCAGTCGCTCGACGCCGTCTTCCGTGATCTGACCTCGAGTGACGAGGCTGCCGATCGCGGGCGCGATTGGGACAGGGCCGTCGCCGAAGAAGAAGACACCGAGGCCGAAGACGAAGACGAAGACGAAGACGAAGACGAAGACGAAAGCGCGGACGAAACTACCGCCTCAGAGAGCTCGTCCGAAGACGAAGCCGAAAAGAAGGATTGAGTCATGTCGACGACGCTGACCATCGCCAAGCGCGAATTTCGTTCCTACTTCGACTCGCCTCTGGCGTACGTCGTGATCTGCCTGAGCTTCATCGGCTTGGGCCTCGCCGTGTTCTCGTACAATGGCGGCTTCTGGCAGCTCGATCGCGCCACCCTTCAGCCGCTGTTTCAGTACGCACCCCTCGGCCTGGCGGTCGTGGTGCCGGTAGTGACCATGCGGCTCATGGCCGAAGAGCGCCGGAGCGGCACGCTCGAGATGCTCATCACCCTTCCGGTCAAAGACAGCGACGTGATCCTGGGTAAGTACCTGGGCGCGCTCGGCCTGGTTCTGGTGGTCGTCTTGGGATCGCTCGCCTACCCGCTGCTGATGTTCAAGTTCCCCTGGAACCTCGGACCGCTCGACATGGGTCCCGTGCTGAGCGGCTACGTGGGCCTCGTGCTCTACGCCGCAGCGGCCGTCGCCATTGGCCTCTTGATCAGTTCGCTGACCGAGAGCCAAGCGGTGGCCTTCTTCATCACGGTCGCCGTGCTGGTGTCCCTTGGCTTCGTTTCGAGCAGCCTGGCCGAGCAGACCAACGGTCTCCTTTCCGACGTGCTGAACTACGTCAGCCTGCAGTCCAGGCTGAACGGCTTCATGCGCGGCCTGGTCGACACGCGTGACGTGGTGTTTTTCCTCTCCGTCACCGTTCTCTCTTTGATGATTTCTTTCCGCGCGCTCGAGCGCCGCAAGTGGGCATGAGCCATGGCAACAGAGCAACAGAAGCGTAAAGCCGCAGCCCAAACGGGTTTCTACCTCCTCCTCGTCCTGGCCATCGTGGTCGTGGCGAACCTCCTCTCGGCAGGCGCGTACCAGCGCATCGACACCACCAAGACCGAGCGTTTCACGCTGAGCAAGGGTTCGAGCCGCCTGGTGAGCAGCCTCAAGGAGCCCATCCATCTGGACGTCTACGTCAAGACCGGCTTGGCTCAGCTCGACGCCTTCGTGCGCGACCTGACCAACCTGCTCAAAGAGTACGAGCGAACTGGCAGCAAGAAGTTCGAGTACACGATCATCGAAGCCGATACCGACGAGCTGCGCGAGAAAGCCAAGGAAGCCGGCTTGCAGGAGCAGCCCTTTGGTGAGCAGGACACGGGCGACCGCAAGGCCTCGTTCACGCAGGGCTACATGGGCATCGTCTTCAAGTACGGCAGTGAAAAAGCCGTGATCCCAGCTCTCCACCCTGCGCGCGGCGATGGTCTCGAGTTCTTCATCTCCAACAAGATTCGCGAGATCCGGGACAAGAACGACAACATCAAGCACAAGATCGGCGTCGTCACCGGCAAGGGCGAGCTCAAGCTCACCGACAAGAACTTGATTCCGCGCCAGGGCCAGGCGGGCTCACCAAGCCTCCAGGAAATCATCGTGCAGAACTTCCCGTTCTACGAACTCACCGAGGTCGACCTGGGTGGCGGCGAGACGGCGATCGATCCGAGCTTCGCTGGACTGATCATCACCCAGCCCACGCAGGACTACACCGACAAGGAGCTGCGCCGCATCGACGAGTTCTTGATGCTGGGCAACAAGGCCCTGACGGTGTTCGCCTCGGCCGTCAACCTCAAGCCTGCCGACGCCAGCATGAACGCCGAGCTGAACCTCCACGGGCTCGACAAGCTGCTCAGCGGCTACGGAATCCAGATGCACAAGGACGCCGTCTACGACCACGGCGCTCAGTTCCGCATTCCGATGCAGACCCAGATGGGCGGCCTCGTTTGGGTCCGTCATCCCGGCATCGCCCACGTCACCAACGATCCGCGCTTTTCCGAGGAAGAGAAGTTGCTCGACACGAGCTTCCCGCCCTTTTTCCGCATGGACGAGTTGATGATGCCGTTCCCCTCCAGCCTCTCGTTGCTTCGCGACAAGCAGCCTGAAGACGTCGTCCTCAAGGCAGTGGCTCGCACCACGCCCGCCACCAGTGTCGTCACTGGAGACACAGCCGATCTCGGCCTCAAGGATCAGTACGAGCCCAAGCCTCCGTTCGAGCAGCGCATCATCGCCGCCACGGCCGAAGGCAAGCTGAAGAGCGCGTTCGCCGGCAAGCCCGGTGACGGCGTCGAAGCTCCTGGATCCGCCAAGGAGTCATCGCGCGTCTTCGTGCTTTCTTCGAGCCAGTTCATCACCAACCCGTTCGCCTACGCGGGCAACGGTCCGGAGATGACGGGCCAAATGGCTCAGTTTGCGGGCATGGGCGGTGATCAGACGCTGCAGACGATCGCGCAGCCGTACGCGCAGAAGTACCTGACGCCGACCATCCTCAGCCTCAAGAACACGCTCGATTACATGAGCGGAGATGCCGACCTGATCGCGGCCAGCGCCAAGATCTTGGGCGAAGCCAACCTCACCTACTCCAGCGTGACGAAGCCCGAGTTCAAGGCCGCCGACTCCGAAGACGAGATGAAGAAGAAGGACGAGGAATACCTGATGGCTCGCAAGGCCCTGCAGAGCAAAGTTCAGTGGAGTCTCACCGCGGTCCTGCCCGGCTTGTTCGCCGGTCTCGGTCTTTTGCGCTGGCGTTTGCGTGAGCAAAACCGCACGAAGAAAGCAGCCTAAGGAAAATCATGGCACTCGATTCGGACAAGAAGCTGTTCATCGCCGTCGGCGTATTCGCGGTCCTGGGTGGCGCGCTGTTCTTTCAAAACCGCGCCGCCAAGGAAGACATGAAGGCCCATACCTTCGAGGGCGCGAACGAAGACCTGCCCAAGCTGACGGTGAGTGAAGATCTCACCAAAAAGCTGACGAAGTTCACCATCGTCCAGCCGGAGAAGAAGGGCGATGCCCCGAAGCCAGGCTCGACCCACACGCTGGTCAAGGATGGCGACAAGTGGCGCCTGGCCGAGCCGCTCGCTGCAGCCGCCAATCAGTCCAACGTCGAGAGCCTGCTCAAGAATCTGCCGAAGCTCTCGATCAAGGAGCGTATCGTTCAGGGCACCGAGAGCTACAAACAGTACGAGCTTTCGGATGACACCGCCCTCCATTTCACCGCTTTCGAGGGCGACAAGCCGGCAGTGGAATTCTGGATCGGCAAGAGCGGCGGTCGCGGGCAAATGGTGCGTATGAAGGACAAGCCGGGCGTGTTCGTGCTCGACGGCTACTCGGGCTTTTTGTACGGCCGCGACACCAAGGGTTGGCGGGATCTCTCCATCATGACGGCCGAGACCGAAAAGGCCACGCGCGTCGACATCGAGAACGAAAAAGGCACCTTCGTTTTCAAGAAAGAAGGCGGCGCATGGAAGGCCGACTTCAAGAGCGCCAAGGGCGCCGCCTCGAAGATCGAGGACTTCGACCCGACCAAGGTCGACGACCTGCTCCGCGCCTACAAGAGCCTGAACGCCTCTGGGTTCGGTGACGGTAAGACGCTCACCGAGGTAGGGCTCGAGAAGCCGGCAGCCAAGCTGGTCATCACGCTCGAAGACGGCAGCAAGCGCGAGCTGCTCTTTGGGAGTGCCGCCGAGGGTTCGAGTCGCTACCTCAAGCTGGCGAACGGCGAGCAGATCTATGCCGTCAGCGCATGGGCTGGCGACTGGGCTACGGCCGACCAGACCAAGTTCGCCAAAAAGGCGGGCGACGACGCCAAGGGTGCTCCCGGAGGCGACGATCCGCACATGGGCATGCCTGGCCTCGAGGGCATGCAGATGCCCGCCATGGAATGAACGCAGACCCTCTGGGTCACGGCGGCCGTCCTTCGGGGCGGCCGTTTCGCGTTTCGTGGCTATGTTCTTCCCATGTCCTCGATCTGGAGATCTGCGGTCGTCATCGGCGCCAGTGGCCTGGTCGGTCGCGAGCTGGTTTTGGGTTTGCTCGAAGACCCCCAGGTCGAGCGCGTCAGCACGCTCGTGCGGCGTATGAGCGGACGCACGCACGACAAGCTCGTACAGCATGTGGTCGACTTCGATCGACCGGAGAGCTGGGCGGGGCTCGTCCGCGGTGGGGCGGTGTTCTCGGCGTTGGGCACCACGCTCAAAGTCGCAGGCAGCCAAGAAGCCCAATACCGCGTCGACCACGACTACCAGCTGTGGGCTGCACGGGCGGCGCGCGACAATGGCACCGACGTCTACGTGTTGGTGTCCGCGGCCGGTTCGAGTACGGATTCGTCGTTCTCCTATCCGCGTATGAAGGGCCAGCTCGAGGACGCCGTGCAGGCCCTCGAGTTTCCGCGCACGCGCATTTTGCGCCCTGGATTCTTGGATGGTGATCGCGCCGAGGTGCGTCCGGGCGAGCGTTTCGTGCTGCCTATCGTGCGGCTTTTGCCGCGTTGGAAAGCGCTCGCCGCCGTTCGCGCCATCCACGTGAAGGAGGTCGCCCGAGCAGGCCTGCGCGCAGCACGGGACCCGAGCCCGGGTGTGCAGATACTCGAGCCCGCGCGGCTGTTCGAGCTTGCCGACGACTGAGTCTCAAGTGGCGTTGAAGCCCGGTTGCGTGAGGAAGTCCTGCTCCTCGGGGGTCGTCTCGCGCTCGAGCCACTCGTTGCGGTGCGGAAAGCGACCAAAGCGTTTGATCAGGTCGTGGTGCGCGCGGGCGAACTTGAGCTGAGCCTGGAGCTCCTCGGCATGCTCGCCGGTCTGCTCGGCGCGAAAGCGCTCGAACAAGTCGATGCAGCGCGCCTGCACGTCAAGGCGTTCCGAATGCATGAGTGGCATGTAGAGAAAGGTTCGTTCGGCGAACCGTAGCTTGCGGTCGTGGCCGAGTGCGATGCCTTCGAAGGCGAGTGCGATCGCTTGCACGTCGGCGGCGAACATGCCGGGCGTCTTTCGGAACATGTTGCGCGAGAATTGGTCGAGCACGAGGATGGCGGCCAACAAGCCGCGGGGTGAGTAGGACCAAGAAGGGCGAACGCCGGCGTTGAGTTGCGCATGCAGGCCGCCGAACTTCTCGCGAACCTCGCGATCGAAGTCGGGATCTTTGGCCCACCAACGTGCCGCAAGCTCACCGTGTGCGCGCCCGTCGGTGGTCAGTGGGCCAAACCAGAAGTTGAGGACGGTGTTGGTGGGATCCATGACCCGTCAATCCCAGCACAGGCGAGCCTTGGGGCAAAGTATTGGGGGATTGCGGGTCGGCGCCTGGAGTCCGCGGCCGCGTTGGACGTGGTGTGAGTCGAGGAGGGGGGCCTCGGCCCAAGCGCCTTGTGCTACAAGCCCGGCCACTCATGCTCGTTTCTTACCGATGGCTCTGTGAGCTGGTGCCCCGTCTCGATCGCGACCCCAGCGAAGTGGCCGAAGCGCTGACAGCGGTTGGCCTCGCCGTCGATGGGGTCACCGATCACGAGACCGCTCTGCGCCCCCTGCTCCTGGTCGAGGTTCTCGAGGTCGCGCCGCACCCAACGCGCAGCACACTGCAACTTGTCACCGTGCGCACGCGTCCGGTCGCGACCGTTGGCTCCCCGGCGCTTTCGATGGCGCCGCCCTCGCGCCAAGCGCCTGCGCCCGTCGCGCCCGAGCTGCTCACGGTCGTGTGTGGTGCCAGCAACGTGCCGGCCGCAGGTGGAGTCGTCGTGCTGGCCGGCCTAGGCCTGAAATTGCCGGGCGTCGACTTCGTGCTGACGCGTCGCGACATCGGCGGCGTGTTCAGCGAAGGCATGCTGTGCAGCGAGGCCGAGCTCGGTTTAGCCGAGGCGAGCGATGGCATTCTGACGTTCGCGCCTGGCACCCACGTACCGGGTACACGCTTCATCGACGCCTTTCCCGAGGCGCGCGACGTCGTCTTCGAGCTGGACGTCACACCGAATCGCCCCGATGCGCTCGGACACGTCGGTGTCGCACGCGATCTAGCGGCTTTGTTCGAGCTCGAACTCGTGCTGCCCCAAGCGGCGGCGCCCGCCGAGGCCGGCCCGGAGGTCTCCCAGCTCGTCACCGTCGTCAACGAGACGCCCGAACGGTGCCCGCGCTACGGGCTGGCCATTGTCAACGGAGCTCGCATCGCACCTTCGCCCGCGCATATGCGCTGGCGTCTGCACCGCCTGGGTACCCGCCCGATTTCCAACGTCGTCGATGTGACAAACTGGATCCTGCTCGAGTTCGGGCAGCCCCTGCACGCCTTCGATCTGGCGCATGTCCGTGGCCAACGCATCGTCATCCGCACCGCTACTGCGGGTGAAACTCTCGTCACGCTCGACGGTCAAACCCGGGAATTGGTCGGCGACGACGTGGTGATTGCCGATGGCGAAGGCCCGACCGCTTTGGCGGGCGTGATGGGCGGCCAAGGCAGCGAGATAGGCCAGGCGACCCAGAGCGTGCTCTTGGAGTGCGCGTATTTTTCGCCGCGCAGCGTACGCCGCACCGCGCGTCGCCAGGGCATGCGCACCGAATCGAGCCATCGCTTCGAGCGCGGCACCGACCATGGAGCCACGGACGTCGTGCTCGATCGTGCACGTTCGCTCTTGTGCGAGCTCTCGGGCGCCACGGCGGCGCCGGGCACCGCGCGCGCCGACGGAGCCGCGATCGAGATCCCCGCGATCGAATTCCGCAACGAACGCATGGATCGCTTGCTGGGCGTCGACGTGCCGTTCAAAGAAGCGACGCGCACACTCGGCCGCCTGGGGTTCCACGTCGAGTACGCGCGCGACACCAAGTCTGGACAAGTCGCGCTGGTGCGGGGCGCCTCGCATCGGCCCGACGTCGCAATCGAAGCCGATCTGATCGAAGAGGTCGCGCGCATTCGCGGCTTGGACGCTATCCCTACGGTGCTGCCGGCGATTCCGCCACAGGCGCCCCGTCTTTCGGGCAAGATGCTGCGCCAGGCCTCGCAGAGCGCGGTCGAACTCGGGCTCAGCGAAGCTCTGACCTATTCGTTCGTGGCGCGCCGTGATCTGGAATTGCTTTCGGCACCAGAGCCCGTCGTCACCCTGAGCAATCCTCTCACGGAGGAGCGCAGCGTCCTGCGTACGTCGCTATTGCCGGGTCTGATCGAGGCGCTCCGCCGGGCCGGCCGGCGCGGAGAAAAGCGCGTGCAGCTGTTCTCGCTTGGTTCGATCTTTTTGCCGGTCGACACCGCGCATACGCTCTCGGAAGCGCGACCGGAGCAACCGGAAGATCGCGGCCGCTTGCCCTACGAGCAGCCGACCTTCGCGGCCATCTTGGCTGGCCCTCGCGACGAGCACCTCGTGCTCAATCCGGCCGATGTGGACATCTACGATGCCAAAGCCGTCGCCGTCGGCATGGTGGAACGCATGACGGGTCGAAGCGCCCGCGTCTCGCGCGAGTTCCGGCTCTTGCACCTGCATCCCCGAGGGGCGGCGTCGATCGAGGTCGAAGGCCGCGCGGTTGGTAGCTTCGGTCCGCTCCATCCCGACGTCGTGCAGGCCTTCGATCTGGATGGCCCGGCACTCGTTGTCGAACTCGATCTCGCGGCGATCGAGGCAGTCGGTCGGCGTGGCGCGCGCTACCAACCCATCCCCAAATTGCCGGCCATCCGTCGGGATCTCTCGCTCGTCGTCAGCGATTTGGTGCCGGCGTCCGAGGTGCTCGCGGCTATCGCCCTGGCCGGCGGTCCCCTGTGTGAATCGGTCGAGGTGGCGACCGAGTTCCGCGGAGGATCGGTGCCTGACGGGCATCGTTCACTCACTTTCCGCGTCGTTTACCGCGATCCGGCCGCCCGTCGGAATGCTGACGATGCCCGCACGCTGACGGACAAGGAGGTGGACGACGTCGAGGCGCGCGTGCTCGAATCGACTCGTCAGCAGCTCGGTGTGACGCTGCGCGGCTGAACGGAATGCGGTCCAATTCGAGAATCCACGGCCGAATGCGAAAACTGGGGCTCCTGCTCCTGGTGGCGCCGGGCTTCGCCCGGGCCGCGCCCGTCGAGGCCGCGCCCGAAGAGCCGGAAGCAACGCCAGCACCAGTCGAGGCCGACGTACCTGCTCCTTCGCCGGTTGTCGAAGCGCCACCGGCTCCCGTCGAGCCAGCACCGTTGCCGCCGCTCGACCCCCACTCGCAAGATCCCGACTACGTCGAGCCCAACGACGGGCCGACCTCGCCTTCGCGCAAGATCGAACTCGGAGCGCTGTTTGGCAGCGTGATTCGGCCGAGCGACAAACAGTCCATTCACTACGGTACCGGCTATTTCTTCGGCGGCTTCGTCCGAGCCGAATTGGCTCCTTGGATGGGTTTCCGGATCTACTATCGCGAAGAACGCGTGCCGGTCGACGTCGCTCCTGGGGCCTTCGACTACCAGGGCCAAAAGTATTCGTTCGACTTCATCCAACCCGACCTCGAGATCATCACGATCGCTGCTCGTATAGAGCCGACGTGGGTTGTGACGCCGCGCTTGCGACTGTTCGGCGTTCTCGGCATCGGCTGGGTGCGTTTGGATGCCCCCATGCCCCAAGCCGACGGCTTCTTGCTTCAGGGCAAGCGCTCGGCGACCGAGGTGAACATGCCGCTCGGTCTAGGCGTCATCTACGAGATCATCCCCAACTGGGTAAATACGACGCTGTCCTTCACCTATGGTGTTGCATTCGATCAGCACGGTCGGGCCTACGAACCGCTCCAAGCCATCGTCGACGGCAAGATTGTCTACCTGGCGCCGCTGCCGACCCTGCAGAGTGTGGGAGATCTCACCTTCAGTGTCGGAGTGATCCTTTGAGTCCGACACGGTGGGCATCGCTCCTGGCGGTGTGTTTCCTGTCGTCAGCGTGTGAATCGCGGCTGCTCGGACCCACCGAGTGCGAGGCCCTGGCCTTGCGCGTCACCCAGATCCGCAGCCTGAATCAGCTCCGTGACCCGCGCGTGCACGGCTTGGTTACGGGCCTCACCAACGATTGCCTCACCACGCCCTACGATCACATGATGGGAGTTTGCGTGACGCGTGTCGGACGTCTCGAGCCCTGTCTCGCCGATTTGGCCCGTCGAACGCGGCTGCACTGAGTGGCGGTGGCTGCTCCGACGGCCGGCAGCTACGCCACGTCACGCGGGACGATGGCCGAAAGCAGTCGCCCGCTGAGCTCGCCGTCCCGACGAAACGAATAAAACAGTTCGGGCTCGCGCGCGGTGCAGCCATACACGTCGTCGACGGACGCGTCGTCGAGGCCGCCTGCACGCAGCTGAGCGCGCGCCAGCCTGCGCAAGTCGACGTGCGGCTTTGCGCCCGAGCGATCGACGATGTCGGGATCGGGTGAGGCCTGGACGAGCTCGGCGGCGACGTCTGCGGAAACCTCGAAGGCAGCTAGCGAAATGTGGGGGCCAATGGCAGCCACCAGGCGCGTGGCTCCCGCTTGGCGCAGCGCCTGGACGGCGGTTGGAATGACCCCGCGTACGCACCCCTTCCACCCGGCGTGCACGGCAGCTGCCAGGCCGGTCCGCAAGCAACCAATCAAGACGGGGATGCAATCCGCAGAGCGCACGGCGCAGGCGAGATCGGAGTGCGATCCGAGAACGGCGTCGCCCTCGAGTGCGCGAAATTCCTCGGCATCTTCCGCACCGCTCACGGTGAGACAGGTGACGCCGTGCACTTGCGTGGGCATGTAGATTTTCGCTCGAGCCACCCCAAGCACACCCGCGGCGACTTCGAGGTTGGCTTCGCGCTCGCCGGAATCGGCCCCGCTCGTGGCGAAGTTCAGACTGTCGAAAGGCGCAGGCGACACGCCACCCTGGCGCGTGAAGAAGGCGTGGACGAAGCCCGACTCGGTCAAGAGCCGGCTGGTCAGGTGGCTGGGCGGCGAATTCGTGGCGCGATTCATTGAGCCTGGTGAGGGAGCGCGACGTGCCCCTGGGTATTTGGTAACACTTCTTCCGTCATGGCGTCGGGGGAAAAGAAAGACGAGTTCGTCGGACGCGACATCATGGGCGGCCAGTTTCGCGTGCTTCAGCGCATCGGCTCGGGCGGCATGGGCTCCGTGTATCGTTGCGAGGAACCCGCGATGGGCCGCGAGGTGGCCATCAAGATCTTGCATCCCAGGCTGAAGGGACGCGCGGATCTGGTCAGTCGCTTTCGTCGCGAAGCGCGGGCGATGAGTCAGTTGGCTCACCCCAACACCGCGCGCGTCTTCATGTACGGCGAGCTGCCCGAAGACGGCTCGCTCTACATCGTCATGGAGATGCTCGAGGGCAAGAACTTGAACCAGACGGTCCGCAAGGGTGGACCGATGGAGGCGGTACGTGCCGTGCCGATCTTGGTGCAGGTCTGCCAGGCCCTCCACGAAGCGCACCAACTCGGCATCGTGCATCGCGACCTGAAGCCCGAGAACATCTTCATCTGCAACCAGGCCGGGATGGTCGACTACCCCAAGGTACTCGATTTTGGTTTGGCCAAGGTGACGGAGCAACAGATGCGACCCGGCTCACTGATCCTGACGCAGGAGGGCATGGTCTTCGGAACTCCCGAATTCATGTCGCCCGAGCAAGCTCGCGGCCAAACTCTCGACGCGCGCAGCGACATCTATTCGCTGGCAGTCATTCTATACGAGGTCCTGACGGGCAAATTGCCTTTCGATGCCAAGACTCCGATGGAGTTCGTGGGCAAGCACGTGATGGCCGAGCCCATTGCTCTCAACCAGAGGATCGAGGGACGCACCTTCGCCACTGGCCTCGAGGCCGCGATTGGTCGCGCGCTCAGTAAGAATCCGGATGACCGCTACCAGACGGCCATCGCGTTCGCCGCCGCGCTGTCGCCCTTCGCGACTGCCGCGGCCAGCACCGTCTCTACGCGTCCACCCGAAGTCGCACCTTCGTCGCAGAAGGCTGCCCCCGTTCCTGCTTCCAGTCCTCTGGCAGCAGCTCTGCCCCAGCGCCGTTCGGGCCTAGGTGTCCTGGTGGCAGTGGCTCTCGGTTGTCTGGTGCTCGGCGGTCTGTTCGCCGTGGTGCTGATGAACCTGATCCGATGAGTGAGCGAAATTCCACGACCACGGAGGGCTCGCCCTGGCGCAAGCTGCGCCGCGGCCTCTTCTTCACCGCCATCGGCTCGTTGGTGGCGGGAGTGCTCTCGCTGATCGGCGTGGTCGTGTTGGTCCTGCGGCTTTCGGAGAACCTGCCAAGCACAGAGGAGCTGCGCAAAGGCTACGCGCCGCCCCAAGTGACGCGCATTCTGGCACGCGACGGCACTTTGCTCGGCTCGATCTACTCGGAGCGGCGCACCGTCGTACCGTTCGAGAAGATCCCGGACCACGTGAAGAGCGCCTTCCTGGCAGCCGAGGACGCGCGCTTCTACGAGCACGAGGGGCTCAACTACATCGGCTTGGTGCGCGCCATGATCGCCAACGTGCGTGCCGGTCGCGTCAAGCAAGGTGGCAGCACCATCACCCAACAGGTCGTCAAGAACGTCCTGCTTGACAGCTCGCGCAGCTACGAACGCAAGATCCGCGAAACACTGCTGGCGTTTCGGCTCGAGCAAGAGCTGACCAAGGACCAGATCCTCGGCATGTACATGAATCACATCTACCTCGGCCATGGCCGCTATGGTGTGGAAGAAGCCTCGCGCTTTCTCTTCGGCAAACACGTGTCCGAACTCGACGTCGCCGAGGCGGCGCTTTTGGCAGGCATTGTCGCCTCCCCCGAGCACTACTCGCCGCGCAAGAGCGAGACCTTGGCCAAGCAGCGGCGCGCCTACGTGCTTTCGCAGATGTTGGCCAAGGGCTTCATGACGCGAGAACTCTACGAGTCGGTCGAAAAGAACCCAATTCGGTTGGCTCCCGCCGTCGAGACCGAAAGCGACATCGCTCCCGAGTTGGTTGAACACGGCCGCAAGATGCTGGTGGAAATGGTCGGCGACCAAGCGCAGCGTGGCGGCTTCACGGTGCACACGACCGTGGATCCCGAGTTGCAAGTCGCGGCCCGGCTCGCGGTGCGCACAGGGCTCGACAACTATTCGAAGCGTCAGAAGCTGGCGCCTCCGTTCACGCTCGAGAAGCGCAAACTGTGGGGCGAGCCGCTCGCAGGCGCGCCACGACGGCACGGCATCTACGTGGGCCGTGTGCTGTCGTGCGACGACGCGCATGGTACGATCGATGTCTCGGTCGGCACCCTGGTGGGACGCCTGAAGCTCCGAGACGAAGAGCGCTACAACCCCACTCACCTCGCGCCCACGGCCTTCGCCGCGGTGGGGGCGGCCCTGCGGGTGCGTTTGCTCGACGATGCCAGCTCGGGGACCAAAGAAGTGCCGGTGCGTCTCCGACTGGAACTCGGGCCCCAGGCCGCGCTGATTGCCGTCGACGTGCGCAGTCACGAGGTCGTTGCGGCCGTCGGCAGCTATGAGGCTCTCGCCGGCGGTCTCGATCGCTCGGTGCAGGCCAAGCGTCAGCCGGGCTCGACCTTCAAGCCCCTGCTCTACAGCTACGCGCTGCACACCCGGCAAATCACGCCAGCCACGCACTTCGAGTTTCCCGTCGCAGGCGGCGCAACCCGTGGTGCGGAGCCCCTGACGCTGGAGAGCCTCTCGCTGCGCGAGGGCATCGCCAAGAGCGACAACCGCGTGGCGGGCGAAGTGCTGACGCGCGTCGGTGCCGAACAGGTCGTCGGCTGGGCGAACGCCCTCGGCATTCGTTCCCATTTGGGAGCGACCGACAGCCTGGCGCTCGGCGCCTACGAGGTGACGCCGCTCGAAATGGTGACGGCCTTCTCGGTCTTCGCCAGCGGCGGAACATTGAGCGAGCCCGCATTCATCAGGCGCGTCGAAAGTGGCAGTGGCGAGGTGCCTTTGCCGCCACGTCCATCCGCGCGTTCAGTCATCGACCCCGAGGTCGCGTACCTCACCACGAGCTTGCTCGAGAGCGTCGTGCAGACGGGTACGGGCCAAAGGGCCCAAGTGCTCGGCCGACCCGTAGCCGGCAAAACAGGCACCACCAACAAGGCAAAAGACGCCTGGTTCGTGGGCTACTCGCCCGAGTACGCGGTGACGGTTTGGGTCGGTTTCGACGACGCGTTGCCGCTTGGATGGGGCGAATCGGGGGCGAGCGCTGCTCTGCCTATCTGGGTCGATTTCATGAAGGCGGCACACGAGGGCACACCCGTCACCGAGTTCCCGCGACCCAGCGGATTGATCGACGTCTCGATCGACCCCAAGACAGGCCTGCTTGCGCGTCCCGATCAGACCGACGCCAGATCGGAAATCTTCTTGCGCGGCACCGAGCCCAGCGAGACCGCTCCGGAGCCTGCACCCGCAGTACCCGAACCAGTGCCCACCGACCCTGAACCGCCGCAGGCGCCGGGCCCGCTGCCCATCAAGGACGGGGATCTGGTCTTGCCGCCTCCCGATCCACCAAAGGTCGCGCCCGCACCCGCGCAAGAGGTCCAAGACGAGCTGCCACCGTTCTAGCAACGCCACAGCGAGCAGGCGGTGCGAGGGCTGGATGGCGGTACCTCGGCCTAGCGGACGCGATACAGGTAGAAGGTGTGGCCTCCACCTGGGTTCACGAAGGTACCCTCGTAGCGCAGCGAGGCGGGCTTGCCGTTGCCCCTCAGTTCGTAGGTCGAGACGAGCCAGCCGATGCCCAGGGCGCGCGCGGTCGGGGCGTCGAATACCCAAGCAGCGCGCAAGATCCCCGATTGCGCCTTGGGGTTCTTGGAGTAGCGGCTGATGGAGATGCGAGGGACAGGCACGTAGACGCGACGACCGCCAGCGTCGAACGCGTGCCTTTGGTCCCGGAAGCGCGCCAGAGTGTCGGCGATCAGCGGCCGGAAGCGGAGCTTGTATTCGAGTGGGTAGTTGTCTCGATAGCCGTCGGCTGTCGCCATGCCAGCCAAGTGCAGGACGCTGGGGTGAAAACCGAACGCAACGAAGCGACCAGGCTGCGTGCCGACATGTCGTTTGATCGCTTTCAGTGCCACGGTCGACTTGAAGTCGCGGTAGGTCCAAACCGGGCGAGCACCTGGAGGTGGCTCTTCGTGGGTGACGCGCCGTGCGAGCAGGCCGTAGTTGGTGGCGAGCTCGCCGGGATCCGTGACAATCCAATAGCCTTCGCAAGCAAGGAACACTGCGAATAGCCAAGAAGGAAGGCGCAACGAGGACCAGCGGCTGCCGAGGAAGCCGAGGAAGCCGAGCCAAGCGAACCACGCCAGCGGCAACGACCACCAGAAGCGGAAGGTGATCTGATGGAGCGCTGCATGACGTTGGGCAAGGCTCGCGAAGCCTGGGACAGCAAAGGGCGACGCGCTGTAGGCCAATGCTGCGCAG
>Ga0105048_10002420_pt1 | contig 30276 bp, 30 predicted proteins | sample MAT05_FD_78382 | JGI IMG/M metagenome (GOLD analysis project Ga0105048, IMG submission 78382) | Freshwater microbial communities from Lake Fryxell liftoff mats and glacier meltwater in Antarctica - MAT-05 | ecosystem: Environmental > Aquatic > Freshwater > Ice > Liftoff microbial mat | place... | reverse complement strand
GGCGATGGTTCATGAGGAGCCACCTGTTCAGTAATGACCTGCTCACGGGCCTTGAACCGATGAGCAAGGGGAGTCGCGAGCGGCCCTCATCCCGGCCTTCTCCCGGGGGGAGAAGGAGACTTCGCCCCGCGGGTTTCGGAGGGATGGACCAGGGGTTCGCTGGAATGGATTTCGACGGCTCGGACGGTTGGGTTTCAGCTAGGAGTTGCGGGTGATACGCGGCTCCCTCTCCCGCCGGGAGAGGGTTGGGGGTGAGGGGGTCAGTGAAAACTCCATGGCTGCATTCGGCGACGGTTCATGAAGAGCAACCTGTTCAATAATGACCTGCTCACGGGCGGTGAACCGATGAGCGAGGGGAGACGCCCGCCGCTCCGGCGCCATGCTCTCGGCGGTGGAACATGGACTGTGGGGCGACGCCCCTAGACGTTGATGGAGGGATGCTTCCAGGGCTGACGGTAGTCGCGGCGGAGCAGTCGGGTGGCTTCGGGGTCGCCGGTCACCATTTTTCGGGTCGGATCGTAGGCGAGAGTTCGACCCAGTTGCATGGCGACGTTGGCCAGGATGCAACTGGCGGTCGACATGTGGCCTTGCTCGATGTCGGCGACCGGGCGGCTGCGCTGCTCGATGGCTGCGAGGAAGTCGAGCATGTGTCGGCGGGTGGCGGGGGCGGCATTCAGCTCAATGGACTTCTCGGTGACATCTTCCGGGTACTGCTCCCGTTCGTAGAGGCACTCGAAGTGAACCGGCTTGGTGTTCTTGTCGAGCGGGATGAAGTCGGCGCGCATCGTGCTGGCCTTCAGCACACCCTTCTCCCCGTGGATAAAGATGGCCCACGGGTAGTCCGGGTCATTCGGAGCACCCCAGGTCCGGTGATCCCACGACGCGGTGAGGCCGTCGTACTCGAAGATCGCGGACTGGGTGTCGGAGATATTCGATTTGCCGTCCTTCTGGACGTAGATGCCGCCGTGGGAGCTGATGCGCTTCGGCCAGCCGAGGCCAAGCATCCATCGGGCGGTGTCGAGCATGTGAACGCACATGTCCCCGACGATGCCGTTGCCGTACTCCATGAACGTGCGCCACCAACGGAGGTGAGGAATGCCATCGTAGGGCCGAAGCCGGGCCGGGCCGGTCCACATTTCGTAATCGAGGTAGTTGGGGACCGGTTCGAGCGGAGGATTCCCGTTGGCGCGCATGTGGAAGTAGCAGCACATGTCGACGTGGGAGATTTTGCCGAGGAGACCGCTGTCGATCACCTGCTTCTTCGCGTCGATGAGGTGCGGGGTGCTTTTGCGCTGGGTGCCGATCTGGACGACGCGTTGGTGTTGGCGGGCGGAGGCGAGGATGGCTTCGCCTTCGAGGACATCGGCGCTGATGGGTTTCTGGAGGTAGACGTCGGCTCCGGCCTCGATGGCGGCGATGGCTTGCAGGGCATGCCAGTGGTCGGGCGAACCGATCAGAACGATGTCGAGATCCTTCTCCTTGAGCATCTCCCGGTAGTCCCTATACGTGCGGGGCGCCTTCTTGGACTTCTGCCGTTGTTGGGCGATCTCGACAGCGCCAGCGAGCATCTGGGTGTCGGGGTCGCAGATGGAAACGATCTCGACGGGGGCCACCTGGACGAGGCGCCAGAGGTCGCTTTTACCGTACCAACCGGCGCCGATGAGGCCGACCCGGCGGGTCTTGCCGTTGACGATATCGGCGCCATGCGAGCCCAGGGTGGAGAGCGCGAGCGCGGCGGAGGCGGTCTTCAGGAAACTGCGTCGGTTGATGAAGAACGGAGCTGGCTTGGAATGAGATGGGATAGGGGGCGACGTTTTCATGGGATTCGCGATGAGTGAAACGGGATGAGGGAAATTTTGCCCCAGAAAACGGTCCTTGTCGCGTCTGACGTGGCGGAGGGTGAATGAATCAAGAATTGCCCAAAGCTTCGACGGCGCGGTGGAGGTCTTCGTCCGAGGTGTAGAAATGGGGGGAAAAGCGGAGGTAGTGACGGCGTTGGCGATCCGTGCGCAACGACAGCACGATGCCGGCTTCCATCAGGCGCGCCTGCAGGGCCGGGATGTCGGTGTCGGGCTTGTGGATCGCGACGATGCCACTTTGGTGGGCGGGCGGTGCGTCGGCGCCGAGAACATTCCAGCCCTTGGATTGAAGGATGGGCACAAGCCAGTTGCGTTTGCGGAGCAACTCGTCGGCGATGGTGTCGACGCCGATTTCGAGGATCAGGTCGAGGGCGGCGCGGAATCCGCACAAGCCGAGGACGCCGTGGCTTCCAACCTCGTAGCGTTGAGCGCCGGCACGGTAGGTGATCTCCTCCCGAGCGATGAAGTCGGGGCAGCGGACGTTGTTCCATCCATGGACGATGGGTCGGAGGGATTCGTGCCAGGATTTGCGCACGTAAAGAAACCCGGCGCCGCAGGGTCCGAGCAGCCATTTGTGGCTGTCGGCGGCGATGAAATCGGCGTGTTCAGCGGCGGTGGGGAAGGCGCCAACCGTCTGGATGCCGTCGAGGCAAAAGGCGATGCGGCGATTTCGGAGGGCGGCGCCGAGGGCGGGCAGGTCGAGGCGCCAGCCCGAGATGAAATGGCATGAAGCGAGGGCGACGAGACGGGTGTTTTCGTCGACCTGACCGAGGACATCGACGGTTCGGAGGCGGCCTAGTTCGCGGGTGGGGATGAGGCGGACCTCGACGCCGCGTTGGGCGAGGGCCATCCAGGGGTAGACGTTGGAGGGGTAGTCTTCGAAGTAGATGACGACGTTGTCGCCCTTACGGAAGGGGAAACCGGCGGCGACGTAGGAGAGGGAGAGGGACGTGGGGCCGACCAGGGCGATTTCGTCGGTTTGCGCGCCGATGAGGCGGGCGACGCGTTCGCGGGTGTCCGAGTAGAGACTGGCGCGGACGGGGAGTTCCTGGTCGTCGAGGGTGGCCTGGAGGGCGTAGCGGGTGACGGCATCAGCGACGCGGCGGGGGAGAGGGCAAACAGCGGCGTGTGCGAGGAAGACGCGGTCGCGGCAGACGGGGAATTCGTGACGACGCAGGTCCGGGTTATGGAAGAGATCGTGGAGGTTCATCAGCGGGTTCAAATCTCGTTCAGGATCTGGCCGTAGAAGCCGAGCCAGAAGGAGACGATTTGGAAGGCGACGATGAGCAGGATGCCGCCATAGACGACGGCGATGAGAATGCCGGCGGCGACGCGCGTGAGGCGGAGGCCTTCCTCCTGGTAGTGGGAGACGAGGCGTGGGAGGGCGTCATCGACTTTGCCGGCCAGTTCGGCGGAGGCGTAGATGTTGGAAAAATGGGGAGGAAAGCACGAGCTCTGGAGGAGGAGCTCGGAGGCGGGTTCCCCGTTGGCGATGCGTGGTTTCCAGCGGGCGACTTCGCGTTGGATCGCGGGGGAACCGCTGGCGGCGGCGGCGAGGGGCCAGACGCGGATGGCGTTGACACCGGCGTTGAGGAGGGCGTCAAGGGCGAGGCTGAGGCGGGAGAGGGCGAGAGATCGGCGGGCGCGGCCGAGGATGGGGAGGATGCCGGTGATGGTTTCGAGGAGGGACCGGGCCCAGCCACTCTGGGTGCGCTGAAGAGTGGCGATGAGGGCGAAAGCGACGAGGTAGGTGGGGCCGAAGAAGAGGAGTTTTTGCAGGAGAAAGCCGGCAATTTCCCCGTCACGAACGAGGGAGACGAGGTGCTGGACCGGCAGGATGAGGAAGGCGACGTGGAAGACGAGGATCGGATAAGCCAGGCCCATGAGGATTTGGCGGGCGAGGGCGGCGCGGGAGGCGTAAGCCTGGGAGAGCGCGAGGCAGGTGCGGTCGATGCGCCCGGTTTGTTCGCCGGCTTCGATCAGGGAGATGTCGAATTCCGGGGCCCAGGAGCCGAGAGAACGGAAGGCTTCGCCGGCGGTTGAGCCCGCTTCGAGGCGATCGGCGATGCGGGCGGCGCGACGCCCCAGCTGGGGAGCGGGCGGATTCTGGGAGAGAACGCGGAGTGTTCGGACGAGGCCGAGGCCTGCGGCCACGGAGGTGCCGATCTGGTGATAGAAATCAGCCCTGGCTGCGAGATGAGCCGGGGTCACGATGAGCGCCATGGCCGGTTGGGCCGCGGCGGAAGGCCGCCGGGGGGCCTAGAGGTAAGGTTCGATGGTGTCGCGGATGGCGCGTTTGCTCTTGGCGCCGCGCATCTGGTCGACGATCTGGCCGTTCTTGAAGACGAGCAGGGTGGGGATTGCGGTGATGCCGTACTGGGAAGCGAGGCCGGCTTCGCTATCGACGTCGACTTTGGCGATCTTGAGCTGTCCGTCGAGTTCGGTGGCGAGCTCCTCGAGCACGGGGGCGATCATCTTGCAAGGTCCGCACCATTCGGCCCAGAAATCGACCAGGACCGGCGCGGTGGCCTTGAGGACTTCCGCATCGAACGTGGTGCCGGTGACGGACTTGATGAGTTGGGACGCCATAGTGCTGGAATGGGGCAGGGGACCGGACGAGTAGAAATGGAGTGTGAGGACGCGATCTCAGTCGATTTGAATACCGAGCGCGATCACCACGACGTGGATCAGGAACGCCAGACCGCAGACGGCTGCGGCGACGGCGAGGCCCTTGTCGAGACCGCTGATTCCTCCGTCGTAAGAGGCGGGAGCCGACATGGGACGGGGCATCGCGGCGGCGGGGGCACTGGTAGGGGCGGCGACGGCGGGGCGCGCGGCTGCGGGTGAGGACGAGAATGCCAGAGGTGCCGGAGCTTTGGGTGCAGCGGCGGCGCCGGACGAGGCGGCGGGCGCAGCCGGGGGGGCGGGAAGGCGGACCGTCGGGGCGGCGGTCGGCTTGGGTGGCAGCGCGATGCGGACCGTTTCTTTCTTCGGCTGGACCTTGGCTGCCTCGCCCGGTGTGGGCGGCACGGGAGAACTGGGAGGCGTATCCGACATAAGCGTTGGCCGAAGCTAGGTAGGCGGTCGGAAGAGTGTCAAACCTTTTGGCCGCCTTTGGGGGGTGCTGGACGGCGACGACAGGAAGGGAGAAGGCCTTCCGACGGGAACTGTCCCAGGGCAATAGCCCCGTTTGGGGGCCCGTGGAGACGCAAAAACGGCGGCCTTGGTCGGGCCGCCAGTGAGAAAACCGAAGAATTCCGATCAGATCGGCGAGGGTGGGGTGGGTTCGGCCGACGGTGATCGAAACGCGTTCGGTGCTGAGGGCCTAGTAGCGGGCGCCGTTGGAACGTCGATCGCCGCGATCGGCTCGGTCACCGCGGTAACCGCCGCCACCGCCGCCACCGCCGCCACCGCCGCCACCGCCACCGCCACCGCCACCGCCGCCTTCACGGGGCGCACGTTCTTCCTTGGGGCGCGCGACGTTGACGGTCAGGTTACGGCCCTGAAATTCCTGGTTGTGTAAGAGTTCCACAGCGCGGTTGGCTTCATCGGAACTCCCCATTTCGACGAACGCAAACCCGCGGGACTTGCCCGTGAATTTGTCGAACACGACGTTGACGGCGCGGACGGTGCCGGCTGGGGCGAAGTGCTCGAGCAAGTCGTTCTCGAGGGTGTTGTAGGACAGATTGCCCACAAACAATCTGGCTGCATTCATGATAAGCGTGTCCTTGCCTTGAAAAGCAGTGGAAGGGGAACTGCGCCCGCAGCATCACGAAGCGTGGCCGAGAAGTTTCCTCAACCGACAGCCTGTCTACCGACACCGTTCACCGTTAATTCTTGGCTCCGACGAGACGGACGCTGGCAGCAGCCTTTTCCGTCGTCAACCCCGCTTAAGGGGCGGCGTCGTCCGGCGCGTCGGCTTCCTCGGGCTCGATGGATGAGGGCACGACATGAGGGGAGGCTTGGGCGCGTTCATACCAGCGTTTGGCGCCGAACAGGCGCCAGCGGGTTTTTTGAGGATCACGACGGTCCATGCCGGCGGCCAGGAGTCCGTATCGGGCGTAGGCGATGCCGGACAGGCGTTGGGTGGACAGGAGAAGTTCCGCCCGAAAGTCGGTGCTTTTTCCGCTCAGATTGACTTCCGAAAGTCGGGTCAGGTCGCGCGTGGTCGCGATCCGGCCTTCGCCTTCGAGTTCCTTGATGGTGGGCATGAGGCGGAGCCAGCCAGGGGCGTCGGGTTGGTTCCTGAGCGCTGCGAGGATGGGGCGGGTGTCGCGGAGTCCGAGCTGGAACCGGCCATCCAGGCTCCAGTTCTTGTGGGTCAAGTCGAGGCGTCCCTCCGGCAGGCCCAGGGCGGCGTGCCAGCCTTCCTGGGTTTCCCGAGACAGGTTCGGGAGGAAGAGATTGGTGATGGTCAGTGTGGTGCCTCCGAGGTGAAGGACCCGAGGGCCACTGTTGCCATTGGCCAGCTGGACCGCCAGGTGAAGGCTGGCCTCATAGGCTTCCCCCAGGATCCGCGTCGACACCGCGTCGCCTGCAAGGTCGAGGTTTCCTTGAATGGGTCCGCCAGCAACGGCGCGCAGGTCGGCCTCCAGGCGAATGGCGCCCCCGGTAAGGGCGACGCCCGAGTTGGTGGGAATGAACTCCGTCAGCCAGGAGGCGTCGGACAGGGTGAGCGGTCCGAGGCGAAGGGCGAGATCGGTGTCTGCGAATCCATTGGTGACGCTCAGACTGCGCGAGGTGGATTTGAGACTCAGCAGGGGGCCCTCGGCATATCCGATGCGGCGGCCGTCGCGCGATATCACGAGGTCCTGAAGTTGGATGGTGAGTTCAGCCGCGGGTTCCGGGCCGCTGGAGTTCACCTGGTCCTCGATGGTGGCGGTTCCGGCGAAGGTGGTGCCGCCCAAGCCCAGCTGGAGATGGGGCGAGCGGAAGGCGAGTCGGGTTCCTGTTTGAAGCATGCCTTTGGCCACCCGCACATCTCCCTCGATCCGGCCTTCACCGGAAAACTGAACGCCGTCGTGGGTGCCGAGCCGCTCGCGGAGGGGAGCCACGGTCCCCAGGTCGCCCGCCACACGAAGGTGAGCGGAGATGAAGTTGAGGATCCGGTTGCCCGGCACATCATCGACTCCGAAAATCAGCGGGCCTAGGTCACCTGAGAGGTTCAGGGCCAGGTGGCTGGCGATGTTGGCTCCGTTGTGAGTTAGGGTGGCTCCAGGGAAATTCAATCGGTGGGCGCGGACGTGGAAGGGACCTTCGATCTGCATGTCCAGCGAGGCGGCAAGTGTCGCGGGACCTTCCAGGAGCGAACCATAAATCCAGATCCGTTCGATGGCCTGGAAGAGGACATTGTCGACGCGGATCCACCAGGATGGTGGGCTCCGGTTGGCGCGGGGAGAGGTGCGGCGCGGGAGCGAGTCAATCCCTGGAATGGGCGCGGAGTGGATGTCGGATTGGGCGGAAGGCCGCCGGAGCTGAAACTCGATGCCGCGTCCGTTGAAGGTTCCCACCGCGATGGTCTTGCGGAGTAACGGAAGGAGGCGCACGCGAAACGTGGCTTCGTCCATGCGGCCGAAGTACTGGCTGGCGCTTCCCTGGCCGATGAAGTGCAGGCCCCGGACGTGAAACGACCCTGGGAACCACGACGAGGCGGAGCTCCAGGTAATGAAGAACTTGTCGGGGTGTTTGTTGATGGCCTTGCGGACGGTGTCCGAGCGGAGCGCCCAGAACAGGAGGATGACGTAAACCAACCAGGCACCGAGTGCGGCGGCGAGGGTCCAGAGGAGCATGCGTGCGCGAGGGCGTCGTTGAAGAGCCTGGAGGGGCGGGGTGGGAGGGGCCGCGGATGGCACGGTGTTTGGGATGGAGGCATAAGGCGCTCAGGAGCACAAGGAGCACAAGGAGCACAAGGAGCACGGTGCATGCATGCACCGGTGGTTGGGGGTGACTCCAGGACGCGTGCTGCAGTGACTTGGGAAGGGGAGCATGACAGGGTACGGTCCATGCCCCGATTCGCGATCGCTCAATTGGATGCCTTGCCGGCCGTCGGCTGTCCGTGTGGGCAGGCCCGCCGGGCGTTTGCTGAGTTGCCCGGCGCCTTGGCGACGGTCCACCTGGTCGATATCAAGGCGGATACGGAGCGGCACCATCATCAGCGCACGACCGAGATCTATGTGGTGTTGGAAGGGGAAGGGGAACTGGAACTGGACGGCGTGCGGGTGCCGGTGAAGCCGCTGACCGCGGTCTACATTCAGCCGGGCTGCCGTCATCGGGCGGTGGGACGGTTGCGATTGCTGAACATTCCAATGCCGCCCTTCGACCCGGCGGATGAGTTCATCGACACGGAGGCAGGACAATGAAGGCCATGACAACACAACCGGACGGTGCGGAGGCCCGGGCGACCCAGCAAACCGGTGCACAGAGTGTCGGGACGGCTGTCGGGGGTCCGCCCGGTGGGACACCCGTCGCGACGGAGATGTCCCACGGGGCGATGGGAAGATCCCGGGTTGGCACGCGCCGATCCTTTCTCAAGACCGGTTTGGGTGGGGCGGTGGCGGTGAGTGCATGGGGCGCGGAGCCTCGCCTCTTGGCGCAGGTTCACGGTGAACGACCGCCAGCCCAGGCGGCGGTGACGGTGCTGAACCCGAGGGGGCGGGTGCCGTTGAGCTTCATCATCGACGATTCGACCTGCCTGGTGAACGTGAACAAGTTCGCCATGCCGCAATTCGATGCGGCGTTCGGAGGGACGAATCGAACCTATCACCGGAACTGGAAGGAGTGGCCCGATGAGATACCCGACGCGTTTGTGCGGAAGTTCGGAGAGTGGTGTGCGGGCCAGGGGGTGAAGGGCAAATACAGCATTGTCCCGTATCCGGCGTGCGTCGGGCGGCTGGATCGCGAACTTCCCGGATGGTCGGCCAAGGAACTGGCTGCGAGCCTCGACTTGGTGCGGACCGTGATGATGCCGAACTGGGATATCCATCCGGAGATGGTGACGCACACCCGGGTGATCGACACGCGGACCGGGCATCCCTACCCGGAGCGCAACCTCAAGTTCATGGAGAACTGGGATTGGACGACGGGCCGGTCGGCGGATGAAATCGGGAATTATCTGGCATACGCGCTGCGCATCCTTCGTGAGGTGGGCCTGTCGTGTGAAGGGGTGACGACGCCGGGAGGATTTGGGACGCGGGCCTTGCCGCAGTTGGCCCAGGCGTCGATGCAGTCGTTGCGCGAGGTCTTCCAGACCGAAGTGCCGCACTATTTCCGACATCTGTACGATCGCGGCACGGAAAGCGTGGCGCCGCGGGTCGAGTATGTGAGTGGCCTTGAAGGGAACGATCCGCGGTGCGTGGTCAGTGTCGTGGCTTGCACCGGCGATTGGACGGGAGGCTGGGACAATACCGAGCCGGAGGGCGCGGACAAATTCATCACCGCCGACGGTCGTGGTGGTCGGTTGGTGGAGGTGATTGAGCGGGGCGAACCAGCCTGCCTGCTGGCGCATTGGACGGGCATCTGGTTCAACGGCGAAGAACGCGGTTTCAAGATCTTCCAGGAGGTGGTCCGTCGGTTGAACGAGCGTTTCGATCATCTCGTTTGGATGAAGCTGGCCGCGATCGCGCGCTACTGGGCGGCTCGCGAGTTGACCCGGATGGAACGTGTGGGCCGGGAGGTTCGGTTCCGGGCGCCGTTTGAAACGTCGGATTTCACGATTTCGACGTCCTCACCGGCGGGTGTTGAACCGAAACTCGTGGCGATGGGACAGCCTGTGACGCTGAAGGAGGTCAACAAGCTCCAGGCTTTGCAGTCGGGAACGTGGTTCCATGACGGCGAGCGGGTGGTGGTCTGCTTTGATCTGCCGAAGGGTGCGTCGACGCTGGTGGTGGGCGGGGCGTGAATTCCGCTGGAGCCGTGGTCTGCGGGGGTGTAAGACACCGCGCCAAGAAACGGGTCCATGTGCGGGATGTGGCGCCTCGGGAATGGACGTCTCCGAAGGAGGGAAGTTGGCCAGGATCTGGGCACGTAGTGAGGCCAAGAACCGATGAGCGAGGAAGACCGCAAGCGGCCCTCATCCCGGCCTTCTCCCGGGGGGAGAAGGAGACTTCGCCCAGCGGGTTTCGGAGGGTTGGGCCAGGGGTTCGCTGGAATGGGATTCGACGGCTCGAACGGTTGGGTTTCAGCGAGGAGTTGCGGGTGATACGCGACTCCCTCTCCCGTCGGGAGAGGGCTGGGGTGAGGGGGTCAGTGAAAACCCCGTGACTCCATTCGGCGAGGGTTCATGGAGAGCCACCTTTTCAAAAAGATTGCCCTCGGACTGTGAACCAAGGCGCTCCGCGCCCGTGCGAAGCGGTGGCGCGCCTTCGCTGGCAACCGCACTCCTTGACGAGTGTCGCTTGCGAAATCGGGACGGGCGCAACACCTTCCGCGGGTGAATTTCTTAGGCTCACTCAGGACGCGGCATGGGATGGCGGGCGGCTTAGTCGCGGTAGGATTTGGAATTCTGGCCCTGGGCACGTTGGGGCGGGCCGCGGCGGCAGAAGTCGGAATGCTACGAGACGGGGGAACCGTGCAACTGATGCTGAAGGGGGAAGACGGCAAGGAGTACTCGGTTGAAGCCGTGGAGAACCTGTTGAACGAGGGGTTGGGCTGGACGCCGATTGCCACGGTGGCGCCGACCAACCAGCCGGTCATGCTCTTCGATCCGACCTGCACCACCCGGCCGCAGAATTTTTACCGGCTGCGGTTGCTGAGCGGTTCGGTGCCGGTGGAGGTGCCGAATTTCAGGCTCCTGGACGGGGAAGGTGCAGCCCGAGAGCTTTTCTACCAAAGTGATGCGAAGGCGGTGGTTTTGGTTTTCGCGGGTGAAAGCCTCGAGTCCTTACGGGGAACCGTTGCGGACGTGAATCGCATGGCCGGGGAGACGGACACGCGGGTTTGGGTGGTGGCCCGTGCGGGTGCCGCCGATCGGGAGCGGTTGAAGACCGAAGCTCAGGCCCTGGGGCTGGCGGCGCCGGTCCTGGAGGACGACGGGGGAACGGTGGCGCACTCGATGGGGGTTCAGGCGGTGCCGGAAGCGTGGGTCGTGAATCCGGCCCGTTGGTCGGTGGTGTACCGGGGGCGCATTGCGGATACGGTTCCCTCGGGACTGCAAGGCTCCCGGCAGGTCCTGGTTCAGACGGCTTTGGAGCAATTCCGGTCTGGCCAGCGGGTGGTGGTGCGCCAGACGCTGGCGGATGGGACGCCGCAAACGTGGGTCAACCACGGGCAGCAGGCCTATGCAAAGGACATTGCGCCGTTGCTGCAACGTTCGTGTGTGCCGTGCCACAGCCCGGGGAACATTGCGCCGTGGTCGATGACGAACCACGCGGTGATCCGGGATTATGCGCCCTTGATGAAGGACGAGATTCTGACGCGCCGAATGCCCCCGTGGCATGCCGATCGCCAGCCCCAGGCGTATCACAATGACGAGATGTTGAAGGGCGAGGATCTGGCGATGCTGGTGGACTGGATCGACCGTGGCGCGCCGCGGGGCGACGGGCCGGATCCGTTGGCGGAGCAGGTGCCACCCTTGCCTGCGAAGTGGCCCTTGGGCACGCCGGATCAGGTCGTGAAAGTGGAGGCGCAGACGATCCCGGCTTCGGGAACGGTCGACTATCGTTATCTGGTGGCTGGAAACCCCTTTGGGCGTGATGTCTGGCTGCGTTCGGCGGTGGTGAGCCCCGGCAATGCGCGGGTGGTGCATCATGTGCTGGTCTTCAACGCGACGAGCTTCACCGATGTGCTCCAGATCAAGGCCGGCTTGGGTGGCTATTTTGCAGCGTACGTTCCCGGGATGGCTCAAGGGGAGTATCCGGTGGGCACGGGGAAGCTGCTGAAAAAGAACGCGTTCATGGTGTTCCAGATGCACTACACCGTGACCGGACAGCCGGAAACCGACCAAACCGAGGTCGGTCTGTACCTGGCCGAAGGCATCCCGGGAAGGGAACTTCGGACGGCCGCCGCCTACACGACGACCTTCACGATTCCGCCGGGGGCATCGGATTTTCCGGGACGTGCTGAATTCGAAATGCCGCGGGACGGAATGGTCTACGAGTTCAGCCCGCATATGCACTACCGGGGGCGCTCGTTCAAGTTCGAGGCGGTGTACCCGGACAACCGCCGTGAGGTCTTGCTGAACGTCCCGTTTTATCGGTTCGACTGGCAGACCCTCTATCGCCTGGCAGAACCCAAACGCCTGCCCGCAGGGACCCGGATCGTCACTACGGGTACCTGGGACAATTCACCCAAGAACCCCTACAACCCCGATCCCTCCGCTTCCGTGGCGTTCGGCGAGCAAAGCTGGGAGGAGATGTTCATCGGGTACTTCAATTGGTCCGACGCGCTCTGAGGCAAGGGACGACCGATGGGAATTTCGGCGACGAATGCCCGGCTATTGCTGGATTGCCGGCGAAGCGGGATGTCCTTTGAGCGGACCCTCATGCTGGGGCGCCAGAACGTCTACCTGAGTGCGCCCGAGTGGGATGCCCTGGTGCAATCCATGGGAATGGCGACTTCCGGGAAGCTTCTGGGCGCGGTGAATCGTTCAGGCGAGTTTGCGGAGTCATTCTTTGGGGCGCTGGGGGCGTCCGTGATCGACAGCATGGATGCGTCGGGGTTTGAGGGGGCGAGCCGGGTGCATGATCTGAACACGCCGGTGCCGGAGGCGTGGTGGGAAAGCCACGACGTGGTGTACGACGGAGGGACGCTGGAGCATGTCTTTGATTTTCCGCGGGCCATCGGGAATGCGATGTGCATGACGCGGGTGGGAGGTCACCTGATTCTTCACACGCCAGCCAACAACATGCTGGGGCATGGGCTCTACCAATTCAGCCCCGAGCTGTTCTTCCGGGTGCTCGGGCCTGTGAATGGGTTCGAGATGAGGCGGGTGTGGGTGGTGGAGGACGGCGTCTGGGCCAGACCCTATGAGGCGACAGATCCCTTGAAAGCGGGAGCGCGCGGCGAAATGGCGAATCGCGTGCCGGTCTGGCTGCACGTCGAGGCCTGCAAAATCGGACCGACGCCGGCGGTCCTGACGCAAATCCAGCAGAGCGACTATCAGACGCGTTGGGACAAGACGTCGACCACGCCGGAGGCGGTGCGGCATCTCTCGGATCCGCACCATTGGGTCAACCCCGGCCTGCGGCAGTTCCTGCTGGGCAACTTCCCGAGTCTGACGCGGCGGTTGGAGCGGTTCGTGGGGATCTATCTGGCGCGGGGCGGATCGATCCGGAATCGAGCGGCGTATCGTCGGCTGCGGTGGTGATGGAGCTGCCGGTTACGGCACCGCCGCGACCAGATAAAAGGCCGGGTTGGCGGTCACCCCCGCGTCCGAGTCCACGTGGATGATCTCCGGACCCGTCGCTGTGATTTCCGTCAGCGTGACCGGTGCCGTGTCGTCGACCGACTTGCGACGCAGGATGCGGTAATTTTCTCGTGGAACTGCCGTGAAGCGGATCTCCGGAATCGCCCGGACACGCATCACCAATCCGGACCGCGGATCGAGCGGGTCGGTGTTGCCCAGGAACTCCTGGCGGTTGGTCGAACCGTCGCCATCGGGATCGGCGTCCGCTCTGGCGCGAATGTCGATGGCGAAATCCGGGCCGAAATGTTGCACGCGCCACGCCGACGGAATGCCGTCGTCGTCGAAGGCGTAGACGCGATGGTAGCGTTTGGCGATGACCTCGGTGACGGGGAATCCATTCAGGAAGTATGGACCGCAGCGAGGGTGGTCGAGATCGATACCGTGATCGGGCTGAAGACCGGTCCGGGCGGGGGAGAGAAGGTAATCACTTCCCGTTGGGCGAGGTTTCTGGACGGGTGGGCGAAGAGGAACTCCGCGTCGGAGAGACCCAGGGTGGTGTCGTAGATTTGAACCTCGTCGATGAGACCTTGGAAGCGTCGCGCGGGAGGCGCGGGATCGAGGCCGCCGATGATGAACTCCGCAGGGGAGGGCACGACCGGGCCGCCCTTTGCGTTGCCGACGGGCTTGCCGTCAAGATAGAGCTGCAGATTCCCGAACCCATCGGTGGTGAGGATGGCTTGGTGCCATGCACCGTCATTGACGGGCGTGGCGGTGGTCGCGAGTGCGCTCAGACCGCCGTATCCGGCGAAAGCCCATCACCGTACCGATCCCCCCGTTCAAGAGAAGGAAGTAGCCGTTTTCGGACCACGGACGATGGCGGCCGACCAAAGGAGCCTCGGAAGTGAGGTCGCCGATGGGTGTCTTGAACCAGGTCGAGATGGAGAAGAGGGTGTTGGTCAGGGGCAGAATATCGCCGAAATGGACGGCACCAGTGAGGCTGGAATCCAGGGTAAGTGCCGAACCTGCGATATTGGCGTTCGTGAAGGACGCTCCGGGAGACAAGGTGCCGGTCTATTTCCCCTTCGTATCGGTGGTAGTCGCGCCCGACCCTTCCTCGAAGCGCCAGTGGGCGAGGGGGATCCCACCTGCCGCCGTGGTTACCTGCCCGTGACTAAGGAGGGGGAGAGTCAACGAAAGCCAAACGAGAACGGTCCTGAGGCATCGAAGACTTCGACCCATCTTGGTGGAAGGCAAAGGTGTCGTGAGCGGTTGCATTGGACGGTGGCACTGAACTATGCGCGATGCTGAATGGCAAGGTACGGCTTTGAGCCGATCGCGGGGGATTGGGCCACAGAGATTCAGAGACACAGAGCACGGGGCAGGTTTGTGGGTGGAAATGCGAGACATGCAGTGAGTCGGGCGGCCTATTCCGAGAAGGCTTGGGCTGCTTGACGCCGGGAGCTTCGGGGTGTTTCGTGGGCGCATGCTCAAGCGATGGATCGGCATGGGATTTTTTGTAGGGACCCTGGTTGCCGGGGCGCAGGGCACGGTTCAATTCACAACGCTGGTCAAGGATCGGGTAGAAGCCCAAGTCAGAGACCCATGGGGTACCCCCGCCTCTGGCCCTAAATTTGGAGAAGCCTGGTTCGCGGGACAATTGCTCGGTGGACCGGTGGGAGGACCAATGGTTTCCCTGGGAGCGGCGGTTCCGTTCCGATCCGATGTTTGGCAGGGCTACATCACCGAAGGCGGCACGGTCGCAATTCCTGGGTCGACCCCGGGCGGCGAAGCCCAGGTCCGCTTGATGGCTTGGTATGCCGAGATGGGGGTGACGCGGAAACCGTCCTGAGGGATACTGCGGCTGGAATTTGGTGTGGGGGATGGGGAGTCTCGGACGTGATCACGGTCCGCAATCTCGGCGGCGGCCTCGAACCGCCGGCTTTGTTGGAGGGTCTAAGAGGCTTCACCATTGGAGTGCCTTGTCCTGAGCCTTCAGCACTGGCGCTCGGTGCCCTCGGTGCAGGTCTGCTCTGTGTCCGTCGCAGCGGGCGCTGAAGGTTTCTTAGGAAGTCGAGATGCGGATTGCCTCCGCCACCGTCAGGCCCGCCTGAAGGCGGAGGAAGTCTTGGGATCCGACAACGGAGGTCAGGCTCTCCGGCACCACGAGGCTGCGAAACACGATGCCGTCCGGCGCCAGTTCGCGAAGCAGTGAGCCGAACCCGCCCGCGAGCACGTGTTCCTCGAAGGTGATGATTTTCGGGAACTTCCAGAGTGCGCCGAACGTCGCGCGATTCGCGGGCTTGAGCCGGGAACACGAAAAGACGGCCACATTCTCGCCCCGGGCCGCGTATTGTTCCGCCGCTTCTAGGGCGACGGAAAGGACGGAACCCGTGGCGGCAAAGGCGACTGGGGCCTGGGGCGGTCGCCTGGAAACGAGGATCGGTCCCGAAACGGATCCCGGAACGGCATGGAGTGTCTTTTCGCCTGCCTTGCCGAGACGCAGGTAAGAGGGACCGGGGTTCTCGGCCAGCCAGCGCACCGATTCGGCGGTTTCCCCGGGATCGGCGGGGCTCAGCACCGCGATGTTGGGCAAAGGACGCAGGGCGGCGATGTCGTGGATGCCATGGTGGGAGAAACCCAGATTGCCGTAGGCCAGCCCGGCGCCGACGGCGACAACGGTCACCGGCAGGTTGTGGTAACAGACATCGTTACGGATCTGTTCGAGGCAGCGGAGGGTGGGGAAATTGGCGATCGAATAGGTGAAGACGTGCCAGCCTTCCGAGGCGAGGCCCGCGGCGAGCGACGTCATGTTCTGCTCGGCGACGCCCGCGTTCAGAAATCGTTCGGGAAACTCGTTCGCGAAGGGTTCGATGACCGAGTAGCCGAGGTCGCCGACGACCAGAAAGATCCGGGGATGAAGCCGGGCTTGGCAGATGAGTTCCTGGATGAACGCGGTTCGCACGGGTTCGGGTCAGTCGTGGCAGCCGAGTTGGCGGAGGGCGTCGGCGAGTTGGGAGGCGTCCGGGGACTTGTAGTGCCAGGCGAGCTGATCCTGCATGAAATCGACGCCGCGACCTTTGGTGGTGTGGGCGATCAGACAGGACGGTCGGCCGGGTTCCCAGGGAACTGCGTTCAGGGCATTGCGGAGGGCGGTGTGGTCGTGACCGTCGACTTCGCGCACGGCCCAGCGGAAGGCGCGGAACTTGTCGGCGAGCGGGTGAAGTTCGGCGACTTCGGCGACGGAGCCGAGGCTTTGGATTTTGTTGTAGTCGATGAGAGCGACGAGGTTGTCGAGGCGATGCTGGGGAGCGAGCAGGATGGCTTCCCAGTTGGAGCCTTCGTCGAGTTCACCGTCGCTGAGCAGGGTGAAGACGCGCCAGTTTTTGTGGTCGCGTTGGGCGGCGAGGGCTTTGCCGAGGCCGAACGGGAGGCCATGTCCAAGGGAGCCGGTGCTGAATTCGACGCCTGGGACTCGATGGCTGATGTGGGCCATGAGCCGTGAGCCGTCGCGGCCGTAGGTTTCGAGTTCCGTGACGGGGAAGAAACCGCGAAGGGCGAGCGTGGCGTAGACCGCGGTGCAACTGTGGCCCTTGCTGAGGAGGAATCGGTCGCGACCGGGCCAATCGGGCTGATCGGGGCGGTGACGGAGGACGCCGGAGTAGAGGACGGCAAGGAGGTCGGCCATCGAGAGGGCGCCGCCGACATGGGAGGCCTTGGCGCGGGCGACCATGCGGAGGGCATGGGCGCGAATGGCGGCGGCGAGGGCGATGCTGATGATGGATTCAGGCATCACCGGGTGATGATTTCGCGGATCTGGGTGCAGATGTAGTCGACTTCCTCGCGGGAGAGGCAGACGCCGCTGGGCAGGTTGATGGCGCGCAGGCCGATACGGAGGGCGTTGGGCTGGGGTGTCTGGGGCGTGGGCCAGATGGGGTACTGGCTGATGGCAGGGAACACAGCCCGGGTGTCGACCTTGCAAGCCTTGAGTTCCTTCATCAGATCGTCGCGGGAGATGGGGGACGATTCGTGGAGGAGGATGCTGGTCATCCAGTAGATGCTGCGGGCCCAGGAGGCTTCGCGGTTGAGCGAAAGGTGCGGCACTCCGGCGAGGCCTTCCTCGTACCAGCGAAAGACGCGGCGTTTGGCTTCGACCATGGCGTCGTTACGTTCGAGCTGGCCGAGGCCGATGGCGGCGAGGGTGTTGGCCAGTTTGTATTTCCAGCCACGGTGGGCGATCCAGAAGGTGCCGGGCAAACGGCCCTGATCCCAGATCGTGTAGACCTTCTTGTAGAGTTCGTCGTCGTTGGTGAGGAGCATGCCTCCCTCCCCGGTGACGGCGAGCTTGGCACCCTGGAAGCTGAAGGCGGCGAAATGGCCAAAGGACCCGGTTCGCCGGCCGAGAACTTCAGCGCCGATGGAGGGGGCGGCGTCCTCGACCACGGCAATGCCGTGTTCGTTGGCGATCTTGAGTATTTCGTCCATGCGACACGGATGGCCGTAGAGGTGGACGGGCATCACCGCTTTGGTCCGGGACGTGATCTTGGATCTGAAGGATTCCGGATCGAGGGTCCAGGTTTCCGGATCGACGTCAGCGAAGACGGGTGTGGCGCCGACGTAGAGGACAGCATTGCCGGTGGCGACCCAGGTGATGTCGGGAACGATGACTTCGTCGCCGGGTCCAATGCCGAGGGCGGCGAGGGCGAGGTGGAGGGCCCCGGTGCAACTGGAGGTGGCGAGGGCGTACTTGGCGCCAATGTACTGGGCGAACGACTGCTCGAACGCCTTGAGGTACTTGGCCCATTGATCATTCCAGCCGTATTTAGCGGCATCGAAGGCGTAGGAAGCTTCGCGAGCGGAAATGGACGGGCCGGCGGTGAGAATCATTTTTTCGCCACCCCGCCAGTGGGCGCGGCGGGAAAGAATGACCGCATCATCAGCGGTGCGGGTGAGGGGCAGGTCTTTGGCGGCATCACCGAATACCGCGCGGAGCATGCTCCAGGAGGCCGTGCAGTGTTCGGGCCAAAGAGTTTCCTCGGCCCAACGTGTGATTTCGCGGATGGATTCCGCCAGTTCGCCGCCGGTCGGATCCCCTTCGACATGGGCGACGGTGATGTTGGGGGGGGAGAGGTGAAGGAGAAGGCGTCCGCGCTGTTCGAGGGTACGGGATACGACCAGGAAGGTGGCCTGATCGGGGTTGGCGAGGATCGCGTCGTCCGCAGAGGTGATGCGATTGGCTTGAGTAAGCGGGAGGGCAAGTCCTCCGGAAGTGGGCAGGTGGATGCCGCGGCTGAAGGTTCCCTCGAGGTGGGTGGCGGCTTTGAGAAAGGCGAACTCCCTACGAACGCTGGTGGCAAAGGGGGATTCGGACGAGGGATTCATGGAAAGCCGGTTCATGTCAGTTCGCGGAGGCGGCGGCAGACGAGGGCGACGTCCCCTTCGGTGAGGCAGAAGGCTCCGGGGAGAAGGACGCCGTGGGTTTCGATCATGGCGCAGACGGGGGTGTCCGCCTTGTGATGGAACATGGGCATCGGACTTTGACGGGGCTGGGCCGGGCGGGCGTCGATGTTGTCCTGTTTGAGCCGGGCGAACAGTTCGGTGCGAGACACTCGGGCGTCGGGTTTCAGGAGCATCGGTGGGTAGCAGTAGGTGCTCTTGGTTCCCGGGGCCTCTCGGATGAGCTTCACGTGGGGGGCGTCGCCGAGGTGGGATTCGTACCAGGCCCAGATCTGCCGCTTCTTCGCGAGTAGTTCATCGATGCGATCCATCTGCGCGGCGGCGAGTGCGGCGGGCAGATTAGGCATACCGTAGTTGAATCCGATGAAGTCGGACCAGTAGGTCATGACCGAGTCGGTGCGGCCGTAGGAGGCGAGTTGACGCGCCTTGAGCATGGCGTCGTCGCGGTTGGTGACGAACGCGCCGCCCTGACCGGCGATGGCGATTTTGGCACCTTGGAAACTGAACGAGGCGGTATCGCCGAGGGTGCCCACCTTTCGGCCGTGGTATTCGGCACCGAGGGCGGGAGCGCTGTCTTCCATGACGAGGAGATGGTGCTTTTGAGCAATGTCGAGCAGCTCGTCCATGGCGCAGGGATGGCCGTTCCAATGGACGGGCATCAGTGCTTTGGAGCGGGGCGAGAGACAGCGGCGAACCGAGTCGGGGGAGAGACACCAGGTCTCGGGATCGACGTCCGCGAAGATGGGGGTGGCGCCGGTGTAGGCGACGGAGAGGGCGGTGGCGACGCAACTAGCGTCGGGGACAATGACTTCATCGCCAGGTCCGATGCCGAGGCTGGCGAGGCCCAGGTGCATGGCGGCGGTGCCGGAATTGACGGCCAGGCAGTGGCGGACGCCGAGGTACTCGCAGATCTTCTTTTCGAGCTTTGAGGCGTGGAGGCGGTAATTCTCGTAGAACCCGTTGCGGGCGGCTTCTGCCACGGCGGCGACTTCGGCCTCGGTGATCCAGGGGCCGGCATAGTGAATCTTGTGCTGGGACATCGCGGATTAGAAATGGCGTTCGCCTGGCAGTCGGCTGCGCACGACGCGGGCAGGCACGCCGTAGGCAAGACTAAGCGGGGGTACGTCGGCAAGCACGACGGAGCCGGCTCCGATGACGGTGTGGGCGCCGATATGAACCTTGTGGGCGACGGTGCAGCCGAGGCAGACGCAGGAATATTCGCCGATTTCGACGTTGCCGCCGGTGACCACGCCAGGGAGGAGGCAGGACCAGGGGTGCATGACGCCGTCGTGGTCGAGTGAAGCCCGAGTATTGATGATGCAGCCGGTGCCAATCTGGCAGTTCGTGTTCACCACCGCGCCGGCGAGAATGAGGGTTCCGGCGCCGACGTCGACGTCGCGGGCAACGACCGCGGCGGGATGGACGATGCTCATGAACTCCAGGTCGGGGCGGAGTTGGCGGATCATCTCGTGGACCTTGGCGCGGGTGGAGTTGTCACTGATCCCGAGGAAGTAGCCATCGATGCGGTGTTCCCGGGCCAGGTCATTCAGGTCGGCGGGTTTGCCGAGGACCCGGAGGCCGGCGAGTTCGGTTCCGGCGACGACGAAGGTGTCGGTCCAGCCGACGAGTTCGACGCGGTCCTGACAGCGGGCGGCGTCGAGGGCGACACGACCGTGGCCGGAGGCGCCGACGATGACGATGCGGGGGCGGGTCATGGGGAGGTCCGGTTCATTGACAATTCAATGGCGGAGGCGGCAGGTTCTGGAATGGCGTCCATGCTGAACCGAATCACCATCGATCCGGACGTGTGCCATGGCAAACCGGTCATTCGAGGGTTGCGGTATCCGGTGGAGAGCCTTTTGGAATATCTAGCTGCCGGGGATTCGCTGGAAGACCTGCTGGAGGAGTTTCCTGACCTGCAGCGAGAGGATCTGCTTGCGTGTCTGGACTTTGCTGCGAGGTCTCTCAAAGTGCGAAGCCAGCACCTAGTGTTGACGTGAGGTTCCTGGTGGATGCGCATCTTCCGGTTAGGCTTTGCGTCCTCCTGCGCGCTGCAGGCCATGATGCCGTTCATACGAGCGAGCTGCCTGAAGGTAACAGGAGCGTGGACAGGGCGCTGATGCGCGTGGCGGTCGAGCAAGGGCGGGTGGTTGTCACGAAGGACACGGATTTTTATTATTCGCTTCTCATTGGAGGAGATTACTTCCAGCTCCTGCTCATTCGGACCGGCAACATTCGGGCGGCGACGCTGCTCGAGTTGGTGGGAAGGCACCTTGAGGGGATTCTCTTGGCACTCGGCACAAATACGTTGGTCGAGCTGCATTTCGAGGGGCCTCGCGTGCTGCGCTAGCCCGTTCATCCGTGAAGGTGCGACGCGACCGTGACCGGAGGCGCCGACGATGACGATGCGGGGGCGGGTCATGGTGTGGAAATAATCAACGCCGGCAGAAGCGGGTGATGGTTTCGGTGGTGTACTCCAACATGGCGTCGGTGAGGCCCGGGTAGACGCCAGTGAAGACGGACTCGTTCATGATGCGATCGGCGCCGGCCAGTTCACCCACGACCCGAAAGGCGGCGGGGTTGTCGCGGCGCAGCTGAACGAAGGCAGGTTGTCGGAGGAGGTTTCCTCCGAACAACATGCGGTTGCCGATCCTGGCGGCGTCAAGGGCACGGGCGAAGTCGCGGCGTGAGAACGGTGCGTCGGGTCGGACGCGCATCATGAACCCGAACCAGCTTGGAGTGGTCCGATGGCCCGACGTGTCCCAGGAAAAACCCTGAGAGGCGGACCAACCGGTGGCGTGGGTGGGCAGCTGGAACTCGAGCACGTCTTCGAGGGGGGCGAGGGTGGTGCGTAGCCGGTTCCAGTGGTCAATTCGGGCTTGGACGAAGGTGGGCAGCTTGCGGAGTTGGGCTCGACCGATGGCGGCCTGGGGATCGAGGGGTTTCAGGTTATAGCCGAGGTGGCTGTAGATGTATTTGTGGTCATAGCCTTCAGGAAGCTCGCCGAGCTGCCACCCGAAGCGCTTGTTGCAGGTGTTGTCCTTGCCGCTGGGGCACCAGCAGTCGCGGCCCCAATCCCGGAAGCTTTCGACGAGGGGTTTTAGGCGGGTCTCGCGGACGATATTGACCGCGCCTCCCTCGCCCATGGTGAGATGATGGGGTGGGTAGAAGGACTGGGTCGAAAGGTCGCCAAACGTCCCGGTGAGCCGGTCGTCGTAGCGGCTTCCAAGGGCGTCGCAATTGTCCTCAATGAGCCAGAGTTGATGGCGGTGGCAGAAGTCGGTGACGGCGGTGAGATCGAATGGATTGCCCAGGGTGTGGGCCATGAAGACGGCCTTGGTTTTCCCGGGAACGAAGGCCTCCTCGAGTTGGTCGAGGCGGGCGTTGAGGGTGAGCGGGTCGTTGTCGATGAACACCGGCACGAGGCCGTTTTGGAGGATCGGCGCGACGGTGGTGGGAAAGCCGGCGGCGACGGTGATGACTTCGTCGCCGGGTCGGAGGCGGCGGTCGCCCAGTTTGTGGCTGGTGAGGGCGCTGACGGCGAGCAAGTTGGCGGAGGAGCCGCTGTTGACGAGGAGCGTGCGGCGCACGCCGAGGTAGGCAGCGAGTTCGGATTCGAACGCGTCGCCCTCGGGGCCGAGCGTCAGCCAGAAATCGAGGGTCGCGGAGACCGCGGCTTCGACCTCGTCGGAGTCGAAGACGCGTCCGGCGTAGGGAACGGTGGTCTGGCCCGGTGCGAAAGTGTCCCGCCCATCAAGACGTTCACCCGGTTGTTGGTTGGCGTGCTGGAGACGGGAAAAGGCGCGGGTGTGGTGGAGGGCGATGGCCCGGTGAACCTCCGCCAGCTTGGAGGGGCGAAGGCGGATGGGCCGAGGCGAGAAGGCGCTGATGTGGAGTGTGGTCAGGCGATCCACGCGGATTGCGAGGGGAGACGCGAGGGTGCCTTCGCCGAGGTCTGCGGAGGACAGGGAAAGGCTGGTTGAAGATTGGGTTGGCTCCGCCAGTGGGGCGACGAGGGCAAAGCCGTGGTCATCGGCTTCCCCGAGAACGATCGCGAGGTGGGGTGACGGGAGCCCCGGATCGGTGGCAAGGTGTAAGGCGACGAGCCTACCGGCGAGGTTCATGGGATGGCTTGAGCTTGAGGGTGAACGGCCCATGGCAGGCCGGCTTCCTGGGCGCGGCCGGTGTAGGCATGGATCTGGTCCTGCGTCAGGTGGATGGCCTTCGCGGCGTCGCTGCCGTGGGCGACGTCGAAATACCAGCGAAGGGTCTCGCGGACGCCGTCGGTAAAAGTCCACACGGGACGCCAGCCGAGAAGGGCGTGCGCCTTGTCGATGGACAAGTGGAGAAGCTTGGCCTCATGGGGGGCAGATGGGTCACTTCCGTCAATCCATTCGCCCGGAACATACTTCTTGGCCTCCTCGACTAATTCCTGGACGGAGCGGTTGGAATCCGAGGCCGGGCCGAAATTGAAGGCGGATTCCAGGGGAGAGCCGGAGGCCTCCTGGCGGGCGAGCCGTGCGGCGAGCCAGAGGTAGCCGGAGAGAGGCTCCAAGACGTGCTGCCAGGGGCGGATGGCGCGGGGATTCCGGATGCGAAGCGGTCGACCGGCGATCCAGGCGCGGGCGCAATCGGGAACGATGCGATCTTCAGCCCAGTCCCCACCGCCGATGACGTTGCCGGCTCGTACGCTTGCAATGCGAACGGGGTGATTGCGGAAGAAGGAATGGCGCCAGGTAGCAACGGCGATTTCGCTGGCGGCCTTGCTGGCGCTATACGGGTCGGCGCCGCCGAGGGGGTCGTTTTCGCGGTACCCAAAGAGCCACTCCCGATTCTCGTAGCATTTGTCGGTGGCCACCATGACGGCGACGCAGGGCTTTTGGAGGGTTCGAAGTGCTTCCAGGACGTGGATGGAGCCGAGGACGTTGGTGTGCCAGGTGGTGAGTGGTTCGCGGTAGGAACGGCGGACGAGGGGTTGCGCCGCGAGATGGAAGACGAAATCCGGTTGGGATTCGGCGATCACGCGGCGGACACCGTCTGCGCTGCGGATGTCGCCGAAGATGCTGTCGAGTCGGTCGGCGAGTTTGAGTTGGGTGAAGAGGGAGGGATCGGTTTCGGGGGGAAGGCCGAGGCCGGTCACCTTGGCGCCGAGGGCGAGGAGCCATTCGCAGAGCCAGGAACCTTTGAAACCGCTATGGCCGGTCACGAGAACCCGTTGGCCAGCGAATGCGACGGCGAGCGGATCAGAGCCGGAAGGATTGGGGTTCACGGTGGAGGGATGAGTCGATCACCAGGCTTTCCAGGGGGCTTTGCCTTCCGACCAGAGGTCGTTGAGGTAGGTCATCTCCTGATAGGTATCCATGGGCTGCCACCAGCCTTCGTGCTTGTAGGAGTGGAGTTGCCCATCGTTGAGCAGGTTTCCGATGGGGCCTCGTTCAAAGGCCACGGTGGGGTCATCGGGGAGGTAGTCGAAGATCTTGTGCCCGCACACCATGAAACCGCCGTTGACCCAGACGGCTTCCACTTGGGGCTTTTCGTGGAATCGGTGGATTTGTCCGTCCTCATGGAGGGCCATCATGCCGAAGCGGCCTGCCGGGTGGACGGCGCTGATGGTGACGATGCGGCCAGCGGTTGTGTGGGCGGCGATGCTGGCGTTGATGTCGATGTTCGACAGGCCGTCGCCGTAGGTCATGAGGAACGGTTCGCCGGGCTGGAGGTAGCGCCGGATCTGTCGGAGGCGATGGGCGGTCTGGGATTCCAGGCCGGTGTCGGCGAGCGTGACGGACCAGTCCTCCTCCTCGTGGTGATCATGGAATTTGGCACCGGGTTTGCGGCCGAGGGAGATGGTGACATCGCAGCGGTTCCAGAGGTAATTCCGGAAGTAATCCTTGATCATGTCGCCCTTGTACCCGAGGCAGAGGATGAAATCCCGATGCCCGTGGTGGGCGTAGTATTTCATGATGTGCCAGAGGATTGGCTGGCCGCCGATGGGCACCATGGGTTTGGGGCGGAACTCGGTCTCCTCGCGGAGCCGGGTGCCTTTGCCACCACAGAGAATCACGACCTTCATGATTGCAGCGCTGCGAGGCGTGAGCGTGCCGTGAGGGATGGTGCCACGGCAATGGCGAAGGAGGATCACGGTTGCCGACGGCGACCGTGGAAGAAGAGCCGCTTGAGGAACCACCACCAAGCCTGGGGTTGCTTGAGGGCGTGGAGGTTGTCCCGCAGGTAGCGGACGGGGTGGCGGGTGATCTTGCGCACGAGTTCCCGCCTAATGTGTTCGATGGCCCGTTCAGGACGGAGTTCGGGAACCTCGAACTGGCCGCGGAGCCAGCCGAGGTATTCGAGCCAGCTCCGTTCCAGGTCGGTGGGCCAGACCGCATCCACCGCCGGGGCACGGCTGTCGCGGACCCGAATGGTGGGGAACGCCGAGACCAGGATGGCGCCGCCCTGGTTCTGCTGGCCACGGGCCATGCCGTACATGTGCAGGAAATCAGTCGCCTCCCTCTCCTTGGCGAAGACCCGGTCAAAGGCGTCCGCTCGGTAAATGTTGGAGGTGGTCAAGGTGTGCTCGACCAGGGCGTGAGTGTGGACCCGCGCGCATTCGCGGATGTAATCTCGGTAGGAGGCGAAGCGGGCAGGACGCTGGATAAGGGGGTTGTAGCGCGTGTCGAAATGGATCAGGAGGCTGAGCTCCGGGTCGTCGCGCAGCGTTTTCAGGGAGTGCGCAAGACCGCCGGGCAGAAGGAGGTCGTCGTCCCCGATGATCCAGAGGAACCGGCCTGCCGCGTGGTGGACCAGTTTGTGGTAGTTGCCCCGGGCCCCAATGTTCTCTTCGTTACGCCAGTGCCGCAGGATCGGGAGTCGGGCCGCCGCAGACTGGACCAGCGTGCCGGTGTCATCGGTGGAAGCGTTGTCGGAGACGAGGATTTCTAGGCCGCATTCGGCCACGATCGGTTCACGGGCCTGGACTTCCAGGGCCTCGAGCAGGTCGCGGAGGTAGCCGACGCGGTTGCGCGTGGGGATGCCGATGGTGAGAAGCACACGTTCCATCAAAGTCCGCGTGCTCTAGCACAGACCCCCGCCGATGGGCTACCGGGTTTGTTCAGGCGCCTTGGCGGCGACGCGTGGCTCGGAGCGTGAGCACCAGTCCGGCGCTCAATCCGATCCCTGCCAGGATGGTGGAGGACTCCGGAATCGGGGCGATGACCACCTCGGTGACCGCGACGTCGTCCACGATCGTGTTGTAGCTACCCGGGGTGGCGTCGTAGATGCGAAGAAAGGAGGTGGATGCGGTCGCGACAAACTCAAAAGCCGCCTGATCCCAGTCCAGATAGTCGTACAAGGGCTCGTACCCTCCGGTGCCTGACCCGTGCGCGACCTCGCCGATGAGGTTTCCGTCGATCAGGACCTGGGTTTGAGAGGGGCCGCCATTGCCGTCGCTGGAATAGGCAAAGGAAACACGATAGGTCTTCCCAACCTCCGTGGGAACACTCTGCTCGGCCCAAGCTGCATACTCGGGGTTATTGCCATCCAGGGACAGCGCAAGATTGCCGTCGAAGGCGTTGAAACCGGGCTTGGACATCCACCAGACATAAGCCCAACCACCATCGTGCCCGATGTTCCAGCCGGTAATATCGGTGGAACCACTGTCCAAATACATCCGGTCCTGGTAGCCGGAATTCCCGTTGATGAAGTTGCCGTTTTCGAAGCCTCCGTTTTGGAGGAGATTCGCTGATGCGGGCACCGCAAGGCTAGCAAGTGCAACGATGGGAAGGATGACCGTTTTCATAATCGGGGTAAGAAAGGAGTAAGTTTGGCGGTGGATGGATGGTTACGTGAACATCGCTAGATTAATTCCGCTACAAGACCCGCTTAGATCGTGGCGCGAAGCTACCGAGCCACGCTTCTGAGTCAGGGTGTTGGGTGGGGAATGTGACACGAAGGTGAGTCGAACATCTCCTCGCTTCCGGAAAGCCATCGGATCGGTGCTTGCCCGACTTACATCGGGTCCAGATGGGAAAGGGCTTCCTGGGCGACGGTGGCGCCGATGGCGAGGGAGGCGGTGGCGGCGGGGGACGGCGCGTTGCAGATGTGGATCACGTTGCCGTCGATGCGGATATCGAAGTCGTCGAGCAACCGGCCTTCGCGGTCGCAGGCCTGGGCACGGATGCCCGCCCCGCCGGGTTCGAGGTCGGCCCCGGTCATTTCAGGGATGAGGCGTTGGAGCGCGTGGACGAACGCGGACTTGCTCCAGGAACGGCGGAATTCGCCGAGGCCGGTGCGCCAGTATTTTCGAGCGACGATGCGGAACCCCGGCCAGGCGAGGGTTTCGAGGGTGTCGCGGAGATTAAAATCCGTCTTGCGGTAGGCTTCTCGACCGAAGGCAAAGACGGCATTGGGGCCGCATTCGACGCCGCCGCGGATCATGCGGGTGAAATGAACGCCCAGAAAGGGGAAGGCCGGGTCGGGAACAGGATAGATAAGGTTCCGGACGAGGTGATGGGCCGAGGGTTTGAGCACGAAATATTCCCCGCGAAACGGGGTGATGCGCAGGGGAAGGTCCGGATGGGTCAGGCGGGCCACGCGGTCGGAGTGCAGGCCGGCGCAGGTGACGAGCACCCGGGAGGTCCAGGACCGATGGGCGCTGGAAACTTCGATGGCGGAATCGTTGCGGCGGATGGCTTCGATGCGTTGACCGAACACGATCTCGCCACCGAGGGTGCGGATCTTCTCGGCGTACTTCTCCGCGACGGCGGTGTAGTCGACGATGCCGGTTTGGGGTACCCAAAGGCCTTGGATGCCGGTGCAATGGGGTTCGAGTTCCCGGATTTCGGAAGACGAAAGGTTGCGGAGACCTGCGAGGCCGTTGGCTTCACCGCGGCGTTGTAGTTCGGCAAGGCGGGGCAGTTCGGATGCTTCGGTGGCGACCACGATCTTGCCGCAGAGCTCATGCGGGATGCCTTCGGAGCGGCAGAAGTCGAGCAGTTGCTGGTAACCGGTGCGGCAATTGGCGGCTTTGAGGGATCCGGGTTTGTAGTAGAGGCCGGAATGGATGACGCCGCTGTTGTTGCCGGTTTGGTGACGGGCGGCGGCGGGTTCTTTTTCGACGAGAACGAGGCGGGTTGCGGGTCGGCTCTGGAGGAGACGGAAGGCGGTGGCGAGACCGACGATGCCGCCACCAACGATGAGGACGTCCAAGGTCATGGTGAGCGGCGGCCGTAGAAGGTTCGGAGGGCAAGGTTGGCGAGCCACCGGGGGAAGAAGCGGCTGCCGGCGAGTTCCGCGGTGCGACGGCCGGCGTGCCGGACGAAGGCGGTGGAAAGAAAAGGCCAGTGGACGCGGTGGCGAAGGGCGACGCGGAGCATATCGGGGCCGAATCCGCCGAGAAGCCCGCTGGTGCGGAGGCGGGGCATCACATCGGCGTAGCGTTCGCTTTCGAGCAGGCGGAGCAGTTGATCCATCACGTGGCGGCGGGCGGTGTTTTGGGCGGTGTTGTAGAACGAGGTGGAGAACAGGTTGTAGATCGAGAGGACTTTTGGCGTGTGACACGCGCCGTGGCGGAAGGTCACGATCCAACCGCCAAAGGCGTCGGTGAACCAGCGAAGCTCCGGAATCCAGCCGCCGGCGTCGAGGAGGGCGGACTTTTTGTAGAGCATGTGCTGGCCGGACATGGCGAAACGGCCGGTTTGCGCGAGGCGCACCAGTGCGTCCGGGTTTAGAAAACAGGGGCGGTCGGGCATGGTGACACCGTGGACCCAGGTGAGGCCTTTCGCTTCGTCTCTCCACTCGGTCATGCCGCTGGCGGCGCCAGCTTGGGGATGCTCGGCAAGCAGCGGAAGGAGGTGCTCGAAGAGACACGGGAGGACTTCGTCGTCGGCGGCGGGGAAGCAGACGTAGTCGCCCTGGGCCATTTCGAGGCCGCGGTTGAGGGTGAAGCAGACCCCGCGGTTTTGTTCATTGCGGACGACTCGGAGCCGTGGGTGTTGCCGGGCGTACGCCTGAAGGACCTCAAGGCTGTCGTCCTGGGAGGCGTCGTCGATGACGATGACCTCGTGGGGCGGGACGGTTTGGTGGAGCAGAGCGTCGAGGCAACGCGGGAGGTATTTCGCGTGGTTGTAGTTGGGGACGACAACCGAGGCGCGGGGGAGGTTCATGCCGCGGACTCCCCGGGTGCGAGGCGCAGGGGCTGGATGCGGCACAAGCCTGCCGCGAGAGCGGAGCGGGCCTGGGTGAGGCGCTCGGGTGAATCGATGGCGCAACGGAATCCGTCGAGGGGCATGGCGAACAGTCGGCGGGTGGCGACCAGGGGGACGAGGACATCGCGCGGGAGGTCGGCGGGTTTCCCGGCGGGGATGTGGTCGAGCAGTTCGGGTGAGGCGATGCAAATGCCGGAGTTCACCCAGGGGGTGGAGACGCCAACGCGGTGTTCCTCGGAGGGCCGTTCGAGGAAACCGATGATACGTCCATCGGCATCCAAAGTGACGGCGCTGTTGGAACGGGGGCGGGGGTGAACGAGCAGGGTGGCCAGGGCGTTGCGTTGGTGGTGGAACCGGACCAGGGCGGACAAGTCGTGGTCGGTGAGAATGTCACCGTACTGGATGAGAAAACTGGGCTGATCGCGAAGGAAGGTCTCGACCTGCTTCACGCCTCCGGCGGTGCCGAGGAGGGTCGGTTCCTCGGAGTACTGGAGGTGAAGCCCCCAACGGGAGCCGTCGCCGAAGGCGCCGCGGATGGATTCGGGGCGGAAGTGGAGATTGACGGCGATGTCGGTGAAGCCATGGGAGCGCAAGTGACCGAGCAGGTAGGCGAGCAGGGGGTGATCTCCGACCGGGAGCATCGGCTTCGGAATCTCCCGGGTGAGGTCACCCAAGCGGGTGCCGTAGCCGGCGCAGAGGACCATGGCTTTCATGAGACGGAAAGTATCCAGGCGGCCGCGGCACGAAGGTCGGGGCAGGTTTGGTCCGGGTGGAGATTGGGGTCCAGGGACTCCGGGGTTTCGATGGCGGGATCGCGGTGGCGACCGGTTTGGACGAGCACGGTTCGGGTGCCGGCACGGGCGCCGGCGTGGATATCGGTGAGTCGGTCGCCGATGGTGAAACTGGCGCCGGGCTCTAGCTGAAGGTCCTGGACGGCCTGAAGGATCATGCCGGGGGCGGGTTTTCGGCAGGGGCAGACTTTGCGGTAGGCGTTTACGGAAGCGGCAGGGTGATGGGGGCAGACGTAGAATCGTTCAATCGTAGGGGCGCCGGCGTTCTGGAGGCGGCCGTTGAGTTCCGCGTGGACGTTGTCGACGTCGGCTTCGGTGGCGAGGCCACGGGCGACGACGGTTTGGTTGGTGACGACGACGAGGTGGAATCCGGCAGCGGCGAGGGTGCGGAGGGCCTCGGGAACGCCGGGGAGGATGCGGAGCTGATCAATGCGGGTGAGCAGATGGACGTCTTCGATGAGAACGCCGTCACGGTCGAGGAAGATGGCGCGGTTCATGGAGAGGCAAGTTTTCCAAAGAATGGACACGCATTGGGACCATGAACCGGGGAGGGGAGCCCTCACCCCGACCCTCTCCCACCTTCGCTTTGCTGCGGAGGGAGAGGGAGGAAGAGATGGACGGTTCATGGAGAG
>Ga0105048_10002418_pt1 | contig 30281 bp, 27 predicted proteins | sample MAT05_FD_78382 | JGI IMG/M metagenome (GOLD analysis project Ga0105048, IMG submission 78382) | Freshwater microbial communities from Lake Fryxell liftoff mats and glacier meltwater in Antarctica - MAT-05 | ecosystem: Environmental > Aquatic > Freshwater > Ice > Liftoff microbial mat | place... | reverse complement strand
GGCGTCTTCGGCCGAGCCCTTCTTCCTCTTCCTCTTCCTGGCGCGCTTCGCGGGCGGGGGTTCGGCGCCGCTCCGGGCGGGCGGCCTCATCGCGACGACGGCCGGGCGCCAGGGGCTGTTCGGGCTCTGCTGGGTGTTCATGGACTGCGCTGCCTTTCGAGCAAGAACACTCTGCTATCGAGTGTCGTTACGGTAGGCACACTGAGCAGGTCTCGTGCCAGCTCTCGTAACCGGCCAAGGGGAGCCTTTTTCGAGCGCGTCTCTCCGCCGGCTGGCCGCGCTGTCGCCTCCAGGTCCACGTCGCCGCTCGGCTGTAGACTCCCAGGCAACAGTCAGGTCAGCGGGCTCTGACAACCGGCGCGCGGGCCTGATCGACCCGGCGCACGCAGGCTTCCTGGTCGGCCCCGGCGGTCGCTTCGGACACGTGGAGGAGCTCGAGCCGGCGCGCGACGGACATGCAGTAGGTCGTCGCCGTCCACAGCCTCGGGTCGTCGATGCCGTGGAGCGGCTCGAGGTCGGTCCACACCCATACCGTCGTATTGCTGGACGCGGCGACGATGCGTTTGCCGTCAGGGCTCCACGCCGCGTGCCAGAACCCGTTCTCGCCGCCGCGAAGGGCCAGGAGCTCGCCCGTGCCATCCGCGCTCCATACCCGCACGGTCTTGTCCTCGGCCGTGACGATGCGCTTGCCGTCAGGGCTCCACGCCGCCGAGCTGACGCCGTCGCGACCACGAAAGACCAGGGGCTCGCCTGTGCCATCGGCGTTCCATATCCGCACGGCCTTGATCCCGACCGTGACAATGCGCTTGCCGTCGGGGCTGAAGGCCACCGTATAAACGTTTCCTCGATGTCCATGAAAGACCAGGGGCTTCCCCGCGCCATCGGCATTCCAGAGCCGCACGGTCCTGTCCATGGACGCGGTGATGATGCGTGCGCCGTCGGGGCTGAAGACGGCGGTGCTGACCTCGCTCTGGTGACCACGAAGGATCAGGAGATCGCCCGTGCCATCGGCCTTCCACACGCGCACGGTACGCTCGGGCGTGACGAGCCGGAGCAAGATCGTCCGCGCGAGCCGCTGTTCCTTGGCCGAGAGCGTTGCGAGCACGGAGTCGGCGTGCGCCGACAGCGCCCCTGCAACCCCGCCGAGCGCGTGATAGCTGTCCAGGGAGAGCAGCTTGCGGTCACGATCGCGCGCTTCCCACAGCTTGGTGGCCGTGAACTGGAGGAGCGGTAAGGGGCTGCGGGTGCGCTCCAGCGCTCGGAGGATCAACTCGACCAGCTCCTCGCCCTCGAATCGATAACCACCCGCCTCGACGGGCCTCGTCACCGCGTCGCGCAGGCCGTCTCGGTCCATGGGCGGCAGCAGCACGAGGCCCCGGGTCACCTCGGTCATGAAATGGCGGTTATCGACCACGCGATCCAGAAAATCCGAACGCACGGCGAGCACCACGCGCAGCGGCGAGGAGGGATCGTCGGCCACGCCCTCCAGGCACGAAAGGAACGCTGCCCGTTCACCGGGATCGGCGCCGAGGGTATAAAGCTCCTCGAACTGGTCGACGAACAGGAGAACGTGATGGTCGCTCCCAGCGCGGCGGCATCGGGCGCGAAGTCGTGTGCCGAGAGAGCCGGGCTGCGAGCGCAGGGTCGCTGTGGGATCACCCTCGTCATCCTTCGCAGCGTCGGCCGACGCCTCGGATACCTGGGTGAAGACATCGGCGAGCGCGGAGAGGGGCCTTCGCCCCGGACGCAGGATGAAGGACTCCCAGTGGCCCCCCGCGCGCTTCAACGCGGGAAGGAGGCCGGCGCGCACGAACGACGACTTGCCCGCGCCGGAGGGCCCGGCCACGACCACGAGCTGTTGAGAACGCAGCCGGCCGAGCACGGCGGCGATATCGTGGTTGCGGCCGAAGAAGCGGGCGGCATCCGACTCTTGAAAGGCTGAAAGGCCGGCGAAGGGATTGTCGTCCGCGGGCAGCGCTGACACCCTGGGGGTGTTTGTGAGCGATTCGAGCTCGCCGAGCAGCTCTTTGGCGGAGCCCATGCGTTCGGACTTGTGCTTCTTCAGGCACCGATCAATGACGGCGCCGAGGGCGCCCGTGCCGGGGTATCTCTCCTGCACGCTGGGCATGGGAACGTCGAGGCGCTGGACTTCGACGAGCTGCGAAGAGCTCGTCGTCGCGAGCGGGTGCGATCCAGTCACGAGCTCATGAAGGATGATCCCCGCAGCCCAGAGATCGCTCTGAGGATCGATATCGAGGCCCAACCATTGCTCGGGCGACATGTACTGCGGCGTGCCGACGAACGATCCTTCTCCGGTCTGCAAAGAGCCTTCGGCACGAATCTCCGGTGCGTCGGCGCTCGCCCCCGCCGGCTCGCCGAGCTCGAACCGTTTGGCGATGCCGAAGTCGAGCACCTTGACCTGCCCGAGGTCGGTCAAGACGATGTTCTCCGGCTTGAGATCGCGATGCACGATCCCCATTTCGTGGGCGCAGACGAGCGCCCGCACGACGGGAATCACGATCTCGGCGGCGAGACGGGGGGGTACCAACGCGCCGCGCTCGCGCTCGGTCATCCACGCGCGGAGCGTCCGCCCTTCGAGGTACTCGAGCACCATGTACGGGTATCCGTGCGTCTCGTCGACCTCGTGAATGATGACGATGCTCTCGTGCTTGCAGCGCGCGGTGGCCCGCGCCTCGGCCAGGAATCGTGCTGCATGTTCTCCCGTGTGCGCGAGCAGCACCTTGATCGCGCACAGCCGGGCGAGCCTCGTGTCGCGGGCCAGGAATACGCGACCCATGCCCCCCTTTCCGAGCTCCCGGATGATCTCGTACTGCTCGATGAAGCTGCCGGGCTCGAGGGATAGAGCGGCGGAAGGGATCACGCCCGCGCGCTGGGGCGAAGGCCCGGACACGGGCGCGGTCGACCGCTCCCACGCCTCCGGATTCGGGTCGAGCTCCGGCGGTCCGCCGACGTCGCCCTGGCTCGACGGAGAGCGCTCCAGGCCCGCAGGCACGTCCTACACCTCGATTCCGTGGCGACGCAGCAGCCGGTAGAGGGACGTTCGATCCATCCCGACCGCGCCCGCGGCGCGCGCCACCTTGCCGTCGTGAAGGAGCAAGAGCGCTTTGAAATACCTGCGCTCGAAGTCCCTGAGGGCGCGCTCGCGCTCCGACGTATACGGCGCCGTCGGGTCCACGACGAAGCCCTCCTCCGTCGCCTCGTCTTCGCCGTTCTCGGGGCCGGCTCGATCGTGCGGAGGATCAAGCATCGCTCGATGTAATTGCGCAGCTCGCGCACGTTCCCGGGCCAGGCGGCGTTGCGGATCTGCGCGAGGAACTCGGGGGAGCGGAGCGCGTCCGCGGCGTCCTTCGGGGCGCGCAACGACGCGACGATCTCCTCGGCGATCGCCGGGATGTCCTCGGGCCGCCGGCGCAGAGGCGGCATGCTGATCGTGACGACCGCGAGCCGAAAATAGAGATCGGCGCGGAACCGACCGACGTTCACGTCCGCCCGAAGGTCGCGGTTCGTCGCCGCGATCACGCGCACGTTCACGGGCCGGTACGTATTCGATCCGACGCGGCGGACCTCCCGCGCCTCGAGGGCGCGCAGGAGCTTTGGTTGCAGATCGATGGGGAGCTCGCCGACCTCGTCGAGGAAGAGCGTGCCCCCCGAAGCTTCCTCGAACGCCCCGACGCGCCGCACGGTCGCCCCCGTGAACGAGCCCTTTTCGTGCCCGAAGAGCTCACGTTCGAGCAGGTTGCCGTGGATCGCCCCGCAATCGACGATCACGAAAGGGGCCTCGCTGCGGGCGCCCTCGCGGTGGATGGAGTGCGCCGCCTGGCTCTTGCCGGTGCCGGTTTCGCCTTCGAGCAGCACCGTCGCGTCGCTGTCAGCGGCGCGCGCGAGCATCGCGAAGGTCGCCCGCATCGCGGGCGAAACGCCGGTGAGCGAGCCGAAGCTCGTCTCCTCGGAGAGCGGCAGCCGGTTCGTCTCCAGGCCGAGCTCGAAGCTTATCACCGTCTTTCCCAGCCGAAGAAGGCTCCCGACCCGCAGGAATGCTTCCAGGACAACGACGCCGTCGAGGATCGTACCGTTGCGGCTCTTCAGGTCGCGGACGCGCACGCCGCTCTCGTCGACGACGATCTCGCAATGGAAGCGCGAGACGGTCGGATCCTCGACGATGAGGTCGTTGCGGTGGTGGGATCCGATCGAGCAACGGTCGCCTGTTGACTGCCAGGCAGCGCCGCGCGCGGGCCCCTCGACGACGGCGAGGCGGAAGCGCCGGACGGCGCCCTTCGACGCGGGGCGCGATTCGGCGTGGGTGACCGTCGCGGCGCCGGCCTTCTCAGGGCCTCCGCTGTCGTCGTGTTGCCCTTGCTCGAGGGTGCGCTCTCCGGTCGACACGGATCGACGTGTACAACCAACCGACGCGCGCGACCATGTCCCCTCGACGCTACGCCTTCCGCGAATCGAACTGGTAGCGGGCGCGCTCGGCGCCCATCACCTCGACCACGATCCGCTTCTTCGAGGCGCGCACGACGGCGTGGGCCGCGGCGGGGCGGCCCGGGGCGTCGTCGTCGAGGTTCTCGATCAAGCTCTGGAGCGTGATGTACGGGATGCCGTTGATCACATCGAGGTGGTTCCAGTGCAGGTGCCCGTTGAAGACGGCGCGCACGTCGCCGTGATCCTCGAAGAGGCGGCGCAAGGTCCGGCGCTCGCGGACGAGGCAAATGTGCGGGCTCCCCTCGAACCAGCGGTTGCCGGTGAGGTCTTGATCGGCGGCGCTGTGGTGCATGAGCACGATCGTCGGGCCGGGGTTGGCCGCGAGATCCTTGGCGAGCCAGGCGAGCTGGGCGTCGCCGAGGGAGACGTCCTGATCTTTGCGCTCGCGGGTGTGGAGGATGACGAGGTGAAATCCGCCGCGATCGAGCGCGTAGTAGAGCTCGCCCTCGCGCTCCCACATCGCGCCGATCTCGGCCTCGGTGAGCTGGATCGTGTCGTGGTTGCCGGCGACGTTGACGAGCTCGGCCGCGGCGCCGCGGAGGATGCTCTGGCACTCGCCGTAGCGCGCGCGATCGGCGTCGGGCGACTCGTCCTCGATGTCGTCGCCGAGGTTGACGACGAGATCCGGCTTCACGATCGTGTTGATCCGTTCGACGAACGCGCGCGCGAGCGGGGCGGCCTGCGCGGTGAGCTTGCGGAGCTTGCCGCCGTACGAGGCCTCGGGGCCGAAGTGCAGATCGGTGATGAGCGCGAGCGTGAGATTCATGCTCAGCGCGCTACGACTTCGAGCCGCCGAGGCAGGCCGGGGACTGGAAGCCGGCGGCGCCCTGCTCGCTCCATTGCGCGGGGGTGAGGGCGCGGATGGTGAGGGCATGAAGGCCCTTGCGGAGCTCGGCGGCGAGGGCCTCGTGGACGCGGCGATGGCGGTCGACGAGGCCGAGCCCCTCGAAGGCTTCGCTGACGATCACCACCTTGAAATGCGTCTCGGAGCCGGCCGGCACGTTGTGCATCCGGCTCTCGTTCTCGACGTCGAGGTGAACCGGGTGGAGGGCGAGGGAGAGCTTCTCTTGAATCGTCTGTTGGCGCGTCACCAGGAGAGCTTACTCGTGCCGCGCGCGCGCCGCACGATGGTCCAGCCCGGTCGGCTTCGGTCGGAGGCGGACAACGCCCGGATGGGAATGCAATTCAGGCTTTTGCGCCCGGCCCTCCGTGGGCTACTACGCGCGGGATGAAGGCTCGACGCTCACCGCTCGCCGCACTCCTCGTCGCCTTCGCCACGGCGGCGTTCGGCTGCTCCAGCGAGACCACGTCGCCCACGACCGAGACCGACGCTGGCACGAGGACGGTGGTGCTGGACGCGACGATGAGCATCGCGAGCCCGAGCGACGGCGCGTGCTTCCCGCTCCCGCCGATCCCGGACGCGACGATCCCGATCACGCTGGTGTTCAGGAAGGCGGACCTGACGCCGGCCAACGTGTACCTGCGGCCCGCGGGCGCCTGCATCTCGATCCTCGGCTACCTCTGTGGCCACATCGTGGTCAAGGCCTCGACCGGCAGCAGCGGGGCGGGCGGCGCGGCCAGCGCCGAGGTGATGCAGCTGAACAACGAGGGCGCGACGTCGACGGTGAGCGTGCTCCTCCGCAAATTCGGCAACCCGTATCAAGACTTCAACGTCGAGGTCGCGCTCGTCGACGATCAGGGCAAAGAGCTGCTCGTGGCCAAGCCGAACGCGGCGGGCACCGCCGATCTCGACGCCGGCATGCCGCTCCGTACGGGCCTGATCGTGAAGGTGCGCGCGTCCTGCGACGATGCCTCGTCGACGAGCAGCAGCAGCTCCTCGAGCGGCGGGCCCACGAGCGACGCGGGGGCCGACGGGGGCTGAAGAGGCCAGCGCTCAGGCCTCGCCGGCGGCGGCGAGGACCTTTCGCGCGAGCGTCGAGATGCCGATGTCCGCGGCGTCGGGGTCGAGCCACGCCGCCTTTTCGTAGGGCGCGCCGAGCTTCGTGGGCGCCTTCGTTTTCCCTGGGATCGTCCCCGTGGCCACGGCGACGCGCAGCTCTTTGTGCGAGAGCACGTGCTTGACCTTGCCGGCCTCGCGCAGAGCAATGTCCTCGTCGACGCCGACGGCGCCGAGGAGCGAGCGCGACGCTTCGATCGACGCGGCCTCGACCATCGGGGGCTCCCAGAGGCCGCCGAAGAGGCCGCCTTCTTCGCGGCGCGCGAGGAGCACCAGGCGCCCGCTCCGCAGCACGGCGGCCACCATCTTGACGACGGGGACCTTCTTTTTGGCCTCGATCAACGGGAGCGACGCGACGCTCCCCGCGGCGCGGGCCGAGCAGAGGGCCTCGAGCGGGCAGGCCCCGCAGCGCGGATCACGCGGAGTGCAGACGGTCGCGCCGAGCTCCATCAGGGACTCGTTGAAGCGGCCCGGTCGATCTTCGGGGACGAGGCGCGCGGCGATCTTCCAGAGGCGCTTCGTGGCCGAGGCGCTGCGGATCTCTTCTTCGATCCCGAAGAGCCGGGCGAAGACGCGGGCGACGTTGCCGTCGACGAGCGGCTCGCGCTTGTTGAACGCGAGGCTGGCGATCGCGCCCGCGGTGTACGCGCCGACGCCGGGCAGGGCGCGGAGCGTCGCGGCCTCGCCGGGGAAGACGCCGCCGTAGCGCTCCGTCACCTCACGCGCGGTGGCGTAGAGCACGCGGGCGCGGCGGTAATAGCCGAGGCCGCTCCACATCTTGAGGACCTCGTCGATCTCGGCGCCCGCGAGGGCGGTGACGTCGGGGAACCGGAGCAGGAAGCGCTCGAAATACGGGATGACCGTCTCCACGCGCGTCTGCTGGAGCATGATCTCGCTCAGCCAGACCGCGTAGGGATCGCGACGACGACGCCACGGCAAGTCGCGCGCGACGCGGTCGAACCAGCCCACGAGCTCGGCGACGATCGCGGCGTCACGCTGGGCGTGGGTGAGGGCGGCGATCGCCGCGGCGCGGGCCGGATCGGCGCTGGAGACGAGGAGTTCGAGCTGCGCTTCGGGGCGCTTTCGCGGGGGCATCGCCGGAGCCTCGTACTACAGGCCCGCGTCGTGGCATAACGCGCGACGTGCGGATGATCCGGCTGCTCTTCGGGCTCGCCCCTGCCCTCGCGCTCGGCTGTCAACCGCACGCGCGGCCGTGGGATCAAGGCGACGCCGAGGCGCCTGTCGCGGCCTCGAGGAGCGCAGCGCCGACGTCGATGCTGCCTGCGCGCCCTGCGCCGGAAGCGCCGGAGGGCAGCGCCGCCGCGCGAGATCCCGACGCCGATCCGGAGGGCGTCGACGCGGGACGCGAGCGTGAGGAGAGCGAGCGAGCGGTCGCGCCCCCGGTGCGGATCGGCGGGCCCTGGGTGCGCTGTTATGGGAGCTTTCATCCCGCCGGCGATCCGGTGAAAGACGTGACTCGCCTCGCGCTCCTGTGCGGCCCGGAGAACGGAATGCGCCGGCTCTCGAAGGCGCCGATCGAGGGCGCGGTCAGCGAGGGCGCGCCGGGGACGACCTCGACATTCGAAGCCCGACGCGGGGAGTGTTACCGCGTCTTCGCCGTGGCCGAAGCGACCGTGAGCGATCTCGACGTGACCGTACACAGCAGCCGCGGCGCCGCGATCGCGGCGGACCACGGGGAGGACACCTGGCCGATCGTCCAGCCCGATCGACCGTTCTGTCCCCTTGAAAACGACCGCTACACGCTCGAAATCGCCGCCCACCGCGGACACGGGCGCTTCGCCGCCGAGGTCTGGGTTCTGCGTACGGCGCCGCCAAGATCGAGCGCACGGCAGCGGCGAGGCGGCGAGCCCACGGACGATTGAGTGATCCAACCCACTGCGACCGCGCCAGCGCCCGCATTGACAGGATCCTGTGCGGCGAGTAGTTGAGGCCCGGGGTATCGCTGGAGCACGGGGGCAAGGCTGAAAATGGGCGAAGAAGACGACGACCAGCCGCTCCGCGAAGACCCGCCCGAGAGCGAAAAGGCGGACGTCGATCGCCGCCGCCTCTTCGAGCGCGTTCTCCCGGAAATCCTCAAGCGCGTCCTCGAGCGCGCGGTGGAGTCCGGCGCCACCCGCCTCGCCGAGGGCCCGGAGAACCTGCGCCACTTCGTGCAGGACATGAAGCTGCCGAAAGAGGTTCTCCATTACCTCTACACGCAGATCGACGACACCAAGACGGGTCTCTACCGGGTGGTCGCGAAGGAGATCCGCGACGTCCTCGAGCACACCCAGTTCGCGGACGAGATGACGAAGGTCCTCACCAAGCTTTCGTTCGAGATCAAGACCGAGATTCGCTTCATTCCGAACGACGCGGCAAAAGGCACCGAGAAGGACGGGGACGACGAAGGCGAGAGCGGCGGCACACGCCTCCCCAAGCCGGAGATAAGCTCCCATGTCTCGGTGAAAGATCGAACCAAGGACGCGCGGCGCTGAAGCCGACGGCGTGAGGATACGTGACGACGACGACCACGACGAAAAAGCCCAAAACGGGCGGTGAAATTGACGCCCATTGCACGAAATGCAAGCTCGACCTCTCCCATCGGATCATCGCGATGGTGGGCGACGCGGTGAAGAAGGTGGAGTGCCAGACCTGTCACTCCCACCACCTCTACCGCCGGCCGAAGACAGAGCGCGACGCCGAGCACGCGCGCATGGCGAAGCGCGCCGAGGATCGCAAGACTACCAGCGGCGGCGGGACGAAGGCGGAGCGCGCGGCGCACACGTCGAAGGTCGAGCGCGATCAGACGGCGAGCTGGGAGAAGGCGATCGCCGGGCAGCCGACGAGCGCCTTCAAGGCGTACCGGATCACGCTGGTGCTGGGCCCGGGAGAGCTGATCCGTCACTCCAAGTTCGGCGACGGGGTCGTGGCCCGCGTGATCGATCGCGGTAAGGTCGAGGTCCTGTTCAAGGACGGTCCGCGGACCATGGCGCACGGCCAACCCTAGCTTTTCCTGACGACTACCGCGCGGGAAGAGGCCTCCTTCGCGCGGCGTTCCCGGGGGTCCGCGCTTCGCGGTTAGCTGGGCCGCTGCGGGTTGCTCGGTTACTCTGGAGGCAGTTTGGCAAAAAAGACGTCACGCTGGCGCCGTCGGGGCCTGTACACGCTCGGGTTCTTCGCCGTCGTTACGCCGGCCCTGTGGATCGGGATCCACGAGATCCCCTGGCTCGGACCGGCGTTGGCGGATGGAGTGCGCGCGGTCGTGGGGCCGAAGCCGATCGCCTGGGCCGAGGACGTGACCTACGGGATCCAGGACAGCTTCGATCGCTGGCGCTACAAGGACGCCGCGCCGAAGACGTTCTGGGATGTGCCCTCCGGGGCGCCGGCGCCCGTCGCGCCGCAGCCGGTCGCGACGGCGTCTGGCGAGCCCGTGGCGGCGCCCGCGCCGTCAGCCCCGGTCGAGGGCGCCTTCCCGCCCCCCGCGTTCACCCCGCCCTTCGAGAGCGTCGCCTCGCCGGGCGACGGGGCGTGGATCGCGATGAAGGAGCCCGGCCTGGCCAAGGCCGTCGTTCACCCCGATCCCAAGCGATCGTTCGCCGCCGTGGCCGTCGTCGCTATGGATCTCCGGCGGACCACGCTCCACCTCGTCGCCGGGACGAGCGAGCCGCAGGGCAACGTGCCGCAGGATCACCGCCCTGGCCTCGTGCCGAAGGACGCGGCGGGCGACCTCATCGCGGCGTTCAACGGCGGCTTCAAGGCCATGCACGGCCACTACGGGATGATGCTCGACGGCGAGACCTTCGTCGTCCCGCGCGACATCGCCTGCACGGTCGGCCTCTACCGTGACGGCGCGATCAAGATCGGCACATGGCGCGATCTCAAGGCGACCGAAGCGCAGATGCTCGGCTACCGCCAGACGCCGCCCTGCCTCGTGGAGGACGGGAAGATGAACTCCGCCCTCGACCTCGAATACAGCAAGAACTGGGGCGCCACCGTGAGCGGCGAGACGGTGATCCGCAGGAGCGCGATCGGCGTCGACAAGAGCGGGACCACGCTCTTCTACGGCTTCGGCGAGGCGGTGACAGCGCAGGCCCTCGCGCACGCGATGCGAGCGATCGGCGCGGAGGACGCGGCGCAGCTCGACGTCAACTACTCGTACCCGCGCTTCCTGCTCTACGAGGCGGGCGCCGCGGGCCAGGCGCCGCACGTGGAGTCGGCGCTGATCCCGGGGATCAAGTTCAGCAAGGGCGAGTACGTGACCGACTCGGCGCCGCGGGATTTCTTCTACGTGACGCGGAAGCGCCCCGCCTCCTGATCGGGGCGCCATCGGTCGGCGATCGCAGCGGGCGAGCCCCCCGGCCCGCCGCGCTAGAGCCTCGAGGCGTGGCCCGTCTTCAGATCGACCGACCAGCTCGTGGCGTCCGGTGAAGGCTCGCCGCCGGGCGGTCCGACGCTGACCTCGACCCGCGAGGGGGCCACCGCGCGCACATAAAGGCGCTGGCCGACCGCGGCAGAGCCGAGCGGACAGACGGCCTTCATCACCCGCGGATCGTCGGCGGCGACCTCGCCGTCGTCCTCGGCGAGCATGAAGAGGATCTCGACGTCGGCCTTCGAGCAGGCGCCCGTCTCGCGCCAGGCGTCGTACTCGACCGTGGGATCGAGCACGTCGGCGAGCTGCCCGTGGCGGGCGCGACCGACGCGGTAGCGGAAGGCGTCGCGCATCTCGGCGCGGGCCACGGCGCCGATGCGATCATGCTTGAGGCCGAGGACGCCGAGGGCGACGCTCGTCTTCACGGTCGGCGTCTGGAGGTTGGTCTTGTCGGGCTCCTTGAAGCGGTGGATTTGCACGTTCCCGGGGAGCGATCGCGAGAGCTCTTGATCGAAGAACGGGTGCATGCCCATGCGCCCGCCGACGATGATCCGGAGCCCGTCGAACGGATCGGGATCGCGGCCGATCTTCTGGAGCGCGGTGACGAGCGCCTGCTTGAAGGCCACGACGCCCTCGCTCAGCCACTCCTCGATCGCCCGCTGCGCGGCGTCGCGATCGATGTCCAGGGGCACGTCGACCATGTGGTGCCGATCGTTGAAGAGGCGGAGCTTCGTCGGCATCTGGGCGTTGGTGCCCTCGAGGATCGGGCGGAGCGCGTCCTTGAAGACCGAGGCGTTGGCGCGGGCCTCCGGCGTCGTCACGAGCAGGTCCGACCCTTCCTCGAACAGAGGCTCTTCCATCGGGCGTTCGAAGAGGATCCGGCTCTCGCGCACGGTCGCGCCGTTGCTCTGGTAGCAGCGGTACGCGATGCGGTGGAGGAGGCGCTCGCCGCCGAGCCAGCTCAGGCTCTGGGGCTCGAGGTGCTCGATCATCCGGTCGTAGCCGAGAGATCGCTCTTCTTGCTTCGGCGGGCGCAGGATGCCGAAGAGCAGGCCCGTCTCGCTCGCGCCGGCGTCGATCGTGGCGAACACCGTGCTCTGCTCGCCCTTGATGTTGAAGGTGCGGAACGCCTGCACGCTGAAGGGGATCGTCGCCGGGCCGGCGTCGAGGACCTCGAGCCGCTCGGTGTCGTGGTACTCGACGAGGCCGGCGGGGAGGCTGCGGTAGAGGCCGCGGCGGAAGGCGATGAGCACGCTCTGCCGGCGCTCGGGCGACCAGCCGGTGGGCATGGTGATCGAGTAGCGCAGGTGGACGCCGCGGTGACGGTGGTTGACCGTGAGGCCCACGTAGTACGCGTAGAGCTCCATCGGATCGAAGGGATCGTGCGAGCCGATGCCGTCCTCGTCGATGATCGGCGGCGCGGGCTTGCGCAGCATCTCGTTGGTCTCGGAGTCGTTCTGGCCGCGGAAGCGGTAGGGCTCGTGCCGCTCGATCCGCTCGCGCAGCAGCGGGACCGCGACCACCGAGGAGGCGATGCGCTGGAGCTGATCCGGGCCGGGGCGCTGCCGATTCTGCTTGGCGGCGTGGCCGACGAGCACGTCGCCCCAGCGCGTGATCGGGAGGATGACGCGGTCGCGCCAGGCCTTCACGGTGCGCGCGAGGTTCTCGAAGGCGATCTCGGTCGGCGTCTCGTTGTCGCTCGGCAGCGTCACCGGCGTGGTGGAGCCGATGCGCACGATCTCCGGCAGGCCGCGCTCGCCGCGCAGCGCGACGACGGTGGTGGAGGCGCCGATGTCGATGCCGACCCACTCGCGCAGCTCGTCGAGCCGGGGGTCGCGCTTCTTCACCTCCGGGGGCATCGGATCTTTGTCGGTGCGGCCGACGCGGCGGTGGAGGCCGATGACCTTGCCCTGGCGAAGGATGGCGATCACCGTGACGCCGACGAAGCGGGCGCCGTTCCAGAACCCGCGCTGCGCGTCGGTCAGCCAGCTGCCCTTCACGGTCTCGAGGTTGGCCACCGTCGTCGCGAAGAAGTCGGCGACGAGCTCCGACGTGACCGCGCCGTCGTAGCGCTCCACCTTGATCGGCGGGCTGTAGTAGTCCTGCGCGCCGTTGCCGTAGATGCGCGGCGTCGCCTGGATCAGCTTCAAATAAGGGAGCGGGCAGGTCTGCTCCTCGAGGCGGAACTCCTGGTACTCGCGGGGAGGGGCGATCGAGTTCTCCATTTCGGGAGCGACGCGCGGCACCGCCGAGCTCATCTCTGTGCCGAAGTAAAGGAACTTGGTCGCCGCGCCGCCGACGTAGGCCGCGACCTTGACCTCGTTGAAGGTGGACTGCCCGATCATCAGCGGTGGGAGCGCGATGAGGTAGTCGAGGACGAGCGTCGTGTGCCAGGGTTGATCGAAGATCCGGGTGTCCCACCGCATCACCAGCGTGGGGTACCCGCGACCTTCGAGCGATGCGACCTTTTCTGCTTCGCGAACGTGGGCTGCGTCAATCGAGAGCTCGTAGAGCGCCATACGCGCCCGACGTTACCACGAAGGGGACGCGATCCGAGCACACCGGAATGACGAATCACGTCGCGAGAAAAGAGCGCCGGGCCGCGGGTGTTCGCCGTAGTCCCGGGCCCAGCGACCATGCTAGGCTCCGAAGCGGTGCACCCTTGACCGAGCGACCTTGCCTTCGCGCCCGCAGCGGTTCGACAGCGAACGGCGCGCAAGGCAAGGCAAGCGTCCGCGGCCCGGTGGGGGCCTCGACTAGCCGGCGCACCGACGAACCATCATGACCGACTGGGGCCAGATCAATCCGGGGCAGGTCATCGACGGCAAGTACAAGATCGTACGGCTGCTCGGGACCGGGGGGATGGGCGCGGTCTACGAAGGCGAGAACGTCCGCATCCGCCGCAAGGTGGCGATCAAGATGCTCCACCTCAGCGTCTCGACGCAGGCCGACGTGGTCCTGCGCTTCGAGCGCGAGGCGCAGGCGTCGGCGCTCGTCGGGTCGGAGCACATCTGCGAGGTCCTCGACCTCGGCGTCCTCGCCGACGGCACCCGCTACATGGTGATGGAGTACCTCGACGGCGAGACGCTCAGCAGCCGGATCAAGCGCAACGGCCGGCTGATGCCGCAGCAGTCGATTCCCCTGCTCCTCCAGGTGCTGGAGGCCCTCGGCCACGCCCACGCGGCGGGGATCATTCACCGGGATCTCAAGCCCGACAACGTCTTCATCCTCCCCCAGCGCAGCGGCATCAAGGACTTCATCAAGATCCTCGATTTCGGCGTCTCCAAGTTCGCCCAGACCGGCGGCGAAGAGATGAACGTGACCCGCGCCGGCGCGGTGGTCGGGACCCCGTATTACATGTCTCCCGAGCAGGCCAAGGGCAGCTCGGCGATCGACAATCGCACTGACGTCTACGCGATCGGCGTGCTGCTCTACCAGGCGACGACGGGCCAGGTGCCTTATCAGGCAGAGACGTTCAACGAGCTGCTCTTCAAGATCGTGCTCGAGATCCCGCCTCCCCCGCAAACCTACGTGCCGGATATCGATCCGGAGTTCGCGGGGATCATCCTGCGGGCGATGGCGCGCGAGCCGGAGCTGCGCTTCCAGAGCTGCGCGGACTTCGCGGCGGCTCTCCAGTCCTTTCACTCGGCGCGCATGAGCAACCTCCCACCGCAGCCCTTCGTTGCGCCCAAGGCCCACCCGCCGGCCACGCAGGTGCTCGACCTCTCCCAGATGCCGCCGCTGCCGGCGATGCTGCCGCAGGTGTTGCGGCCGCAGCCGCCTGCGCACAGCGCGAGCTGGCCGGGCAACCCGCCGGTCGCCCCGCTGCCGCCGGTGCAGACCCCGACGATCCAGCCCAACGGGCCGGGCTGGGCGCAAGCCTCGGGCGCGCAGCCGGCGCTCCCCGGGAGCCCGTCAGCCACCGGCGCCTCGTGGGGAAACGCCTCGACGGCCAGCGCGCCCCGATCAAAGACGCCGATGATTCTCGGGGTGATCGGCGTCCTCACGCTCCTCAGCGTGATCGGCTCCGTCGCGATCCTGGCGATGGGCAAGCCGAAGACCGGATCCGCGGCGCCCGGCGGCGCAGAGACGGCCGCGCCCACCGTCGCGATCACGGCGACTCCGACTGCAGCGCCGACCGAGACCGCGAGCCCTGATCCGAGCAGCGCGCCGAGCGCGATCGTGACCGCGACGCCCACGGCGAAGCCCGGGATCGCGCCGCTGACGACAGCGAAGACGGGGAAGCCGGTGGTCAAGCCGCCGCCGTCGGCGACGAGCAAGCCCGGCAAGCCCGGCGACCTCGGGTACTAGCTCAGCGCGGCGCGCACATGATCCCGCCCGCCTTCGAACCCGAGACCTTCCGCGAGCAAGGGCACGCGCTCGTCGATCAGCTCGCGGAGTACCTCCATCGCGCCCTCCGCGGCGATCTCCCGGTGCTGCCGTGGCGGCCCCCCGCGACGATGGCGACCGCGTGGGAAACACCTTTTTCTGAAGCTCCGGCGAGCGATCCCGGCGCCCTCGCTGCCCTCTTCGCGCGGGTCATCGCCGAGGCCAATCACCTCCATCATCCGCGCTATGTCGGCCATCAAGTCACCGCGCCGCTCCCCGTCGCGGCGCTCGCGGATCTCGTCGCCGCGCTGCTCAACAACGGGATGGCCGTCTACGAAATGGGCCCGAGCGCGACGGCGATCGAGCGCACGGTGGTCCGCTTCCTCGCCGATCGATTGGGCTTCGGCCCGGGCGCGGACGGCGTGCTCACCTCCGGCGGATCGATCGGCAACCTCACCGCGCTGCTCGCCGCGCGCCAGGCCAAGGCCGGCTACGACGCGTGGACGGAGGGCAGCGCCGGCGGCCCACCGCTCGCGGTGCTCGGCTCGGCGCAGGCGCACTACTGCGTCGCGCGCGCCGCGCAGATCATGGGCTGGGGCAAAGCAGGGTTTGTCCCCGTCGCCGTCGACGATCGATTTCGCCTCCGCCCCGAGGCGCTCGACGCCGCCTTCACCCGCGCGCTCGACGCCGGCCGCAAGCCCATCGTCGTCGCCGCCAGCGCCTGCTCGACGGCGACGGGATCCTTCGATCCGCTCCCTGAAATCGCCTCGTTTTGTCAAGAGCGCGGCCTGTGGCTCCACGTCGACGGCGCCCACGGCGCAGCGGCGGCGCTCTCCGATCGGACGCGTCACCTCGTCGCAGGAATCGAGCGCGCCGACTCCGTGGTGTGGGACGCCCACAAGATGATGCTCGTCCCCGGCCTCGTGACCGCGGTGCTCTTCCGCGACGGCGCCCGCTCGTACGAGGCCTTCGCGCAGCAGGCCTCGTACCTGTTCGAAGGCGGCGATCCGGCGGACGAGTGGTTCAACGTCGGCACCCGCACCCTCGAATGCACGAAGCGAATGCTCGGCCTCAAGCTCTACGCCGCGCTCGCGATCCACGGCACGAAGCTCTTCGGCGACTACGTGGCGGACACCTTCGATCGCGCCCGAAGGTTCGCCGAGCGCCTCGCCCGCGAGCCCGACTTCGAGCTCTTGATCCCGCCGCAGTGCAACATCGTCTGCTTCCGTCACCGCCCCGAAGGCGCGACCGATCTCGACGCTCTCCAGACCACGCTGCGCCGCCGCCTGATCGAAGACGGCTCGTTCTACCTCGTCCAGACGCGGCTCCCCGCCGGCGTCTATTTGCGGATCACGATCATCAACCCGCTCACGAGCGACACCGATCTCGACGCGCTCGTCCACCGCCTCCGCGAAGCCGCGAAGTCGACGTGATGAAGGTGGAGGGGGAGAGGGGGGAGACGACGAGGCCGGCAAACGCCGGCCCCATCGATTCATCGCGACAAAGGCGCGCTGCGCGCGCCGGGGTATGGGGCCGCTTGCGGCCCCATCTCTACTGATTCATGGAGGCTTTGTGGAGCGCGGCAGCGATGTCTTCGCTCTCCTTGAGCAGCCCGGGCTTCGGGTTGGTCGGATCCTCGGGGTTGCCCACGAGGCTTTGCCGCATATCGTAGATCATCTTGTTGAGGCGCTGGATCAGCACCTCGCTGGTGAAGCCGGCCATGCTCTTCGGATCGACGGGGATGACCACGGGATCGCTCCCGGTGAGCTCGCCCTTGAGCCAGCGCGTGGCCTTCTTCTCGGCGGCCTTGCCGTTCTCGAACTTGGTGACCGTCATGCCTGCCGGGAAATCGCTCTTCCAGCCGAAGGGCTCCTTGATCGGCACGAGCTCGGCGATCACCTTCTTGTCGCCGCCGCTGAAGAGGACGGCGTAGTTCGCCATCGGCTCTTTCTCTTCCTTCCAGGCCTTCGTCATCGGGGCCTGGGCGGCGCCGAGGATGTTCTTCAGCGAGTCCTTGTCCTTGTTCAAATCCTGCACCGCGGAGGTGTAGGAGAGCAGGGATCGGAGCATGTTGCTGGAGAGGCTGCCGATGTTCTTGCCTTCGAGGTTGGTGGGATCGAAGGGGATGTTGAGGGCGCCCAGCGCAGCCACGAGAGTTTCGGGGAACTCCTTCGCGGTGATCTTCGTCGAGGCCTCGTTGAGCTTCTCGTCGAGCTCCTTCATCTTGTCGCCGGCGGTCTTGATGTCCTTCTCGAGGAGGCCTGCGCCGCGCGCAGCCTCCTTGATCCGGCCACCCTTTTCGCTCGACCCGCCTGCGACCCAGCCGAGGCCGAGGCCGACGAGCGCGCCGAAGAACGCGGCGATCGCGGCGTTGCGCGTGGACTTCTTGCGCTCCGCGTGGATCTCCTCGGCGACGTCGACCTTGATGGTCTGCTGGGCGGCGGTGGGCTTCGCTTCCTTGACCGGCGCCTGGCGCTGCTGAGCGAACGGGGGGAGCGGGATGCCGGGAGACATCCCCGGCGGCGGCGCGATGCCCATCGGCGGCCGAACGCTCGGCGCCGGGACCGGCGCCCCTCCCGCGCTGGGCGCTGAGGAGGGCGCTGAGCCACGGCTCGAGTCGTCGGGCGGCGGAAGCCCCGAGCCCGACCCGGGAGAGCCCGGAATCGGCAGCGCCGCCGGTGCAGCCAGCCCTGGGAGGGTCGACTTGCCGAGGCGCGCCTTGAGATCGATCTTCTTCTTCGTCGTCTTGTCGTCAGCCATCGGCTCCTCGGGCGGCCGGCCGCCTCGCTCCAGTGCTCGTCGACACCTGCCGGCGTCGGGCGCAGCAGGCGACCGGCCCGGCACGTTAGCGGCGCGCTCGGGCCATTGTCAACGCAGTGCCGCAGCCCATCGCCTGAAAGCTTCCGGTGTCGCTGCTTTCGTGGACCGGCGTCCGCGCGGCAAGAGTAGGGAGATCGACACCATGCGCCTCCCCCGGCTCCCGCTCGAAATCGACACCCGCCGGATCGCGAGCTTTGACGGGACGATGATCGCCTACCACGTCACGCCCGCGCCGTTCGTGGGCGCGCCCTGGGTGATCCTCGCCAACGGCCTGGGCGGGACGTACCTCGCGTGGCGCGGCCTCATCGATTACCTGAAGCCTCGCTACCGCTTCCTCACGTGGGACTACCGTGGGCTCTATGCCTCGAGCCGCCCTTCGCCCGACACCCAGCCCGCGTACGCGATCCCCCAGCACGTGCGCGATCTCCAGGCGATCCTCGCCGCGGAGAGCATCGAGACCGCGTCGTTCATCGGCTGGAGCATGGGCGTCCAGGTCCTCCTCGAGGCGTACCGGCGGCTCCCCGGGCGCGCGAAGAACCTGGTGCTGATCAACGGCACCTACGGCCGCCCTCTCGACAGCCTGAGCCCGCTGCCCGGCCTCGGCGCGGTGCTCCCGTCGCTCGTGGACATCGCCCGCCGCGCCCACGCCCTCGCCACGCAGGTGGCCCGAACAGCGACCGAGCAGCCCGAGGCCGCGACGTGGTTCAAGCGCCTCGGCCTGGTCGGAAAGACGATGGAGGACGCTGTCTTCGCCGAGCTGGTGACGGCCTTCGGCGGCCTGGACATGGAGCCGTTCTTCCGCAATTTACAGGCGATCGGTGAGCACGACGCCGAGGACGTGCTCGCCACGATCACCCTGCCGGCGCTGGTGATCACCGGCGACAAAGATCGGATGACCCCGCCCGCGCTCGCGCAGCAGATGGCGCGAAAGATCCCCGGCGCGGAGCTCCTGATCGTGCGCGGGGGCACGCACTACACCGTGGTCGAGCACCCCGAGCTCGTCAGCCTGCGGCTCGATCGCTTCTTCCGCGAGCAGTCGTTCTAGCGTTACTGCTGGTAGAATCGCCGCGTGACGCGCCTCCTCGTCGTCGACAACTACGACTCGTTCACCTTCAACCTGGTGCAGTACCTCGAGGTGCAGGGGGCCCGCTGCGACGTCGTCGCCAACGACGCGATCGACGCCGCCTCGGCCTGCGCCCGCGCTGTCGATGGGATCGTGATCTCGCCCGGTCCGTGCGCGCCCGACGACGCCGGGGTCAGCCTCGCGCTCATCGCCGCGGCCGCGGGGCGCGTCCCGATCCTCGGCGTGTGCCTCGGCCATCAGGCGATAGCGCAGGTCTTCGGCGGCAAGGTGGTGCGCGCGGCGCGCACGATGCACGGCAAGACGTCGCCGATCGAGCACGACGGCGCCACGCTCTTTGCGGGGATCGAGCGGCCCTTCACGGCCACGCGTTACCACTCGCTCGTCGTCGAGCGCGAGAGCCTCCCCGACTGCCTGGCGATCTCCGCGTGGACAGAAGAAGGCGAAATCATGGGGCTGCGCCACCGCGCCCACGCCGTCGAGGGCGTGCAGTTTCACCCCGAGTCGATCCTCACCAGCGCGGGGATGGCGCTGCTCGGCAACTGGCTGCGGTCGCTCCCCGAGGCGGCGTCGTGAGGATCGGCTTCCGCCACCGGCGCCGCGGAAAGATCGATCGCATCCTCCTCCCCAAGCGCGCCCAGATCGCGCGCATGCTCGCCGGCCCGGCGATCCCGCCGCGAGAGTGGCCGCCGCACACGCTCGGCCTCGAGGCCGCGCTCGAGCGCCGAGGCAGCGCCGCGCCGCGGATCATCGCGCCGGTGATCCGCGGGCCCGCGCCGGTCATCGACGCTGACTCCCCGCCTCCCCTGCCCTTCCCTGATCCCACGGCGCTGGCGATCGATCACGCCCGCCGCGGCGCCCACGCGATCCTCGTCGCCACCGACGGCCCCTTCCTCGGCGGCGCCTTCGCCGAGCTCGCGGCGATCCGCGCGGCGCTCGACGAGGCCCTCGGCCCAGCGCGCCCGATCCTCATCGCGATGGATTTCGTGATCCATCCGATCCAGCTCGATCGCGCCGAGGACGCGGGCGCCGACGCGGTCTTGTTGATCGGGCGGCTGGTGCTGCCCGAGGCGCTGATCGCGCTCGTCGCCGAAGCGCGCAGCCGAGGGCTCGAGCCCCTCGTCGAGATCGCCAGCGAAGAGGATCTCGCGGCGGCGGAGGCCGCCGACGCGCGCGTCCTCGGCGTGAGCGCGCGTGATCTCAACACCGACCGAAGCGACGCGGAGCGCGGCAGAGCCTTGCTCGAGGCGATCGATCGCTGCCTCCTGGCGATCGATCTCGGCGGCGTCGGATCCGATCGCGCCGACGCCGTGCTCAACGTCGAGGGCGCGCGCGGGATCCTCGCCTGCTGACGCGGCGCTACTTGCGGAAGTGATCGGCGAACGGGTTGTTCTTGAACCCGGGGCCCGCGGCGGGCTTCTGCTGCTGCTGCGGCTGACCGCCGGGGCGACCTCCGCCGCCGCCCGGTCGCCCACCGCCGCCTCCTCCGCGGTTGGGCTGCTGGCCCGGCTGGGGCTTCGTGAAGGCCCCCTGGGTCGATCCGGCCGGGGCCCCGCCCTTCTTGGCGGTGAGCGAGATCCGCTTGCGATCGAGGTCGATCTCCAGCACCCGCACGTGGATCTTCTCGCCGACCTTCACCGCCTCGGAGGGATCCTTGATGAACCGATCCGAGAGCTGCGAGACGTGGACGAGCCCGTCCTGGTGGACGCCGATATCGACGAACGCGCCGAACGCGGTGACGTTGGTGACGATGCCCTCGAGCTCCATCCCCGGCTTGAGATCCTGCATCGTCCGCACGTCGTCGCGGAACTTCGGCGGCTCGAAGGTGGCGCGCGGATCGCGGCCCGGCTTCTTGAGCTCGCCGACGATGTCGTTGAGCGTGAACGCGCCGACGTCGCCGCCGACATAGCGAGCGGGATCGATCCTGTCGACGAGGCGCGCGTCGCCGATCAGCGACGCGACCGGGACGCCGAGATCACCGGCGATCTTCTCCACCAGCGGGTAGCGCTCGGGGTGGACGGCGCTCTGATCGAGCGGGTGCTCGCTCCCGCGGATGCGGAGGAAGCCCGCCGCCTGCTCGAACGTCCGCGGGCCCACGCCGGTCACGTCGAGCAGCGCCTTGCGGCTCTTGAAGGCGCCGTGCTGATCGCGGTGCTGCACGATGCGCTTGGCGAGGCTGCCGCCGATGCCGGCGACGCGGGCCAGGAGCGGCGCGCTCGCCGTGTTGAGCTCGACGCCGACCATGTTGACGCAGCTCTCGACGACCTCATCGAGCTTCTTCGCGAGCAGGCCCTGGTAGACGTCGTGCTGGTACTGGCCGACGCCGATGCTCTTGGGATCGACCTTCACCAGCTCGGCCAGCGGATCCTGCAAGCGACGAGCGATGCTGATCGCGCCGCGCACCGTGAGGTCGAGATCGGGGAACTCTTCGCGGGCGATGTCGCTCGCCGAGTAGATGCTCGCGCCCGCCTCGCTCACCGGCACGCAGAGGACCTCTTTCAGGCCCTCGGCGGTGAGCACCTCGCGCACGAAATCCTCGGTCTCGCGGCCGTGGGTTCCGTTGCCGACCGCGACGGCGCTGGGCTTGAATTTCTGGCAGATCGAGCGCAGCGCCATCCGGGCGCGCTCGGTCGCGTCGCCGCCTTGCACCAGGTAGATCGTCTCGTGGTGGAGGAGCTTCCCCGTCTCGTCGGAGACCGCGCATTTGCAGCCGGTGCGCTGGCCGGGATCGATCCCGAGCACCGTCTTGGTACCGAAGGGCGCCGCGAGGAGGAGCTCGCGCAGGTTCTGAGCGAAGACCTCGACCGCGGCTCTGTCGGCCTGCATTTTCAGATCGACGCGCACATCGCTCTGCACCGTGGGAAGAAGCAGGCGCTTGGTCGCGTCCTGCGCCGCCTTGATCAGATCCGGCGCCCAGGGCGACTTCGGGTTGACCTTGGCTGCGGCCTGGATCGAGGGGAACAGCGCCTCGGCGTCGAGATCGATCGAGGCGCGGAGCACGCCCTCGGTCTCGCCGCGACGGATGGCGAGGTAGCGGTGCGAAGGGATGTTGGCGACCGGCTCCTCGAAGCTCGCGTACATGTCGAACTTGGTCGCCTTCTGCGCCAGCTCCTCGCTCTTGGTGACCTTGATGATCCCTTCCTTCATGTAGGCCCCGCGCACGTGCTTGCGCACGTCGGCGTCCTCGGCGATGCGCTCGGCGCAGATGTCGCGCGCGCCGGCGAGGGCGCCGATCACGTCGGGCACCTCCTTGGCGACGTCGACGAAGGCCGCGGCCTCCGCGCTCGGGCTGCCATCGAGGGCCTGCGACCACATGCGATCAGCGAGCGGCTCTAACCCGCGCTCCCTGGCGATGATCGCCCGCGTCCGCCGCTTCGGCTTGAACGGGAGGTAGAGATCCTCGAGGTCGGCCTTGGTCGTGCAGCCGAGGATCTTCTTCTTGAGCGCGTCGCTGAGCTTGCCCTGCTTGCCGATCTCGGCGAGCACCACGCCCCGCCGCTCCTCGAGCTCGAGCAGGTAAGCGCGGCGCTCCTCGATCGCTCGGATCTGGACCTCGTCGAAGCCGCCGGTCGCCTCCTTGCGGTAGCGAGCGATGAACGGCACCGTCGCCCCTTCGGCGAGGAGCGCGACGACGGCGCTGACGCCGGAGCGCGGGAGCGTGAGCTCGGCGGCCAGGAGCGGGACGGGATCATACGAGCCCATGTCACGCGCCCCGGACGGCAGCGGCGACGAGGACTCGGACGGCGTGGCGGGGACCGGATCGGACATGGGGTGCGCATACGCGGCGGGTGCACGCGCGTCCAGGCTTGACCTTGGGGAAAAAACCCAGCGTTCCGTGCCGAATGCACCTTGCGCCGACCAGATCAAGGCCGAGCGCGGACCACGTCCGTACACGGCCCCCCGGAATGTGAGGGAGTAAACTTCCTGGCTGCTCCGCGAGACCATCAAGGGGTAAATAAACGAGCATGCGCCATGAATGGATGGCTCCCTGGACCATGGGGAGAGAACGCTTCCGCTTTCGCTGGCTCGTGGCCAGCGCCTTTGCTGTGCTCGTGTCGGGGTGCGGCACCGGGGGCGAAGTACCGTCCTCTTCGACGGGACCGAACAGCACGCCAGTCGACCTCAAAGCCCGCGCAGGCCAGGGCGTGTTCGTGAGCGCCGGCGGGAGGATGAAGAGCACGAAGTACGTCATGGACTTTGTCCTCGGTCAATCCACGCAGAATCAGGAGCAATCGACCTCTACGAGCTACCTGGCAAGAGGTGGGCTCATCGGAGGAAATGGGAGAGCACGATGAAGTCTCGCTTGATTGTTCGCGCGGTCATCGCGTCGCTCACCGTGGTCACCGCCGTGGCCCTGGCCGGCGCCGCTCCGGCCTCGGTGCCAAGCACTCTCACGCACCAGGGCCGCCTCTTCCAGCGCGATAAAGAGAAAGAGCTCAAGCCCGTCGTGGGCGCCCTCAAGGTCGCCTTTCGCCTCTACGCGCAGCCGGAGGCAGGAGACCCGCTCTGGCTCGAGGCGCACGAGGTGACCTTCGACGACGGGTATTACGCCGTCCACCTCGGAGACACCACGCCGATCGAGGGGGCCCTCGCAGGAGGGCAGCCGCGCTACCTCGGCATCACGGTCGGCGACGACGACGAGATGAGCCCGCGCGCCGCGCTGGGGAGCGTGCCTTACGCCCTGGTGGCCAATGACGCGACGGGGGATGTCCACGCCCGATCGCTGTCCGTCAACGGGAAGGAGGTCATCACCGCTGACGGCGTCTGGGTGGGGCCTTCGATCGGGCTCGCCGGGCTGATAGGGCCTCTGGGTCCACAAGGCCTCGCCGGGCCGCAAGGAGCGTCAGGACCGCCGGGGGCACCGGGACCGCAGGGAGCGCCGGGAGCGGAGGGGGCAATGGGGCCGCAAGGAGCGCCTGGACCGCAGGGGATCCCGGGGGAGTCAGGGCCGATGGGCCCGGGCGGCCCGACCGGGTCCGCGGGGCTGACGGGGCCGATGGGGCCGTCCGGGATCAATCATTGCCAGTGGGTGACCGGGCCGTCAAAGCCCCTTGGCTCCAGCGTGGGAGACACGGTGTCGATGTACGCGAGCTGCACGTCGGGGACCCTGATCGTCTCCGGCGCCTGCGACGGGTTCAACAGCGTCGCGGTGGGGCGGAGTACGCCCAACACGGTGGGGCAGACGTGGATGTGCGGGGTTACCCGGATCACGCCGGTCAATAACTCGGTCGACCTGTCGGCGCGCGCTTATTGCTGCAGCTAGAGCACCGAACGGGTTGAAATGGACCGAAAAGAGCCGGATTTTAACGCAAAGGCGCGGAGACGCAGGGACGCAAAAAAGAAATCCGATTTTTTGCGCCTTTGCGTCTCCGCGCCTTTGCGTTGAAATCTGGGCAATTCAACCTGTTCGGTGCGCTAGCGCGCGGCGCGGCTGCAGCTGACACCCTCGTTCGTGGACGTAAACGTGGACGTGGACGCTGACGCTGACGCTGACGAGCCTCCCCCATGACCCACCCCCCCGGCTCGAACCCCCGTATCTACCTCACCCCTCTGGCCACCTTCCTCGGCCTCACCCTCTGCGCCGCAGCCCTGTACCGCTCCGGCAGCCCACGCCCCCGCGAACAGCCCACGCCCCCTCCCGCGCCTCTCCTGGCCTCCACGCCGATGGAGCGTCCCCCCTCGAGCCACGGTCTGCGCGATCTCTTCCAGCCTTACCAGCAGGCCGCGGCGAAGCGCTGCGGGCTCGATCCCGCGCTCGCAAACGATCCCACCCTCGCCCTCGCCGAGCTCCCTCTCTCGCTCTCCGTGGCCTCGGATGGTCGGATAACCGAGGCTGTCCCCACCGGGAGCGCTCGGGTCTTCGAGCTCGACGGGACGATGCGGCCCATCGATTTCGGCGAGGCGCGCGCCCGTTGCTACGCGGCGCTGGTGCGCGACTGGGTGCGCTTCTCTGCGGCCGAGGCCCCGTCGCGGCTCGAGGCACCGCTGCGCGTCGTCGACATGCACTGATCCGGGCGCCGGCCTGCCGGGCGCCGTCCTTCAGGACAACGCGCCCTGCGCCTCGGGGTCCAACGGCTGGCAGTACAACGCCGCCAAGACCAAGATCCAGCTCTGCGGCGACTCCTGCAAGCTGGTCAAGTCCGACGCGCTCGGGGCCATCCCACGACGGCACGCGCGCTGTCCTGGTCAGGAATGGACTCGGCTGCGATCATCGCGCCCGGGTGCTCCAGCGGGCGGACCTGGAGAGCTTCGATCACGTCGTGGCCCTGGATGGCCAGGACCTGCGCGACATCCGCGCGCTGGGCCGTGGACGCGCCGTGATCCCGCTCTTCCTGGACCACGCGACCGGGCTCGGCGTCGTCGATGTTCCGGATCCCTATTACAACGACAAGCTCACGGTGGCGCTCGAAGCGTTGCCTCCACGATCAAGAAGACCTCCGGGGCCGCGCGCCTCAGCCCCGGAAGTGTCAGCTCCGAGTGGAGTAGCCTCTCGTAGTGATCCACCGCGTCCCCGAACATCGCCGGCTCGATCCGTGACAGCCGCTTCTCCACCGCACGGGCGATGAGCGGCGCGTGGTGACGCAAGCCGCCGAGGCTCTGCCCGCCGATCAAGAACTGCTCGTACCAGGCCTGCCTCCGGCGAAGGATGCCCTCCCCGTCGCGCAGGCCCAACCGCTTCAGCGTGAAAGCGGCCCGCTCGCGATGCTCGGGCGTGATCCGAGAGGTAGGCACCATCTGCAACGAGGGGAGCAGGAGCTCGAACCAGTCGTCGCCGACCTCGAAGGGATCGAGCACGCGGTCGTCCGCGTTACCCTTGATGCTGTTCATCCTCGCTGACGTGAAACGGTAATTCGGCCACTCATACGCGAGCGCTCGATGTGTCGCGCAGCTCCGGTAGTGATCGACAGACCCATCCTCGATGTGCATTGCGCTGTAGGCGCAGAGGTGGCGGAAGCCCTCGGCGAGATGAGACAGGGAGGGGCTCCAGAGCGGGCGCGGACGAGCCGGCGCGGGGTGCTCGGCGAGCCACGCCTGGCCGCGCTGTCGAACTTCGGCGTCGAAGCCTTCGGGCTCGGGGATCGGTTCGACGTGGATCAAGAGGCCAGCTCGGCTCCGGCCCCGATCCAGCGCGCTCAGAAGGGATCGTCGCCGCCCAGCACGCGATGGAGCTCGGCGTCGATCGCGGCGCGCGTCTTGAACACCGACGGCTCACTGCCGCGCATGAGGGACTCTGCGTCCTCGATCGCCCGCTCTGCCTCGACGGACCGAGCCTGTGCGAGCCCGGAGAGCACGGGGAGGAGCGCTGGAACGATGCGCCGCTGCCACGTCGGGTGCAGATGATTCTCGACCTCGTCCATCATGAAGACAATATGATTGACTGGAGGACGCCGGAGCAGCCGACTGGCAGCGAGGTGCTCGCGCCACGACCAGACAATCAGGTAAGCGAGACCGAGGATCCGGCGCATCCCCGCCGAAGCGTGGAGAACTGGCACCGGCCCATACCCGGAGTCAATGGTGGGAAAGTCGCGGGTGTCATCGATGAAGACACGCACCGGAGGCCCTGGACGAAGGATCTCGTTCGACCGGTCCGGATGCGGAGAGAGCTGGGTCAGGACCCGACGAAGCAGATCGAACTCGCTCTCCTCTGCGCCGCTGGGCATCGCTTTCTGCTGCCAGCTCACCCAATCGCGGATCAGGCCGTTGCAAAGCACCTTGCCGTGGTCTTCGAGGCCATTCCACAGCTCCTTCGTCCCGAAATTGTAGGTCGGTGGACCGCGCAAGAGCGCCGGATTGGCTGCGACCTCCGTGTCGAGGACGCCCCATTGCCCGCCGGGCCGCAGCTTGTAGCGATTCCGCGCAGGATCCCAGACAGCGAAGCTCCCGTCGGCGCGCGCCGCGATTTCTGGTGCTCCTCCCGCCGGCCTCGGCCACGCCGGCAGCTCGGCCCACGCGCCGGTCAGCGCCCACCACAGGACCTCGAGCACGAAGCTCTTCCCGAGGCCGTTATCTCCGGCGAAAACGTTGATCCGCGGACCGAGGTCGACCCTGATCCGGGGGCCGGTCCCACATCGGCGAGCTCCAGGCTGCGCAGCATCATCCGAGCCTTAGCACCACCCCGGCGCGGTCCGAAGCTACCGAACGTGCCGCTTTCTCGCTGGACGAGGGGCGCGCTGGACCGTCTTATCGAAGCTCGGGAGCTTGCCGACGTAGACGTCGATCATCAGCGCGCGCGAGCTTGCCATACAGCCAGGGTTCGTCGTGCAACAGAGCTTATTCTTGGAGCTTCTCTCGCAAGCCCAGGCGGGCACAGGTAGCAGTCACCTTGTTCGGTTTACCGTACGACATCGGGTTAATTTCGATCTCCACGTCGGCGAAGTCCACGCTCCGCGGCTGCTGAACGGGAAAGATCTGGGGCCTGTACCCGTCCCAATTCATCATCGTTCTAGGTATCGCGGTCTCGGTTGGGGAGGACGTTGACACCCCAGTTGGGAAGGATCGAATACCTGTGGACACCTGCTTCGGATGGGCCGAGGCGATTCTTCGCAACTGTGAGTCGCCTCTCGAAGGAATCCGAGGGCCCAGATGCAGCGACGTCCTCGCTGGGGCTCAGCTGAAGCACCACGTCCGTCGCGAAGCTCCACGGGCTCGGCCTGCTCTCGACGATCTCCTCCAGCAGGATGAGGACCATTCCCTTCCGTGCCGCCATCTTGCACAGCGCGTCCGCCAGCTCTCGCGGCGCCTTGGTTGCTCCCAGGTTGTACCCATCCGAGAGCGAGTCGATCACCAGCACCCTTGGCTGCCCACCGGCGCGCTCGATCACCCTGAGCACGTGCTCGATCGCATCACCGAGCTTCGCCACCTCGTCGCCCGACGAGCCGATGTCCAGCATCTCGGCGAAGATGCGACACTCGTTCGCTCTGGGCTCTTCCTTCGTAAACGGCGCCATGACAACGCGCTCCGCGAGATCCTCCCTCTTGATGCCTGCGTGCTGAGCCGCCAGCTCCGATGGCAATAGCTCGACGCATCCATACGCGACGTCGCATTCAAGGCTCCGCGCGAGCGAGCCCGCGAGCTGCACACCGAAGATCGTTTTTCCTGAGCCAGGCGGCCCTCGCACGAGCAGGGTCGCGCTCTCGCCGAAGTCCTCGTGCCGTGTGAGCACCGGGATCCCGCCCCCGAGGAGAAGATTCAGGCCGTCGATACCCACAGGGATCGTGCGCGTCATGCGGCGTCAGCCTCAGGAGTCGTGAAGAGCTTCCGAACATTGCTTCGTCCGAGGCTCAACGGGGAGCCAATTCTGGACTTCGTCTCCTCATTCGGGAGCGACGGTAGGGCGATGGGCGGCGGATGGTTCAGGTTCCATTCGGCTTTCTCCAACCCGTCCTTCCACTGCTCCTTCTTTGGTAAGTGCAACCCCTCGCGGATCAACACCTCCCACGCGGGCGAATCCATCTGGCGGAGCGCCGCGCCGGCCAGGTAGATATCGTGGTCATCGACCGCCGCGCGCGAGAGCCACCAGGCCATCTCTTCCAGATCCGTCGATGACCGTGACCTCACCGCCGCGAAGAACTCGTCTTTCACCACGTGATGTACGCACGTGAGGAGAGCGAACCCGTCGTCCGCCGTGCAGTACCAGAAAGAGATTTCGTCCCGTCGTTCGCACAGGAGCTCATCAGAGCGCGGGGATATGCCGGCGAACCATTCGAGGAAATGTTGCACGGACGCCGTGCTGTGCGTGCTTGCGTACCTGCGCAGCTCCGCGACCTTCCGCCGCTCGTCGGGACCGATCGCCATGATGACATTGCCAAGTCGAGCGCTCCACGGGCCAATGCGTGTGCCATTGCCAGGCAGCGGCTCCTCGTTGCGGAGCGGAGGCTCGAATGGCTCGATCCGTAGCTGGTGAATCGGGGTTGCCCGCGTTGGTCCGAGCTCGATGATGCGCGTCAGGCAGCCGGCCGCGTTCACGTAGACTTGGCCAAGCTTGGCCGGTGTCTCATCAGCAGCCATCGCGCCGTGGAAACCGACAACCGTCAGCCCTGGCACCAGACCGTCCGCCTGCACGTCGAGCATTGCCTTGTTCGTCATATGCCAATCTGCTCCCGCAGCACGCGCTCCGAGTCAACATACAGCGTATCAGGAGTCGGTTCTTCCCCGCGGCGCAGCGTCTTCACTGCCGGGACGAGCCCAGAGGTCCAGCGCAGGCGCGTCGCGATCTCATAAGCCTTCCGTACCTGCCGAAACGGCACATGTATAGCCTGCACATGGGCGAAAGGGAGACGTTCAGCGATGCGGATCTCCCAGGTCCAGGCACGTCGATCCGCGCAGTCTTCGTTGTACTGAGCGTGGCCACGGGATCCGTTTTGCTCGAGGATCTCGGGCGGCGTGAGCCGGTCCGGCTGCCCGGCGTCCCAGCGATTCGGGCCCGTGTCGAGGTAGCGCTCGAGCGCGTCATACGACGTGCCGAGCCATCATTCGAAGGCCACGCGCCAGCCCACAAGTGTCGTCGCGTGCTCTTCGAAGAGCTTCCAGCGCTCCGCGACGGACGTCTGTGCCCAGGGCCGGAGCTTGGGCATCGGCCCCTCCAAGGCGCCCGAGTCGAACGGGGATGCACCACCGCGCTGCCCATCTTCTGCAGAAGGGTCGAAGTAGAGGACGGCGTCTCGGATCGCATCGCCCTTAAAATAACAGGAGGGTCCGGCGTAGAAGAAGACGTGCCCGCCGCGCAGCTGCTCGAATTCGCCGGGCTCGACCCGCGCGCCACGCGCCGCACGACTCACGAGCCCGTCGGGCCACGTGCTCCAGTCGGCGAGCTTGGCGGCTACCGGATAATGCACGAGCGGCATCCGCCTCGCGATCAAGGTCGCCCGCTCGACCCGCGCTGTCTTCAATGAAGGCGCCGGTTTCGTCGGTGGAGTCTTCGCCACCTGCTTCGTCGGCGCCTTGGTGCTCGCCGCGCCTCCCGGCTTCTTCTTTCCGCCCGCCCCCGTACGCTTCGCCGCCACGGCGCGGAGGCTAAGAGCGTGTTTAACGGCGTGTTTACCAGGCCGAGCGTGGCCCAGCTTCACCGTGATCCCGATCAGCACCCCCGCCCGGGGTTTTAGAGCGTGGCCCAGCTTCACCGTGATCCCGATCAGCACCCCCGCCCGGGGTTGAAACCCCGGGCTCCACAGTACGAAGTCCGCCCAAGGGCGGACTGACGGGCGCGTCGCTATGGGCGAATG
>Ga0105048_10002411_pt1 | contig 30347 bp, 29 predicted proteins | sample MAT05_FD_78382 | JGI IMG/M metagenome (GOLD analysis project Ga0105048, IMG submission 78382) | Freshwater microbial communities from Lake Fryxell liftoff mats and glacier meltwater in Antarctica - MAT-05 | ecosystem: Environmental > Aquatic > Freshwater > Ice > Liftoff microbial mat | place... | reverse complement strand
CGGCCATGACCTGAAACCGCTCGACATCGTCCTGGTCAGGACCGGCTGCGACCGCTGGATCGAGACTCCCGAATACATGGCCCACGGACCGGGCGTGACCGGTGCCGCCACCCAGTGGCTCTTTGACAAGGGTGTGAGGGTCATGGGCATCGACGCCTGGGGTTGGGACCGGCCGCTCTGGATGCAGGCCGCCGAGGCGAAGGAGTCCGGAGAGAAAGGCATCTTCTGGCAGGCCCACCAGATGGACCTGGCTTATTCCCAGATCGAAAGACTGGTCAATCTGGACCAGCTGCCGGCCACCGGATTCACCGTTTCCTGCCTGCCACTGCGGATCGTCGGTGCCAGTGGTGCGCCAGCCCGTGTGGTCGCGATGATTGACGAAAACTGACCATCAGGGGGTGCGGTTCTTCGTGCTGCATGGGATCATCACAGGATGTTGACCTCGGGAGGGAAAGTTTCTGTATGGATGATCAGTGCACTCGGCCTGCTTCTGCTGGTGCCGGCAGCAGCTTCGGCGACAGGGCGTCCCTGTAACGGCTCGACCGAGCTCTGCGACCGCACCCTTGATCAGGTTGTACTGCCTGGAACCCACAACTCGATGTCGAACAGTGAATCCGGCTGGTTGCTCCCTAACCAGACTTACTCGATCTCCGACCAGCTCGAGATGGGTGTCCGGGCACTGCTCTTCGACACCCACTACGGCGCCGCAAATCTCGAAGGGAAGATCGTCAAGATCCCGAAGTCAGAAGGACGGGTCACGCACGCCCAGACTTTCCTGTGTCATGAGTACTGCCAGCTGGGCGCGGTCGACCTGACCGAAGAACTGGGAAGGATCAAGGACTTCCTGGTCGCCAACCCGCGCGAAGTCTTCACTTTCATCAACCAGGACGGCATCTCACCGGAAGACTTCGCCACAGCGGTGACCAACAGCGGTCTCCTGCCTTACGTCTACCAGGGCCCGGCTACAACCTTTCCGACTCTGGGACAGATGGTCGACTCGGGACAGCGGATCGTGATGCTGGCCGAGCAGGAGTCAGCCGGTGTCCCCTGGTACCACAACGCATACGACGGAGCAGTCATGGAAACGCCATACGACTTCAAGGACCCCAACAATGGTCCTTACGGCGGCCTCGTCGATCCCGAAAAGCTGAACGAGACATGTAAACCCAACCGTGGAAGCGAAGGCGCGCCGCTTTTCCTGATGAACCACTGGGTGACCACCGGCGTCACCCCGGACATCAACAAGATGGCGATCGTCAATACAAAAGAGGCCCTGGTCGCCCGGGCCCGGGCCTGCGAGACCAGGCGCGGCAAGCTGCCGAACATCCTCGCGGTCGACTTCTTCGGAACCGGGGATCTGCTCGGTGCAACCCGCGAACTGAATGGGGTCGTGGCCAAGCCCTATCTGGAAGTCACGCCGCCGAAAGCCGCGACGGTCAAGGCGAAACGCAAGGCGACTTACCGTTTCACGGTCTCCAATTTCGGTGATGCCGAAGCCACCAACGTGAAGATCTGCGCCACTGTCAACGCCGGTCTTGCCTTCAAGCCGCGCTGCTCCGCGATCACCTCGATCAAATCCGTCAACGGTTCGGGCATGGCCCAGATGACTGTGCTGACGAAGAAGCGTTATCGCAAAGGCAAAGGCAACGTGAAGTTCTCGGTCTACTCGAGCCAGCCCACGATCACATCCATGGCCAGCCTGACGGTCAAGCCACTCAAGAAGCCGAAGAAACACAGGAAGCGCGGATAGGCCAAACCCGGGCGGATCGTCGGCCGTCGCGGTTACCCTCCGCGTTGGTAGGCTCCCCGATCCCGGGGCGCATAGCTCAGTTGGTAGAGCGCCACCTCGACACGGTGGAGGTCACTGGTTCGAGCCCAGTTGTGCCCACTCGGAATGAAAGCCCCGCAGCCGCGGGGCTTTCGTCTTTTCCGGCTGGTTTCCGCAACTCATCACCTGACTCCGGGTTTCGAATAACGATGCGCCAAACCCAGCCGCGGCGACAGATTGACCACAGGAGATGTACCTGATGAACCCGAAGCGGACCCTGACCACAGTCTTTGCGGCCGCCGTCGCTGTCCTCCTGATCTCTGCCGCAACCGCTTCGGCGGCGTCGATCTCGATCGAGAGCCTTTCCAGCGAGCGCCAGTGGGTCAGCGGTGGCGACACCCTGGTCGCGGTCACCGCCCCCTCGGGCACCAGCCCGTCGAAGGTGGTGGTGCGGCGGAACGGCACGATCGTGACCAGCGTTTTCAAGGCCGATCCGAACAATTCCCAGAAGCTGATCGGACTGGTCACCGGACTTCGCAGCGGCAGCAACGTGATCTCGGCCTGGGCCGGCGGACTGCCGGGCGCCACCCGCCTCAACGTATTCAACAGCCCCGGCTCCGGCCCCCTGTTTTCGGGTCCGCAGCAGACCCCGTACATCTGCACGACCGAGCAGCTCGGTGCCGGCGCGACAACCGACCCGGCCACCTGCGCAGCCAACACCACCGTCGCCTACAGCTATCGCACCACCGACGGTAACTTCAAGCCGCTTGCCGATCCCTCGACCCGCCCGGCTGACCTCGCCCGGACCACGACCCGGACCGGCCAGACGGTCGACTACATCGTGCGGGTCGAAACCGGCACGATCAACCGCGCCGTCTACCGCTGGGCAGTGCTGGCCGGTGGTGGAGTCACCGGCAATGGCTGGAACAGCCGTTTCTTCTACAACTACGGCGGCGGCTGCTCGACAGGCCACCAGCAGGGCCAGTCGGTCCCCAATCCGCTGAGCAATTCCGAGCTGTCACGCGGATACGCCGTGCTGAGTTCCAGCCTCAACGTCTTCAACACCAGCTGCAACGACGTGCTTTCCGCAGAGACCACATCGATGGTCAAGGAGAAGGCAATCGAGACCCTCGGCCGCAGGCCTGTGTGGACCGCCGGTCAAGGCGGATCTGGCGGATCCGTCCAGATCCAGATGATTGCCCAGAACTACCCCGGGCTCCTTGATGGCATCAACCCGGGCGCCAGTTTCCCTGACAACTCCTCGCCGGACTACCCCGACTGCCGTCTGATCGATCGATACTTCGGGACCGCCCAAGGAGCTTCCCTCAGCAACGACCAGCGCAACGCAATCACCGGCATGGCCAACCCCAACGGTTGTGCCGCCCTTGCGAATGGAGCCGACGTGGTCAATGCGTCCGAAGGCTGCATCGAAGCCGTGGTTCCCGTTTCGATCATCTTCAACGCGACAACCAACCCCGGTGGCACCCGCTGCACGCTCTGGGACAACATGGTCAACATTTACGGCAAGGATCCGAACACCGGATATGCGCGCCGCAGCATTGACAACGTCGGTGTGACTTATGGCCTCAAGGGACTCCAGAACGGCGATCTGACCCTCAACGAATTCCTCGACCTGAACGAGACAATAGGCGGCTACGACGTCAACGGTGCCTTGTCAACCCAGCGCTCGGTCGGCGACCCGGAAGCGATCAGGATCGCCTACTCCACCGGCCGTTACCAGCAAGGTGCCGGTGGCATCACGTCGGTGCCGATCATCGATGAACGCACCTACGTCGACGACGAAGCGAACGTCCACCAGTACTTCAACACCTACCGCATGCGGGCCCGCCTGGACCGTTTCAACGGCGGCCATGGCAACCAGATCATGTTCCGGGCCAAGGGCGGTCAGAACGTGACCGCGATGGGCAACACCGCCATCGACACGCTCGGCCTCTGGCTCGATTCGATCAAGGCCGATTCCTCCAGCGCCACCCCGGCCCGGAAGGTCCTGAACAACCGGCCAGCCGATGCGGTTGACGCCTGCTGGATCGGCGGCAACCGGATCGACGGTGTGGCCGAGATCGGTGCGACCAACCAGTGCGAAACCACGTATGCCCCACACAGCCTGCCGGTCAACCAGGCGGGCGCGCCGACCGATTCGATCATCGCCAAGTGCCAGACCAAAACGGTCAACCCGGCCGACTTTGGCACACCCAACCAGAACCAGATCGACCGCCTTGACGCGATCTTCCCGAGTGGTGTCTGCGATTACTCCAAGGGTGGTGTTAACGAAGGTCCGGTGACCGGCACCGACATCTCGTTCGGTCCCGAACAGAGCACGACCAAGATCAAGCGCAAGCTCTTCATCAAGACCGCGCCACAGAAGGTCAAGAAAACGAAAAAGGGCAAAACGACCAAGGTAACCGCATCGCTGTATCCCTGCCCCGAAGTCACCTGGCAGCGGGTCGTCTTCGAGCGCAAAGTGAAGCAGGGCAGGAAGATGGTCTGGAAGTCAGCTGGATCCAAGATCGTCACCGGCAGCAAGTGCCAGGCCAGCCTCCAGGTGAAGAAGATCAGGAAGAACACCCGCCTGCGCGCCCGAGCCGACGCAATAACCGGCTTCTACAGGACCTACGCCCCGGCGAAGACGGTCAAAGTCAAGCGCTAGCCGGTCCTGCTGATTGCTTCTGCGCCTCGAATTAACGAGATAGCGCAAACAAACCACGCAGAACGCGCGAGCGCGTAACGAAGCGACCAGCCCGCGAGGTTCTTCCGCAAAAATAGGGCCAACCGTCCCTGCGGACGGCGCTTCATTCAGCCGGGTATACTCGCCCGACTTCGCGGCTGTAGCTCAGCTGGCTAGAGCGTCTGCTTGCCATGCAGAAGGTCGAGGGTTCGAATCCCTTCAGCCGCTTGCGAGGCACCGTCCCTTCGGGGTCGGTGCCTCATTTTGGCGCCTTGGCGGAGTGGTTACGCAGAGGCCTGCAAAGCCTTGTACGCCGGTTCGACTCCGGCAGGCGCCTTTTTGAATGAAGCACGGGAAAACATGGACCTGGACCCGTTCAGAACTGGCGGTCCGGTGCGAGCCGCGGCCACCTGGCTCCACCACGTGAAAGTGAACCAGGACCTCGAATCAGCCTGGCTCTTCACCCACTCCGACTACCGCGAGTTTCTGGTGAATACCTGGTTCGCGGGGTTCGGTGACAGTCCTACGCTGGCCGACAGGAAGCTCGCCGAAATTCGGTCCTGCCTGCTTGAAGATGCCCAGCCTGCGGCCGGCCTGGACACACCTAAGATCTGGGATCAGTTCAGCCTGACCACACTGGCCGCGCTCAACCAGCTCTGGGCGACAATCGTGTGGGAACACTCCGGTTGGGGCGACGAACCCCGGACTATCGCACCCGGGCATGAAGCCGTCGTCCTTTTTGACAAAGCCACCGAGGATCCCGTTGAGCTGAACCGGCCAACGCACCTGCGTGGCTTTGCGTTCGAACTCAAAGGATCCGATGGTGCATGGCTGCTGTCGAATGTGGCTGCCAATGAAAGCGAAGATCCGGAACGGTCCTGGCGCCCCGGGGATCCGGAATGGCGCCCTGCCGGCTAGCCCCGAAGCGCCCCTGGCGGGCGCTCAGGAATCGAGGACCTCGTTCACCAGCCGGTCGGCCTCGCCGTTCAGCTCACGTTTGACGTGGCGGATCGTCCAGGAGTCGAAGTCGGAAAGCGCGGCTTTGGCTTCCGCGTGAAGCGGTTTCATGCCGGCGTTCTTGACTTTGTATTTGCCCTGGACCTGCTTGACGATCAGCTCGGAATCACCGACCAGATCAACTTCGTCCGCTCCCAGCTCTTTAGCCGTCCTGATTCCCAGGATCAGGGCTTTGTACTCGGCGACGTTGTTGGTCGCGTCTCCGATGCGCTCACCGCGCTCCAGCAGGACTCCCCCGTCCTGGTCACGGACAACCACACCGACCGCGGCCGGACCCGGATTGCCACGGGCACCACCGTCAACATTCACAGTAACTTTCATTGCGTCATTAAACCCGATCGAAGGGCGAGGTCATCCCCCGAGGGGATGAACCGTCCGTCCGATCGGGCCTTGTTAATCTCGATCGAAGGGCGAGGTCATCCCCCGAGGGGATGAACCGTCCGTCCGATCGGGCCTTGTTAATCCCGATCGAAGGGCGAGGTCATCCCCCGAGGGGATGAGCCGCTCGTCCGATCGGGCCCTGTTGTTACGCCCGCGGATGGCTGCCGGCGTAAGCATCACGCAGGCGGGCAGCATCAAGGTGGGTGTAAACCTGTGTCGTCGAGATCGACGAATGTCCCAGCAGCTCCTGAATGGTTCGCAGGTCGGCCCCACCCTCCAGGAGGTGGGTGGCGAATGAATGGCGCAGGGCGTGCGGGGATATGCCACCGGCCGAAGCTGCTTCACGGACCCAGATCGAAAGCCTCCGGGAGACATCCGACGGAGAAAGCTTCCGGCCGTTGCGGGAAAGAAACAGCGCGTCCTCGGAGCGATCGGCGACCAGACTCGGCCGGGCTTTCGCCAGATAGACCTCGAGCGCCCGCTGGGCCGGCTCGCCGATCGGCAGACGACGATGGCGGGAGCCTTTGCCGATCACGCTGATCTGCTCACTTTCGAAGTCGACCGAGTCGACCTTCACCGAAATCACTTCTTCGCTGCGTAGCCCGCAGGAATAGGCAAGCTCGAGCATCGCGCGGTCCCTGATCTCCAGGGGCGTGCGGGCCGGAACCCGGTCCAGCAGATTGGCCATCTGCTCTGCGGTGAGCACCGTGGGCAGCTTGGATTCAGCTTTCGGTGCGGAAACGAGGTCGGCCGGATTCTGCTTGATCCGTCCGGTCCTCAAGAGGAACGAGTACATCCCGCGGATCGCCGCCAGCTTCCGGGCGATGGTTGAAGGAGCCAGTCCCCGCGTCGAAAGCGAAGCGGCGTATCGGCGAAGGTCGCGGTGGCCAACCGTCTCGGGGGTGAGGCCCAGGGGCGCCGCCCACCGGGCAACGTCGCCGAGGTCGCGGCGATAGGCGGTGATCGTCTTTGGCGCCGAAGCCGTGGCGATCAGGTCACGTTCGTACAGGCCGATTGCCGCCGACCAGGACGGTTCCAGCTTGGGAGCCATGTCCGGAACCGGATCAGCCGATGTAGATCGGGGTTCCGACATCGACCCGGTCATAGAGATCGATCACGTCTTCAATCGCCATCCTCACGCAGCCGTGCGATGCGGCCGATCCGAGTGACCCGGTGTCATCCGTTCCGTGGATGCCGGCCCCGTTGAAGATGCCCATCCAGCGCGCTTTGAGCGGATTTTCGGGCGTGCCTCCGGGCACAACGTCTCCCGCCTGGTCGCCAGCCCACGCAGACATCGGCACATGCCAGGCAGGATCGACCTGCTTGTCCTGGATCGAGTAGTTGCCGGCCGGCGTTTCCAGTCCGACCTGGCCAACCGCGACCGTGTAGGTCTTGGCCAGTTCGAGGTTGTTCCAGAGCTTCAGCTGGTAGGTGCTGCGATCAAGAGTCAGATAAGTCGGGTACTTCTCGGAGACTTCGGCGGTGGTAACCGCCGGCTTTGTGACGTTGACCTGGGCAACAAGAGCCCGACTGCCTTTGCCGGAATCAAGGAGGCCGGTCAACTGCTCGGTCAGCAGGTTGTCACGAAGCTTGTGGCCGTTCGAGGCCTTGACCACGGAGAGCGAGTCAGGACCCGCGGATACGGAAGCGTCGACCGGGTCTTCGTTGACGCCATCGGCGACTTCCTTGACGAATTTGTTGACGGCAGGCTTCGAATACGTGACCCGAACGGGGATCCGGGCGTCGACTGTTCCGCCAGTCACCTCACGCACCACACGGGAGGGTAACGAGCCTTGGCGGCTCTCGGCGAATGCCTGTTCGATGCTGGCATCGACGTCGGCCCTGATCTTCAGTTCGTTGACCGGAAGTTTGTAGACCTTCTTCCGGAAGGTGACCTCAACGGGCTTGCGCTGCGGGGCAAGCACCTGGTTGGTCACCGCTTCCGTGGCATCGGCACGGTTCATTCCACTTACATCAACCCCGCTGACGGTCACACCATCGGCAAGCTGGTCCTTGGTCGATCCGTCATATGCGTAGGCAGCGACCGCCCCCCCGATCAGGAAAACCACCACTGCCACGATCAGTATCTGCGCTTTGCGTCCCATTTCAGACTTTCACCGGAGTTTTCCGGGCTAGGTGAACCAACACGGAAGTTCTCCGTAATTGTAGATACCACGGACGACGGGCAAAATCCTTTACCGACACGCAAGCCTTCATGCAGTGAGGAATCAGCCGAGGATCACTCGTCGATTGGTGGAGATGGATCGAACATCGCGGCATCTTCCCGTCCAACGTCCTTCGACGGCTCGCGGAATACATGCGGGCTGTGTCGCAGGAATTCCTCCACTTCCGGCTCGTACCGGTAGGGATTCGCGACGCCCGATGCGATCGGATTCAGGCGCAGCCTTTCCCGCAGGTGAACGACCGTTTCCCTCGAGGTGTAGCGGTAATGGAAGCCGGTGGACTTGAAGAGCCGGTTGTCCAGACCGCGGCCAAATCGAAGCTGATTGATCATTTCATCGGGGATCTCCACTCCCAGGCGCCTGATCGCCGAAGCCGCCAGGCCTGTCCCCCATGGAGGAATTGCCGGCAGCGGATGCTTGCCGAGCAGGGAAATCGTCTCGCCCAGGGTCAGCACGCCATCGCCGGCGACGTTGAAGATGCCGGGCAGGTCCCTGATCGTCACATGCTCAAGCGCGTGGACCACATCGACCTCGTCGACGAACTGGTAGCGCGGATCGAATCCGGCAATCATCGGCACCATGGGAAGCGAAAACAGGCGCACGTGGGACGTATCCACCTCTGCCCCGAGGACGTTGGCGAAACGCAGGACGGAAACCGTGACTTCGGGCCGCCGCTGACGGAAGTCATCGACGGCCGCTTCTGCTTCGACCAGGTCACGCTCGATGTTGGTCTCAGGGCGATGCAGACGATTCATGTTCTCGGTAAAGAACGCCGGGTCGTCCTGTGCGCAGCCGTACCAGTGGGCCGAGCTCTTGAAGACGAGTCGGCGCACCGGTGAATCTGTAGCCGAGCAGGCGGCGAGGATATTCAGGGTTCCGATCACATTGTTCTCGTGGACCGATTCGGGACGGGCACCACTGGGGTCCCGGACCGAATCGACAACCAGGCGGGTGTCGACGACCGTGTCGATCCTCGCGGCCCTGACGATCTTCTCAATCAGACCGTGTTCGGCACCGACCTTGACGTACTCGGTCCGTTCCAACTCCCGGGTGGGTTCTTTCGAATCCACGCCGATGATTGCTTCGATTTCCGGATTCGACTCAAGCGCGGCCGCGAGGCGTCCGCCCCAATAGGTCGAAAGGCCGGTGACAAGAACCCGGCGGGCGCCTTCTCCATCCACGATCGGCATCGGCCCATTGTGTCATTCCCAGGATGGCCGTGGGACAGGCCCGGTGGGCGCGATAGCCTGAGGGGCCTTGGCCGACATCGAAACAGCCACACACAGCAATCCCCCGCCCGTCCATAACGACTATGGCGTGTCAGACGGCCAGTGGAAGCGAATCGACTGGCAGCAGCACCTCCACGAGACCAGGGTCGACTCCGAACTGGGCGAGACCGACGTCAGCTACGTCGAAATGGGTGAAGGTCCGGCGGTCCTCTTCGTGCATGGACTTGGCGGCAGCTGGCGCAACTGGCTGGAGAACATTCCCTACTTCGCGAAGCACCATCGGGTTGTCGCACTCGACCTGCCCGGCTTCGGAGCCAGTCCGATGCCACCCGAGCCCCTGACGATCGGGGCTTATGGCGATTTCATCAACAAGTTCGCTGACCGGATCGGACTTCACGCGGAAACTGCATTGGTCGGTCACTCGATGGGTGGTTTCATTTCGACCGAATCAGTGATCGAAACGCCTGAACGTTTCTCCAGTCTGACCCTGGTGGCTGCCGCCGGAATCACTTTCGCGACGGTACCCCAAACCCGCAAGGAACTGACCGAAACAGCGCTCGGTATTTTCCTGCCGCTGGCCCAGAGCCGGCTGGAGCGCAATCTCAGCCGCAAGCGTCTGCGCTCCGCGTCTTTCCACGGAATCATCGCCCACCCGAGCATGATCAGCCGGGAGATCCTCTGGGAACTCGGCAGCTATGGCTTGAACTCGCCCGGTTTTCTTCAGGCCGCCCACGAGATGACTGGATATGACACCCGCCACCGCCTGAGCGAAATCACGCTGCCCACCCTGGTGATCTGGGGCAACCAGGACCGGCTGGTTCCGGTCGATGCGGCTTACGCCTACGAAAAACGGATAACGGCATCCGAGTTGAGCCTGATCGAAGACTCGGGCCATATGGTTCAGATCGAAAGGCCGGCCCGGTTCAACGGTGTTCTCGAGGACTTCATCGACCGCAAGATCTGAACCGGCCGCAACCCGTGGGTCACGACCGGCTCGGTCAACGCAGCCGACTCAGTCGTCAACCGATGATGCCGTCGATCCCCTTGAGCTCGGCGCTCAGGCTCTTGACCTGACGGCTCAGTGACTTGCTCCGACGCTTCGTCACTTTGGTCTGGCGGGTCAGGCTCTTCTGCAGCTTGCAGCGGGCCTTGACCTTCATGCCGGAGCGTTTTGCGGCGCGGCATTCCTTCTTCGCCTTGCGCAGCTTCTTGTTCAGGGTCTTGGTCTTCTGCTGACTGGCCTTGAGGCTTTTCTTCTTCAGGTTCAGCTTCTTGAGAACCACCGGTCGGTCAATCCTTGCCTGCGCTCGTGCCAGATAAGCATCGGTCTGAACCTGGGCTACCTTGACCAGACTGTCAAGCGCGAGATTCACGTCACCGAGGTGGAGGTTTCCGCCGCTCGAGGCGATCAGGCCTGCCAGGTCAGGGCGGGGATCACTCGGGTCGACCCTGGAGACGTTGAGCCAGGTCACGTCACCAACGGTCCGGCATTCACCGCGGTAGTAGTCCGGAATCGCAAGCCAGGGCTTCTCCCCTTCCGGAGTGCCGAGAAATACATCGAGGTTGGCCAGCGGCTCGAGCAGATCGGTCCCGAGCAGTTCCGCCGGGTTTACACACATGACTTCATGCTCCAGGGCGTTGCCGCGCGGGTTCGGGTTGATCCAGTAGCCGGACTCGACCCGTCCGTAGCTTGAGTTGGCCGGCGGCTCGTTGAGGTACGCCGAGTAGGCGATCACACAGTTGAGCTGGGTGCCCGATTCACACTCCGGGATGTTCTGGAACTGACCACCGGTGGTCTTTCCTTTGCCAACGTAAATGTTGGCACCGGGAAGGATCGATGAGATCACCCGGTCCCGCACGGCTGGTTTGGGATCGATTTCCTCCTGCAGCAGTCGACCGAGGTTCATCGAACCCTGGGAGTGACCGACAATGATCACGCCACGACCGTTGTTGTAGTTCTCGAGGTAATCGTTCCAGGCCTGGACCACATCGCCATAAGCGATGTCCCTGACCTCCGGCGTAATCGCACCGTTAAAGGTGTACTGGCGATAAATCGGCGCGTAAACGTCACAGACCCTGGAAAACTGCCTGGCCTGATTTATCGCGACGTCCTTCAGTTCCTGGTCGGCATCGAAGTTAGCGTTCGGTGTCACCTGATTGCTCTGCGTCGGGTAGACGTAGAAACAGTCGACCGCTGCGCTGTCAGTGGCGCTGTAGCCGAGCTCGACGCTGGGAGCATTGGGCTTTAGAGCCTGTCCATCCATCTTGCCGAGGCACGGATTGTCTGCCTGGCCCGGCTTGCACAGCCATACGGACTCGTCGGCCGCGCTTGCCGGACCGGCAAATCCGGTCATCCCCAGTCCAGCGGCGACCGCCGCCAAAACGACCAGACGCCAAAAATTGTTCACTGCCGACATTGCTCTCCTAACGCTCATCGGCCGTCTCCAGCCGCTTTTTCCCAACCCTCGATCTGAGGATACTTCCTTCCCCTGCGGGAACCACTGGTCAAAGAACCCTTCCGCAGACGTTTTACTTCGCTTTGCCGCCGGATTTCTTTTTCGCGACACGGGTCTTCTTCAGGTAAGACGCTGTCTGGGTCTTGACCACACTGAGCAGGTTGCCGTATGAATCGTTGACTTCGGTCAGGTGGGTTCCCCAGGTCCGGCCGAGGGGTTCGCCGATTCTCACTCGCTGATCCTGGGACGTCGAGATGTCGTTCACCTGGAGCCAGTGGGCACCTCCCGCCCTCTGGCAACTCGCCTTGTAGAGCTTCGGATAGGAGACCCACTGGGTCGCAAAGCCAGTGAACTCCGGCAGCAGTGGCCCGTATATCCCCGGGAAGGGTTCGGTGTTGTAGAGCGGCTTGAGGACGCCCTTGCTGCCGTCCAGGTCGGCCGGATTTACGCACATGACTTCATACTTGTCCGGGTCGAGGCCGGGAGTCACCAGGGCGCCGCCCAGACGACCGAAGTTCGCGTCGGCCGGTGGTTCGCTAAGAAATCCGGAAGAAGCGATTACGCATCCGACTTCCTTCGCCCTGGCGCAGGCCGGAATCTTCTTGAATTGCCCGCCGACGCGCTTGCCTTTCGGCACGTAGACGTTGCCGCCGATCAGGACGCCCGAAACCAGGCGCTTGCGCAGCTTCGGATTCCTGTCGGCGGTCTCCGCAATCAGCCTCGAGAGATGACCGGTGCCCTGCGAGTGGCCGATCAGCACTATGCCCCGACCGCGGTTGTACTTCTGGAGGTACTCGTTCCAGGCCGCCTTGACTCCGGCGTAGGCGATGTCCACAACCTCATCGGTGATCTGACCGCTGAGGATTGCGCCAACCGTGAACTGTGGGTAGATCGGCGCGAACATCCGGCAATTTCGTGAAAACTGCGCCGCCTGTTGTTCGGCGATTCCGTCAATCTCCGGATCTTCCGACAGGTCGGCGTTTGGCCCCGCCTGGCTGCTCACCGTCGGGTACACGTAGAAACAGTCCACGGGCGGTTTCGTGGCCCGCTTCGGGGTGACTGTCGACTCGCTGCCGTCCGCGTTCACCACAGTCGTATCGAGCGGAATCTGACAGGGGTTTGCCGCCTTGCCAGGTTTGCAGAGCCACTTGAAATTCTCTTCGGCCGTTGCCGAACCAGCAAAGACCAGTCCACCGGTGATCAGGACGAGCGCGAGAATCGCGAGTCTTTTCAAGTGATCGCTCCGAGCGAGGCCGAACTGACGTTGTTCGCGTACTTGGCCATGACTCCGCGCTCGAACAGTGGTTCGGGCGCGGTGTAGTGCTTGAGGCGCTCGTCGATCTCTTCCACCGTCAGGTCCACGTCGAGGCTGCGGTTGTCGATGTCGACGGTGATGATGTCGCCGTTCTGGACGGCTCCGATCGGCCCGCCCTTGACCGCTTCGGGGGCGACGTGCCCGATCATCAGTCCGCGGGTGGCACCGGAGAACCGGCCGTCGGTCAGCAGGGCGACGTGCTCACCCATGCCTTCGCCGACCAGTGCGGCGGTGACCTGGAGCATCTCGCGCATGCCGGGTCCGCCCGACGGGCCTTCGTTGCGAATGACGATGACGTCGCCTTTCTCGATCTTGCCTTTCTTGACGTCGGCGAAGCAGTCTTCTTCGCGTTCATAGACGCGGGCCGGTCCGGTGTGGCTGCGGCGCTCGGTTCCGGCGACCTTGACCACGGCCCCTTCGGGACAGAGGTTTCCGCGCAGGATGGCGAGGCCCCCCTGGGCCTTGAGCGGGGCGTCAACCGGCAGGACGACTTTCTGCCCCGGGGTTTCAACGGCTTTGTCGGCCTCTTCGCCGATCGTGTTTCCGGTGACGGTGATCTCGTCTTCGTGGAGCAGCCCGCCGTCCTTGAGGTGCTTGAGGATCAGGGGAACACCGCCGGCCGCGTACAGGTCGGTCGCGACGTACTTTCCGCCTGGTTTGAGGTCGGCCAGCAGCGGGGTGCGACGCGAGACGGTCTCGAAGTCGTCAATCTCGAGCTCGATGCCGGCTTCGCGGGCGATCGCGAGCAAGTGGAGCACACCGTTGGTCGATCCGCCGGAAGCGCAAACCATGGCGATCGCGTTCTCCAGCGACTTCCGGGTGATGATTTTGCTGGGACGCAGATCGTCCACGAGGACTTTGACTATCAGTTCGCCGATTCCCCGGGCAACGGCGTTCTTGTCTTCGTCTTCGGCCGGGACCATGGCCGAGAAAGCCGGTGAAATCCCCAGTGCTTCGAACGCGCAAGCCAACGTGTTCGCCGTGAACTGTCCTCCGCAGGCACCGTATCCGGGGCTTGCGACTTCTTCGAGTTCGGCCAGTTCTTCGTCGCTGATGTTGCCGGCGGCATGGGCTCCCATCGCTTCAAAGAGATCAACGATGGTGACGTCTTTGCCGTGAAACTGACCGGGCTTGATCGATCCACCGTAAAGGACGATCGAGGGCACGTCGATTCGGGTAACGCCCATGACCGCTCCGGGGATGGTCTTGTCGCAGGCGGCGAGGCCGACGATCGCGTCGAACTGGTAGCCGCGGGCCATCAGTTCGATCGAGTCGGCAATCACTTCCCGGCTGACCAGCGACGATTTCATCCCCTGGGTGCCCATTGTGATGCCGTCGGACACGGCGACGGTGTTGAACTCCATGGGTGTTCCGCCGGCGGCACGAACGCCTTCTTTGACGTATTCGGCGAGGGCGCGCAGGCCGTAGTTGCACGGCATTGCTTCGGTCCAGGTGTTGGCAATACCGACGGTCGGACGACTCAGGTCATCGTCGGTGAAGCCGATGCCTTTCATGTAGGCCCGGGCCGCGGAGCGGTGGGGGCCGTCGAAGACTGCTGCCGAACGCGGGCGCGGCAGTAGATTGGCGGATGAAGATTCGTTGGTGGACATGGGCACCATCTTAGGCGCTCGGCCAGATTCCTTTATCGACGTTTCTCCGGGCGGCTTGCACGCTAACTGCCCAGACCGAAAACATCGACCGGTCCGGGCCCTGATCCGACTGAATCGAGTCCGTTCCCGACCGCTTCGGATGCGATCTCACGGGCCTTCCGCGCGGCGGTCAACGGATCGTGACCGAGGGCGAGCATCGCGGCCAGTGATGAAGAGTGTGTGCATCCGGATCCGTGGGCCGACGTGGCCTGGTGACGCTCCCCATCGATCTCGACCACCTCGGTCCCGTCGAAAAAGACGTCGATCAGGCGGGAGCTGTGTCCGCCGGTGACGACGGCGTTCGATGGGCCCAGAGCGACCACGGCCCTGGCGAGTTCCTCCTGGCTGGCCGCATCACCCAGTTCGGTAAGCACCCGGGCTTCGGGAATGTTCGGCGTGACCACCGTGGCCAGGGGGAGGAGCAGCTCGATCAGGGCCGAACGGGCGTCCGACTGAAGCAGGGCCGCCCCGCTCTCGGAAACCATGACCGGATCGATCACGACCGGAACCTCCTCCAGCAGGGCAAGTCCGTCGGCGACGGCTTCGATGGTCTCGATCGATCCGAGCATGCCGATCTTCACCGCATCGACCCCGATGTCATCGACCACCGCCCGGATCTGTTCGATGATCATGCGCGGACCGACCGCTTCGATCGCGGTCACCCCGACCGTGTTCTGAGCGGTAATGGCCGTGATCGCAGTCATCCCGTGAACCCCGCAGCGGGCAAAGGCTTTGAGGTCCGCCTGGATGCCGGCACCTCCTCCGGAATCAGATCCGGCGATCGAAATTACGGTCGGGATTTTGCGGTCGTTCATGCACGGAGAATATGGAGATGGCCGATCCGGTCATGTCTCGTCCGGTGCTTCCTGACTGGTCCGGGAATAGTTGCCGGTGATCGAGCAGGTCAGATATCCGAGAACCTCAAGCCGGGCCATCCCCACCGCCACCTCAACCGAATCCCTGGCCAGGAAATCGGCGGCCCCGTCAACCGTGCCGCAGCCACGCTCTACCGCGTCGATCACGGGCCTGAGCTCCCGGTCGACCGGTGGGCCCACGATTCTCAGCGGCATGGCACCAACACCGATGACCCGGTCGATCACGTCCCGGGCGTCACGGATCAGGGCCGCGCCATTGGCCAGCAACTCGTTGGTGCCCGCGGCTGGCCCGACCGTCACCTGTCCGGGTACGGCGCCGACTTCCCGGCCAGCATCAGACGCCATCTCGGCCGTGATCAGCGAACCGGACCGAAATGCTGCTTCAACCACGACAGTCATCTGGGACAGGGCAGCCATTATCCGGTTGCGCGCCGGGAAACCCCAGCGGCGAGGCTCGCAGCCAGGCGGCAGCTCCGACACAACCAGGCCGGTTTCGAGGATCTGCCGATACAGGCGTTTGTGGGAAACGGGGTAGGCCCGGTCGGGGCCGCAGGCAAGCACCGCAACCGTGCGGCCGCGTTCGAGTGCTCCCCGATGCGCGGCACCGTCAATGCCCAGAGCCATTCCAGAAACCACGGTCAAACCGGTCGAAGCTACATCGCGGCCCAGGGTCCGGGCTACTTCGAGTCCGTATCCGGTTGCCCGTCGGGATCCGACGATGGTCACCGAAGCCTCGGTCGTCACTTCCGAAAGCGGGAACCCCTCCCCTTTGCCGATCAAAGCCCTGGGAGCGTCGGCTCCATCCTTCAGGCCGTCCGGGAAACGCGGGTCGTGATGACAGCAAGCCCAGCAGCCCGAGTCGAGCAGGGCTCCGACCATCAGCGCTTCGGTGATGTCCGAGTTGCCGCTGAGCACCTCGTCGAGCTGTTTCGGAGCCACGGCGCTCGTGAGATCTTCATCGCTCAGACGCAGCAGTTCCGGAGTGCGGTTTCCCGGCGAGTCGTCACAGGACACCTGAATGTTGTCCGCCAGCCTCGCGATCAGCCAGGAGCGACGCAGGCACTCCGGACAGGCCGACTCGGCAGTCACCCCCGCGCCACTCATTTGGCCTCTCTTCGTCGCAGGGAAAGGGCAGTGTTCATATGGTCCTCTCCGATAACCGCGCAGCCATCCAGGTCGGCGATCGTTCTGGCAACACGCAAGGTCCGGTCATGAGCCCGGCCGCTGATCCTCTGGGTCAGGTGCGCGTCGGCCAGGGTTCTGGTCGCACCGACTTCGATTTCGAATGCCTTTGTTTCAGCCGAGCTCGCGCTGGAGTTGGTGCGCGGTGACCCGTAGCGGTTCTCCATCATCATCCGGGCATCCATGACCCGCTTGCGCACGTCCGCTGACAGCTCGCCCGGAGGACCGTTCATCGCTTCAGCACCCGGCTGCGCCACGCCAAGGGTGATGTCGATGCGGTCGGCCAATGCACCGCTCAGGATCGCGCCGTACCGGCGGATGGCCATCAGCGTGCATTCACAGCCGGGGTCGTCTTCTCCGCGCCCACATGGACACGGATTCGCCGCAGCAACAAGGGTGAACCGGCAGGGAAGGTTCTGGCGCCCGGTGGCCCGGACGATGCTCACTTCACCGATTTCCATCGGTTCCCGTAGCGCCTCCAGAGAAGACCGGCGGAACTCGCAGAGCTCGTCCAGAAAGAGCACGCCCCGGTGAGCCAGAGTTATCTCCCCCGGCCTGGGCGGGCTGCCGCCTCCAACCAGCCCGGCGGCGGACACGGTGTGGTGAGGGGCCCGAAAAGGACGCACTGCCGAGATCGCACCTCCACCGACTCCGCAGATACTCGCTATGCGCGCCACCTCGAGTATCTGATCGCCGCTGAGTGGCGGCAGGATCGACGCGATTCGCCTTGCCCCCAGGGACTTGCCCGCGCCGGGTGGCCCGACCACGAGCAAGCCATGCTCGCCGGCTGCCGAGATCTCCAGTGCGCGCCGGAACAGACCCTGCCCCCGCAGGTCTGACATGTCTGGAAGTGCCGGGACCCGGGTCAGGTCGAGCGGAGCCGGCCGCTCTCCCGGGAAGATCCCTTCTGAAAGCCGCCGCAGCTCTGAAACGTTCTCGATCGAACGCACGTCGACTCCATGGGCGAGTGCCGCTTCCCGCGCGTTCTCTGGAGGAACCACGATGCCGGCATTGCCGTGTGCCCGGGCCGCTTCGGCCATCGCCAGAGCGCCCCGGACCGGACGCAGTGTCCCGTCCAGAGCGAGTTCGCCGGCAAAGGCCCAGCCCCTGATCAGGTCAGTCGAGATCTCGCCGGCCGCACCGAGCAGCGCCGCCGCCAGAGCCAGGTCGAGTCCGGGGCCCACCTTGCGCAGGTCGGCCGGAGCCAGGTTCGCGGTGATGCGTTTCAGGGGGAAGTCATAGCCGCAGTTGACCAGTGCGGCCCGCACCCGCTCGCGAGCTTCCCTCACTGCGGCGTCAGGCAGTCCGACGATCTGGAAAGTGGGCAATCCACGCTGGACATCAACCTCCACCCGGACGGGTCGGGCGGAAATGCCATCGATCGTGAATGCGGTTGTTTCAGCGAGCATGCAGGCAACCTAGGAAGCCGCAGCGCACCTGTTGCTCGACATCACAATGAATAGCCGGACGGCATTGAAACGGATGTGTGAAATTCACGTGGATGCCCGATTTACGGCACTAGCTTGGCTTCATGCCGACAAATCAGATGGGCAACAAACGACCCGACCCCCGCCGCGGCACTGGCCAGCGCGCTGAAGAAATCTGCGCACGACGCCTGCGCAAGAAAGGCTGGCAGATATTTGCCCGCAACTGGCGCATCAAAGCGGGAGAACTCGATCTGATCGCCCGGTCGGGCTCGGTTCTGGTGGTGGTCGAAGTGAAAGCCGGCCACACCGGATCGATCAACGGTCCGCCGATGCCGGTTCTGGCGGTCGGACCGAACAAGCAACGGCGGATCAGGAAGCTCGCGTCAGCGTGGATCGCCACGCATGGCCGGACTGTCGCTTTCCGCGAGGTCCGCTTCGACGTGGTTGGCATCCAGTTCAACCGCGACGGCTCAATCGCCGTCTACGACCACATCGAGAACGCCTTCTGATGAGCGTTCAGACCGCGGCCCGGCGGAACTCGGCGTACGCCTCCGAGTCGAAAGACATCCTGTGGATTGGCGATGGACCGTTCTCGACGATCGCATCACGGTGGGATTCGGAGGCGTATCCCTTGTGACCTTCAAATCCATAGGACGGATAGAGCGCGCCAGCCCGGGTCATGTACCGGTCACGGGAAACCTTGGCGATCACCGAAGCGGCAGCAACAGCAGCGCTGGTCGAATCGCCCTTGACCAGGCGGCGGTGCTCAACTTCGCATTCCGACAGCTGGAATCCATCAACCAGGCAGACGGTTCCGGGCACTACGTTGAGACCGGAAAGGGCGCGCGCCAGGCACTCCTTGTTGCTGACATGAAGCCCGTTTTCATCGATGTAGCGCGAAGACCTCATCACCAGACAGACCCGGCTGGCGCAGCGCATGATCACCGGATAGAGGCGCTCACGGGCCTTGGCCGTCATCCGCTTCGAGTCATTCAGCTCGGCCAGCAGGCCGCCGCCAAAGTTCTCGATGCATTCGCGGTCGAGCAGGACGGCGGCTGCGACGATCGGCCCGGCCAGGCAGCCCCGGCCCGCCTCATCGGCACCGGCCACGAAACTGGAGCCAAGTTCCCGGTCGTAAGCGAAAAGCCCCGCGGGATCGGGGCCGGCTTTGCGTCGGGCCAATTTCGACCCGGGCTTGACCGGTTTAGAGGCCACCGATGCGATTCGGCGGCCAGTAGGTGCCGAATGCCTTGCCGATCAGCCACTCTTCCGGAAGCGGCCCCCAGAAACGACTGTCTTCGGAGTTACCGCGGTTGTCACCCATCATGAAGAAATGACCGGGCGGGATGGTGATCTCACCGGTGAACTCGCAGCCGCTGCCGCCGGCTGGATTGCAAGCCTTGATTTCGTATCCGTCGGGCTGCTGCACTTTCCCGTTAACAACTGGCAGGCCGCCTTTGATCGAGACGGTATCCCCAGGCCCGGCGACGATTCGTTTGATGAAGGTTTCCGTGGACTGTTCGGCGGTCGGAGTCGGACAAAGCTGACCGGACCTGATCTGAACGCCGCACTGGCCGCTGTCGGCACCAGCGGGCGGATGGAAGACGACGACCTCACCTGGTTTGGGGTCGTTGAAATGAAAGATGAACCGATTGACCAGAACCCGCTGGCCGATGTCGAGTGTCGGCTCCATCGATCCCGAAGGGATCTGGTACGGCTTGATCAGGAACGCCTGAATCAGCAACGCCAGCCCAAGGGCCAGCGCCACGATCACGACCAGTTCAACGAAGCTTCCCCCGGCCGTCTTGGGCTTGGGGATCTTCGGACTCAGGCCTTTTCCTTCTCGTCCTGCTCGCCGTCAGCGGCGGGCTCTTCAGTGGCTTCAGCTTCCGGGGCGGAGTCAGCTTCGGCTTCCGGAGCTTCGCTGGCCTCTTCAGCCGGTGCTTCTGCGGCTTTCTCGGTCACTTCTTCAGTTTCTGTCGCTGCTTCAGCCTCGGGTGCTTCTGCAGCTTCGGTTACTTCAGCCTCGGCGGCTTCAGTTTCGGTCGCTTCGGCGGCAACCGTGGTGTCAACCGCTTCTTCCAGCGGCTCCTGGACTTCGCCTGATGCGTCAACCGGACCAGCGTCGGTGCTGACCATGTCTTCGTCGATACCCCAGCGGCGCTCGGCGACCCGGGCGGCCTTGCCGACCCGGCCACGCAGGTAGTACAGCTTGGCGCGACGGACGCGGCCACGGGAAGCAACTTCAAGCTTTTCGATCTTCGGCGAGTGGAGCGGGAAGGTTCGCTCTACACCCACGCCAAACGACTGCTTGCGCACGGTGAAGGTCTCACGGACGCCCGATCCCTGTCGCTTGATCACAACGCCCTCGAATACCTGGGGGCGCTTGCGATTGCCCTCGATCACGAGAAAGTGAACGCGGACGCGGTCTCCAGGAGCGAAGGACGGGAGTCCTTTGCGGATCTGGCTGGCTTCGATGTCTTGGATTACTGTGCTCATGGCTTAAAAAGACGGGCCGGGTGGCCCGCGGAGCGGCAATGCTACCGATTCAGTCGCTTTGACGGCCTTCTCGTGCCTCGCCGCGATCCCGGCTCTGCTCCATACGCCATTCCCTGACCTTCGCGTGATCACCGGAAATCAGGATTTCGGGAATGCCCCACCCCCGGTATTCGGGTGGCCGTGTGTAATGCGGGTATTCCGGCAGTCCGTCCAGAGCTTCGCTGTAGGACTCCTCGATTGCGCTGTCCGCGTCACCGAGCGCGCCGGGAAGGCGCCGCATCAGGGCGTCGGCGACGACCATCGCCGGTAACTCGCCCCCGGCCAGGACATAACGGCCGATCGAGACTTCGTCATCGGCCAGGTGGTCGTGCACCCGCTGGTCGAAACCCTCATACCGCCCGCAAAGCAGCGCGACACCGGGCTCGGCGGTCAATTCGGTTACCAGGCTGTCATCGAGGAGACGGCCGGACGGGCTCAGCAGAACTGTCCGAGGGCGATCGCCATCGCCGTACACGCCCTCGAGCGCGGCATCGACGACGTCGACCCGCAGGACCATGCCGGCGCCACCGCCATAGGGCGAATCGTCGACCCGCCCACCTTTGAGTGGTGTCCAGTCGCGGTAGTCGCGGGTATTCAGCTCGGCGCCATTTTCGATCGCCTTGCGGACCGGTCGCTGATCGCGAAACCAGTCGAAAGCCTCGGGAAAGAGAGTAAAAATGTCCAGCTTCACAGAAAGCCTTCCGGCAACGGGGAACTCAGTCGAGGATGTCGACGAGAACGCGGCGCTGCTCTTTTACGGCAGCGGCCTTGGCAACGGTGCGGATCGCGTTGGCAACCCTGCCGCCCTTGCCGATCACCCGGCCAAGATCGTCCTGATCGACGGTGATCTCGTAAATGAGGTCGCCGTCTTCTTCGAGCTCCTCCACCTCGACCGCATCCGGATCCTCAACGAGGGACCGGGTGATGTAGAGAAGCATTTCCTGCATGGAGCTCAGCTGCCGGTGGCTTTGATGCCCTTGATCCGCAGCAGGCCTGCGACCCGCTCAGAGGGCTGGGCGCCCTTTTCGAGCCAGTACTTCGCGCGCTCTTCGTCGAGCACGATTGTGGAAGGCTCAGTCTGTGCGTTGTACTGCCCGATCGTTTCAATCGAGCGTCCATCACGCGGGGAGCGCTTGTCGGCGACAACGATTCGCCAGATCGGGTTCTTCTTGGAACCAACTCTTCTAAGTCTTATACGGACAGCCATTTGGACGCGGAATCCTACACTTTTTCAGCGGCGACGGATCTTGGGCCGCTGCTGCTTGCCGGTCATCTTGGCCAGCTGCGCCGGATCCGGCATGTTTCCCCCGGCCATCTGCTTCATGAGTTTCCGCATCTGGTCGAACTGTTTGACCATGTTGTTGACCTGCTGGATCTTCATTCCCGAGCCATTCGCGATGCGCCGGCGGCGTGATCCCTTGATGATTTCCGGATAAGCACGTTCGTAGGGCGTCATCGAGAGGATGATCGCTTCAACCCGGTCCAGCTCTCTGTCGTCCACATCGACATCCTTCAGCTGCTTCATCGCCCCCATGCCGGGCATCATTCCGATCAGGTTGCCGATCGGGCCCATCTTGCGCACCTGGCGCATCTGCTTGAGAAAGTCGTCCAACGTGAAAGTGTCGTTGGCCATCTTCTGCTGAAGTTCTTCGGCTTCCTCTTCCGAGACCTGCTCTTCGGCTTTTTCGATCAGGCTGAGCACGTCGCCCATGCCGAGAATGCGGCTGGACATGCGGTCCGGGTGGAAACGCTCGAAGTCGCCGAGTTTCTCGCCGGTTGAAGCGAAGAGGATCGGCTTGCCGGTGACCGCCTTGACCGACAGCGCGGCGCCACCGCGGGCGTCGCCGTCAAGCTTGGAGATGATCACGCCGTCGAACTCGGCCGATTCGGCGAAGGATTCGGCGACTCCCACCGCGTCCTGGCCGGTCATCGCGTCGACGACCAGCAGCACGTTCATTGGCTTGACCCGCTTGCGGATGTTGACCAGCTCGTCCATCAGCTCGTTGTCGATGTGGAGGCGGCCGGCGGTGTCGATGATCAGGACATCACGGTTCTCGTCCTTGGCCTTTTCCAGAGCCCAGGCGGCAATTTCGACCGGATCAGCGTCGGTTCCCTGCTGGTAAACCACGGCGCCGGCGCGCTTGCCGACGGTTTCGAGCTGCTGGATCGCGGCCGGTCGGTAGACGTCACAGGCGGCGAGGGCGACACGTTTGCCCTCTTTGGTCAGCAGTTGAGCGAGCTTGGCGGTCGCGGTGGTCTTGCCCGAGCCCTGCAGGCCGGCCATCATGATCACCGTGGTGCCTTTGTTCGAGAAGACGAGGTCGCGCCCGGCGCCACCCATCAGCTCGGTCAGCTCCTCGTTGACGATCTTGACGACCTGCTGGCCGGGATTGAGGCTGTCCATCACGTCTGAGCCCTGGCAGCGCTCCTTGACTTTCGCGGTGAAGGACTTGACGACCTTGAAGTTGACGTCGGCCTCGAGCAGGGCGAGGCGGATCTCCCGCATCGCCTTGTCAACGTCGGCCTCGGTCAGCTTGCCGCGGCCGCGGACATCGGAAAGTGTGGACTGGAGTCGTTCTGAAAGCTGGTCAAACATCTGCCTCGGACCTTACCGTTAGGCGCCGGATGGGTCAGATCTGGCTCTTGATGATGCGGTCGAACATTCGATCGCTGACAAGCTTGCGCAGAGTCAGCAACTGCCGGGCGTACTTGCCGGCCACGTAGCGGGTCTTCGGCTTCTTCGCCTTGACCGACTTGACGATCACGTCGGCGATCAGAGCCACTGGTGATCCGTCGCTTTCGGCGGCGTTGGCCATCCTCTGCGCCTGGTCGGAGTACGGACCTTTGCCGGAACGCTCCATCATCTGATCGACCATGATTCCGCCCCACTCCGTGTCAATTGCTCCGGGCTCGATGATGACGACGTCGATTCCAAACGGGGAGAGTTCGATACGCAGACAGTCCGACCATCCCTCCAGCGCATGCTTGGTCGCGTGGTACCAGGAGCCGAGCGGTGTGTAGATCCGGCCGCCCATCGACGAGATGTTGATGATCCGGCCAGCCTGCTTCTCGCGCATGTACGGAAGTACGAGCTGGGTGAGCCGGGCCAGTCCAAAGAGGTTGACCTCGAACTGGTAGCGCGCGTCCTCCAGCGTCGTATCCTCCATCGCGCCGTAGGAGCCGAAGCCGGCGTTATTGATCAGCACATCGACCCCGCCGCTTTCAGTCGTGATGCGCTCGACTGCCGCGACGATCTGCTCGTCCTTGCTGATGTCCATCGCCAGCGCGGTTGCACCGAGCGCCTCGAGGTCCGCCATGCGATCCACCCGCCGCGCTGCGACATAAACGGTGTAGCCGTCGGCAAGCAGCTTCCGGGCTGCCTCCTTGCCCATTCCGGACGAAGCACCGGTAACCAGAACTGTCTTGCTCATCTGCAGACTCTCCTTGTTGCGTCGCGATCTCGTTTAGAAAGAACTGACCGAAGACGATCGGGAAGGCGGTCAAACATCAGCCTTGAACCTTACGCTAGGGGCCCTCATCCAGAAGCGCATGCGCAAACTCGGTGGGATCGAAGGGCCGCAGGTCCTCCAGGGCCTCACCGACCCCGATCAGCTTCACCGGAATCTTGAGTTCGGTGGCGATCGCCAGAGTAATGCCGCCCTTGGCGGTGCCGTCGAGCTTGGTCAGAACCACCCCGTCGAGGCTGGTAGCTTCGGCGAAAGCCTGGGCCTGGCGCAATCCGTTCTGGCCGGTGGTGGCGTCGATCGAAATCAGGGTCTCGTGCGGCGCTCCCGGCATCTGCTTTTCGATGACCCGGCGGACCTTGCCGAGCTCGTCCATCAGGTTGCTCTGGGTGTGGAGGCGGCCGGCAGTGTCGATAATCAGCACATCCACTCCACGCGCCTTGGCCGCGTTCACCGCGTCGAATGCGACCGAACCGGGATCTGCACCTTCGTTCGAACGGATGATCTGCGCCCCGGCCCGATCGGCCCAGGTGGTGAGCTGTTCGGCGGCCGCAGCACGATAGGTGTCGGCCGCGCCCAGCAGGACGTTCAGGCCAAACTCGTTCTTCAGATGCCAGGCGATCTTGCCGATGCTTGTCGTCTTGCCGGTCCCGTTTACCCCGGTCATCAGCAGCACAGCCGGATCGTTGCTCAGGTCGATCGGCGAGCGGTTGGTCGAAGCGATCTCGGCCAGCATCTCGACCAGGCGGGCCTTGATTGCCACACCGTCAGGCGGAACCAGACCGGAGTCAACTTCATGCTCGAGCTTCTCGACCACTTGCGCGGTGGTCGTGGCGCCGGCATCGGCCAGGATCAGGGCTTCTTCCAGCCGTTCCCAGGTTTCTTCGTCGATCCGGTCGAAAAGGCTCGAAGTGATCTCTTCGGAAAGCGCCCGGCGGCTCTTCGCCAGGCTTTCGCGAAGGCGCTTGAAAGCACTGACGCGTTTCGGCGCCGATTCCTCTGCGGCCACTACGTCGGCCAGGTCGGGGATCACGCGATCCCCCAGGTTCAGGATGTCGTTCCAGGTCGTCGGCAAGGTGCTCCTGATCTTGAACTAAATGAAGGGGAGGCGGCGTTCAGGCGACTTCTTCGAGGGAAACGCCCTCGAGCGAAGTCACGTCCCGCGGCAGGCGGCGGGAAACCACCTTGGTCACGCCGTCGCCGCCCATGCTCACGCCGTAGAGGACATCGGCCGCATCCATGGTCAGTTTCTGGTGGGTCACGATCACGAACTGGGTGCGGTCGGAGAACTGCCGGACCAGCTCCAGGAAACGATTGATGTTGGTGTCATCCAGCGCTGCTTCGACTTCGTCAAGGATGTAGAAGGGGCACGGCCGCGCGAGGAAGACCGCGAAAACGAAGGCCAGGGCGGTCATCGCTTTCTCGCCACCGGAGAGCAGGCTCATCTGGCGCATGCGTTTGCCTTCGGGAGTGACTTCGAGTTCGACCCCGAAGTCGGCGGCGATGTCGTCTTCGTCAGCTTCGACTTCGTCGGCCACGGCCTCGGCTTCACCCTCTTCGGTCAGTTCGGCCTTCGATTCCGGAGCAGCCCGCAGGTCGACCGAACGCAAGCGGCCGCTGCCGTTCGGGAAGAGCTGGGCAATCATCTCTTCGAAGTTCTGTGCGGTGGCCTCGAAGGTCTCGTCGAATGAGCGCTTGATCTCGGCGTCGATGTCACGGATGACACCTTCAAGCTCACGCATGCCGCGCTCGGTGTCTTCCCTCTGGGAGACCAGCTGCTCCACGTATTCCATGGCCTCTTCGTATTCCTTCTGGGCCAGCGGGTTCACCGGACCCAGACGCTCCCGGCGCAGCCGCAGGTTGGTCAGACGTCGTTCGATCTGCTCGCGGTCTTCGGCAGCCAGGGGCTCTTCGGCTTCGGCGATCTCTTCACCGAGCTTCCCGGCGATCCGGGCAAGCTCACCGGCCGCTTCAGTGCGGCGGTCACCGAGGTGGGCGGCTTCAACTTCGGACCTGGTCACCTGCTCGGCCACGGCCCGCAGCTTTGCCTGGATCTCGACTTCCTGGTCGGAGCAACGTTTGAGCTCAGCCGCGATCTCGTCAGCATCGCCCTGGTCTCCGATGACCGTGCGCTCGGCTTTGCCGATCCGGTCCCGGACTGCCTGACCCACCGCTTCCGAGGCGGCGCGGAGTTCGCCGATCAGGACGATCAGACCTTCAACGGCCTCCATGCGCTCGGCCAGGCGTTCGCGGTGGCGCTCACCGAGCAGCCCTTCCGCGCGACGGGCGTGGCGGGTCGCACGCTCGGCACCGTTGTGGACACCTTCGAGTGCGGCCAGCCGGTCGGCCTCCGGTCCATCGACCCGGGCCTGGCGCAACCCTTCAACCGCGGTTGCCAATCCGGCATCAACTTCGGAGAGTTCTTCGACCAGCCGTTTGGCCCGCTCGCTGGCACTGCCACTGGACCCGAGATCCAGGGTCAGAGGTGCAAGCTCGATCCGAAACTTCTCCAGACGGCCTTCCAGCATGCGGCCCCGCTCAACCACGGCTGACGTGCCGATCGCGATCTTTTCCTGGCCCGAACGTAGCGAATTGAGGATGCCCCAGATCGCGGTGCGCTCCCGGTCGCGCTCGGCGAAACGCTCTTCCGCGGCGCTGCGGCGCTGGGATACCGCCGTAAGTTCTTTCTCCAGGCCATCACGCACGGCACGGGCCTGGCGAGCGGCTTCGCGCGCCGCCTCCAGCCGGTCCTCGCCGAAACGCAGCTCCTCCGCGACAAGCTTTGCCCGCAGGCCCAGTTCCTCACGCTCGATCCGGGCGCCGATCTCGGCTGAATTGGCCTGCTGCTTCAGCGGCCGGAGCGCACGACGCGCCTCGCGCTCCACGTCGAGGGCACGGTCGAGGTTGTCGCGGGTTGCGTTCAGCTTCAGTTCGGAGCGCCGGCGGCGCTTGCGGAACTTGCCGAGCCCGGCGGCCTCTTCGATCAGCTGGCGACGTTCGCGCGGCTTCGAGTGGACAATCGAATCGACCCGGCCCTGACTGATGACCGAATGCATCTCCTTGCCCATGTTGGCGTCGGAGAGGATCTCGACGATGTCGGTCAAGCGGCAACGGGCGCCGTTCAGCCGGTATTCACCATCCCCGTTGCGGTCCAGCTTTCTGGTGATCGCAATCTCGGTGAGCTCGGTGTCGATCTTGCCTTCGGAGTTGTCGATCACCACTTCGACCTCAGCGGTCGAACGGGCACCGACGTTTTTGCCGCCAACCGAGATCACGTCCTGCATTGAAGTGCCGCGGATCGCCCCCGGGCTCTGCTCGCCGAGAGCCCACAACACGGCATCGGTGATGTTCGATTTTCCGGAACCGTTCGGCCCGACAATCACACTCACCCCGGGGGTGAATCTGAGTTCGGTCTTCTCGGGGAAGGACTTGAAGCCCTTCATGGTCACTGAGCGCAGGAACATATCCCGTTAAAACTGACCGTCCCATCGGACGCAGAAGGGGTTCAATGCTGCAATTTGCGGGGTTCAGTCGCCGAGTGAATCGAGCCCGGCGGCCGCTGCGGCCTGTCCGGCAGCTTTCTTGCTGCGTCCGACCCCACGACCGATCTCGTCACCGGCCAGCTTCACCGCCACCTCATAGGTGCGCTGATGGGCCGGGCCGGACGAACCGACCACCGCGTATTCGACGGTCCCTCCTCGACGGGCAACGGCCTCCTGGAGAGCCGATTTGAAATCCGTGCGGGTCGCCTGGACCGTCTCGATGCGATCCCGGAATGCATCGACCACGGCGGCCGATGTGCGTTCGAACCCGAAGGTGAGGTAACAGCTGCCGATCATCGCTTCGGTGATTTCCGGCAAGGGGCGCTCGCCTTCCAGCAGCAGGCGGGCCGGGGTCTGTTTGCCGTCATGGCCGGCCGGATCAGCCGCCAGCAGCATCTCGGGGATCCCGATTTCCCGTCCCACGGCCGAACAGGACGTGCCACTCACCGCCTGGTTCAGGATCTTGGTGAGTGCTCCGGCATCGAGGTCGGGCAGAGTCCGGTAAAGCTCGTCGGCGATCGAAAGTCCGAGAACGCTGTCACCGAGCAGCGCCAGCCGCTCGTATGAACCGACCCGGTCTTCTGCCCAGGACGAATGGGTGAGCGCCGCGATCCGGGCCTCTGCCGGCAGCTCCGCGATCAGTTCGGTGAGTGTGCCGCCCGAGGGTTTCCGCCCCGGCTTGCCGTCACGAGCCCGCTTTAGCCATGACAAAGTCAACGGCATCCCCTACCGTGCTGATCTGGCCGGCTTCCTGCTCGGAAACCGATATTCCGTAGCGGTCCTCGAGTTCCATGACCAGTTCGTAGAGGTCGAGTGAGTCGGCGTCGAAGTCTTCCTTGAAGCGGGCCGTTTCCGAGATCTGTTCCGGTTTGAGCTCCAGTTCGGTCACCAGATGATCCCGGACCAGTTCCATCACGCCATCTCGATTTCCATCAAAAGTCATTGCCTGTTTCCTATCACGCGGCGCTGTCGGGCTCGGTGGCACCACGGTTCGCGCCGACCCGGTGGAGCATCTCTTCGGTCAATCCCGAAACATCAGCCGCGGATGCCCGTGCGGCCAGACGAATGGCATTGGCAACGCCTTCCGCACTGCTGCTGCCGTGGCCGACCACGGCGACTTTCCGCAGACCCAGAAGGATCGCCCCACCCGTCGTGTCCGGGTGAAGGTCCCGCCGCAGGCCGCCGAGAGCGGGCCTCAGCATCAACCCGCCAACCGCGGAAACCGGGTTCTTACGCGCTGCGTCGCCGATCGCCGAAGTGATCAGTTTAACCGTGCCTTCCATCGCTTTCAGCGTGATGTTGCCGGTGAAACCATCGGTGACGATCACGTCGGCGGCGCCTGCGGGAACGTCCCGGCCTTCGACGTTGCCGATGAAATTGATCTCGGTCGAAGCACTGAGTATCCGGTTGGCCTCAACCACCTCTTCTTTGCCTTTGCCGGCCTCCTCCCCAACCGAAAGCAGTCCAACCTCGGGCGATTCGACCCCGAGCGCGCCTTTCATGAACGAGGCACCCAGATAAGCGAACTGGACGAGCTGCTGGGCCCGCACGTCGAGGTTGGCGCCAATGTCAAGGAACAGAACCGTTTTGCCCGGCAATGGAACCTGGCCGGCCAGGGCTGGTCGCTTTACACCCTTGGAGCGGCGCAGGCCGAAAGTGGCGGCGGCCATCGTCGCGCCAGTCGAGCCGAGGCTGACCACCGCGTCGGAGTTGCCCTCTTTCACGTCGGCGACCGCACGCACGATCGAGGCGTCGGGCCGGGTCCTGACGGCAGGCACGGCGTCGTCCGTATTGAGGATGACCTCGCGCGTGTCGATCAAGATGACCGACGGCAGATCATCGAAATCGAGCTGGTCAGACGGGCCGAAGACCCGGATGTTCAGACCGTCGGCCGCAGCCGCACGGACACCGGCTTCGAGCACGTCGAAACCACCTTCAACTCCGAAACCGTCGAGCGCGACCGTGGTCCCGCCGAGGGTCAACTACTGGCCTCAGCCGCCGATGGCGGGATTTCGCTGAGCGATGATTTCGCGGCCCTTGTAATCACCGCAGGTGGGGCAAACGCGGTGAGGAAGCCGAGGCGAGTGACACTTGGTGCAGTGATTCACACGGGCCTTGGCGGCTTTGTGGGTGGCGCGACGCTTGTCACGGCGGGACGACGAAGTTCTTTTCTTGGGGACGGCCATAGCGACCGCGCAGTGTATAGAAGTTGACTGGCTGTTGCCTCTTTGCGGGGTGAGGAGCGAGCGGCGCCCGGGAACTGCCGAGACTCGGCTGGCCCTGGTTGACGCTCCCGCCTACGGCGGTCGGGCCATTGTTGACCTGCGTTTACGGCCGAGTCTCGATTGCTGGTCGCTTTGCTCCGCGATTCGCGCGTTCTGTGCCATTTCGTGACGCTATTTCAGAGAATAGAGGCGCAGAACGGTCCGATCCTTTCCTTCATGCTTTCAGCGTTCCGGGTCGACTTTGCCGTCCATACGGTGGCGAAATCGACCCGGAACCGTTTCAGGCTTTCCGGGAGACGGTTCTGGGTCGGAAAAGGCCCTTCAGTGGGGCCAAAACCGACCCCGCAACCGTGGTGCGGGCTTGGGCGCAAACGTTGCAGCCCGGTTCGGCACCCCACCGCCCTAGATCT
>Ga0105048_10002410_pt1 | contig 30347 bp, 27 predicted proteins | sample MAT05_FD_78382 | JGI IMG/M metagenome (GOLD analysis project Ga0105048, IMG submission 78382) | Freshwater microbial communities from Lake Fryxell liftoff mats and glacier meltwater in Antarctica - MAT-05 | ecosystem: Environmental > Aquatic > Freshwater > Ice > Liftoff microbial mat | place... | reverse complement strand
TACCCATCGCATGCCTGCGTTCATCGAAAAATCAGTGACTACATCGAGCATTTCTACAACTCCACGCGGGTCCACTCGTCGCTCAGCTACTTCAGTCCCATCCAGTTCGAATTGCGTGCAACCGCAGGTCAACTTGCGGCGTAATCAACCTGTCCACTGAGCGGGGTGAGGTTCAAGGCCGACTTTCACTTGTGGAGAGGTGCGTCGAGCGTAAAGCAATAGGACCATTCATCGATTGTCATCGTGCCAGCGACCTGAACGTGCTCCGAATCGATAACGAAGCTACGCACGAGCATTTTCGGCAGAGTGATACCGTCCACGGTGCCACCGCCACATTCAACGCGCAGTGCGGCGCCCGGTCGAAGAGTGCAGCCGTAGCCTTCGAACGTATATTCACCGTTGTCGAACGCGAGCAGCCGGCCTGATGCCTCACCAGTCCTGCGACGCACCGAGCAATCTTCAGCGGTGTCGAGGAGCTGCGACGTTTCGAAGACTCCCTCCAAAAAGCCTATCAACCTTGTGGGGCGGAGCGGCTCTTGGCCCAGAGCCAAGCAAGGGCCCAGGGTGAAGGCAGCAAGTGCGAAGCCCGCCCGCACCCTCATTGCTCTTCCGCCTCGGGCATTCCGGTGCCCGCGAAAACGAAACAGCCGTTGACGATTGCTTCCCGAGTGCCCGAACGTCGACCATTTCGGAACTTGTATTGAGCCTCACCCGAATCCAGGTCGAGCCGAAAGCTGTCGTAGAACCGCTCGACGATGCCGAGAGCAGCAAGCTGGCCATTGGGGTCGAGTTTGCAAGCTTTTTTGGTTGCAACTAAAGCCCGGTCCTTGAGGTCTACCTCCAGATCGCAACCTCCCACCTCTCGAACAGTGTACCCGCCCGGTCTGGCAGTGACTTGGACGGAGGCTGATCTCAGATCAGGCGCGAGAGCTGTCAAACAGTCCGGGGACGCCCCCGCTTGCGCATGTACTCCCCCAACGTAGGAAATGACCGTGCCTACTATGCGATAGCTCTTGGCGGGTGCGGCATCCGAACACGACGGCAGTCCCAGGGCTATCAAAAGGAGTACTCCGGGTTTCATCCTACTGAATAACCAGATTCGGAACCGACGTGTTCCCCGCGAAGGTGAACTCTTCGCAGAGCACCTGAATGGTGTAGCTAGCACTACTGAGGAAAACTCGTCCATTCGAAGGAGAGTCTGCGAAACACGGTCATGACGTACGCTCTCGACCTCGCCGGCCAGGTCCGATTGCAGCAGTTTTGCGGGGCTGAGCCATCGCAGAGCGGCACTACCTCGGCGTGGTCAAGGTGCTGAAGGAGGCGACGACGCTCGAGGCGGCGATGGGAGTTGACGAGGCCTTTCGCGGGGCTCCGAGTGCGCAAAGCCCACCCTGTCCAAGTCGAACGTCCCGCGTTGGCCTGTGAACGCGACGTTGATGGCCATCGCCAGAAGGCCTAGTCGCAGGCCGGCAGATTGAGTGTGACTGCGTACTCAGCATCGGGTGCGCAGAAGATGCACGCGTGAGGATCCTCTGAGGGGCAAACTGAAGTGGTCTTCAAGAAGCCTACGGGACACACCCCGCCACTCGTTTCGTATCGAAACTGATTGGCTGCGAAGTCACCTTGGGCGTCGAACCAATAAGTTGCGGTCAACCGTCCATCTTGGGCATGCGCCGTGAACCTGAGGCTCTTGCAGTCCGACCCATGCTCGACACGAGTCACCACCTGCGTGTCCTCCCGACCACACAGCTCCTCTGCAGTTCCATCACCACACTGATTCGCGGCCCCTCCCGGCCCGTAGCCTCCGCTACTAGTTTGGCCGCCGGCGGCTCTGGCTCCACCAGTGCCAGTAGCGGCTCCACCGACCGACGCGGGGCTGCCAGAGCCGCCGGCGCCGGCGTCCGTCGCAGGCGTATTGCCGCATGCAGCCAGGGCCAACGCGCCAAAAAAGAGGGCACTATGCATACGAGTCATTCAGTTTTGTCCTGGCGGGGCGGCCACAGCGTAGCTCGAATTGCACGTCAGCACCCTCGCTGCATCAACCAGCAAATCCCATGCGAGCATACGGCCTGCTGAGAAGGCTCCTCGCACGACGACGAGGGCGTTCTGCGCCGTGAGTGCACCGACGGCGCCACTTCCCAACACGATTTCGCTGGCCCCAAAGAAGGTGACCGCGCTCCCCTCGAAGCCTTGCAAGCTGCCCCGGTCGACCAGCTGGTTGGCTACGATGAGGCGGACGGGTCCATCAGCCACAACACGCGCTTGGGGCTCCATCGCCAACATGTGGAATCGATAGGTTCCCGCCGCAAGATGAACCACAGCCCTCGACTTCACGTGAATTATCGCGAAGTCGCCCGGCTGAATCGTCCGGCTTTGGTCAGGCTCGAGGGCTACGGATGAGCCGTAGATTTGAGCCGGGGCCGTTCCAAGCGACACGCTTGGGAGCGGGAAGATGGGGCTCCGTCCCTGCTTGAGGGGTCAGCCAGGTTTTCTCCCCACCTCCTCCGCGAAGCATCCGCACGCATGGCATTCATGGTGGGTGTGGTAGCCTGCGCGTCAACTAAACTCCCATGAACCAACTCCTCACTCTCAAGTCCGTGATGGTCCTGACGGCATTGGCAGCCGGCTGCGGCGATCACCCTTATCCGAGCGGCCCCGAATGTTCGTGGAACGCCGTGACGCGACTCAAGGTAATTCGCGACGAAAATTCTGCGGAAAGCTGCGACTTGCGCGTGACGGCGACCTGGGCGAACGATTCGTCGCCGCTCGAACTGCGATGTACGGCTGGAGAAGGTGACGTGCAGTGCAGTTGCGGGGCGATTCGCTCCGAACGAACTTCGCGCATGATCTCTGACGTGATCGTCGAAGACCCTGCGACTGACGAGGTGCTCTTTCGTGGTGAGCCGTTGTTCACGCAGTCCTGTCAGCTGGCTGTAGTCATATTTCCCGACGCGGTGCCTGCGGGAGGGTCCGCCAACTAGGTGGCAGCGCCGAGCATTCGTCGGACGCGCCGCGGGGCGCTCGATCCACAACTGCTCGCCGCACAGGTCGAGCCCGTCCTGCGCCTTCGAAATATTGAACGCGCCACACAGAAGTCCGGGTCCGTGGGTCTTGTCGCTCAGGTTCTCAAAGGGTTCGACGGCACGGAGCAATACGGTATGCGGGACGCCTCGGCGCGCGGTCACCTCGGCGCCTCGATCAAGGAGTTCGCTCACATCGGCGTGCACGGTTTCAACACATTCTCGAAAGACAACCAGGCGTCGGTCCAGCAGCAGCCGGACGCGAACGTGAACATCTTCGGTGCTGACGTGCGGCTGACCATGAAGCAGTTCGGCCACCTTTACGCAGGATTTTCGCATCTCGATGCGACGACCGTCAGCTCGCTGGGTGGCGTGGTGCGTTACCTCGACACCATGAACGGCCCCGATTCGATGCGGAACTACCTGGGCACCAACTCGAACCGTACCGGCAAGCTGACGACCATCGGCGCGCAGTACGACTTCAGCTTGGCTTCGGCGCTGCTGGGGCCCGAGAAGTTCAGCGGCAACGCCCCCGACCTCCGGGCCGGCGCGTTCTTCATGATGACGATGGCGGACACGACGGACAACGCCGGCGCGCCCCCCGACAACCGCTACGGCATCTGCAACGACACTTGCCGCAAGTTCGGTGGAGAAATTGCGTACAAGCCTCTCTCTTTTTTGACCGTGGCTGCACGTGGCGATCAGGTCGACCAGAACACCAACAACGGACGCGAGTCCTTCACCATTCTCACGCCGCGTCTGATCTTCTCGAGCGACTGGAACTCGCAGGATCAGATCGTCGTCCAGTACTCGCGGTACTTCTACGGCTCGGAAGTCGGCGTGCGCAGCCCGGGCTATGACCCGCGCGACCTCACATACAGCCGTGCCGACGAGAACGCGGTTTCGATCCACGCCACGATGTGGTGGTGAGCCGCAAAGGCAGCGTCGAGGCGAGCCGGCCCGGGTATCCCCCGAGCCGGCTTTTCTCTTTTCGAGACACCCCCCAGTGCGCGGCGCAGAAGCCGCCCCGCCGCTACGCCGGGCCCTCTGGCTGCGGCGCCGCCAGGGCGCTCGTCACCTACACTCACCGACTCCCCCTCCCTCCACTTCCTTAACTGTTCGAGATTGCACGACCTTTTCCTGTGGTCACACTTGACGTTCATGTCTGGGAGCGCGAGGGTTTTTAAGCTGAGGCGGGCCTGGCAGAGTCCGCGCTCGCGCCAGGCTGACCTCATCAGGGGACGGGATTGAACGACAGCGACGAAAAAACCCGCGTCACGGAAGTGGTGCAGCCAACCCAACCCGACAAGGGCGGAGGAACGGACTGTCTCGTGGTCATCTATACGACCGAGAAAGCCCTGCTTGGTAAGCGCTTCGTGCTCGAGGCTTCGCCGCTCAAGATCGGTCGAGGTCCGGACAATCACATCGTGCTCGAGGGTGACAGCGTGAGCCGACGCCATGCTCATCTCGAGCGACGTGGCCAACAAGGCTGGTTTGCTGTCGACAATCGCAGCACCAACGGAACCTACGTCAACGAAGACCAAATTCCAGGCGAGGTCCAACTGGAGAACGGTGACCGCATCAAGGTCGGTCCCACGATCCTGAAGTTCTTGTCCGGCGCCGACGCCGAGGCCAAGTACCACGAGGAGATCTACCGAATGACCATCATCGATGGCCTGACGCAGATCCACAACAAGCGCTTCTTGCAGGAAGCCTTGGAGCGCGATGTGATGCGCGCACGCCGCCACTCGCGCGATTTGTGCATCCTGATGTTCGACATCGATCACTTCAAGACGATCAACGACAAGTACGGGCACTTGGCCGGCGATTACGTGCTGCGTGAATTGGCGCGCATCGTCTCGGAACGCATTCGGCGGGACGAAGTCTTCGCCCGCTACGGCGGCGAGGAATTCGCGGTCATCTTGCCCGAGACTTCGCTCGAGGGCGCGCAGCAGCTAGCGGAGATCTTGCGCCAGCGCGTCGAGCAGCACCCGTTCCAGTTCCAGAACGAACCGATCGCCGTCACGATTTCGATGGGCGCCGCTCTCTTGACCGAGGAGATGACCGGCACGGACGTGGTCACCGCCGCGGACGTCAAGCTCTACGAGGCCAAAAATGGTGGCCGCAACCGCGTCTGCGCCTGAGCGATGAGTCTCAGCGAAGTTCCCCCGCCCGTCGCGGAGTCGCCTGGTAGCGATCTGCCCGACGTGCGCACGCGCCCGCCGGGTCCTGCCTCGCGGAGCTGGCAGCTGCGCTTGAGCGAACGCCAGGTGCCGATGGGGCCGCGCCGCGCGCCAGTGAGCGGCGATGGTCTACGACCGGCCGGACCAATCGTGCTCGGGACGGGTCTTGGATCGAACGTGTTCGACGTCGACATGAATCGCTACGTCGACCTGGCAGCAGGTTTCGGCGCGCTGCTTTTGGGGCACTGCCACCCGAACATCGTGCGTGCGCTCCAGATTCAGGCCTCACGTCTGTTTCAGGGCATGGGCGACCTCTACCCGAGTGACGCCAAGATTGGTTTGCTCGAGCGGCTCGCCCAAATTAGCCCCATCCCCGAGGCTCAACTGATCTTGGGGCAGTCGGGCGCCGACGCCATCGGTGCTGCGCTCAAGACAGCCACTCTCGTGACGGGGCGTCCGGGCGTCGTCGCCTTCCACGGCAGCTACCACGGCCTTTCCTACGGCCCCCTCGCCGCCCTCGATCTCCGCCCGAGCTACCGCGCGCCCTTCGAGGCGCAGCTTTCGCCGCACGTGCGCTTCGCTCCTTACCCCAGCAACCCGAGCGAGCTCGATGCCAGCCTGGCTGCCGTCCGCCTGGCGCTGTCGAGCGGGGACGCGTCTGCCATTCTGGTTGAGCCGTTGCTCGGGCGTGGTGGCGTCGTGGAGCCTCCCGCCGGCTTCTTGAGCGGCCTCGCCGAGCTGGCGCGAGAATTCTCTGCGCTGCTCGTCTTCGACGAAATCTGGACAGGTCTGGGGCGCATCGGCGACTGGTTCGTTTGTTCCAAAGAAGGCGTCGTTCCCGATCTGTTGTGCGTCGGCAAAGGCTTGGGCGGAGGTCTGCCGATCAGCGCCTGCATCGGCCGACGCGAAATCATGACGCACTGGAGTCGCGACGAAGAAGTCGTCGACAGCTCGACCTTCGCTGGCGCCCCCCTCGCCTGCACGACCGCGCTTGCCACCATCGATGTGCTCAGTCGCCAACGTCTCGTTTTCCGCGCACGCGAAGTCGGTGACGCCTGGAAGGCGCGGCTGGTCGAGAAGCTGGCGGGCAGCGCCATCGTCGAAGTGCGCGGGCGCGGCTTCATGCTGGGTCTCGATGCTTCGAAAGTTCCGGGCGGAGCCTCCGCTCTGGCGCGCGCCCTGCTCGAGCGTGGCTATTTGACGTCGACCGGCGGCGGCAAGCGCGACGTGCTCGTGCTGACGCCGCCGCTGATCGTTCCCGAGCGCTTGCTGGACGGCTTCGACGACGCCCTGGTGGGGGCCCTGCGAGCGCTCGGCTCTCTCTGACTCCTGGGCGTCAGCGCAGCTGTTTCCATCGAATTTTCACCACGGCCGACTGGCCGCCCAGTCGCTAGGTGCGGGTAGTAGATGAGCAAATCGTGACAATGGCCCTGGGGCCGGGATGCTAGACGATCAACGCACCGCGCCCCCACCTTCCCGTCCGAATCCGAGAAGTCCGCTTGTTTCGCTTTTCCCAAGACCGCCTACCCGTCGCGCTCATCACCGCCCTCACGCTGGTCGATTTCTGCGTCTTCCTCCTGGTCGACCGACCTGCATTTTTGCTCGGGTACTTCGTTCTCATGACCATTCCGCGCGGCGTCGTCTGCGCGTGGAGTCATCACCACCAACACTGCGCGACTTTTCGGTCGACCGCCCTGAATCGGCTCCTCGAAGTGAGCTATGCGCTACACACGGGCACGACGACGAACCTGTGGTTCTTGCACCACGTCGTCGGACACCACGTGAACTATCTCGACCAGTCGAAGGACGAGAGCAGCTGGACGCGCAAGGACGGCAGCAAGATGGGCGAACTCGAGTACACGTGGTGGACGACGCTGACCGCGTATCCGCGCGCTTTCGTCGTCGGACGCCGCTTTCCCAAAGCGCAGCGTCAGTTCGTGATCTTCACAGTGCTCACGCTGCTTTTGGTTGCAACGCTCGTGTGGTTTCGCCCCCTGGCGGGGCTGCTGGTCTTCGCTCTGCCCATGTTGGTCAGCCTGACCTACACGGCTTGGGTGACTTACGACCATCATGCTGGCCTCGAAACCGACGACGCCATGTCGGCCTCGTACAACGTCGTGAACGCTTGGTACAATCGCTGGACTGGCAACCTGGGATACCACACGGCGCACCACCTTCGTCCAGGCATTCACTGGTCCAAGTTGCCCGTGTTGCATGCATCGATCGAGGCAAGCATTCCTCGGCACCTCTACCGCGGCTCCTACCTGGCGCCTTCGACCTGGTCCGGCACTCAGAGCCCCAGCAGCGACCCAGCCTGACGACGTAGCCGCGGGCGCGGCGAACAGCGCCAGCCCGCGAAGCGTTCTTCGTCCAAAGATGGCGCGTGCCGCGCGGCGAGAATCAGCCGAGCGCGGCGAGAATCAGCCGAGCACAGCGCGCTCGGCCGCGCCGGTGAGCAACGTAGTCAAGCGGCGGGCCAACTTGGCCGGGTCTTCGACCGCGCTGCCCTCCGCGATCAGTGCCTGGTCGTACAGCACCTCGATCCACTCGTCGAGTTCGGCCGATTCGGGTTTGACCAACAACAGCTTGCGCAGGTTGGTGACGATGGCGTGCTCGGGATTGAGCTCCAGGATGCGCTTGGTCATCGGCAACTCCATCTTCTGCGCGCGCAACATGGCCATGACATGCGGAGCCAGACCGCCTTCGACCGTGACCAGGCAAACAGGCGAGGTATCGAGGCGACGCGAGTTGCGTACGTCGCCCACCTTTTCGCCAAGCACCTGCTTGAAGCGTTCGGTCAACGCATCGCCTTCGACCGGAGCCGATTCAGACTCGTCGAGCGACAAGTTCTCGACCATGGCGTTGACGAGCTTCTTGCCTTCGAACTCCCTCAGGTTCTCGACGGCGAACGGATCGACCGGATCAGTGAGGAAGAGCACCTCGTAGCCCCGCTTGCCCAATTGCTCGAGGTGCGGGCTATTGCGCAGGATCTCATCGGACGACCCTTCGACGTAGTAAATGGAGCTTTGCGCGGCAGGCATGCGAGAAACGTAGTCGGCAAGGCTCGTCCACTCGGCGGCTTGCTGGGTGCTGCGAAAACGCAAGAGCTTGGCCAAGCGCGGAGCGAGATCGGGCTCGAAGTGCAGACCTTCTTTGAGCACGGCGCCGAAATTCGACCAGAACACCAAGTAGTCGTCGGGGTGTTCGCTCGCCAGCTCTTCGATCATGCTCATGATTTGACTGGTCAGCTGCTTCTTGATCGTGCGGACGATCTTGGAGTCCTGCAGCGTCTCGCGTGAAACGTTGAGCGGCAAGTCTTCGGAATCGACGATGCCCGGCACGAAGCGCAACCACTTGGGCAATAGCTCCTCGCAGCTTTCCATGGCCAGAACGCGGCGCACGTGCAGCCTCACACCATGCTCGAGGCGTGGATCGAACAGCTCGCGCGTGACGGTGCGTGGCAAGAACACGATGCCCGAAAACATCAACGTGCCCTCGATACGAAAATGGCGGTGAGCCAACGGCTCTTCCCACGCGTGAGCTAGGTGCTTGTAGAACTCGTTGTATTGCTCGGTCGTCACCTCGCTTGGAGCGCGCTGCCACAGGGCACGAGCCTGGTTGATGACCTCGGTGCCGGCTTCCGCCTCGGGCTCGCCCTCCTTTGCCGCGGGGGCGGGCGTTTCGAGCTCGATCGGATGGCCCACGTAGTCTGAGTGGCGACGGATGACGTCACGAATCGTGTACGGCTCGGCAAACTTCTTTTGCTCGTCCTTGAGATGGAGGATGACGGTGGTGCCTCGCTCACTACGTTCGGCCGATTCGATGGTGAACGAGTCCGTCGCCTCGCTCTCCCAACGGAAGGCCCTGTCTTGGCCGGCGGCGCGCGAGATGACTTCGACCCGATCGGCGACCAAGAAGGCGCTGTAGAAACCGACGCCGAACTGGCCAATCAACTGGCTGCCGCTCGCTTGAGCTTCGGACGCCTGGCGAATTCGCTCGGCGAATTCGCGCGTGCCCGAGCGCGCAATCGTTCCCAAGTTGTCGATCATCTCCTGCTCGGTCATGCCCACGCCGTTGTCGGAGATGGTCAAAGTGCCGACCTGCTGATCCGAGGAGATGCGGATCTTGAGATCTTCGCTGCCGAGCAGGTCGCTCTCGCCGAGCGCTCGGAACTTCAGCTTGTCGAGAGCGTCGCTCGCGTTGGACACCAGCTCGCGCAAGAAGATCTCCTTGTTGCTGTAGAGCGAGTGGACGACCAGGTGCAGGACCTGGCTGACCTCGGCCTGAAAAACGTGCTTCTGCGGGGCTGTCATGGGCCCTTAAAGAAATCCTCCCGGGGCCCACGTCAAGGGGCGGCCACAAACTCGTCGTTTGCTCGGTATTCCTGGAGGTAGCGGCGGGGCCGGCGCCGTTGGTGATTCGGCCGTCTTCGTGCGCCCAGCGGGCCAAACCTCATGAGCCAGGGAAGCATGGCGCGCAGTTCGAGAATTTTTGACCAGCCGCGCGCTCGTCTTTGGACCCAAACTGGGCCCATGAGCACGCGAGGTATCAACTACCAAAAGGAAATCCGACAGCAGCCCGGCGTTTTGGGCAACCTGCTCGAAGCAGGCCGACCCGAAGCCGAAGCCTTGGCAGCCGACATCAAGAAGGCGGCTCCTGCCTACGGGTTGCTCGCAGCCCGCGGTAGTTCGGACAATGCGGCGCGCTACGCCCAGTATTTGCTCGGCATCCACAACGGTCTGACCGCCGGCTTGGCCGTTCCCAGCTTCTTCACGCTCTACGGCGCGAACCCGAGCATGAAGGGCTCGCTCACCATCGGTGTCAGCCAATCGGGTCAAAGCCCAGACATCGTGGGCGTCATCCAGGCCGCCGCGAACCAGGGTGCTCTCACTGTCGCGGTCACGAACGAGCCGGCCTCGCCCCTCGCCCAAGCCGCGTCGCACACCATCCAGCTCCGCGCTGGCGTCGAAGCTGCCGTCGCGGCCACCAAGACGTACACCGCTTCGCTAATCGCCATCGCCATGATCAGCGCCGCCATGAGCGGAGACGAAGCGCTCTGGGCCGAGCTGGCCAAAGTGCCCGGCTATGTCCAGGCGACCATCGCCGCGAACGGCGGAATCGATGCATCCGCCTTTCGCGAGATGAAGTACCTGGTCGTGCTCGGGCGCGGCTACAACTACTCCACTGCTTTCGAGACGTCTCTCAAGATCAAAGAGACGAACTACTTGGTGGCCGAACCCTACTCCGTCGCCGATCTGCTCCATGGACCGGTCGCCATGATCGGCGAGGGCTTCCCCGTCTTGCTGGTCGCGCCGAGCGGCAAGACCCACGCCGACGTGCCCAAAGTGCTGGAAACGGTCGAGCAGCGCAAAGCACGCCTCATCGTCATCAGCGACGATGAAGCCGTTCTGTCCAAGGCCGAGCTAGGGCTGCGCCTCCCCGCCGGCATGCCGGAGTGGGTCTCGCCCATCGCTGCCGTCGTCGCAGGACAGCTGTTTGCCGGCGCGTTGGCCGAGGCCAACGGGCTCGACCCCGATCAGCCGCGCGGCCTGAGTAAAGTCACGCTCACTCACTGAGCCGTGTCGCACCTCGACCTGCAGCGCGCGGCCGTCGAGGCACGGTCCGCTGAGCTGTGGAGCAGGACCAAAAGGCCATTGGCCGGCAGCACCAGCTCGATGCAACCGGCTCGAGCCGTGACCGCCCCGGTGCGATTGCCGATGTTCGCGCCCCCGAACGCAGCGCCGTCGCTGTTGAGGACTTCGAGCCACTCCCCGTCCGGCACTCGGCGCGGATCCGCTTGAACCACGTAACCACGGGCGTACGGTGCGTTGCAGAAGCTCGCAACCACCAGGAGCCGTTCGGTTCCCGCGCTGCGGGTGAAAGCCAGCACGCGACCTTCGGGATCGATGTGGACGATGTCGATGTCTTCCGAACGCGCCGCGGCGTGAAGCCGGCGCAGCGCAATCGCCTGTCGGTAGAACTCGAACAGGCGCGCGCCTTGGTGGTGCCGCAAACCAACGATGTCCTCGCGGTGAACGCGAAAGTCGTCGTAGCGGTAGGGCTCGCACGCGCCGACCTCTTCGCCCATGAAAAACAGCGGAGCGCCCGCCGCGAACAGCGACAGACCGAAGACCACACGCGCTCGCGCCTCTGCGAAGGTCCGAGTTGCACCAACGAGTGGCGCTCCGGCGACGGCCGTCACCAAGGTGCGCGCCGTTCCACTCGAGTTGCCCGCTTCGTCGTGCGACTCGTGGTAGACGACTTGGTTGTACTTGGTGCCGTAGAGCGCGCCCGCAAGGGAATAGAGATCGAGTGGCTCGTTGCCCCCAAACCCGGCATGCCACAGCACGCGGGCGTGGCCTTTCGACTTGTCGGAGTCGCCAATCAGATGGTGATAGAAGCTAGCGTCCCAGCGCGCCGTGAAGCCCAGCCCGCCGACGTCCGGTGATTCGGTGACCTTGTCCCAACCGGTGTGGTCTTCGGCGATCAAGAACAGATCTGGGCGCAGCAGGCGCATGGTCCGTGACCACTCGCGCAGGAACTTTTGGCCCCAACGATTGACGTTCGCAAGCGGTGCACCGTTTGCGACCAGGCGATTGTCGCGATGAAAGGCTTGAGTCAGATCGACGCGCAGGCCGTCGATGTGGCATTCCTCGACCAGCAGGGCCGCACTGGCGATGAACTGTTGGCGCACGACCTCTTCCCAGTAGCGCGGCGCCCAGCCCGACGATTCGTTGTCGACGTAGCCACCTTCAGGAGACGAATAGTCGCGACTCCGACCTTCGTACCAGTAGTACGAGTTGTGCTCGGGCAGCGTCGAATCGAACTGCCACTGCGCTCGCTCGGCCTCGGCGTCGTAGTGGTTGTAACAAACGTCCTGAATGACGGCCATTCCGCGGCGGTGGCACTCGCGCACGAAGTGCTTGTAGTCGTCGAGTCCGCCCGCACTCGATTCGATGACGAAGTGGTGCGTGTCACCGTAACCCCAGCCAAAATCTCCCGAGAATTCATTCAGCGGCAAGAGTTCGACCGCGTTCACACCCAGCTCTTGCAGGTGATCGAGCAAGGCGATGCCGTCACGCAGGTTGCCAGGACGATCCTGCCCGAAGGCCAAGGCGCCAAGGTGCAGTTCGTAGATGACCAGATCCGAGAGCCGTGTGGGCACCGTGAAGCCGAGCCGAAATTCGTCGTGCCAGAATACGGAGCGCTCGATCCGCGCACGTCCAATTTCCGTGAGATCGCTCGCGCAGGTGTCCTGACCCACGATCACGCTGCAGCTCTTGCTGCCGTCGAGCGTCGCAGGATCTCCATCCCACGGCGCACGCTCTGGTTGCACGAAGCCGCGCCCCTTCTGCGCACGCGAGAACAAATCCGTGCGGTAGCGGACCTGCCCCTGTTCGGTCGTGATACGGTACATGTATGTCAGCCCTCGGTAGGCGTCGAAATTTTCGATAACCGCGCTCAGCCAGATGCCTTCTGCGCCCCTTTCGAGTTCGAGCGGCTGCCGGCTCGCGTCGATGCCGCGGCCGTCGTCGGCGATGTAACCGCGCTCGGCAAACGCGAACACGACCTCGACTCGGCGCGCGTGAGGCGCCCAGACGGCGAAACGCAAGTCGGGCCGCGTTCTGCCGGGAACGAAGAACTTTCGGGCGCCCAACCGACGCGCGAAAGTCAGGTAGTAGTCTCGAACTTGCGCGCCCGACCCGACCACGAAGCTTCGATGGCGCTCCCCGGTGTCGTCGGGGCTCACGTCGGTGATGATGCCCCACCGATCGGAGCCGGAAGGTCCGTCGAGCACTACACCCCAGCGCAACGTGCGACCGACGAGTTCGTCTGGGAAGTCGATCGAGCACTCGAAGGCGGGACAGCCGTCCTCAGCCCGAAACACCCGCATCGTTCGCTCGGACCAGAATTCACTCGGCTGCCCGTGACCGTCCCAGCTGCCGCGCAAGCGGACGTTCTTGAAGAGCTCTCCTTTGAGGCCGGTCAAGTATCGGAACTGGATGGTCGGCATTCCCTCGGGAATGTCGAACGCTGAGCCGGAAAAGCCCAGCCCACGGCTCAGGCGTTTCCGCGCCTCTGGGAGCTCCCTAGACAGAGCCTGCAACTCCACTCATACTGGAACAATGAGGAAGCGCTTCCATTCAATTGGCGTTCTGCTCGCCCTAGCAAGCGGCGGTTGCGTCAAAAAGCCAGGCTCGGAGCCCATCCAAATCCCAGCCCAGACCGCGTCCCGAGCGCCTCAGCTCCCCTTCGGCGCGCGGCCCCAGGCGTATGCACCCGGCGCCCTCTTGCCCAGCGCGACCCCCGATGCGCGCGACGCCGCAGTGAAGAGCTTTTACGACCACTGGAAGGCCAAGTACCTCAAGCCGGGCTGCAACCCGGGCGAGTTGGTCGTCAACTCGAAGACCAAGCCGACCAACCTAACGGTGAGCGAAGCGCACGGCTACGGCATGATCATCCTTGCGTACATGGCGGGCCACGACGCGGACGCGAAGACCGAGTTCGATGCGTTAATTCGCTATCATCGCATGCACCAATCCGGCATCACGAGCGGCATCATGGCCTGGTACCAGAACACCGGCTGCGCGGACGTTGGCGGAGACAACGGCGCGATCGATGGCGATCTCGACATCGCCTACGGCCTCTTGCTGGCCGACAAGCAATGGGGCAGCTGCGGCGACGTCGACTACCGCGCGCACGCCGAGTGGGTGATCGCAGCCATCAGTCGGCGCGGCATCGACGGTCAAGGTCGCTACCCCTTGCTCGGCGATTGGGTCACACCCGACAACATCAAGCACTACCACGGTACCCGCGTCAGCGACTTCATGGGTAGCCACTTCCGCGCATTTTCGAGCGTTTCTTCCGATCCGGTGTGGAACGGCATCATCCCCAACACCTACTGGATCGCCGAGACACTCCAGGCGCGTTACGCCAGCGCGACGGGCCTCTTGCCAGACTTCGCCGAAGACTTGCGCACGAACAATCCCAAGCCCGCGCAATTTGGATTTCTCGAGGGCGCGCGCGACGGCAGCTACGCCTACAACGCCTGCCGCATCCCGCTGCGCATGGGCACCGACTTCTTGCTGAGTGGCGACGAGCGGCCGCGCAAGATCGCTCAGCGCCTGAACGCATTCGCCGCGCGCGTCAGCGGCGGCGATCCCAAGAATCTGCGCGGCGGCTACCACCTGGATGGCAAACCGATGGTTGACTACGAGACGATGGCCTTCACGGGGCCGTTTGCCGTCGGCGCCATGACGGATCCGAAAGGCCAAGCTTGGCTCGACGCGCTCTGGGAGCATTCCACGACGCGCGAGCCCGAGAGCTACTACGCAGATACGCTGCGGATGTTGTCGCTGATCGCAGTCAGCGGGAACTGGTGGGCGCCGCAGAAGGCCGAGAGCCCGTGCCCACCGCCGGCCCGGTAATGAGCGCCCCCGCAGAGGCCAGGCGTGCTAGGTCCGGACCGTGTTCCCGTCGTTGGACCAGCTGGTGCCTCACCGCGGCGCAGCGCTGCTGCTCTCGAGCGTGCTCCGCCACTCCGAGCGGGAGACCGCGTGCCAAGCGCGCATCGCCGATGACCATCCGTATCTGGATGGTGCACGCGTCGATGCCGTCCTCTCGCTGGAGTTCATGGCCCAAACCATCGCCGTCCACGCTGCGCTCGAGCCTGCTGGTGCCGGCGCTCCGCGGACCGGCTACGTCCTGGGTTCTCCGAGCCTCGAGTTCTTCGACGGGGATTTCGTCGTCGGCGACGAAATCGAGATCACGGCCCGCCCAATCCACGTCGGCGGCTCGCTCGCCAAGTACGAGTCGGAGGTCCGTGTTCGCGGCACGGTACGTGCGCGCGGCGAGCTGAGCGTATTCGTCCAACACGCGCCCGGAGCTGGGCCGTGAGTGACCGCAAGGTCGCGCTCGTCACCGGCGCGAGTCGGGGGATCGGCGCCGCCATTGCCACGCGACTCGCCGCAGACGGCCTGCACGTGATCGTGAACTACCGCTCGAACTCGGCGCGCGCCGCAGAAACGCTGGCAACCATCACCGAAGCGGGCGGCAGCGCCGAACTCTGCCCGTTCGACGTCTCGGACAGTGCGGCGGCGCGCACGGCGCTGAGCGAGCTGCGCGCCCGCCACCGCATCCTGGTGCTGGTCAACAACGCCGGCTTGGCGCGTGATGCCGCCTTTCCCAGCCTGACCGAGGACGCCTGGCAGAGCGTGACGCGCACGACGCTCGACGGCTTTTTTCACGTCACCCAGCCGCTGATCATGGACATGGTCGGGGCGCGAGACGGGCGCATCGTCAACATCGCTTCGCTTTCGGGCCTGGTGGGACAGCGTGGCCAGGTGAACTATTCGGCAGCCAAGGCCGGGTTGATCGGCGCGACCCGTGCGCTCGCACTCGAGCTTGCCAAGCGCAAGATCACGGTGAACGCGGTGGCCCCCGGCTTGATTGCGACGGAGATGCTCGACGGTCTGCCGGAAGACGAATTGCGTGCGCGCGTTCCGATGCAACGCCTCGGTCGCGCCGACGAGGTCGCTGCGCTGGTGAGCTTCTTGGTGAGCGAGCAGGCCAGCTACATCACCGGCCAAGTGATCGGCATCAACGGCGGCTTGGGCGCAGGCTGACAATCCCCGAGCTGCATCTTTCGCCGGCTCGCCAAAGCTCGAACTGGATCTTGTCGGGCGCCGTGCGCTCGAGTCGCAGGCGCAGCTGGTCACCGGGAACGATGCGTTGCGCGAATTTGAGCCGCGAGATGCGCTCGAGTTCCCCAGGCCCCCACTGATTGCGCACTGCCGGCAGCACCCAGTCGGCCAGCTGCGCGACGCCAGGAAACACGGCCTCGTTCGGAAAGTGGCCGCAGAAACGCGGTGAGTCGGCCGACGCGACGACATCCATTTCGATCGTGTCGCGCTGGAATGCGGCGTCGAAGGCTTCACGCGGCACCTTGCCGCGATCGCTGCGAGACAATGCGGGTAAGATGCGCATGCGGCGGGGCAGAAAAACCGGATCGATGCGTGGGCGCAGGTACTCTTTGAGCTGCTCGACCGAAAGCCCGTCGGCTTCGACCAAGAGGTGAATCTGCTCGCCGCGAAGCCCAGCGATGGCCTGCGCACGCGCGACGGCGTCGCGCACACCCGGCGCTGTGCGCACGAGCGCTTCGACTTCTTGTAGGCTGATGCGCTTGCCGCCGACCTTCACCACGCCATCGGTCCGTCCGGCGTGCACGAAGCGGCCCGTTTCGTCGAGCGTACCGCGATCGCCCGTGGCCAGTTCGCGTCCGTCGCGATCGGCGAACGACGATCTGACCCACAGCTGGTGGCTGTCGTCGGTCCGTAGCGAAACTCCGGGCAAAGGTGTGTAAGCGAGACTCGCGCTCGGGCGACGCAAACCGAGCCCGCCGGTCTCGGTGGAGCCCAGGACGTCGACGACTTCAGCGCCAAAACGCGCCTCGAAGGCGCGCGCGACACTCGGATCGAGCGCCGCGGCGGAGCAGACCACCTGACGGACGCCGCCGAGATCGAGATCCGCGTCGAGCAAGGTGCGAAGATGCGCTGGAACCGTCACCAGACGCGTCGCGCCGACTTCGCGAGCCAAGCGCGAAAGCTCCGCCGGATGAAAGACATCGGGTTCGGCGCTTGGATGCACGACCACGGCCGCCCCCGAACGGAGCGGCAGCAGCAGCGAGAACAACAAGCCGTAGAGGTGATGCCCCGGCACGGTGGCGAGCACGACGTCTCGCTCCGACCAACCAAGGACTCGCGCAAGAGTGTCGACTTCCCCCAGCAACTGTCCTGCCGTCTTGACGTGCCGTTCGGGCCCCCCGCTCGTGCCCGAAGTAACGACCGACACCAGCTCCCGATCGCGCGCAATGCGCGGCGGCAATGCCTGCACCCCTGCTGACCCCACGACAGCGGCGACGCATGCACCCACGCGACCCACCGGGATACCTGATGCATCCGAAGCGAAGACCGGGCCCTGCTCGTCGGCGAACAGGCTCGCGGCTCGGTTCGTCGGCGCCAAGAGCGCCGTTCGACCGCCCAACCACACTGCAACGCAAGCCAGCAACGTGTCGAGTCGACGCGTCGTGAGCACGCTCACGTCGCCCGGCGGGGCGCTTTCCTGCAACCAGCGGGCGAGCTTGACCGCACGCGCCAAGAACTCGGCTTGGTTCACGGGGCCATCGACGCCACGCGCGACGACCGGGGGCATGGCGTCTGCGTTCGTGGCGTCCGGAAAAAGCGAAAAATCGGGCATCTAGGCGCCTCGCACCGGCGATTCTCATGGCCCGAGTCCCCTTCCACCACAAGGGTCTGCCAGGAGCGGCCACCCTTGCGCCCTCTCGGACGCCGGGCCATGAAACCCCGCGCCGATGTCGAGCGGAGGCCGCGATCACAGACTCGTCCAAGGAGCCGAGCAGACGAGCGACGAGCTGCACGCGCGCGTGAGGCGATTCGCCGAGGCTTGGGAAAAACCGGGTCTGGTGGCGCGCACGACGGACGAGACGTTCGAGGCGCTGGCACTCGATATTGCGCGCTTCCAGACCGAACAGTGCCCGGGTTTTGCCCGGCTGGTCGAGCAGTTGCCCACTGGGATCGACTCCGTCGCCGCGATACCTGCCGTTCCGACCGACGCCTTTCGACTCACGAGGGTCGCGGCCCAACCGCCCGAGCTCGATGCCGTCGTTTTTCGGACGAGCGGAACGACAGCGCACGAGAGCGGGCGCCACCCCGTGCGCTCGCTCTCGACCTACGACGAACTGGCGCTCCGACTCGGCCGCCACACGCTGTTTTCGCGCGTTGCGGGTGCGGCCGTCGTTGTCGCGCTGGCGCCTCGTCCGACGAGCCCCATCCACTCGTCGCTCGGCCACATGATGCGCGTGTACATGCAGCACTTCGACGGCCGCGCGCTAACGCGCGATCCGGCAGGCGTCGGTTTCGACGTCGATGCCCAGGAGCGCTGGCTCGTCGGTCCTCTGGGCGTGGACGTCGAAGCGCTCAGCCGCGCCTGCAAGATTGCCCGCCACCGCAGCGAGCCGCTGGTCGTGCTCGCTACTTCGTTCGCTCTCGTCGGGCTACTCGAGGCGCTCGACGGCGACGTCCTGCCCGTTCCGGAGCGTTGCTTCGTGATGCACACAGGTGGCTTCAAAGGCCGATCCCGCGAGGTGTCGCCTTCGGAACTGCGTAGCGCCGTCGCACGCGCGTTTCGCACGCCGGAATCCTGTTTGCTCGGCGAGTACGGCATGACCGAACTCACGAGCCAGCTCTACGAGGCCTGGCCCGGTCCGCGACCCATCGAGCCCGATCTCGACCCCGTGCGCGCTGCGCTCGAACCTCGTCTCAGTCGCTTCCAGGGGCGTCCAGGCATCTTCTTCGCGCCGCCCTGGCTGCGCGTTTCGGCCGTCGACCGAGCGACCTGGAAGGAGCTGCCCGACGGCGAGATCGGTCTTGGGCGCTTCGTCGATCTCGGTAATGTCGACTCGGCCATCGCCGTGCAGACCGAGGACTTGGTGCGCGTCATGGATGGCGGCGTGGAGCTGCTGGGGCGGGCGACGGGCGCGATCGCTCGCGGCTGCTCGCTGCCGTTCGAAGGGCTGCTCAAGTGATGAGTGCCAGCGAACGATTGCCGCGGTTACATGCCCTGCAACAGGCGGCCGAACGCATCGCCGACGGCGCTACGCCTCTGGGCAAGAAGGCACGCGAACTCCTGCGCGACAGCACGGGACTCAGTCCCCAAGGGGTCGAGTACGCGCTCGTCCACTGTCTCGAGCATCGCGGCGGACGAACCCAACTGTCGCAGCTCGCGCGCCGGGCGCCGACCGCTCCGCGCGCTCACATCTTGCTCAGCGCCAACGTTTTCGTGGCTGCTTTCCGCGCCATCGCTCTGGGACTCAGTCAGTCGCCGCAGTGCTTCGTCCGCGCCTCGCGTCGCGAGCCGGGGATGGCAGAGTTGCTCCACGATGGTTCCGGCGGCGCTTTCGAGCTGTGCGACGCACTCTCGCCGACTGCCGGCGATCACTTTTGGGCCTATGGCAGCGACCAGACGCTCGTCGAGTTGCGCCGCAGCTTGCCGGGCGGAGTGCATCTACATGCTCACGGGGCGGGCATGGGCGTGGCGGTGATCGCCGAACGCGGGCTGCGCTCGGGTGTCCCTTTGCTGGACGTCGCCCGGGCTCTGGCTCGCGACGTTCTGGCCTTCGACCAGAAGGGTTGCCTGAGCCCGCGTCTCGCCTTGCTCGAAGGGGACGCGCAGTTTTGCTCGGCATTCGCAGAAAGCCTCGCGCTCGCGCTGGACGAGGCGGAGTCGACCGTCCCCCGCGGTACGCTGAGCGCGGACGAACAGGCCGAGGCCACGCGCTACGAACGGACCATGACCTACGTGGGAGGCGCACGACGGGCGGGCAAGGGCCTGGTCGTGCTCGAACACGAGCCCGAGCGCCTGTTCGTCCCGCCAGTCGGACGCTACATCGGGCTGATTCCCACAGGCGCGTTGAGCGCGCGCCTCCGCGAACTCTCGAGCCGCATCACGACCGTCGGCGTTTTCGGAGACGAATCGCTACCCGGCCGCGTCCAGGCTTGCCTGGGCGAGCGACGTGTCGTCGACGTCGGCAAGATGCAGACGCCGCTTCTCGACGGCCCGGTCGACCTGCGCACGGGCTGGTCGAGCGAACTCGTCTGAGTCGCGTCTAGCCGACGCTCAGCCGACGAGCGGCAAGTGGCGTCGCTGCCGCGAGATGATCGTGTCGTTGCCCGCCGGGAGCGGCAACGCCTGATTCTTGGCGTACACGGGATGGCGACCGTGGGTCTTGTTCCATTCGGCGACGCTGGCCGTCTGGTGCATCTTCTCGACCACCTGCCGAAAGCCGACGCCGGTGTTGTAGGCGCAGAAGCTGATCTCGCCCATCTGCGTGCCATACGGGATAATGCACATCTCCGTCCGGCGAAAGTCGTAGTTGAACAGGTCTTGGAACCACATGCCGGCGACGAACAAGAAGCGCCACTCGAACAGATGCGCGTCGCCTTCGCTCGCGCCCACTTTGTCCGAGCTGGCTCCCATCTGACTCAGCGCCTGGCGAATCAACTCGGTCAGGCCGTAGCCGTCGGGTGCTTTTTCGGGCCTGAAGCTGCGGAGCAGCGCCATGCCCATCTTGGTCAACGTGATGCGGCGCGAATGACCGGCGTCGGCGATGACCTGAAAATCGAGCAATACCTGATCGATGTTCAGGAAATCCGAGACCGGTACGGTCTGCTTCGTGCGCTTGTTCACCAGCAGGATTGTGCCGATGCCGCAGTTGGGGTGGCAGCCGCAGTTGAGCGCGCCGAACTCGGCGTTGGCCCCTTGCAGCAAGTCGACGACATTGCTCAACGAGTTCATCGAACTGAGCGGGTACCAGTCGCGGAGAGGTGAGGTGATACCCAACTGATCGTGCACGTCGTGAGCCAGATGGCTGAGGGTGTAGCGCTGGCGCGTCCGATCTTCGTCCGAAATGTCCTCGTCGCGCCCCGTGAAACTGACCGGCTGAAAAGACACGACCGTGACCTTGTCGGCGTTGTCGATGGCGAACTGCACGATCGGTCCGACCTGCTCGTTGTTGATGCCGTTGACGACGGTCACGACCAGGACGACATCGATGCCGGCGGCAGCCAGGTTCTCGATGGCCTTGAGCTTGACGTCGAACAAGTTGCCCACTTTGCGGTGGCTGTTGGCCTCGTTGGTGACGCCGTCGAACTGTAGGTAGCAGAGCCGCAGACCCGCCTGCTTCGCCTGCAGCGCGAACTCGGGATCCTGCGCGAAGCGGATACCGTTCGAAGCACACTGCACGCAGAAGTATCCGACGTCGCGCGCGTACTTGATGGCGTCCAAGAAATTCGGATGGATGGTCGGTTCACCGCCAGAAAACTGTACCGACAACTGGCGCCGCGGCTTGATACTCAAGCTGTCGTCCAGGATCTGCTTGGTCTCTTCCCACGACAGCTCGTGGACGTAGCCGACCTGATTGGCGTCCATGAAGCACGGATCGCACATCATGTTGCAACGATTCGTCAGGTCGACGGTCAGCACCGAACCGCGGCCGTACTTGATGGTCGAGCTACCGTGGTTGCGCAGCTTGGTCTTGGGCGCCTCGTAGTCGCGCCCGGGGAACAGGCTCTCGATGCGCTCCAAGAACTCGGGATCCATCGAAATGACGTCTTCGAAATGCCCGTGGACCGGGCAATCCTTGACCATCAGGATCTGCCCGTCCCGCTCGATGATCTGCGCCTTGATCTCGCCGGGGTGCGCGTGCATGAACTTCTCCAGATCCATTTTGCCGTTCACGACGGCGTCGCGGGCTTCTTTCACGCAGCGCGGACAGAGTGAATCGGTGGTCCGCGGCCAGCCGAGCGGGGGCTTGGAGCGCTCCTTGCCGCGCTGCAGCGGCGCCGGCGCCCATTGCGGCTGAAAGCGGGGGCCATGCTCGCCCTCTTGGAACGACTCGACGAGCGGCCATGCGCGGCGCGCCAATGCGGTCACGGCACGCTCTGCGCCCTTGGTTGCAGAAGAGAACAACTTCCCGATGGGATTGGTACTGACGGCCATAGAAGTCCACGGAAGAGCCGGAGTGACGAAGCTGTTCGCCGACTGCCGACGAGCCGACCATAGCGAAACATTCCGAGATCTGGACAGCCCCGTTTGGGTCAACAATTCCCGAGCGCGCGGAAACCATGCTGATGTGGCGTCTCGCCCCAGGCCAGAGGCGGCAGCGGACAAGAGCGGTGCTACGCTGCCGACGTGGAATCTCGCCTTGTTCTCAGCGATACCCATCTGTCGCCCGAGCAAGGCAGAAGCACGGGAGCAGATCTGGCCCGACTGCTCGCGGATTTCCGTGGCAGCGAAATCATTCTGGCAGGTGACATCTTCGACTTGTCGTTGGAAGCGGCAGAGGCGCCCGTTGCTGCAGGGGTGGCTCGCGCTTTGGGCGCACATCCAGAGTTTCGCGGCGAGCTCACCGCCCACGTCCAAAAGGGCGGGCGCCTCACCCTCGTTCCCGGCAACCACGACGCGGCGCTCAACAATGCCGAGGGCATCCAGGCGCTTCGCCAGGCCATCGGCACGCCCGACGATCGCCAGGTCCAGGTGAGTCGTTGGTTTGCACGGCGCGGTGGCGTCCACGTCGAGCACGGTCACCTCTACGACGCCGACAACTCCTTCGCCCACGCGCTGGCCGATCACGACCCACGAACAGAGCCCCTGGGGACGGCCTTGATGCGTCGGTTCGTGGCGCCAAACGATGCCCACTTCTTCGCCCACGCTCACCGCACCACACCGGCGAGCGGCTTCAAGACGGCGTTCGAGAAATGGGGGCCACGGGCGCCGGTGGTCATCGCGCGCTACTTCATGACGGCCTTTGGCTTGTGCGGGGACGCCGCATTCGGCAAAGGCGCACGACGCGCGGAGCGGCAGCTGGGCGAGGCACGCATCGTCTCACGCGCGCTCGAGCTCGAACTCGAACCCGAGATATTGCGCGCGCTCAGTCGCCTTGCCACCGAGCCGACGCACGAAAGCTTCCGTCGGACCTTCTTGCGCCTCTACTTCGATCGCATCTTTAGCGCGTTGTCCGTGGCCACCGGCGCGAGCCTCATCGCTGCCGCAGGGCTTGGTACGGGTGGTCTCGCGGGCGCGGGCGCAGGCGCGCTCGTCGCAGCCGTCGGCGGCAGCTATCTCTTGCACAACGTGCGACGCAAGCAGAACCGCTACGGCGGCACCATCGTCGAAGAAGTCGGTCACGCCGCCGACTTGGTGCGACAAGCCAGCGGCGCAGAACTCGTCGTCTTTGGCCACACGCACGTGCCGGTCCAGCGCCCCGGCTACATCAACCTCGGCTCGTTCGGCTACGGCAGGCCCGAAAGGCCCTATTTGCTGCTCGACGGCCAAGGCAAACCGACCGTCGGTCGGTTCGCCCGGAACTGAGCGAACTCAGGGTTTGACGACCTGGGTTCCGGGGGGCGCAACGAACTCGAACTCCTTCTTGTCGACCGGTTGATTGACGGTCGGTTCGACGAAGTCGAAGCGATTGCGATTCTGCTGCGCGTCGATCATCAACACGCGCCGCACCTGGTGGGTGGCGCCGTCGACGTAAAGCAAAATCGTCTGGTAGGCGGGGGTTGCGGCCTTGGGGACACCTTTGAGCACGTAGCCACCCTCGTAGCCGAGAGCTTTTTCGTCGAGGCGCTCGAGGTTGAATTCCTTCTTCAAGCTGCCGCCGCCCAGCAAGAACGAAAGAGCGCCCGGGTACGCGCTCTTCTCGATGTTCTGCTCGTACATCTGCTTGGTCTCTTTGTCGTAGACCTTGATCAGTTTGCCGTCGGACACGACGCGATTGCCGTTCGTCTCGTAGCGCCAGCTCATCTTGCCGGGCTTCTCGAACACGACGGTGCCGTTCGAGTTCTTCGTCTTGCGGTAAGCGGCCACGAAGTAGCGCTGCTCGAACTTGGCGCGGAACGTCTTGCTCTTGTCGTAGAAGATCTGCACACGGTCGGCGATTTCACCGGCAGTGAGCGCAGGGTTGGGCGTCGTGGCAGGAGCCTTCGCCGCAGGCGGCGGCGCGGCGGGCGGCTTGGCGGCGGGCGGCGTGGCGGCGGGGGGCTTGGCGGCAGGCGGCGGCGCGGCCAACGCCGACTGGGCGCCCGACTGGAGTACCAAGCAGCTCAGACCGACCAGGCCAATGAGCGAGACGAAACGACGAATGTTCATGCGAGTACCTGCTCTAGCATACGACGGGGGGGCGCCTGGCATTCCCCACGTGCAACTACCGGATTTGTTGGGTCTATTTACTCAGGGCGCGGCGCGCCTGCGTCCGCGCAAGCGCTTCGGCCAAGTGCACCGGGATCTTTTTCCGCAAGTTCGACTTCCTCGCGTCCTCCCGCGCCACCGCGCCGGGATCGAGACGGAGCTCGGTGATGGCGAGCGCCAGGGCGTCGGCAGCGTCGCTCGGCGGCAGCGCCGAAAGACCCAGCACCGCCTTGACCATCTGCGCCACCTGAGGCTTCTCGGCTTGGCCGTTGCCGGTCAGCGTGCGCTTCACGCGCGCGGGCGCATGCTCGCGCAGCGCTACGTCAGCCCGGTGCAAACAGAGCAGGATCACACCGCGTGCATGGCCCAGCTTGGCGGCGGCCTGCGGATCTTTGTGAAAGAAGATCTGCTCGACCGAGCCGCAGCTCGGCTTGTGCGCGGCGATCACTTCATCCAAACGCTGAGCGATCTCCGACAAGCGCGCCGACAGCGAATCCTCGGCTCGCACACGGATCACCCCGTGCGCCACGTGGCTCAGGCGATTGCCCGCGCGGTGAACGACGCCCCAACCGAGGTTGCGCGTTCCAGGGTCGATGCCGAGCACGATCATGCGTCAGCGCAAGTCTGGCACGAAAGCGCTCGCCCCGACCACAAAAGCAAGAGGCCCTCCCGAATGAACGAGAGGGCCTTTTGGCATTCGCAGAAACCAGACGGGTCAGCGCACCGGGACTTCGGGGATCTTGAACTCGTCCCAAGCCGCCGCACCATCAAACAGCGACGCTGCGTTGGCAGGCGCGCCGTCGTCGATCACCGGCTCGGCAGACCATTCTTCTGCGATGTAGCCACTGCCACCACCACCACCGCCATCGGGAGTGATGCCGTCGTCGTCAAGGCCGATGCCGTCGCTGCCCGAACCGCCGGTGCCGGCGTCGGCTCCGTCCGGCGTGTTGCTGGCGCTGCAGCCGGTCCAGAAAACGAAAGTCGCCAAGGGGACGAGGCCGAGGGCCGAGATGCGTGCGATCTTCATGAGCAGTGGAAGCCTTTCAACGGGAATCCAGAAAGTTATTTGACTTTACCATCTTAACAGCGACCTGCCCCAACTTTCGTTGTGCAGGAATTTATTCGCTTCCACGGGTCACGAAAGCGCTTTCTAGGTCGAGGCTGCGTGCGGTGGATGGGTCGAGCCAGCTCGTGGAGAGGGTTGGCACAGTCCGTCGTCCTTGAACGACCCGCTCGAGGCGAAAAAAGAAGGACAGCGGCTCGCAAGCTGCTTTCATGCGGCAGCTGAGCCCATGGCCGTCTCCCATACCTTTCGAACTACGGAAAAAGACTACGGTTCGCGGCTCGACCAAGTCCTGGCCGCCCACATCGATTCGCTCTCACGCACCAAGGCCCGGGCGGTCCTGGCCATTGGCGGCGTCTTCGTCGAAGGCAAGCGGACCAAGGTCGCCGGGCGCCTGATGAAAGCGGATCTCGAGATCACGGTGCACCTGGGTCAGGCACTCGAAAACTCGAGGGACGGAGGCGATGAGGCACTCGATCCGCTGCCAGCCTTCGCATTCGAAGACGACGAATTGCTGGTGGTCGAAAAGGCGAGCGGGCTCTTTTCGGCACCGACGCCCGAGAGCGATCAGAACAACCTGCTGGCGCTGTTGCAGCGTGAATTAGGGAAGAAGCTGCATCTGGTGCACCGCCTCGATCGGCCAACCAGCGGTCTCATGGTGTTCGCCAAGACGCCGGCCGCGGCCGGCGCGCTGGGAAGCCAGTTTCAGACGCACTCGATCCACCGATTCTATTTGGCGGTACTCGTCGGCGGAGTTCCCGAGAGCGAGTTCGAGTGCGAGCTGCCCATCGAACAACGTCCCGCCCGAACCCGTTTCATTACCTTGGAGCAAAAGGCTGCCGCCGCTCTGGTCCGCGCCGAGCTGTTCACCGGCCGTACCCATCAGGTGCGCCTCCATGCCGAGGCCCTGGGGCACCCAGTCGCGGGCGACTCGAAGTACGGTCGGCCCCAGGGTCGAGCCTTGAGCCCCCGCCCGCCGCGCCTGGCCTTACACGCTGAAAAGCTAGGCTTTACGCACCCCGACGGACGCTCGCTCGAGTTCCTCTCTCCTCTTCCCGACGAGCTCGCGACCTACTGGGACTTACTCACCTAAGGCTTTTCGGCGACTGCCCGTTCAGCATGCTCGAGCCCCAGGGGGAACCCGCATGTTCTGGAACAAGGATAAAAACGAGCCCGAGTCCTCGCGAGTGCCTTCGAGCCGTCAAGTCGGCGACTCGGACGAGAAGGCCCTCGACACCTTGGCAGCGGTCCTGCGCTCGATGGGACACCACGCCTTCGATCTGGACGACATGCCCCAGGACCTCGTGCGCGAGTCCTTCGAGAAGTGGGCGCAACGGCTGTTGCTCGGCGAAGCCGAGAAGAGCGACGGCCCCAAGAGCGACCGGACGCTAGTGCGCGACTACGGCGGCGCTCGGCGATTCGTCGAAAAGCACCGCAAAGACGAGCGCGAGTACGTCGTGGCCGCCTTGGACAATCTGCGCAGCGCCGTGCGCGTTTTCATTCAGTGCACCACGACGCAACTGCGCGCCGGGCGCGAAAGCGACGTGACCGTCAGCCGCGAACTCGAACATCTCGATCGCGCTCTGGCCGTCAACGATCACGCGACGATTCGTGCTGCCGCCGAGCGAGCCGCTGGGGCCATGCGCTCTCAGCTGGAAACTCGCACTAACCTCGAGCGCGACCAGCTCGACGAGCTGCGCTTTGCCATGACCAAGATGCAGGGCGAACTCGAGCAAGCGCGCCGCGAGGCCTCGGTCGACGCGCTCACGCAGGTGTTCAATCGCGCAGCACTCGATTCCCACCTGTCTTTGGTGGCCGATCAGGCCTTCCTCTCGGCTGTGCCCGCCTCGATCGTCATGGTCGACATCGACCACTTCAAGGGCGTGAACGACAGCTTTGGACACCCCGTGGGTGACGAAGTGCTCCGCCAGGTAGCCGACACGATCGTGCGTGGTTTCTTGCGGCGCGAGGACTTCGTGGCCCGCTATGGCGGCGAAGAATTCTGCATCGTCGCCCAACACACTTCGTTCGAAGCGACTCGGGACCGCGCCGAGCGGCTACGTCGCGCCATCGCCGAGATGAAAATCGACGCTTTCGGAAAGAAGCTGAGCGTATCGGTGTCGTTCGGCATCGCCGCACTCGATTCCGGTGAATCGGCCAAGCGCTGGCTGACCCGCGCCGACGAGGCGCTCTACCGAGCCAAGCAAAAGGGCCGCAACCGCATCTCGATCGCTCCGTCGGGCCACGATGAGCTCGACTTCGGCTCCAGCCCGCCTTCGTCCGATACCGCATTCGCCGATCCGCTCCCGCCAGAAGCCACGGCCGAACCGCGGCAGCGCCTGCTCGTTTCCGCCCCGACGACGCTCGAAACCGTGATTCGTCCGCCCCAGAATCATCGCGCGGGCTGACCGGGTCTGCTACAGCGCGTCTCCCCCCGAGACCCGCGCATGACATCCAAAGCCCCCGCCTTGACCGGCAAGCAACTCCGGCATCTGCGTGCGCTTGCGCACGCCCTCAAGCCCTTGATTATCGTCGGCAAGAACGGCTGGAGCGACAGCGTGCGCGCGCAGATCGATGAGGCCCTGCTTGGCCACGAGCTGATCAAGATCAAGCTGAGCGGCGGCGGCGACGAAGACCTGGATGCAGCCGGTCTCGGCACGCTGCTCGAAACGGAACTGGGCGCGGCCGTGGCTCAGTCCATCGGCCACACCCTAGTCGTCTACCGGCGCCACCCCAAAAAGCCCACCATCGTGCTGCCTCGGGCTACGTCGCCGGGCGTCTGATACAAAGCGGGAGCCATGTCTCCCACGCCTCGTCGCACGCAGGATCCCACCAACCTCGTCTGGATCGATCTGGAGATGAGCGGTCTCGATCCGGCGCACGAGGTGATCCTGCAGGCTGCGCTGATCGTCACCAACCAGAATCTCGAGCCCCTCGAGTCGTTCGTCACCGACATTTGGCAGCCGCCGGAGTCGCTTGAGCACATGGTGCCGTTCGTGCGCGAGATGCACGAGAAAACTGGGCTGCTCGAACGTGTCAACAAGTGCCGAACGGAAGTCGGACGCGCGGAGCAACTGCTCCTGGAGCGAGTGAGTGGTTGGTGCCCCTACCGCCCGGTACTGTGCGGAAATACCATCCATTCGGACCGAAAGTTCATCGACCGCTACATGCCCGCCTTGGCCGGTTACCTGCATTACCGCATGGTCGACGTCAGTAGCTTCAAGGTATTGGCCGGCCTGTGGCTGCCCGCCGACCGGCTCTACCCCAAGCCCGATGCCGGACAGCACGACGCCTTGTTCGACATCGAGCAATCGATCGCCGAGCTGTCGCATTACCGTCAGGTGATGATGAGCCCGCTGGCCCAAGCAGACTGAGCCCATGTTCGACTTGCCCCAGATCCCACTGCCCAGTCAGAGCCAGCTCGATCGGGCGCTGGTGCTGCTGGGTGCCCGACTTGGCTCGCGCGTCCTTCTGGGCGCGGACGAGACGGCCGCATACCAGAGCGACGACTCGCTCATCGAAGGACGGTTGCCGACTGCCGTCGTGCTGGCCGAGTCCACCGAGGACATTCGCGTCGCGCTCGCCATCGCCGATGAAACCGGCGTACCCATCACCCCCCGCGCGGGTGGGTCCGGTCGCACCGGCGGCGCCGTACCCGTAGCGGGCGGCATTGTCCTGGCAACCCACGGACTCAAGCGCATCTTGGACATCGACGTGCGCGAAGGTCGAGCGGTGGTCGAGCCCGGCGTCATTCTCGACGATCTGCACTGGGCAGTCGAAGCCGAAGGCTGGTTCTATCCGCCCGACCCCAATTCATCGGCCATGTGCTGCTTGGCCGGGACCGTGGCCGAAAACGCAGCGGGCCCGCGAGCCTTCAAGTACGGCGTCACGCGCGACTACGTGCTGGGCCTAGAAGCTCTGCTGCCCGGAGGACGCTCGTTCTTCGCAGGGCGTCGGACCAAAAAGGGCGTGACGGGCTACGACGTGCTCGGCCTGTTGGTCGGTAGCGAGGGTACGCTGGCCGCCTTCGGCGACATCACGCTGCGCTTGATCCCCAAGCCCGAGCAAGTGCTCACCCTGCTGGCCCTGTTCGTCGACATGCACGCAGCGGCCGACGCCGTACAGAAAATCGTGGCCGAACGGCTCACCCCGCGCTGCTTGGAGTTTCTCGATTCAAAGACGCTCGAGGTGATGCGCCAAGCCGGAAATGCGCTGCGCGCCGACGCGGGAGCGCTTTTGATCATCGAGGTCGACGGCGCCGAAGCCGAATGCGACCGCCAAGCCGAATTGGTGGGCAATGCGGCCGACTCGGCCGGAGCGCTCGAAGTCGTCGTGGCCAGCTCGGGCGTGGCCCGAAAGAAGCTCTGGGACGCACGCAAACAGATGAGCTACGCCGTCCGCAGCCGGGCTCGCCACAAGCTAAGCGAAGACGTAGTCGTCCCACGCCAAAAGTTGAACGCGCTCTTGCAAGAGGTCGAAGCCATTGGCGAGCGACAGCGCATCGACGCGCTCTCTTACGGCCACGCCGGCGACGGCAACCTGCACGTCAACTTCTTGTGGAACGACGAAGAAGAAGTGCCACGCGTGCAAGAGGCGGTTCGTCAGCTGTTCGTGGCCACGGTCGCGCTCGGCGGCACACTGAGCGGCGAACACGGCATCGGCCTGACCAAGGCCGCCTATCTAGGGCTCGAGCAGTCGCCCCCACTCATCGAACTCGAGCGCGGGCTCAAGGACGTCTTCGATCCCCACGGCATCCTGAACCCCGGCAAAATCTTCCCCCAGCGCGGCCACGGGGCTTGCTGAAAGCCGCAAAAGTCTGAGGGAAAACAGAGCCAAACCCGCATCTTGCAATCGGCGCGAGTCCCGCTAGCTTCACGCGCCCACTGGGAGAGATGACCGAGTGGCCGAAGGTACCCGCTTGCTAAGCGGGCGTGGGTCACAAGCCCACCGAGGGTTCGAATCCCTCTCTCTCCGCAACTCAGCGAAGGCTCCAGTTTCCCGGGGCCACGTTTCCATGTCCCACGGAACATGCTGATTACCTGGTCTGTTGGACTCGGAAATGGAGTCGTCGTCTTTGCCGCTTCACCCTGCGCTCGAAGCGCTTGCCACGCTGGATGGCAGGGCCATAGCTAGCAGCTGGAGCGCGCCCTGTGAGGCGTTGTTCGAGGCGCTCGTCGAGTTTGATTCCGAAGAACTCGGGCGGGTCATCGACTCGCGTCGACTCAAGACCGCTGATCTGACCTTCGCTGCGGAGATTCTGGGGCGTAGCTCGGATTCGAATCTAGTACGCGAGACCGTGCTCCCGCTACTTCT
>Ga0105048_10002408_pt1 | contig 30356 bp, 32 predicted proteins | sample MAT05_FD_78382 | JGI IMG/M metagenome (GOLD analysis project Ga0105048, IMG submission 78382) | Freshwater microbial communities from Lake Fryxell liftoff mats and glacier meltwater in Antarctica - MAT-05 | ecosystem: Environmental > Aquatic > Freshwater > Ice > Liftoff microbial mat | place... | reverse complement strand
TGGTCGAATTCACCGGGCGCGAGGCGCTTGGACGTGGAACGAAAGATCTGTAGGCGATTCTCGCCCGCGACTCCGTCGCTCGTCTGCCATCCTCAGGGGGCCGTGCGCGCCGGCCGTGCAGAACGGCACACCCGCTCCTGGTGCCGGCGGCCACAACGACCCGTCGGTGACCTAGAAGCATGGCGAGCCCTGGGGCGGACGGTCACCTCGGTGACCTGCCCACCCATTACGTCGCAGCTGACGGCAATGCGGTGCAGCCAGGGCTTTCGCCGTGGCTCAAATCCGCGAGCGAAGTGACCAACCGCGCCTTCTTGGTCCACGCGGGCGGGGACATCTGCGCAAGACGTTCGAAGAGAGTCGAGACCGCCGGGCCGCGGCTGGAGCGATTTAACCTGCTTGACCGTCGCTCCCGATCTGAAATCGAGCGGGTCCGTGCATTGTGTTTCACAGCTAATGTCCTTGAACTCAGAACTACGTTTCGCGCCGAGAAACTCCGGTTCGGGTGCTACTTTTAACTATTGCGTTCTCTTCGCCGTGCGTTGCAGTGTCCAGATCGATCGCACGTTGCAAAGCAATGTAGGCCGTCTTCGGTCGGCTAACGTGGGCGCGATTGATCTCAACGAGCCCTTGCCGATCTCCGCGCTCCAGCGCAGTGATCAACCGCAGGTGCTCGACTGCGGCCCTTTTGAGGTGTACCGGATCGGCAAACAATCTCGAGCGGATGCCGTGCGTCAACCACGCATACCGCTTGATGGCGCCTGCCAGCACGGGATTGCCGCAGGCCAGAAAAATTGCATCGTGCAGCTCTTCGTTGGTGCGGAAGATCGCGGACAGATCATTCCTGCGAACGGCCGCCAAGTGGCGTTTGTGAATCTGCAGAAGTTGTGCGACGAATTCTGCGGGTGCGGGCAGCGGCATTCTGCGCATCGCACAGTCCTGCAAGACGTGGCGAATTTCGTAGATATGCTCGATCTCGTCCAGCCCAAAGGCCCGCACCATGGTGCCGCCCGTAGAGTCGCTGGTGACCAGACCCAAGCCTTCCAATTGCTGCAGCACCCGTCGTGACAGGTGCCTGGTCAGCTCGAAGCGTCCCATCAAATCTTCTTCGGTCAGCCTTGCGAGGGGTCGCAGGCGACCGAATATGATGTCTTCCTCCAGCGCTGAAGCAGCAGGCGCGATTGCGGCATCCTTGCGTCTTCGCGGCACTTCGAAATCCCCCCGCCGGCGTTGCTATCCTAGTGAGGACGCGCAGGCATGACAGTGGAGCGCCGGGCGGCGCCGGGATGATCGTCGGGTACATCGATCAGCATCGATAGTAGATAGGAGCTGCGCGACTTGCCGTGGGTGTCTATTGCGAGACTGTCATTGACCCCGCCCTGAAGCGCATCGCGCATCACGAAATTGAACGCGGACAGATTGGGCACGTCGAACCGCGTGACCTCTCCCTCAACCAGGCTTCCGAAGTGCGATTTCACCGCATCGGCAGTCAACGCGCGCGCCAGCAGGTCATAGTCTTCGGAACGGTAGGGAACGACGCACATTGTCTGGTCGTTGCCTTTGTCGCCGGCGCGCGCGTGAGCGACGTAGAAGAGTTCGATTCGTTGTGCCATGTTCAGCTTTCCGCGAATGCCCAGCGAGGCTGGGTCAACGACCGGGGAATGAAGGCCGTGTACGTCCGATTAGTGGGACGAACGCCGATGCGAACGCCCCCGCCTCCGGCCGGGCCATTGACATACAGCGATTCGACTTCGGTAACAAGCTGGTCGGCGATCGTTCGAGTTGGCACGCGTGAAGCCACCCTAAGGCGCACTTCCCGGCACGTGTCGTTCACCGGGCCTGGCCACAGACTACTGATTCCGATGAGATCGATACGAACTTCTAGGCTTGCCATCTCGGGGATACGAGCCACGCGCTTGCGTACCGTATCGGCAGCCAGACGCGCGCGAGCTTCGCAGTTGATGCCCATGTACGAGATCTCGATCTCAGCGAGAATACCGCTGTCCACCCCGATCAGCACCTTGAGTGTCTCCGGGGCGGGCTTGCCGACCACGCCGGTGATCGTGACCTCGTCCGGCGCCGACTCGATCAGGTGCAGCGAAGTCACATCTAGCGTCACGTCCGGTGTTAGGTACTGACCGGGATCGTGCATCTCGTACAGGATCTGCTCGGTTATCGTGTGCCGATCGATGCGGCCACCGCTGCCGAGTGGCTTGCTCACGCGGATCGAGCGATCTTGGAAGACCTGTGCAATGGGGAAGCCTATTCGGTCGAGATCCGGCACTTCCTTGAATCCGGGCTCAGCGAAGTAACCGCCGGTCGCTTGGCCTCCGCACTCCAGTAGATGGCCGGCAAGGACGCCGCAGGCCATGGCCTGTAGGTCGTCGTGCTTCCAGCCCAGCGTAGCCATGATGGGGCCTAGTGCCAGCGCGGAGTCCGTCACTCGCCCGGTCAGGATGATGTCCGCACCTGCCGCATAGGCTTCGGCAATTTCGTCGGCGCCCAGGTAGACATTGGTTGATACGGTTGATATGCCAAGGCGCGACAGCGGCTGACCGGTTTCGAGCAGAACCGGGTCGAGTTCCCGGACGACGTGGGAGACATTGTCGCCGGTCACCGTGGCAATCTTCAACTTTGCCCCGTGCTTGCGCGCGATGCTGGCGACCATTGCTGCGGCGGCGACGGGATCCGCGCCGCCGACGTTAGTCACCAGCCGCGTCTTGTGGCGAACCAAGACCGGCAGCAATACGTCCAGGCGATCGGCAAACTGCTCCCAGTACCCCTTGCCGCCGTTGCGCTTTGCAACGTGTAGCAATGTCAACGTGCGCTCAGCGAGTGTTTCGAGCATCAGCACATCGATATCGCCCTTTTCCACCAGTTCGACAGCGGCATCCAGGCGATCGTTGAAGAACGCCGAGCCACCTCCCACTCGAATACTCTGATTACCACGCTGGTGTTCGTTCATCCAATCCTCTACAGGGGATTACAGGTCCTCACGAATGGGAGAACATCCTGCGGCCGGCAACGGGCAGCTTCGTCACCAGGATGCATCCGGTTTCCGACTCCGTGATAAAGAGCGACTTGTTGTCGGTACCGCCATAGGCGATGTTGGTCGTGTGATGACCGCGGCAAGAGTTCACCCGGAACGTGGGCTCGCCCGTTCGACTGAAGAGCCACACGCAGCCCATTCCGACATGGGCGACAGCGAGATTGCCGTCCTCGTCGATGGCCAGGCCGTCCGGGCCGGAACCGCCCGACAATTGAATGAAGATGCCGACCTTGGCGACCGTGCCGTCTCGCATAAGCGGCACCCGAAGAATCGCGTTCTGGCGAGTGGCAGCCAAGTAGATCGTCTCCTCGTTGGCATCCAGCACGAGTCCGTTCGGGCTCGGAATGTTGTCCAGCAGCAGATCCACCTTGCCATCGGCCCGTAGCCGGAACAGCCTGCCGGTCGGATCCTGGAGGCCGGTCAGCCCCTGGTCGGTGAAGTACAGATCCCCGTTGGACGCAAAGATGAGGTCGTTGGGCGCCTTCAGGTGCTCGAGGTGATAGCGCTCGAGCACGGGCGTGATGCGCTTGGTGTCGCGGTCGATCGTCAGTAGTCCGCGCTTGTAGTCGGCTACGAAGATGCGACCATCCTGATGCAGCTTGAGGCCGTTCGGCCAGCCATCATACTCGGCGAAGACCGAGAACACACCCGACGGACTCACCTGCAAAATGCGGCCAAAAAGGATATCGACGCAGAAGAGGTTGCCGTCGCGGTCGAAGGCGGGGCCTTCCAGCAGCGAATGCGCAGGGACGCGACCCGGATGCTGCTCGAGGAACTCACTGCGCGTTCCAGTCAACCGCATTGCATCGGGAAGAACCGCAAAGACTTCCGACTCGAGGATGGGTGGGGCGGCGAACATAGTCATGTCCTGGGTTAGAGGTAGGCGTCAGGAGCCGCGCAGAGACCGTGGGAGCGCCAGGACCAGGTCGGGGATGAAGTAAAGGGCAAATGCAAAGAGCGAAATGATGATCGCAAACGGCATCGACGCCAGCGCTATCTCCGCCAGTGGGGTTTCCCGGGAGATCGACTGGATCGCGAACAGGTTTAGCCCCATCGGCGGCGTAAGTGCACCAAGCTCGATCATCACGACCATCAAAATTCCGATCCATACCCCATTGAAACCCATCGCCGTCATGGCCGGATACAGTATCGGCACGGTCAGCAGCATCAGGGACAGACCATCGAGGAACATACCGAGAACCAGGAACATCAAGTAGAAAAGAACGAAGAACAGGAATGGCGCCACGTTCGACGAGATCATCGCCTCCGAGATGCCCTTACCAATGCCGGATTGCACGACGGCGAAACTCAGGAATTGGGCATTGACCGTGATGAACATCACGATGCACGTCGTTACCATCGTGTTGGTAAGCGCGGTCCACAGTGAGGCCACCTTGAGGTCGCCCAAAGTCAGCCCCAGCAATAGCGCCAACGCGCTTCCCAGCGCTGCTGCCTCGGTTGGCGTGACCAGGCCGTAGTACATGCCCGCAATGATGAACAGGATGAGCCCAATAACCGGGACGCAGTTCAGGAGCGCGAAGAGCATTGGTCCGGGTGCAAGCGCGCGTCCGGTCTTTGGCGCGAGGGCGGGGGTGATGGCAACCCGGGTGGCCACATACACGATGAACAGCGCTGCCAGCACCAATCCGGGCACCAGACCGGCCATGAACAGATCCAGCACTGACTCGTTAGTCATCGACGCATACACGACCATCGGGATGCTCGGGGGGATGAGGATGCCTAAGCATCCACCGCCGGTAAGTGTCCCCAACGTGAGCCGATCGGAATAGCCGCGCTGCCGCATCTCCGGCAGCGCAACGGTGCCGATGGTCATGGCGGTCGCCACCGAGGAGCCGCACAATGCGGCGAAGATCGAGCAGCCCACGATGTTGGAATGCGCCAGGGCGGCCGGAATCGGAGCCAGCACCCCCGATACCCCGGCATAGAACCGCTTCGAGAGTCCACTGCGCAGGATGAGCTCGCCCATTAGTACGAAAAGGGGCACGGCAACGAGTGTGAAACTGGTGGTCGTGTTGAAAATGATGTCGCCCAAGCTCACCCAGAGCCCGGTGCCGGCCACGATGGTGATGCCGACGATGCCGACAACGCCCATCGATGCACCGATCGTGACTCCCCCCAGAAGGCAGCTTGCGAGAAGAACCGCGTAGAACAACAGCGCGAGCTCCCAACTCATGGTCTAGGCAGCCGCAGTACTGCGTTCAGGCGAAACAGCGTCACTCATCGATGCGACGAACTGCACGATATAGGCAATGCTCAGCAGGCCGAACGCGAACGGCATGATGGACTGGGGAAGGTACAGCGGCGTCGCCGAGAAATGCGTGGAGGTGGTGTTGAAGGTCCACGTCGTCTTGACCAGGATGAACGTTGACCAGGTCGCGATGGCGCATACGGCAAGCCCCCCCAGTGCGGCGAATGCCGTCGCCAGCGTGCGTCGGCGGCCGCGGAGTCGGTTGACCACGAACTCGACGCGCAGAAATGCATCGGTGCGCATCCCGTAGAGGAAACTCGACAGGGTCAGCCAGCAGAGCAGGTACCCGCCGTATTCGTCGGAGATCAGCAGGGACTTGCCCAGCGTGGCTCTGATCGCGATCTCGGAATTGATCACCAGGAACAGAGCGACCAGCAACACGTTGGAGAGTGCAAGCAGCGCGCGGGCAAGCCTGTCAAGCATGTCCTGCAGTCTTGTGAGCATCAGGAATCGCCGATCATCGTTCTTGCCCACAGGGCCATGAGCGGCCCTGTGGGGAATGCTGTGTCCGGGCTAGGTCACTTCAGGCAAGCTGCAGTAGCCGCCACCAACATCTGCTGCGAGACACTTCCGCCTTGCTTCGCCCATGCGTCCCAGAGAGGCTTAGTGAGCGTTCGGGCCTTTTCCAAGTCGGCAGCGGTGGGCGTGATCAGCTGCTCGCCCTTCTCGCTCAGCCTGCGTCGGGCGGCGACTTCGCCGTCTTCGATGATCTTCTGGTATTTCGGCGCCCATTCCACGCTCTTGTCGCGCACGATCTTCTGCAGGTCTGGGGGCAGCTTCGCCAGCTCCGCCTGGTTGACTGCAACAATCTGGTGGGACATCTGAAAGTTCAGCATATAGCCGTACTTGGCCACCTCGTAGAACTTCCAGTCGTAGGCGGGAATCGACGCAGTGATGGCGCCGTCGACCACTTTGCGTTCCAGCGCCACCGTAACCTCCGCGGCGTTGACGGTGGCCGCGGATGCACCAAACAGCGCCAGCATGTCGACGTGCATGCGAGACCAGTTGCGGATCTTGCGGTTCTTGAGGTCGTCGATGCCCTTGGTCGGTTGGCTGAGCCAGATCTGCTGCGGAGGCATCGTCCAGTGAATTAACGAGCCAACGCCGAACTTGCCCTGCAGGGCTGAGTCAACTGATGGTGCCACCACGGCCGCGGCCCTGTAGAAGCCATCGAATGACGTGCACAGGAAAGGCAGGTCGAAGACGTTGAGTCCCGGAAGCTCGCCGGCATTGAGGCCTACCGCGACGTCGCCCATCTGGACCTGATTGGTCGATACCAGACGCAGGACATCGGAAAATTTGTACGGAAGTTCGCCTCCCGAGAATACGGTGACCTTGAGGCGACCGTTTGTGGCCTTGGTCAGGTCTTCAGCGAAGGAGCGATGCATGTTGGTGGGCAGGTCGTTGCCACCGAAGTAGGTGAAGAACTTCCATTCGAAGTCGGCGCCAACGGCTGCGCCGGTGTTCGACAGCGCCGCGACGAGCGCCGCGCACGCTAGCGTCTTGGCGAAGCAGATTTTCGGGTTCATTCGGGATTCCTCCAGCGGGCGTTATGTGTGGCCCCATGCTTCGCCCAGTGCAGGGGTCGCAGCTCGTTCAGTTTCCGCGGGCCAGCGCTCCGCGAGTGACGTAGCCATTATCGATAATGGGGCATCGAGGAGGGCTATGTCAACGTAGGACAGAGCTGGCTCGCGTTTTGTAGGTGAATTTCCTCCGTTGGCGGGAATGCGCGGGCGGGCTGCCAGCGGTGTTCCCGAATCTCTATTAGGCTGCGTTCTTTAGGGGTTGTTGCGTGAAATATGCCGCGTCGGGCGTGTGGTCGCCCAGCGCGGTGTGCGGTCGTCGGCGATTTCAGAACTCAGGTTTCGCCCGACGCCGGCTTTGGCCGGGCTGACGATCTCGCAGGCATGCAGGTAAACCTCTCAATAATTCCACCTGCCGCTTGACAGGCAGTGGATGCGTCTCGATGATCATCGCTTTGCGCTCGTCAACGCAGATCCATGACGCGTTGTTCGGCGGCACGGTCAAGACGAAGCCCAAGGTCGATGGGAAAGAGGCGATCCGCAAACACATTCGCCAGCGCCATGCGCGCGATTGACACCAACGTATTGCTCCGCCTTCTGGTGCGCGATGATCAGCGCCAACTCGACACGGCCGAGAAATTTGTCGGTAACGGTGCATGGGTCTCCCATCTGGTGCTGGTGGAGACGATGTGGGTTCTTGATGCGGTATACGCGCGCTCGGCGGCGCAAATGGGTTTGGCCGTCGAGATGCTGCTGGCGCACGCGGAATTGACGCTTCAGGACGCCGACGTCGTCGCAGTTGCGCTCGGACGCTTTCGGGCGCATCCCGTGCTTGGCTTTTCCGATTGCCTCGTGCTGCAATCGGCCCGCAAGGCAGGGCACCTTCCCCTTGGCACCTTCGACCGCCAGTTGGCCAAGCTTGAAGGCGCACAAAGACTGTAGCGTCAGGCGCGGCTCGCCGTCCTGATTTCTGCGGTGATCACGCCTTCGCTACCACGCGCACCGCGAAGGGAACCTCCGCGGTGCACATGCCTTGCACCGGTTCAAGGTGAACCGGTGCTCTGGAACGCCAGGCTACTTGGTGGCCTTGGTGACATCGGCCAGCAGCCCTGCAGACCGCGGACTGGTCGCCGTCCGACGAATCAGGATGTCCGGCGGCAGCAAGTTGGTCTTGCCGAAGAACGCGTCATTCCACGGGATGTTGGTGCTGACGACGGTGCCGTCGAGATTGAGGCCACCGTAGATGCCCTTGGCGCGCGTGAACGTAATCAGGTCGGCCGTGACGGTCGAGCGGGCGCTTGCGCCGACCGGACCGGCGGCGATGCTGGCGTCGCCACCCAGTTTGAACGAACTTGAGAGCAGTGAATTCATTCCTTTGTCCGTCATCACAACGATGATCGCTTCGGAGACATCAAGACCGGCCTGGAAGCCGACGCTGGCGGTGGCCAGGTTGTAGAACGCGGGGCCGGCCCACGTGCGGCCATCGCGCGCGACCAGCACGGCGCGACCGCCCGAGCCACCGAAGATAAAGCCGGCGCGGACGATTTGCGGGGCGATCATCACGGCCTTGGCGCGGCTCAGGTTGTCCTGAATCCAGGTCTGGTCGGGGTCACGCAGGAAATTGTTGAGGGTGGTTTGCGCGTCGGCGACGAGCGTATCTGGCTCGGAGCGCGATACCGGCTGCGTCGCGCAACCGGCCAGCGCTACGGCAAACAACAGGGCCAATGCGCTGCGGCGGCCGGGCATCGGCAGGGTGTTGGAAATAGTCATGGGGACTCCAGTCGGAAACTTTTCGAATTCGGATTGCGTGACGATCCGGGACGCAGGGAGGCATCTCGACGGCGTGCACGCAGCTGTCGGTGCTCGCCGCGCACATGACTCGGAGCGAAAGCGGTTCAGGTGCGGAGGCGGGCGGTCGAACCTTATCTTCGCACGCCCGCGCCGGGGTCTCTGCTTAGACGATGGGCCGGGCAGTATCCTTGATCAGTGCTGGTTCCAGGGCGGGTTGCGCGGCCTCGCTCGCCGCTGCCCTGGCCAGGCGCTTGGCGCGTTCGTATGACGCGATCACCTGCGCCCCGAACAACAGGAACAGCGCCGCGATTTCGACGCTCAGCAAAATGGTGACCGCGGCCGCGAATGTCCCGTACACGATCGAAATCTGCGACAGCGCGCTGTAGTACCAGACGAGGATATGGCGGGAAATTTCCCACAGCACGCCCGCGGTGACGCCACCCAGCAGCGCGTGACGCCAGGACACGCGGCCCACCGGCATCACGAGGTAGATCGCGGATAACACCAGGATCTCTCCGACCACACCCAACAGGTATAACAGGTAGTTCGATAGGCCTTCCAGCGAGAACGTTCCCCCCAGGACCACGATATCCCGTGACGCGAGCAGCACCAGCCTGCCGGACACAAACGTGGCAATGACGAGACCCACGCCCAGGAAGAATATGAACGTGTAGGGAAGGATGGCGGAGACGAGGAAGTGGCGTCGCCGCTCCGTTACCCGATGGTGGAAGATGACGTGCATGGCGGTTTCCAGCACGGTGAACGCCAGCGCGCTGAAGAACAGCATGGTCAGCAGCAGGAAGCCGCCGACCATCTCGCGATGGTCCAGCACCGTCTGCAGCTGTTCCACAAGTGCCGCCGATTGCCCTGGGATCAGGAATTCCAGGTACTCGGCGAGCGTCGACAGCAACAGCTCCTCGTTGATGAAATGGGCAAGTCCGATCACCGTGAGAATCAGCAGCGGCAGCAACGAGAGCAACGTGTAATACGCGACCGCGCCCGCCAGCAGCAGACCCTGGTTGGCGTGGAATTCGCGCAGCACATCCAGCATGAAGCGCGGCACGGATTGGACGACCTTGCGGACGCTATGGATCATGTACAAATGGCGCTGGTAGGGGAGGTGTAAGGGATTGTAGTGCCCGCGTCGAGCGACTTGCCATTAAGGGGGTTTGGCCATCCTGCGCTAGACTCGTTGACGTCACGAAGCCCGTGCCCGAGCATCGCCATCCATGAAAACTCGCATCGCCCTCATCCATGCGCTCATGCACTCGATCGCGCCGATCAACGCGGCCTTCGAGGCGATGTGGCCGGAATGCGAGCGGATGAACGTGCTCGACGACAGTCTGTCGGCCGATCTGGCGCGCAGCGCCGGCGGCCTTAACGCGGCGATGACGGCGCGTTTCATGGCGCTGGCCGGCTATGTGGTCGGCACGGGGGCGCAGGGCATCCTGTTCACCTGTTCCGCTTTTGGACCATGCATTGAAGCGGTAAAGGACGCGTGGCCCGACCTGCCGGTGCTCAAGCCGAACGAGGCTACGGTGGAGGAGGCGGTGGCCATCGCCCGCCGGGGAACGGGTCGTGTTGCGGTGGTGGCCACGTTCGCGCCGACGCTGGTTTCCATGCCGCCGGAGTTCCCCATGGACATCGAGGTCACCACGGTGTTCGTGCCTGGAGCGATGGACGCGCTCAATGCGGGTGACGGCGCCACGCATGACCGGCTGATCGCGGCCGCGATGGCCGATGTCCGCGACGTCGATGTCGCGATCCTGGCGCAGTTCAGCATGGCGCGTGCGGCGGGCACGGCGGCTTTGGCCACCGCCATCCCGCTCCTCACCACGCCCGGCAGCGCGGTGCAGGGGTTGCGGCACATGATCGCCAACGGCATAGAGCAGCGGCGGGTTCCGATCCGTTAACATCGTCGTGCCGGTTCACTTTGCGGCCGGCCTGCGCTATCTACAACGAACACTGGAAACCAACAGAGGAATGACTGTGCCAAAAGCCTACTGGATCAGTACCTACCGCGTCATCAAGAATGCCGACAAGCTTGCCGCCTACGCGAAGCTGGCCGGCCCCGCGATCCTGGACGGCGGCGGACGCTTTCTTGCGCGCGGCGAACCCGCGATGGTTTACGAACTCGGATTGAAGCAGCGCACCGTGTTGGTGGAGTTCGACAGTGTCGCGCAGGCCGTCGCCACGCACGACAGCCTCGCGTACCAAGAGGCGATGGACGCTCTGGGGGACGGCGCCGATCGTGAGATCCGCATCGTCGAAGGAGTCTGAGGGGGCCGCATCGATCACGGGTCTGCACACCGAAAGTTGCAGCCCTGCAGTGCTTCCGTCGTCACGCGCTGTCGCTGTTCTGACGAGCGGGTCCATTGAAATTGGCGACTTGCAGTCGAGCAGGGTCGGGTACTGCCGACGCTCTCCGTGGACCGATGCGTAAGTTTTGCTTGCAAACTATAGTTTAGTCAGTAAACTATTCGCCAAGTCATCCGCCAAACCATTCACATCCTCGCCGGGCGGCGAAGGTGAAGGAGATTCTCCAATGAAGGACCCCAACTTCCGCGGCGTGTGGCCGGCGTTGACGACGCCATTCCGCGATGACCTCTCGCTTGACACAGAAGCGTTGGGGCGCCTAACCGAAATGGTGATCGGCGACGGGGTGCATGGCCTCGTCTCCAACGGTTGCACCGGCGAAAGCTGGGCACTGACCGCCGAGGAACGCGCGACGGTGTTTCGCGCGACTGTGGAAGCCGCGCACGGCCGCGTGAAGGTCGTTGCCGGTTGCAGCGCGCAGACCTCGGGTGAAGTGCTGGGCAAGATCAAACAGGCCGAGGCCGCGGGTTGCGCCGCGGCGATGGTGTCGCCGCCCTGGTACATCATGCCGGGCCCGGAAGAAATCATGGAGCACTACCGCAAGGTGCTGGAGGCAACACCGCTGCCGGTGCTGCTATACAACATCCCGCGCCGCACGGGCGTGGGCCTGACGGTGGACATGGTGGACCGGCTCGCCGATCACCCGCGCGTGATCGGCATCAAGGAGAGTTCGAAGGACTGGGGCCTCCTGTCCTCGGTGATCCGGCGCACGCGCGATCGAATCAGCGTGTTCGCGGGCTACGCAAGTTTCTTCGGCCTTGCCGCATTGTGTGAAGGCGCGGTGGGCTACGTAGACTCCGCCACGCCGGTGTTCGGCAAGCAGTCGCTGGCGTTCTATCACGCGGCGACCACAGGTGACCTCGAAACGGCGCGCCGCATTCAATCGGAGATGGAGCAGATGCTGGGCTCGTTCTTCGGGCTGGGCACGTTTCCGTCGAGTGTGAAGGCTGCGCTCGATCTTTTGGGCCGGCCCGGTGGCCCTACGCGCGAGCCGATCCGGCCGCTGGACGCGGCGCAGCGCGAGACGTTGCGCAAGACCATGACGGCGCAAGGCCTGCTGCCGGCCGCCAGCGCCCAGGCCCGCGCGGCCTGAAATGGATGGACCAAGGAGGATGGAAGTGACTGCAGCCGTCGCACAAAAAGTACAAGCCACCGACTTCTATGGCGCACTCAAGTCGCGGAAGTCGAGCATCGAGGGGCGTTTCCGCGCGGAGACCGCAGGTTCGGCCGCCTTGTTCGAGCGCGCGTCGCATGTATTTCCTGGCGGCTACACGCGCGACGCGATCATGCGTGGTCCGTATCCGACGTTCATCGCGGAAGGGCGTGGCGCGACGTTGACGGACGTCGATGGCCGCACGCGAACAGACTTCTGGTTCAATGCCACGTCACTGCCTCTGGGTCATGCGCATCCGGTCGTGATCGACGCCGCATCCGCGCAGCTGCGCAAGGGCACAGCGTATTACGCACCGACCGAACACGAGATCGTGCTGGCGGAAACGCTGATCGCGCGCGTGCCCAGTGCGGAGCGCATCCGCTTCGCCAATTCGGGCAGCGAGGCGGTGATGATGGGCGTGCGCTTCGCGCGTGCCTTCCGCCAGCGGTCGCTGGTCGTGAAGTTCGAGGGCAGCTATCACGGCTCTTACGACGATGTGAGCTGGTCGGTCAGCCCGCGTCTCGACCAGGTGGGCGCACACGACGCGCCACAGCTAGTGGCTGAAACCTCGGGCCTCGCCGGTACAGACGACCGCGTGACGGTGTTGCCGTTCAACGATTCCGAAGTGCTGCGCGAGTATATGGAACAGCACCACGACCGGATCGCAGCATTGCTTGTTGAACCAATGGCCAACCGCATCGGCCTGCTGCTGCCGCAACGCGAATTTCTTGAGGAAGCGCGGGCGTTGTGTGATCACTACGGCATCGTGCTGATATTCGACGAAGTAATTTCGTTTCGCGTGGGCTACCACGGCGCGCAGGGTCTGATGGGGATCACGCCGGATGTCACTACGCTGGGCAAGATCATCGGGGGCGGCTTCGCCGTCGGGGCGGTGGCAGGACGCGCGGACATCATGGCGCTGTCGGCACCGGGGATGGCGCCACGGGTGACGCATGCCGGAACGTTCAATGGCAATCCGACCATGGCGGTGGCCGGAAACGCGACGATGGAGGCGCTGACGCCTGCCGTGTTCGCGGACCTGGCCGCAATGGGTCAGTACGCGCGTGCCGGGTTGGCGCGGATCACTGCGGGCATGCCGTTGCAAGTCACCGGCGCGGGCTCCCTCTTCAAAGTCACCGCCACGGCGCGCACGTTGCACGACTACCGTGATGCGGCGACCAGCGACAAGGCATGGGAGGCGCTGGCCTCGCTGGCGTTGTTGAACGAAGGCTTCCTGCTCACCACCACGATGTCCGGGTGCGTGTCGACGGTGACCACGCGCGGGGACGTGGATGCGTTGCTGGCGGCGTTCCGCCAGGTGGTGGCGGCATGAGCGCGAGCACTTCCCTGGCCGGGAAGATCGCGTTGGTCACCGGCGGCGGCAGCGGCATCGGCGAAGCAGTAGCGCGCGCCTTCATCGCGGCGGGCGCCAACGTGGTGATCACCGGAAGGAATGCCGAGCGACTGGAGACGGCGGCGAAGTCGATGGGCGCGACGGCCATCCCGGCCGATGTCGCGGATGAAGCGTCGGTGGTGGCGTTGTTCAGGACGCTCGACCAGACGTTCCATGCGCTCGACATCCTCGTCAACAACGCGGGCATCACGGGTCCCGTGTGCCGCGCAGCGGACATGGATATCGCGGCGTGGGATGAGACGATGGCGATCAACGTTCGCGGCACGCTGCTGTGCATCAAGTACGCAGTGCCGCGGATGCGTGCGCGCGGCGGTGGGTCGATCATCAACATGTCGTCGTTGATGGGCCTGCGCGGTACGCCGATGCGCGCGGCCTACACGGCCAGCAAGCACGCCGTCATCGGCATCACCGATGCGGTGGCGCAGGAGGTGGGCGTGGATAACATTCGTGTCAATGCGCTATGTCCGGGTGCGGTCAACGGCGCGCTGATGCAGCGCGTGATCGCATCGCGCGTCGCGGCTGAAGGCCGCAGTGCCGACGACATCATCCGCAGCAATTACACGGACAAGGCGTCGCTGCGGCGCTGGGTCGAACCGGAAGAGGTGGCGGCCGCCGCGCTATTCCTGGCGAGCCCCGCATCGGCCGCCATCACCGGTGACCGGCTGCGCGTCGACGCCGGGCGGAATTGACCAAGGGACCCGCCATGCGCGCCAAATCCATCCTGACCTGCGCGGTCACCGGCAACCTGACCACGCGCGACCAGAATCCGCACCTGCCGGTGACGCCCGCCGAGATCGCGCAAGGCGCCGTTGACGCGGCCCGCGCGGGTGCTGCCATCGTGCACCTGCATGCGCGCGATCCGGCAACGGGGAAAGGCACGATGCGCGCGGATCTCTTCGAGGAGATCGTGTCGCGGATCCGCGCGTCGGGCGTGGACGTCATCCTGAACCTGTCGACTGGTGAAGGCGGACGTTACATTCCGTCACCCGATGATCCGCGCGTGGCGGCCCCCGGCTCGACGCTGACGCAACCGGAGAAGCGCGTGGCGCATGTCGTGGCCTTGCATCCCGAAGTGTGCACGCTCGACTTCAACACGATGTTCTCGGGTGCGGCGGTGGTGATCAACACGCCGCGTAACCTCGAGATCATGGCGCAGCACGTCTACGCGGCGGGCGTGATGCCGGAGATCGAGCTCTTCGATACCGGTGACCTGCAGATGGCGATGAACTTCCTCGAACGGGGTGCGCTGCGCAATCCGCTGATGTGGAACATCGTGCTGGGTGTGCGCTTCGGCGCGATGGCCGATACGCAGACGATGCAGTACTTCGTGTCGCGCCTTCCGAAAGATGCGCAATGGACGGCTTTCGGCATCGGCCGGATGGCGTTCCCGATGCTGGTGCAGGCATGGCTGCTGGGCGGGCACGTACGCATCGGCATGGAGGACACGGTCTACATCGACCGCGGCGTTCTGGCCACCAGCAATGCACAGCTGGTGGAAAAGGCAGTGGGCATCGTGCGCAGCCTGGGCGGCGACATCGCGTCCACGGCAGAGGCACGTGACATGTTGGGGTTGCCGTCACCCGCGGGTGGCGGCAGCGAGTCGATTTCAAACCTGCATGCAAGGAGCGTCGGATGAATGCGTTGAAGCGAGTGTTGCAAGTAGGCTGCGCCGCGTTGCTGGTCGCGGCCACCGGCGTGGCCGCGCAGGCCTGGCCCACGAAGCCCATCAAGCTGGTGGCGCCGTTTCCGCCGGGAAGTTCCATCGACATCATCGCGCGGCTGATCGCGCAACCGATGGGCGATGCTCTCGGCCAGCCGGTGGTGGTGGAGAACAAGGTCGGCGCCGGCGGCAACATCGGCGTGGATTCTGTCGTGAAGTCACCCAAGGATGGCTACACGATCGGCATCGGCGCGCGTGGTCCGCTGGCAATCAATGGCTACCTCGTCAACAACCTGTCGTACGATCCGGTGAAGGACGTGGCGCCGATCGCGCTTTTCGGCAGCAGCGCGATCGTGCTGTGGGTCAGTGCCGAGAGCCCCGCCAGGACGATGCAGGAGTTCGTCGCGCTGGCGAAGGCGCAACCGGGCAAGTTCAACTACGCGTCGGACGGCATCGGCAGCACCAATCACTTGGGTGGGGAGGCGCTGCGCAGCGTGGCCAAGGTCGATCTCGTGCACGTTCCGTACAAAGGCACGCAGGAAGCCCTGGTGGCCTTGTTGGCGGGCGACGTGCAGATCTTCCCGGCAGGGTTGCCGCCACTCCTGGGCCAATGGAAGGCTGGCAAGATCCGGCCGCTGGCCGTGGCGATGACGGCGCGCATTCCGCAGATGCCGGATGTGCCGACCGTGACCGAAGTGGGTCTGGCGGGGGCCGAGATGTATGCGTGGTTCGCCATGTTCGCGCCGGCCGGCACGCCGCCCGATCTGATCACGAAGATTCGCGACGCGTTGGGCGTGACGCTGGCCAAGCCGGAAGTCAAGGACAGGCTGATTTCGCTCGGCATCACGCCGCAGCTTTCCACACCGGCGGAATTGGCGAAACTGGTGCAGGACGAGCAGGCGCGCTGGGGGCCGGTGATCAAGGCCACGTCGGCGATGAAAACCAACTGAAGTCGTGAAGCGGGCAGGTTGGAAGCGGTCTGCAACGCCTTGTAGGCGAGGCTTCAGCCTCGCGGGATCAATGCCGCGATATCCCTGCGAGGCTGAAGCCTCGCCTACAAATGTATTGTCATGCCCGCATGTACTACACCGTCGCGACGGGCGTCACCGGGGCGCCGACCGCCCCGGGCAGCCGCAACGGTGGTGCGGTCAGCAGGAAGTGCGCGCGTTGATGCGCGCCGAGCCACGCGGCGAGTTCGGCCAGGTACCACAGCTCGCCCAGCGGAATGCCGAGCTTGAAGAGACACAGTTCGTGCAGGCGTTCGTAGGCCAGCCCCTTGTCGCAGCGGGTGGGTGGCACCGCTTCCACTGCGAAGTTGTCCGCGGCAATGGCCGCAACACCGCTGTCGTCGATCCATTGCAGCAGGCGTTCGTCGCAACCGTCGAGATGGCAGAACATGCCGTCGAGCGCGCTCTGCTCCGGCGCGTCCCCTTGCTCCAGCAGCACGGCGGTCTGACCGGTATGCAGGCACAGGATGTCGCCGCGCTCGATGCGCGCGCCTTGCGCGTCGCACGCACGCATCAGGTCCTCGTAGCTGACGGCGCGGCGCGCGTCTCCAAACATGCGGCGCAGGTCCACCAGCGTGCCGCGTCCCTGTACGCACGATTCCGCCAGGTTCTCGATGCCCAGCGCCCGCGCACCCGCAAACGGTTGCGTGCCCGCGCGATCCGCCGCGGGCACGTCGGCGCCAATGTCTACGCCACCGCGATACCCGTTGTAGTAGCGGACCTCCGGGATGCCGTCGCCGTCGGCGTCGAACATCGAGCCGACGTGCGCCAGCGAATCCCATTGCGTGGAAAACTGGCTGTACAGCAGAACGGCGTCGTCGCTGAAGACATCGGGGTGATCCGGATTGGCGTGCAGGTTGTACTTGACGCGACCGTGGCGCACCATGGGCTGCAGGCGTGGCGGACGGCGCTGCAGGTCGTGGTAGTTGCCGCCAGGACGATCGAGCGGCAGCGAGAGGCAGAACGACCTGCCTTCGCGCACCTCAAGCACCGCTTGCCGCACTTTGTCGGGCGTGATCAGATTGAGGCGTCCGCGTTGATCGTCGTCACCGAAGTCTCCCCAGTTGGATCCAGGCGGCCGCTGCTGCCAACGTCTTGATGCGCTCACCGATGCACTCCTCGATTTCGTTGCGTCGATTGAAACATGCTTCGCGCATCGTGGCTACTTGCGCTTGGGTGCCGCGATGACATCGGCCGATCTGCGCATCGCGGAAGGTGTCGAGCGCGGACCGCGCGTCTCGTTCCGGTGTGATGGCCGCGAGGTCGAGGCGCACGAAGGTGAATCACTCGCTGCGGCGCTGTGGGCAAGCGGCCTGCGTGCGGATGCGGGCGAACGCACGGAAGGCCCGCCGTTTCGCGTGCTGTTCTGCGCGATGGGCGTGTGCCAGCAGTGCGTGGTGCTGGTCGACGGCGTGCGCGTCGAAGCGTGTCGCGTGCCGGTGCGGGCAGGACTCGACGTGCGTACGCAATCATGAGCGCGATGATCGACGTGATCATTCTCGGTGCCGGCCCGGCCGGCGCCGCAGCGGCTGTCGAGGCGGCGCGACGGGGCCTGAAGGTGCTGCTGGTGGACGAGGCAGTTGCGGCAGGCGGACAGGTGTATCGCATCGCGCCAGGCATCCGCGCGCGTGACGCCACGCCGGAACGCGAGGCGGGCGATGCAATACGCGCGTCGCTTGCTGCATCGCGCGTCGACGCGCGCTTCGGGCACCGTGTGTGGCAGGTTGAGCGCAATGCCGCATCGTTCGCCGTCCATACGGTGAACGCGACCGGCCCCGTCACGCTGACGGCTCGGGCGTTGATCGTGGCGGGCGGTGCAGTCGAGCGGCATATTCCAATCGACGGTTGGGATCGGCCTGGCGTGATGGGATTGGCGGGCGCCACGGTGTTACTGAAAGCGCAATGCATGTTGCCGGGCCGCGATGTCGTGGTGGCCGGTGCCGGACCGCTGCTGCTTGCGGTGGCGGCGGGCATCGTGCACGGTGGCGGGCGCGTCGCAGCGGTGGTGGACCTCCAGCCGCGATCGCGCTGGCTGCGGGACTGGCGCAGCCTGGCGTCGCGACCTGACCTCCTCGCGCGCGGCGCGCGCTGGATGGCCACGCTGCTGGCCAGTCGCACGCCGATGCTGCATGGCAGTGCATTGCGGCGTATCGAGGGCGATCCGGTCGTGAGCGCTGTCGTCGTGACGCGGCTCGATGCCGTGGGTGCCGTCGTTGCCGACGGGGTGGAGCGAACGATCGCCTGCGATGCCGTATGCCTCGGCTTCGGGCTGCATCCGGCCACGGACATCACCCGCCTGCTCGGCGCCGCGCACGCGTTCGATGCGGCACACGGAGGCTGGCATGTGGTCACCGACGAACATCAGTCGACATCGATTGCCGGGCTTTTCGTGTGCGGCGACGCTGCAGGCATCGCCGGCGCAGCCGCGGCACCGTGGTCTGGCCGCGTCGCGGCCGTGGCGGTGGATCGGCATCTCGGCCGCGTTTCGGCGGCAGAGGCGCTCAGCGCCGTGACGCCGATGGTCGCCAAGCGCGATCGCGCAGCCCGCTTCGGCCGGGCGATGACGCAAGTGGCGGAGGGCGGAGACGGTATCGTCCTCGCCATCGCGCCGGAGACGCCGGTCTGCCTGTGCGAACAGGTGTCGCGCGCAACCATCGACGCTGCCGTCGATGCCGGGGCCACGACGTTGAGCGAAGTGAAGTCGGCCACGCGCTGCGGCATGGGGCCGTGCGGCGGGCGGTTGTGCGAAGACGCGGCGGCGCGCTTGATTGGGTTGCGCACCGGCACGACGCGGGCCGCGGTCGGCATGGCCACCGGCCGTCCGCCGCTGCGGCCCGTCGCGCTCGATCACCTGGCGGGCGAATTCGACTACGACGCGCTGCCCATTGCGCAGCCCTCACCGCTATGACGCGCTACGACCTGGCCGTGATCGGCGGCGGCATCATGGGCGTGACGGCTGCGCTTCGTGCCGCTGCGGGTGGCATGCGCGTCGTGGTCCTGGACCGCGGCGGCGTGGGAGGCGAGGCTACGGGCGTCAATGCGGGTACGCTGTCGTTGCAGATCAAGCGCGTGGCACTGATGCCCTACGCGTTGCGCGGCCACGAGTGGTGGCGTATTGCCGGTGAAGCGGTGGGCTTCCACCGTACCGGTGGCTACACGCTGGCGTTCAACGCGCGGGAGCAGGCGCTGCTCGAGGACCGGATGAGGCTCAAGATGGAAGCCGGTGCGCCGATCACCTTCGTGTCGCCGGCGCAGGTGCATGCTGCGGAGCCAGCGCTCTGCGATCGCATCGTCGCCGCGAGCTACTGCGCGGAGGATGGCCACGCCGATTCGACGCGAAGTGGCGTGTACCTGCGGAAGTTGTTGCGCGACGCGGCCATCGACGTGCGCGAGCACGCGCCGGTCGTGGGTGTCGATTCACGTGACAGCGGTTTCAGCGTGCGCTCCGCGACTTCCAGCATCGACTCGACGAACATCCTGATCGCGTCCGGCGCCTGGACGAAATCTATCGCCGCGATGCTCGGTGTGGTGCTGCCAATCGAAGTACGCGTCAACACGGTCACGGTGACGGAGAAGGGGCCGATGCAGCTGCACTCCGCCATCGGCCATGCCACGGGTTTGCTTACGCTGAAGCAGAAGGACAACGGCACGTTTCTGATCGGCGGCGGCTGGCAGGGGCGCGGCAGTCCCGAGACCGGACGTGGCGAGGTTGTTGCCGCCACGATGCTGCAGAACCTGAGGCTGGCGCGCTTTGCGCTACCTGCGCTGGCGGGCGTGCGGGCGGTGCGCGCTTGGACAGGTTTCGATTCGTTCGTACCCGACAACTATCCGCTGGCAGGTGTGCTGCCCGGCGTGCCCGGGGCCTTCGTGCTGGCGTGTGTGCGCGGCGGCTACACGATCGGTCCTTGCATCGGGCCGCTGATGGCCGATCTGATCCTGGGCCGCTCGCCGGAATTGCCGTTGTTCGATCCTGCGCGCGTATTGAAGATGCCTGCGCATGCGTAGACGCGCAAACGTTGCATCGGGCGATCAGGCGTCCTTGCCCTCGACGTAGCCCAGGCACTCGGAAATGCGGCGGGCGGTGTCCACCACTTCCTTGACGTCGCGAGTGGCAAAGACGCTCAGGTCGAACGCGGTGTCAGGACCGGAGATATCCAAGGCGGCAACGATGCTCCCGCTGCGGTCACGGATGGGCGCGGCAATCGAACTGCCACCGGGTTCGACGGCTCCATGGCTGATCGCGTGGCCCTGCGCCAGCGCGGTGGCGATCCGCTGCGTCAATTCCTGCAGGTTGCGCGGCGTTTGATCGGTGAGAGGGGCGAACGTGGATTCAAGGAAGAGCGCGGCCAGTTCGCGCGCCGAGAGCTCCGACAACAGTAGCCAGCCCATCGGCGTGCCGAAGGCCGGCAGCCGCGTGCCGACGTTCATCGTACTGAGGAATCCAGAGCGCGTCTGTATGCAGGAGAGATACAGGATTTCGCGGCGGTCAAGGATGGCGAGATGCGACGACACGCTGGTGCGGTCGCGCAGGGCTTCGATCTCCGGCCGCGCGATCTCTATCAAGTCCTTTGACGCCAGGTAAGCATAGCCAATGTTCAGCACGCGCGGACCCAGCGTCAGCAGCTTTCCGCCCGGCACCTCCTCGACGAAGCCCATATGCAGCAGCGTGTAGGTCAGCCGGAACACCGACGAACGCGTCAGATCCATTTGCTTCGCGATATCGGCGACCGACATCGGCCGCTCTTCGTTCGCAAGAATCTCGAGCACGCGCAGGCCGCGCCGCAGCCCCGGCACGAAATAGATGTCGTGGTTCTTGTGCAGCACCGGCGTGGTGGTCTTGGTCATGGTTCGGTCACCGTCCCCCATGGTACCGAAACTGCGTGGCTGGTTGTTGCCGGCTGCAACCAGCGTAGTTCAGCCGCCGAAGAATGTCACCAGCCGGACCATCGCCAGCGTATCGCGCGCGCAGTACGTCCGCAGTGCGAAGGCCAACGCGTCGCGCCGCTCCGGTGTCGTGGCCGGTTCGACCATCTCGAAGTAGATTGGCTCGACCATGTCGCCGCTCTGCACCAATTCAAGATTGCCGTAATCGAGATCGGGCGCGATGGTCGGCAGCACACGCTTGATGGACCACGAGCCCAGCATTGCTGGGTGATAGTAATGCTCGCGGGTGAAAGGCAGCAGGTCGAAGAGCCGCGATGCCATGTCCCGCAATGCCGGCGCGAGGTCGTCAAAGGTCTCCGCCATCTGCATCATCACGCCGCGTTCGAACGTGGCGTTGTAGACAACGATGATGCCGTCGTGGCTGATCGCGTCAACCAGCGTGGTGGCGAAAGCACGACGCGGATCGGCGCCCGTGGTGTCGAGATAGGGTGGCAACTCCGTGACGGTTCCGTCGGCATCCTGCCGGTGACACGACCATTGCATCGGAATTTTCTGGTACGGACGCGTACCCGCCCACCTCGGCACGGCGGGTCCCACGGTTTCGAAGTCGAGGAAATACCGTGGCGATGGCAGCGCGTTGATCCTGGCGGCTGCTGCAGGATCGATTTCGGCCTGGCCGCTGGTCGTCGCGCGCCAGATGCGTCGATGATCCTCGCGCGGCAATCGGTCGATCGGCACGTCCCGCAGATCGGGAAAGCCTTCCTGGCGCAACGCGCGGACGAGCCTGGTGCCGTTCGGCAGAAGCTCCACCGGGAACGCGACGTCCTCCGGCGCACAGAACGCGAGAAACTCGCACTCGAAGGGATCGTGGCACTGCTTGCCGACGGCAATGTCGGGCATCGGCTCCGCAAGATCACGCTGCGCGCCTTCGACCCATCCGGGAATCTCCGCCTGCAACGGTTCGACCGCCGCCGTCATGTCGACGTGCTCGAAGAGTCCGCGATAGTCGTCGCCGCCCGGGTAGACGAAGCGATTGTCGATGTGCGCGAGCTCGACCTTCTCGACATCGAGGCCCGCTCCACGAGCGACCCACGTCTGGATCGACGCATCGGTGAGATGGGAATCCTTGACCTTGGTGGAGGCTTTCACCTCGATGATCCGGTAGCGGCCGTCGTGGCGGATCAGCACATCCGCGCGGACCAGCACGTCCTGCCAACGCAGCGCAGCTTCGAACAGTGTGAGGTCGCCGTTTTGGGCCAGTGCGATGTCGGTGTCGCGCAATGCCGCTGGCAGGTCGAGCACGTGCGCGATCAAACGCCCTTCGGGATACTGGCGCTGCGCGGCCGCGCCGACCAGGGTGCCTTGCGCCATCCGGTTCTCGACGGCTTCGCTCTGCCGCGCCAGTTCGCGACGATAGGTCTGCAGCCACAACCGCTTGGGACATTGTCGATACGCCACCAGCCTGGACTTGGAGAGCCTCATGCGTTCGATTCTCGCCTTGAATGCGGCGGCGCAGGCGGCAGTAGGACGGACAGTCGTCGGAAATATCCTACATCACGGCGCGAACCTGCCTTGCTGCGCTGTCGACCACGGACGCGCACGATGATCCCATGCACTCGACGCCACAACACGCGGGCGCCGGCACCCACGGACAAGGAGACATCATGTTGAATCTCGATCCCAACATTCTTCTGGCACTTGAAGTATCCGCGCTGGGCATCCTCGTGGCGCTGGGTATCTGGCGCATCATGCGCGAACCCGACGCCAAGGATCGCAAAGATATGCCCGAACGCCCTTACGACATGCGGCGCGACGGCCAGCAGCTGACCAGCTGACCTGAAGTATCCCGCCTGCGCTAGATCGAGAGCAATCGATCGAGACGCAGGCGAGTAATGGCGGCAACTTGTTGCAGTGCCTCCACCGTCTCCACGGCGGTTGTACTGGAGGCACGTCGCTCGAAATTCTGCAGGAGGCTATCCTTCGTGTGGTGCCCGACGCAGACGATGAAGGGGAAGCCATGCCGCTTTCTGTACGCGGCATTGAGTTCGGTGATCCGAATCATCTCAGCAGGCGTCAGTGCATTGAGTCCGGCCCGTTCCTGCTCGACGGCGGAGGCCGTCGTCAGTGAACCCTGTTGTGCCTCGCGTCCCGCCAGTTCCGGATGCGCGCGTAACAAGGCCAGCTTTTCGTCCGCATCAGCCTGGTCGACAATGAGGATCATGGCTTGATGCAGCGCCGCGACATCGGGAAACGGGCGCAGCGCCAGCGCGCGCTCGGCCACCCACGATGAACGCTCGAAAATGTCGCCCAGTTCGGCAACAAACCGGTCGGGCGGCGCGACGTTGAGCTCGCCCAGGGTGACCGGACTGCTCATTGCGGACAGAGCCAAGGCCATGACGAGCATGCCGTATTCGCGGAACGCATCGAATCGAACTTGTCCATGGGGAGGCATTCTATATCTGCCCGCGAAATTGCGCAGCGTGTAGCATCGGTGTTCCGGGCATCGAACTTGCGAGGCTGAAGCCTCGCCTACCGGGCCTACCAAGCAAAATCAGGCAGCGCAGCCATGCTCGACTCCACCGCCAAGCCCAGTACCATCGTCGCCCACCTCGACCAGTACGTGATCGGGCAGCACGACGCGAAGAAGATCGTCGCGGTGGCGGTCTACTCGCATTTCCGCAAGATCGCCAAGTCGCGTGCGGACGGCGTTCCCATCGTCAAGAGCAACCTGCTGCTGATTGGCAATTCGGGTACCGGCAAGACATTGATGTGCGAGACGCTGGCGCGCATCCTGGGCGTGCCCTTCGTATCGGCGGAAGCCACTTCGCTGGCGCAGACGCGCTTCGTCAACGAGGAGATCGAGGCGATCATGCAGCGGCTGGTTGATCGCGCCGGCGGCGACACCGAAGCCGCGCGCTTCGGCATCGTGTTCATCGATGAAATCGACAAGCTCAAGGCCGATGATGGCCTGGTGCGCGCCAGCTCCGGCGAGAGCGTCCAGCATGCACTGTTGAAGATCATGGAAGGCGCGCAGGTGAAACTCGCCTCGGGCCGCTATGTCGACACGACCAATATCCTCTTCATCTGCGGCGGCGCCTTCGTGGGCCTCGAAGAGATCATCAAGTCGCAGACCCACGGATATGGCTTCATCGCCACGTCGAAGGGCGACGACCAGAAGATCCTCGACCGGCTCAATACGCGCGTGAAGCCGACCGACCTCTTCACGTTCGGGCTCATTCCGGAGTTCACCGGCCGGCTGCCGATCATCGCCCGCTTCCAGGACCTGACGCGCAACATGCTCGTGCAGATCATGACGGAACCGCGCGACTCGCTGTTCCTGCAATTCCGCGAAATCTTCCGCATCGAAGGCGTGGAACTGGTCGTCGCGCCGCGCGTGTTCGAGCAGATCGCGGAGCTGGCGCTCGAGTACAAGACCGGCGCGCGCAGCCTGCGGGGCATCTTCGAGGAACTGATCACACCCGTGCTGTATGCCATTCCGGATCATCCGGAAATCCGCCGCGTGACGATCTCCTCGCTCTTCAACGACCCCCTGTACGAGCGCGAAGCCGTCGCCAGCGGCGGCCCGTCGGCCTGACGGCTGGAGCAGCGTGTCGCCGGACGTGTTGACGTGACACCGCCAGCGCGCGAGCGCGATTCGCTGCTCCTGGCGGCATGCCTGCTGGGCGCGGCGCTGGCCTCGATCGGCCTGCGCCAGGATTCGAACTGGGACCTGCAGAACTACCACCTGTACAACGTGTGGGCCTTCGTCCACGACCGGTACGGCCTCGATTGGGCACCCGCGCAGCTGCAGTCGTTTTACAGTCCGTACCTCGACCTGCCGTTCTACGCGCTGTTCGCCGCCGACGTGCATCCGCGCTGGATCGCGGTCGCGCTGGCGCTCCCCACGGGCGTTGCCTGGTTCGCCTTCGTGCGGGTCACGTTGCTGCTGTTTGCGCCGATCGCCATGCCCGTGCGCCGGCATGCGATTGCTGCGTCCCTGGTGATCGGCATCACGGCGCCGATGTCGATCAGCCTCATCGGGCTGACGATGAATGACTGGTACGTGGCCGCGTTCGTGATGGTGGCGGTGCTGGTCGTGGTGCGCGGCCTGGTGCGTGCGCAACTATCCACACGGGCGCTGCTATTCGCGGGTGCGCTCGTCGGGTTGGCGGCGGGGTTGAAGCTGACGGGTGCGATCTACGGTGTTGGATTGATCGGCGGCCTGCTGGCCGTGCCCGGTTCGCTGTGGACGCGCACGCGCGCAATGTTGTTGGCGGGCGTGGCGATGGCTGCAGCCTTTGCCATCACCGCAGGACCGTGGATGTTCACGTTGTGGCAGCGCTATGCCAATCCGCTGTTCCCGTACTTCAACGATGTGTTCCGTTCGCCGTGGGCAGACGCGGTGTCTTTCTCGGCAACGGCATTCGGACCGGATACGCCTGCCGAGTGGCTGGTCTTTCCGTACATGATGCTGTGGAAGCTGCAAGGCTATGTGGCGGAACCGGAGTTCCGCGATGCGCGGCCGGCGGTGTTGTACACGCTCGTGCTGGTCACGCTGGCGATGTTCGTCCTGCGGAGGTTGCGTGGCGGGGAGGGCAGTGTGCCAGCAGCGGCACCGGGAACCCGCGACGCGTGGCGATTCATCGGCGCCTTGTTCGTGGCCGCGTTCATCGCGTGGGCGCTGCTCTACCGGATCTACCGCTACCTGATCCCGCTCGAGCTGCTGGCCGGTGCGCTGATCGTGCACCTGCTGCTGCGTCTCGTTCCCGCGCGGCGCGTGGGGGCGGTTCTGCTGGTGACCATTGCGCTGGTGATCGTCACCGCGAAGTTTCCAACGTGGTGGCGGCAGCCGTTTGGCGAGCGCTTTCTTGCGGTGGAAATACCACCGGTGAAGGCAGCGAGCCTCGTGTTGCTGGTGTCGGGCGAGCCGATGTCGTACGTGCTGCCGTCGTTTCCCGCGGATGCGCGTTTTGCGGGGCTGGCCAACAATTTTAACGATCCGTGGCGGCGGAACCTGATGCGGGACACGATCGCCGCCACGATCCGCGATCATCCCGGCCCACTTTATTCGCTCGCGGTGCCCGTCAACCGGGACATCGGCTTGCAGGCGTTGGCCGCCATGAATCTCGAGCGGACGGGTTGCGCACAGATCCGCACCAACCTGCGCGTGAGTCCGCTCGAACTATGCGAATTGCGACGTCGGCCTTGAGCGGCCGCGCGTTTCGCCGATAATGCGGCAACTGCCGCCATGGACCCCGCCCGATGCCTACGTTGAACGCCACTCACGATCCGCAGCGCCGCAGCTTTGTCACCAGTGCCAACGACGGCATGACGGACTTCCCGATCCAGAATCTGCCGTTCGGCATCTTCAGCACAGCGGCGGCGGCGACGCCGCGCGCGGGTGTCGCGATCGGTGACCGCATCGTCGATCTCGCGGTGCTTGCCGACGCCGACATGCTGACCACCGTGCCTGCTGCGGTCTGGCGCGAACCCGTACTCAACGCGTTCATCGGCATGGGGCCGGAGGTATGGCGTGCCACGCGCGCCCGCCTTTCGGGTTTGCTGGACAGCAACACCGGTGCGTTGCGCGAAGATCCGCTGGTCTGCGCGCAGGCAATCGTGCCGCAGCACAACGCGACGATGCATCTGCCGGTGACCATTCCCGGCTACACCGATTTCTATTCGTCGAAGGAACACGCGACCAACGTGGGCTCGATGTTCCGCGACCCCAAGAACGCGCTGCTGCCCAACTGGCTCGAAATTCCCATCGGCTACAACGGCCGCGCCAGCTCGGTCGTGGTCAGCGGCACGCCGGTGCGCCGGCCGCTCGGACAGCTGAAGGCGCCCGACGCGACGCGGCCGCAACTCGCGGCGTGCCACAAGCTCGACATTGAACTCGAAACGGGCTTCATCGTCGGGCAGGGCAATGCGCTGGGCACACCGATTCCCATGGCGGATGCCGAGACGCACATCTTCGGCATGGTGCTGCTGAACGACTGGAGCGCGCGCGACATCCAGCAGTGGGAGTACGTGCCGCTCGGTCCCTTCAACAGCAAGAGTTTTGCGACGTCGATCTCGCCCTGGATCGTCACGCTGGAAGCGCTCGAACCGTTTCGGGTTGCCGGTCCGGAGCAGGCTCCGCTACCGCTTCTGTACCTGCAACCCAACGCGATGCGCACCTTCGACATTCATCTCGAAGTGGAACTGCGCCCGGGGGCTGCACGATCTTCGGCAACGATCTGCCGCACGAACTTTCGCAGCCTGTACTGGAGCATGGCGCAGCAACTCGCACATCACACGATCGGCGGCTGCAATGCGCGCGTCGGCGACCTGATGGGATCAGGCACGATCAGCGGCACGACGGACGACGCGCGCGGAAGCCTGCTCGAGATCACGTGGAATGGCGCGAAACCGCTCGCTGTCGATGGTGGCACGCGCACGTTCCTCGAGGACGGCGACGAAGTGACGATGCGTGGCTGGTGCCAGGGCGAAGGCTACCGCGTTGGTTTCGGCACCGTGACGGGCGCGATCGTGCCCGCGCTGCCGGTTTGATGCCGCCGCCACCCCGCTGAACACGGGCGCGCGATCCCCGGCCGGCCCGGCTTGGTGATTTCCGGGCTCCTGTGCAACAATCGATCCAACTTAATTGCATCAGGGTGTACAACGATGCTGGACCGTGACGGCTATCGCCCGAACGTCGCCATCGTGATCGTCAACGGCAGGAACCAGGTTTTTTGGGGCAAAAGGATCCGCGAACACTCGTGGCAATTTCCGCAAGGTGGCATCAACTCCGGTGAAACGCCCGAACAGGCGATGTACCGGGAGTTGCACGAGGAAGTCGGACTCGAAGGCCAGCACGTCAAGGTTCTTGGACGTACGCGCGAATGGCTTCGATACGACGTACCGCAGCACTGGATCAAGCGCGAATGGCGCGGTAGTTACCGCGGCCAGAAGCAGATCTGGTACCTGTTGCGGCTGGTCGGGCGCGACAACGACGTGCGGCTGCGCGCCTCCGATCATCCGGAGTTCGACGCGTGGCGCTGGCACGACTACTGGATTCCGCTGGAAACGGTGATCGAATTCAAGCGCGAGTCCTATCGGCGCGCGTTGCTCGAGCTCGAGCGCTTCCTGCATGCGAAGCCGCAGACCCGGCGCCAGCGCCTGTACGGCGTGGCGCAGACGGACATGCCGGACTCCTACGCCGATCCTGCGGGGACCCCGTCGCTGGACGGGGCGTGACGCTGCCGCATCAGGGCGCGCAATCCCCTACCCGCTTGGCGTTGATCGCCATGACCAGCGGTACGCCATTGCCGCTCTTGCCGACCAGGACCAGTTCGACCTTGCCATCGTAGCGATCACCGTTGAACGTGATGTCCGCTCGGCCGCGCGTGCTGATCTGATTATCCTTGCACGATAATTCGTAGATGGCGCGATCGAGGGTGCGCTGAATGTTGGTCAGCGTGCAGTCGCCGGCGGGGCGGGGCAACGATTTTTTCGGGTCGTCGATGTCCCTCTGGGTGACGCACGCGCGGCCTGCGGGCACGGTCTCGGTCCTGCCGTCGACGGTGACGGTCATCGCCATTTCCCATTGGCCGGGGAGCATCGGTCCGGCCTGGAGGACGAGCGGCAGCGCCAACAGTCCCGTCAATGCGGCGCAGTGGCAGAAGAGGATTCGAGCAGGCATGGCGGCATGGGAGTCATGGAGTGGCAGGCATCGATGATACCCGGTGGACGATCCGCGATCCGGCGGCACCCGACACGCGGCTGCGGCATCCGGCAGGCCGGATAGGACGTTAGTGAAGACGTTTGCCGTCAGCGCTGGACCTACTCCAGCAACACCAGGTTGTCGCGGTGAATCAACTCCGCCTCGTCGACATACCCCAGGATGTTCTCGATGTCGGCCGACGGACGGCGCAGGATCCGGCCCGTATCCTGGGCTCCGTAGTTGACGAGCCCGCGCGCCACCTCGGTGCCGTCGGGTGCATACACGCCTACCACCTCGCCGCGCTCGAACGTGCCTTCTACCGCCACCACGCCGATGGGCAGCAGACTCTTGCCCTCGTGCAGTAGCGCGCGCACCGCGCCGGCGTCGAGTTGCAGCTTGCCCGCCAGCTGCACATGGTCGGCCAGCCACTGCTTGCGCGCGGCCAGTGACTGCGCGGGCGCGATTAGCGCGGTACCCAGCGCCTGGCCGGCGGCCAGCCTGGTCAGCACGTTGTCCTCGCGCCCGGATGCGATGATCGTCGAGGCGCCCGAGCGCGCGGCGCGCTTGGCCGCCAGAATCTTGGTCAGCATGCCGCCGCGTCCCAGCGTGCTGCCGGCACCTCCGGCCATCGCTTCAAGCGCGGGGTCACCAGCGCGCCCCTCGTGCACGAACGTGGCGGTGGAATCCTTGCGCGGATCCGTCGTGTAGAGACCTTGCTGGTCGGTCAGCAGGATCAGCACGTCGGCTTCGATCAGGTTGGCCACCAGCGCACCCAGCGTGTCGTTGTCGCCGACGCGGATCTCGTCGGTGGTCACCGTGTCGTTTTCGTTGATGATCGGGATGACCGACAGTGCGAGCAGCGTACGCAGCGTCGTGCGCGCGTTGAGATAGCGGCGTCGATCGGCCAGGTCTTCGTGCGTCAGCAGGATCTGTGCGGTCTGCAGGCCGAACTTCGCGAACGCGGTTTCGTAGGCCTGGATCAATCCCATCTGGCCGACGGCGGCGGCGGCCTGCAATTCGTGGATGGCCTTCGGTCGCGTGGTCCAGCCGAGGCGCCTGATCCCTTCGGCAATCGCACCGGAGGACACCAGCACGACTTCGCGGCCCGCCACTTTCAGCGCGGCGATTTCCTCCGCCCAATGCGCGACGGCCGCGTGATCGAGGCCGCGCCCGTCATTGGTGACGAGCGAGGAGCCGACCTTGACGACGAGCCGCTTGGCGTTGGCAACCAAACTTGTCATGTTCCGTCGCCATCGGGTTCGGCCTCCGCCGTTTTGCGCGGGCGGCGTGCGCGCACCGGTTCGGGTTTCAGCACGACGGGTTCACCGGAAACCGGCGGCGCTTCCGTGGTGCCGGAGCCGGCCATCAGGTACGCAGGCCGCGCATCCAGCCATTCCTGGATGGCAAAGGTCAGCGGCCGGCAACCTTCGCCGCTGATCGCGGCGATCGCGAACACCGGTCCCTTCCAACGGTAGGCCTTCAGAAAGGCCTTCACACGGGCGTCGCGTTCTTCCTCGGGGATCAGGTC
>Ga0105048_10002407_pt1 | contig 30364 bp, 28 predicted proteins | sample MAT05_FD_78382 | JGI IMG/M metagenome (GOLD analysis project Ga0105048, IMG submission 78382) | Freshwater microbial communities from Lake Fryxell liftoff mats and glacier meltwater in Antarctica - MAT-05 | ecosystem: Environmental > Aquatic > Freshwater > Ice > Liftoff microbial mat | place... | reverse complement strand
TGAGCGGCTCTGTCGTTCTGGCGCCATGGCCTTCGGCCGCGCATAAGCGACTCCGACGCCTTATTCCCTCTGAGGAGCGCGCGGTGATCGAGCCGAATGTCTCCGTGCCCCGAACGGTTTCTCCTGCCGCAACGCGGTGGGCCTGTGCTGCAGCGGGCGTAGGCGCTGCGTTGTTGATGCCGTGGATCGTCGGCCTCGTATTGGGCGTGGCGATCGCGTTGCTCGGCCCGGTTGCGTTGGGCCGGCTCGAATTTCGCCACATTCGGTTGCGTCGGTCAAGGGTGCGGCGAGACCTCGCGTTGATGCTCGATCTGTTCGCCGCTTGCCTCAGCAGTGGTGCTCCCGTTGCGGTGGCTGCACGATCGGTGGCCGACGCCTTGCAGGGGCCGCTCGCCGACGATCTTCGGGCAATCGCCGTGCGGCTCGATCTGGGCGCCGACCCCTCAGTGGTGTGGCGCGGATTCGGTGGTGATGACCGAACGCGACGCATCGGCCTGGCTCTTGCGCGTGGATCCCTGAGCGGTACAGCAAGTTCGTCGGCTATGAGTGCCATGGCTGACGATCAACGCTCGGTAGTTCGACGTGAGGGCGAGGCGGCGGCCCGCCGGGTGGCGGTGAGGGTGGCCGCGCCGTTGGGACTCTGCTTTCTGCCCGCGTTCGTGCTTCTGGCCATCGTGCCGGCCGTTCTCGGCGCACTCGGGCCTCTCGTTGAAGGGTGAACGGATCCGGCGACGCGCGTGTGACCTCGATGCCACGAACCTCGACCGGTGATGCACAGCTGCACCCGTGATTGGTGCGTCCACATCTCGCGTCGTGAGGGCGATCCGGCCTGTGCCGCGGGGCCACTCTTCGCGGGCACCTCGCTCGAGGTGTCGTCCCGGCCGTCGCCGGCTTCTTGCGGAGGTCCGATGCTCTCGTCCACCCCTTTCCCTTCTGACAGCGCGCTCGCTGCTCAACTGCCCGCTCCTCGTCGTCGCCTTGTGTCGCGACTGGCGGCCCGTGTCTACCTGTCGAGCGCTGGCGATGCCGGGATGGCCACGGCCGAGTACGCCGTCGCCACCGTGGCCGCATGCGGCTTCGGAGGGCTGCTCTTCAAGCTGCTGTCGAGCGACTTCGCCGGCGGTCTCCTGATGGATCTGATCAAGCGCGCCTTCTCGTTCCTGCTGTGATGACGGCGCGCCTGCGTGCTGCTCGTGGTGCGCAGGGATCGGTGACTGCCGAGGTCGCGCTCGCGTTGCCCGGCCTACTGATCGTGGTGTTCGCGCTGATTCTTGGCGTGGTCCTTGCGGGTCAGCAGGTCCGGTGCCGGGACGCGGCCTCGGCGGTCGCCCGCGCCATTGCCCGTGGTGAATCGGCGGCCACGGTGGAACGGCTTGCCGAATCGGCCATGCCGTCGGGTGCGAACTACCAGGTCGATTCGATCGAGGGCCGCGTGCGCGTGCGCGTGGAATGGCGGTTGCCTTCCTCGGTCGGTCCGGTAGCGCGTTGGGCGCCGGCTGCCCAGGCCACCTCGGTGGCAGAGGTTGAGCAATGAGTTCTCGGCGCGACGAAGGTTCGGGGTCGGTGCTCCTTGTCGTCGCCATGACCGTGGTGGTGGCGGTGGGGGCCAGCGTGCTCGTTGTCCTGGGCGGTGTCGACGCGCGGCATCGTGCGCAGGTTTCCGCCGACCTCGCATCGATCGCTGCTGCTGCGCATGCGGTTGAGGGTTCGGTGATGGCGTGCAGCCAGGCGCGGCAGGTGGCCGCCGCTAACGGTGGACTCCTTCGGTTGTGCGACGTGGTCGACGGGGTGGCCAGGGTCGAGGTGGTGGTGCAATCACGGATCACCTGGTTGCTCGACGGGTTCGTCGGGCGCTCACGTGCCGGCCCCTCGACGTGAGGACGTGCTGCAGATGGTCGTGACGTGGGTGACAGGTACCGTCGCAGTTACGCCAATACGAGATCGAGCAGTGCGATCGCTCCGGCCTTGTGCAACGGCTCGTTGCCGTTGCCGCACTTCGGTGACTGGATGCATGAGGGGCACCCGGTGCTGCACGGGCATTCAGCGATGGTGTTGCGCGTCGTCTCCAACCACGGGCGGATGCGGTCGTAACCCCGCGCACTGAAGCCGCCGCCGCCGGGTACGGCGTCGTGAACGAACACTGTGAGCAGTCCGGTGTCGGCGTGACGAATCGTCGAGAGCCCACCGAGATCACTGCGGTCGCAGATCGCTGTGAGTGGCAGCAGCCCGATCGATGCGTGCTCAGCCGCGTGCGCCGCTCCGGGCAGAACGGCGAGATCGATCCCGGCCGCCTCGAGCACGTCGTCATCAAGCGTCCACCACACCGAAGCCGTCCGCAGTGTGCGCGGTTCCAGTTCGAGCGGGGTGTGGTCGAGCGCCTCCCCCGAACGAAGTCGGCGCCGAGCAAACGCCACAACCTGCGTGGTCACATCGACAAGGCCGGTGTGAACGGCGACACCTGAACTCAGCCGGTGCGAACGATCGGTCGTGACGATCGAGACCTCGGTGATCGTGCGTGCGTGCGTGGAGTAGTCGACGTCGACCCGACGCGCCATCGCGACGGCCTCTGCATCGTCGAGGCCGACGACCAGATGCTGTTGCCCCTGATGAACGTAGATCGCTCCGGCATGGACCGATCGGTGAGCTGCCGCTGCATCGACGGTTCCGAGCATGCGGCCCGTTGACTCCTCGATGATGCGCACCGTGGTTCCGCCCGTCCCCCGGAGGTCGGCCAGATCGGTGGCGCGTTCCTTGCTGGTCCAGAACCATCCCGTGGCGCGACGACGCAGCGCACCCTGCGCGACGAGCGCGGTCGCCACGTCCCGGGCGCGCACTCCGAACACGTCGATCCCCGTGGGCCCCTCATCGCGCAGAGGGGATTCTGCGGCGGCCGCACACAGGTGGGGAGCCAGGACGTAGGGATTGTCGGGATCGAAGACAGCGGCTTCGGTCGGTCGTCCGAACACCGCCTCGGGGTGGTGCACCACGAACGAATCGAGCGGATCATCGCGCGCGATCAGAACGGCCAGCGCATCACGGTCGGCCCTTCCGGCTCGGCCGGCCTGCTGCCACACCGAGGCGCGCGTTCCGGGCCACCCGATCATCAGCACCGCATCGAGGCCGTTCACATCCACGCCCAGTTCGAGCGCGTTGGTGGTGGCAAGGCCGAGCAGGGTGCCATCGCGCAGCGCCTTCTCCAGCGCGCGCCGCTCCTCCGGCAGGTATCCACCCCGGTAGGCAGCCACGCGATCCACGAGTGAGGGGTCGACTTCGGAGAGGTGGTCGCGGGTGATGTCGGCCAGCGTCTCGACGCCCTTGCGTGAGCGTACGAAGGCCAATGTGCGCACACCATCGACGACCAGGTCTGTGAGCAGATCGGCGCCTTCGGCGATTGCCGAGCGACGCACGCCGGCCTGGAGGTCGGTGGGTGCCTCGTCGTCGGTGGGCTCAATGGGCCTGGCGGACTCGGCGACCTCGGCGATCTCGGCTGCAGGCGACGCCACGGGCCGCACGATCAGCGGCGGCTCCCACAACGCGAAGGTGGTCGACGGGCGAGGCGAGGTGTCGATCACGATCTCGGCAGCAGGGGCACCGATCAGGCGCTGCGCCGTTTCACCTGGATCTGCCATCGTGGCCGAGGCGAGCAGAAACACGGGCTCGGTTCCGTAGCGAGAGCAGATCCGTCGAAGTCGGCGCATGAGCAGGGCCGTGTGGGCGCCGAACACACCTCGATAGGTGTGGCACTCGTCGATCACGACGTACCGCAACGAGCGCAGGAAGCCCGACCATCGTTCGTGGCCCGGAAGAATCCCGTGATGCAGCATGTCGGGATTGGTCAGCACGTAGTCGGCGTTCTGCCGCACCCACCCGCGTTCCTGCTGGGGGGTGTCGCCGTCGAAGAGGCCGGCGCGCACTCCGATCGGTCCGAGCTCGCCGAGGGCTCTGAGCTGGTCGGCGGCCAGCGCCTTGGTCGGCGCCAGGTACAGCACAGTGGCGCCGCGGATCGCCGCGCCGGCCGGTTTGTCGTGCCACGGCATGGTGCCGTCGATCACCGCTGACAGCGTTGGAAGCCAGTAGCCCAGGGTCTTGCCAGAGGCGGTTCCTGTACTGATCACGGCTGATCGACCGGCGAAGGCGTGTTCGGCGAACTCGGCCTGATGCCGCCATGGCCGATGGATCCCGAGGTTGTCCAACGCCTCCCGCAGTCGAGGCGACACCGCTTCAGGAAAGTCGGCGTGCTCACCGGCGCGGGCCGGAACGACCTCAAGGTGGGTGATGCGCCGACGTCGGCTCGGTGTCAGGTGCTGGTCGAACCACGCCTGCCCGCTCGTCACCGACTCAGTGTGTCGTCCTGTGACGACGCTCGCCTGGGGGCCACCAACGCCGGTGGTCGCGGTTGCACCCCGTGGAGTGCTCCCTGCTGGTTCAATCGGTCCTATGGATGTCAGCTCGCGGGTGCTCGAAGGGCAGGACGGCGTCCTCATCTCCGTGTCAGGGGAGTTCGACGTCCACACCGCCGGGCAGGTACGGGACGAGTTCAGCGAGGCCGAGTCCCTGACGCCTGTACCGACGGTGATCACCGTCGAGCTATCCGAGGTGACCTTTATGGACTCCACGGGGCTGGGTGTCCTGATCGGTGCCCTGGGCCGGGCCACGGCCCGCGAGGGGCGCATCGTGCTCGCCCACCCCACCTCCCGGGTGCTGCGACTTCTGGCGCTCACCGGCATGGATGGGCGTTTCGAGATCGTTTCGGCCCCCGCCTGACCCGCTGACCGGTTCGGGAGGCCCCACGGGGCAGGGGGCCTGAGCGCCCCGCTACTTTCTTGCTGCTGCCGGTAGATGGCCCGAAACGGCCGTATTCCGACGTACACTCCGCAGCGCCGAGGTCCTCCAGCGATGTCGGTAAATTCAACGCGTCGCATCGAGCCCCGCCCCCGCGGGTCCTCTCGATGGGCCTCATCCGAGGAGAACCAATGTCCGGGAACCTTCTCGCCGTAGGCGAGATCTCCCTCAGCGGCACGAACCTCACCTACATCTTCGTCGTTGCGGGTATTGCTCTCGCCGCGTTGCTGGTGGCGTTCGCGCTCGTCAGGCAGGTGCTGTCGGCAGACGAGGGCACCGACACCATGAAGGAGATCGCTGGAGCGATCCAGGAAGGCGCATCGGCCTACCTGAGTCGGCAGTTCCGCACCCTGGCGATCTTCGCCGTGCTGGTGTTCGGACTCCTATTCCTGCTCCCGGCTGAGACGACCTCCGAGAAGGTGGGCCGCTCCCTCTTCTTCATCGTCGGCGCCGTCTTCTCGGCGATCACCGGCTACATCGGCATGTGGCTGGCGGTGCGCGGCAACGTGCGCGTGGCCGCTGCCGCCGCCGAGCACGACCAGAAGGGTGCCACGCGCATCGCTTTCCGCACCGGTGGTGTGGCGGGCATGTTCACCGTGGGACTCGGTCTCTTCGGTGCCAGCCTCGTGGTGATCATCTATCGGGAGAACGCGCCCACGGTGCTGGAGGGCTTCGGCTTCGGCGCCGCGCTCCTGGCCATGTTCATGCGAGTGGGCGGCGGCATCTTCACCAAGGCGGCCGACGTCGGCGCCGACCTGGTCGGCAAGGTCGAGCAGGGCATCCCTGAGGACGACCCGCGCAACGCTGCCACCATCGCCGACAACGTCGGCGACAACGTTGGTGACTGCGCCGGTATGGCGGCCGACCTCTTCGAGTCCTACGCCGTCATGCTCGTGGCCGCGCTGATCCTCGGAAAGGCAGCCTTCGGAACCGAAGGACTGGTCTACCCGCTGACGATCGCCGCGATCGGCGTCGTCACCGCGGTTGTCGGAATCTTCGCGGTTACCCCGCGCGAGAGCGACAAGAGCGGCATGGCCGCCATCAACAGAGGTTTCTTCATCTCGGCCATCTTCTCGGCGATCCTCGTCGGCGCGTGGACGTGGTTCTACCTGCCCCCGCGGCTCATCGATCTGCAGATTCCTGCCGCTCAGCTGCGTACCCTCATCGGCAACGATGAGACCCTGCTCAACCTGAACCCGCGCATTCTGGCGATCGGTGCCGTGCTCATTGGCATCGTGCTGGCAGCAGCCATCCAGCAGCTCACCGGCTACTTCACCGAGACCAACCGTCGTCCGGTCGACGACGTGGCGAAGACCTCGCTCACCGGACCGGCCACCGTGATCCTGTCGGGCATGTCGCTCGGCCTCGAGTCGGCGGTCTATTCGGCACTGCTCATCGGTGGCGCCGTGTATGGCGCTTACCTACTCGGTAGCGGTGTTCTGCTGCTCTCGTTGTTCGCGGTTGCACTTGCGGGTACCGGGCTGCTCACCACCGTCGGCGTCATCGTGTCGATGGACACCTTCGGACCTGTGTCCGACAACGCGCAGGGCATCGCTGAGATGTCGGGCGACGTCGACAAGGAGGGTGCAGCAATCCTCACCAGCCTCGACGCCGTGGGCAACACGACCAAGGCCATCACCAAGGGAATTGCCATCGCCACCGCCGTGCTTGCGGCGACCGCGCTGTTCGGTGCCTTTACCGACTCGGTGACCAAGGCCGTCCAGGGCGCGAACGTCAACGAGGCGCAGGATGCGGCTCTTGGCCAGTACGAGCGGCTGCAGTACTTCGGCATCCTTAACGTGGGCGATCCGAAGAACCTTGTCGGTCTCCTCATCGGTGCGGCCGTGGTGTTCCTGTTCTCCGGCCTGCTCATTAATGCGGTGACGCGAGCTGCCGGCTCGATCATCTTTGAGGTGCGTCGCCAGTTCCGCGACGACCCGGGGATCATGGAGGGCACCAGCAAGCCCGAGTACGCCAGGGTCGTCGACATCTGCACCCGGGATTCGTTGCGCGAATTGGCCACGCCTGGGCTGGTCGCTCTGCTGGCGCCGATCGCCGTCGGCTTCGGCCTCGGTATCGGTGCCCTGGGCGCCTACCTTGCCGGCACGATCGCCACCGGAACGCTCATGGCGATCTTCTTGTCCAACTCCGGTGGAGCCTGGGACAACGCGAAGAAGTTCGTCGAGGACGGCAACTACGGCGGCAAGGGATCACCGGCCCACGAAGCCACTGTGATCGGCGACACCGTCGGAGATCCGTTCAAGGACACCGCTGGTCCGGCCATCAACCCGCTCATCAAGGTGATGAACCTGGTGGCCTTGCTGATCGCTCCGGCGATCGTGACGCTCTCGCTCGGTGAAGGCGAGGACGCGGCCTTCCGCTACGTCATCGCCGGCATCGCGGTGGCGATCATCGTGGTGGCCGTGTTCTTCAGCAAGCGTCGCAGCATCGCGGTGAGCGATTCGCCTGAGGCCGATCTGGCGGAAGCCTTCGATGGCGACGATTCGGATGATGACGACACCAAGGTCGGCGTCACGGCCGACGCGTCTGCTGTCGATAGCAGCGACGACGCTGACGATGCCGACAACGCAGGAGACGAAGGCGACCGCAAGGACGCCTGACCACCTGCCGTCATTGGCACATGCTCGCGGGAATGCCCCCGGTTCGACCTCGGTCGAACCGGGGGCATTCTTGTGCCATGACTGCCGAGCCCGACCTGCCCGACCAACCTGACGCACATACCGACGATGTCCATCGAGTGCGTGCGGCCTTCGACCGCGCAGGCTTCCTCGTCGGTGGTCAGAACGCCCACGCGTCGCTGACGCGGCTGTTCGGCGCGCACGACGAGCTGACGCTCGATGAGGTCGGAATTGAGCCTGATGCGCTGGCAGCCATGCAGCGCTTGGGCCTGGTGCGAATTGCTGGCGACCGCCTCAGGGCTGCGATGCGGGTGGATCCTTACACCGCCTCGATCGGCGATGCGAGTCGCAGCGGATGGCTGGTCTCAGACTTCTTGGGTGCACGACCACTACCGGCCGATCACGTCCTGGGAGCTGGCGGCGCCGCCACCACGCTGGCTGCGATCACGGCGCGCCGAGCGGTCGGCTCGGCCCTTGACCTGGGAACCGGTGGCGGCATCCAACTGCTTCACCTGGCCGGGCATGCTCAGTCGTTGGTCGGCACTGACACGAACCCGCGGGCGCTGAGGCTGGCCGGGCTGAGCATGGCCCTCTCGGGCGTCAGCGCCGAGCTGCTGAGGGGGGATCGCTTCACGCCCGTCCAGGACCGGCGCTTCGATCTGATCGTGTCGAACCCGCCAATGGTGATCGGCCCGTCATCGCGCCTGGAGTACCGAGACTCGAGGTTGGAGGGCGATGCCATGACGCGCAGCATCGTGGAAGGCGCACCTGCGCACCTCACCGAAGGGGGCAGCTGCCAACTGCTGGGCCATTGGCTGCACGTCGGGACCCGGGACTGGCGCGAGACAGTGGCCGGCTGGTTTCCGCAGTCGGGGCTGGACGCGTGGATGGTGCAGCGCGAAGTGCTGGATCCGGCGGCCTATGTGGATCTGTGGTTGGAGGACAGCGGTGATGACGACGGATCTCGTGGCCGAAGCCTCACGCAGCTTCGCGAGCGTTGGCTCGGCTGGTTCGCCGAGCATGAGGTGACGGCGATCGGGATGGGCTGGATCACCCTGCGCCGCACTGACGACACCCCCACCATCACCCGGCTCGAGGAGCTTCGACAGCCGGTGGAGCAGCCGGTGGGAGCAGCGATCTCGCAGTACCTCGACGCCGTTGGATCTCTGCGTCTGCTCAACGATGACGGCGTCCTGGCCCGAGCGTGGCGGGTGCTGCCGGGCGTTCGTCTGGATCAACGCTGGCGGGCCGAAGGCGGCCAGTGGCAGGCCGATGGCCAGAACCTGGTGCAGCTGAGCTTGCTGCTCAGGGTGGCCGGGATCGATGGAATCGGGGCTGCGGTGCTGGGGGCCTGCGACGGAAAACGCCCGCTGCGAGACGTCCTGAGGGGGATCGCTGCGGATTTCGAGATCGATGTTCGAGGCCTGGAGGCAGGGGTGATTGAGGCTCTTCGAGGCTTGGCGGCTGATGGATTCGTGGAGGTCTGTGCACCCCCCGATTGACAGACCGCCCCTGTGAGGGGCCAAACTGCCCGACCGTGGCCACCACTTCGGGCAAGAGCTCAGCCGACGGCGTCCGTCGACTCGTCATCGTCGAGTCGCCCGCCAAGGCAAAGACGATCCAGAAGTACCTGGGGCCTGGGTATGTCGTCGAGGCCAGCGTGGGCCACATTCGCGACCTTCCCAAGCGCGCGGCCGACATCCCGGAGAAGTACAAGAAGGAGCCGTGGGCACGCCTAGGCGTCGACGTTGATTCGGGGTTTACGCCGATCTATGTGATCGACAACGACAAGAAGAAGAAGGTCACCGAGCTGAAGGCCCGGCTCAAGGAGGCCGACGAGCTCCTGCTCGCCACAGATGAGGACCGCGAGGGCGAGGCCATCGCCTGGCACCTGCTCCAGGTGCTGAACCCCAAGGTTCCTGTCCGCCGGATGGTCTTCCACGAGATCACGCCCGAGGCCATCCGCAGGGCCGCTCAAGAGACGCGCGAGATCGATCAGCGCATGGTCGACGCGCAAGAGACTCGCCGCATCCTCGACCGCCTGTATGGCTACGAGGTCTCGCCCGTGCTGTGGCGCAAGGTGATGTCGCGGCTGTCGGCCGGCCGGGTGCAATCGGTGGCCACGCGCTTGGTCGTCGAGCGCGAGCGCGAGCGGATCGCCTTCCGCGCTGCGCGTTACTGGGATGTCGAAGGAGTCTTCGATCCCGGAGCCTTTGCCGCGCGGCTCGTGAGCGTCGACGGTTCCAAGGTGGCCACCGGACGCGACTTCGGTCAGGACGGTGTGCTCAAGAACGCCGAGGTGGCCGTTCTCGACGAGGCCGCGGTGATGTCGCTGGTCGAAGGCCTCTCCGGCGCCACCTTCACCGTGCGCGGCGTCGACGACAAGCCCTATCGCCGGTCGCCGTCCGCGCCCTTCATGACCTCCACGCTGCAGCAGGAGGCCAGCCGCAAGCAGCGCTGGGGAGCTCAGCGGACGATGCGCGTGGCCCAGGGTCTGTATGAGCGCGGCTACATCACCTACATGCGCACCGACTCGACCACGTTGGGTCAAACCGCAATCGACGCGGCACGGGCCCAGGCGGCCGAGCTCTACGGGCCCGAGTACGTCAACGAGGTTCCGCGCCGCTACGAGAAGAAGTCCAAGAACGCGCAAGAGGCGCACGAGGCGATCCGCCCCTCCGGTGATGTGTTCCGCACGCCCGCCGAGGTGGCTGGTGAACTGGTCGGTGATGAGTTCGCGCTGTACGACCTCATCTGGAAGCGCACCGTCGCCTCGCAGATGACCGACGCCGTGGGTCGAACCGCCACGCTTCGTCTTGGCGCCGTCAGCGCCGACGGGCGCGACGCGGAGTTCAGCGCGTCGGGCACCGTCATCACCTTCCGCGGCTTTCTTGCCGCCTACGAGGAGGGCTCGGACGACGAGGCGCGCGACGCCACGACCGATGACGCCGAGCGTCGTCTACCACCGTTGAGCCAGGGCGATGCCGTGGTGGCCTCGATCCTGACCCCGCAGGATCACAGCACCAACCCGCCCGCTCGCTACACGGAGGCCAGCCTGGTGAAGGGGCTTGAGGACCGAGGCATCGGACGTCCGTCGACCTACGCCTCGATCATCGGCACCATCATCGATCGCGGCTACGTGAACAAGCGTGGCAGCGCACTGGTACCGACCTTCCTCGCGTTCGCCGTCACGCGGCTGCTCGAAGAGAACTTCGCCCACCTGGTCGACTACAACTTCACCGCGCGCATGGAAGACGTGCTCGACCAGATCGCCGCGGGCGACGCGAACATGGTCGAGTGGCTGACGCGCTTCTACTTCGGCGGCGATGATCTCGTCGGGCTCAAGCCCCTGGTCAGCGACCTCGGCGACATCGACGCGCGCAGCATCTCGACGTTCGCTGTTGGCGACCCCGAGCTCGGTATCAACTTGCGGGTGGGCAAGTTCGGCCCCTACCTTGAGCGCGACGTCGACGGCGAACTGCAACGAGCGAACGTTCCGCTGGAGTTGGCGCCCGATGAGCTCACCGTCGAGAAGGCGGAGGAGCTCTTCGCGATCCCCTCGGGCGAGCGCGATCTCGGTGAGCACCCCGAGTGGGGTGTGCCGATCGTGGCCAAGTCGGGTCGCTACGGCCCCTACGTCACCGAGGTGCTGCCCGAAGACGCGCCCAAGACCGCCAAGGCTCGTACCGCTTCGTTGCTCACCGAGATGAACCTCGACACCGTCACACTGGATGACGCCGTGCTGCTGCTGTCGCTGCCACGCGTTCTCGGTGTTGATCCCGCCGACGGCGTCGACATCACGACGCAGAACGGGCGGTACGGCCCCTACGTCAAGAAGGGCACCGACTCGCGTTCGCTGGAGCGCGAGGAGCAGATCTTCACTCTGACTCTCGATGAGGCGCTGGCCATCTTCGCGCAGCCCAAGCAGCGTGGGCGTCGCGCGGCCGCACCGCCGATGCGCGATCTGGGCGTTGACCCCTCCACGAGCAAGCCGGTGGTCATCAAGGAGGGGCGATTCGGTCCCTACATCACCGACGGCGAGACCAACGCCACCGTGCCGCGCTCGTCCGACCCCATGACGATGTCCGTTGACCGCGCGTTCGACCTGCTCGCCGAGAAGCGGGCCCAGGGGCCGGCACCGAAGAAGACGGCCAAGCGCGCACCGGCCCGCCGGGCCACCAAGAAGTCCGCGGTCAAGAAGGGCGCCGCGAAGAAGGCGACCGCCAAGCGCACGTCATGACGTCGGTGCCCGCCGTGGGCGGGCGCCACTAGGGTCGCCACGTGCCTGCCTCTCGTCCCGACTCACCCGCGCCAACCACCCCAACGGCGCCGTTCGTGGTGTTCGAGGGCGGCGAGGGAGCCGGCAAGACCACTCAGATCGCGCGCCTGTCCGCAGCGTTGACCGCCAGCGGCCACGCGGTGATCACCACCCGTGAACCAGGGGGATCTGCGGTGGGTCGGGCGATCCGCGCACTGCTGCTGGATCCGCAGACCGGATCTCTTGCTCCTCGTACCGAAGCTCTCCTGTATGCCGCCGACCGGGCCGAGCATGTGGCTTCGGTGATCCGGCCGGCGCTCGTGCTGGGAACGGTGGTGATCAGCGACCGTTACATCGATTCCTCGTTGGCCTACCAGGGTGCAGGTCGGTCACTCCCGCTCGATGACGTGGCTCTCATCTCGCGATGGGCCAGTGAAGGCCTCGTGCCCGACCTCACGATTGTTCTCGACGTGGATCCCCGCGTCGGGTTGTCGCGATTCACCGGTGCCGATCGGCTCGAGGCCGAGTCGCTCGATTTCCACGACCGCGTTCGCCAAGGGTTCCTGGATCTAGCGGCGACCGATTCGTGGCGCTACCTGGTCGTAGATGCGGCGCAGCCACCGGATGCGATCGAGTCGCTCGTGGTGAAGCGCGTGCGCGAGGTGCTCGCCGCATGAGCGTCTTCGATCAGCTCGTGGGGCAATCCGTGGCCGCAGCCGAACTGAGCCGTGCCGTGTCTGATGCGCAGGTGGTGCTCGAGGGCGGCGCGGGCCCCGCCATGACCCACGCCTGGCTGTTCGTCGGACCGCCGGGTTCTGGTCGCTCGATCGCTGCGATGGCGTTCGCCCAGTCGTTGCAATGCTCGGCGGGTGGATGCGGAATCTGTCAGGAGTGCCGCGATGTTGCGGCGCGCACGCATCCCGACGTGATGATGGTCGAACCCGTCGGTGTGCACTACGCCGTCGAAGACGTCCGTGAACTTGTGGCGCATGCCTCGTCCACGCCGGTGCGTGGACGCTGGCGCGTGATCGTGCTCGAGGATGCCGACCGTCTCGAATCGCAGCAGATGGATTGGAAGCCGGCCACGGTGCTGCTCAAGGCGATCGAGGAGCCGGCCAGCCGCACCGTCTGGGTGCTGTGCGCGCCCTCGCTACAAGACGTCATCCCGACCATTCGCTCCCGATGCCGCGTGGTGAGTCTGCGGACGCCATCGGCTCGCGAGGTGAGCGAGGTTCTCGTGGAGAGGTACGGGGCCGACCCCTCGATGGCGGCCACTGCCGCGCGCGTGTCACAGGGACACATCGGTCAGGCCCGGCGCTTCATCCGCGACGAGGACGCGCGGATCCGTCATCAGCAGGTGATGAATCTGCCGGCCACGCTCAGCGATCTCAACGCGTGTCTGGCTGTGGCGGCCGACTTCGTTGATGCCGCGGACGAGCAGATGAAGGACACCGTGAAGGACAGGGAAGCGCGGGAGCGCGAGGGGGTGCGCCAGGTGTATGGAGTGGGCGCCAAGGGCATTGAAGCGCGAGGGGCCGCCAAGGCGTTGAACGATCTGGAGAAGTCGCAGAAGAAGCGGGCCCGGCGGGTTCGCTCGGACGCCGTCGACCTCGCCCTTCTGGATCTGCTGGCTTTCTACCGTGACGTGCTGATGGTGCAGTGGGGCGCCGAGGTCGATCTCATCAACGCCGAATTCGAACCGCAGTTGCGGGCGGCGGCCTCCGGCTCATCGCCGGAGATGACGATGCGTCGGATCGAGGAGGTTCTCTCCACGCGTGCAGTGCTCTCGGGCAACGCCGCTCCCAAGATGGTCCTCGAGGCACTGTTCGCCACGTTGCGGGATCCTGCCGCGGTTCGCTGACGCCCGTCTGCCGATACCCCCCGCGCTCGCGTCGGGTTATGGTCCCTTGATGAACGGTGTGCGTCGCTTGTCCGCGTTGGTCGTCCCGCTGCTGGCCGGGGCCCTGCTCCTGTCGGCCTGCTCCGAGGGAGCAGTTGCGCCGGCCCCCACGCCCACCCCGACGCCGGTGCCCATCGTGACGACCGTTCCGGCTACGACCCCGGCGCCCACACCGACAGTGGTCAACGGCGTGGCGCCGTTCCTGGGGCAGAAGCTCACCTGGCGGACGTGCGTCGGCAAGGCGCAATGCGCCAATCTGACCGTTCCCCTCGACTACTCCAAGCCTGATGGCAGCACTCTGCAGCTTCAGCTGATCAAGCGTTCGGCGCGTGATACCAAGAATCGGCGTGGTGCGATCGTCGTCAACCCGGGCGGGCCTGGCGGTTCGGGCTACGACTACGTCGCCGGCGGCACGGGCATGGTCGGCTCCTCGGTGTCCGAGGTGTTCGACGTCGTGGGGTTCGACCCACGAGGGGTGGCCAGAAGCGCGCCGGTGAAGTGTCTGACGCCGAAGCAGAGCGATGTCTTCTACGCCTACGACGGATCACCGGATTCGGATGCCGAAGCCACCGGTGCCCTGCTGGTCGGGCGCGACTTCGCCAACTCCTGCCGGGCCAAGGATTCCTCGCTCATCCCGTTCCTGGGCACCCGCGAATCAGCCCAGGACCTCGAGGTGCTGCGCAGCGCACTAGGCGAGACGAAGCTGAACTACCTCGGCAAGTCCTACGGCACCTTCCTGGGTGCGCAGTACGCAGAGCGCTTCCCCACGACGGTGGGTCGATTCGTCCTCGACGGGGCCATCGACCCCTCGCTGGATGCCGACGCCTTCGCGGCCGGCCAGGCGCTCGGGTTCGAGCGAGCGCTCCAGTCCTTTCTGGCCGATTGCGTGCGGCGGTCGAGCTGTCCGCTGGGTCGTAACCAGGCGCGCGCCGAGGACCGGCTCAATACCTTCTTGCAGGGCGTGGATGCGCGGCCCTTGACGGTGGGCGACCGTGAGCTGACCCAGGCGCTGGCCACGCTCGGCGTGATCGCCTCGTTCTATTCGAAGAGCTCATGGCCGCGGCTGCGGACGGCGCTGGCCCAGGGCCTTGGGGGAAACGGCACGGGATTGCTGGAGCTTTCGGACTTCTACTCGAACCGAACGGCAGATGGTCGGTACTCCGACAACAGCCTTGATGCCTTCTACGCGATCAGTTGTCTTGACCGCCCCGACCCCAAGGGCGTCGACGCGACGCAGGCGTTGGCCGTCAAGCTCACCGAGACGGTCTCGAACGCGTTCGGCGCCTACCTGGCATGGGGCAATACGCCGTGCCAGTCGTGGCCGGTGAAGGCCACGCTCGCACCAGCCAAGGTGAGTGCTGCCGGGTCGGCCCCCATCGTCGTGGTGGGTACCACCCGCGATCCGGCAACCCCGTATGAGTGGTCGGTGGCGCTGGCCGACCAGCTTCAGAACGCAGCACTGGTGACCCGCAACGGTGACGGCCACACGGGCTACCGCGAAGGCAGCGGCTGCACCGATTCACTGGTCGACGCGTACCTGCTGCGCGGAATCGTGCCGGAGGACGGCGTCCGCTGTAGCCGCTGACCACCGCGGGGGACCATTCGGGGTGCCTGTCATGCCGCAGGTATGCTCGGCCCTCGTTCAACGGCCCTGGCCGTTGGGCGCCGCCTTAGCTCAGTTGGTAGAGCGATTCACTCGTAATGAATAGGTCAACGGTTCGATTCCGTTAGGCGGCTCGTTCGAAGCCCCTGGTCGGATCCCCGCGGGGATCTGGCTGGGGGCTTGACTATTGACCATGTCCGTGGCGTACCTTTTGCCTCCTGCGCCGAGGTTGTCGGCGCACGCACCTGACACCGGGGGAACTTCGTGAATCTTCATCGCCTTGGCCGCTTCGTGGCGGCTGCCGGATCGGCCGCTCTGGTCCTGACCTTTGTGACAGTGGCACCGGCGCAAGCGGTCGTGGTCTGCGCGACCCTGGACGACCCGAGCGCTCCGACGACCATCACCCTCACTGACGACGGCTCCGATCCGATCCCGACGGCTTCGAGCCTGGGAAAGACCGCGATCATCGTCAGCACCACGTCGGTGCCGGTGAACCTGTCGATCACGACCACGGATGACTGCTTGGGTGCTGACCGCTTGCAGGCTCGGTTCCAGAGCACAACCGGCGCCACGAAGGTCGTCAACCTCAACTACAACTACGACCTGAGCGACCTAGGGCCGAACGATGAGTCCATCGACGTCTGGGATGCGACGCTGCGCTTCACGAACCTTGACCGTGGCACCTGGTACCTGAAGGCGGCCACCTTCACCTCGATCACCGGCAGCGCGGTCCTCGACTTCAACACCGGCGAGCCGATCACTGATAGCACCACTGTGGGAGCGCCGACGACGGTGCCGTTGCCGACGTTCAAGCGAATCTTCGTCAACGCTTATACGCTTGCGGCGGTCAACGCCACACCCGAGCCGGCCTTCCGGGGGCGCACGCTGAACGTCTACGCCTCGACGATGCGCGCCGAGGGGAAGACCTTTGTGGCCAACAAGTACGCACCCATTCAGATCCAGTACAAGGCGCCGGGTCAGGGAGCATGGCGTGTGCTGAAGTCGACCACGGTCGATCGGTTCGGAAAGGCCTCCGCCTCGTTCAAGCCGGGAGCCAAGGGCAGCTGGTCGTTCCGCACAGTCGCCCCCGCCAGAGCCGGCATCGCGCCGTCGATCAGCGGCACCGACACCGTGCTGGTCAAGTAGTTCGTTCGGCGCACGCTGCACCGCTTTTGTCATCGCAGGGCTGTGCCCCGGGCTACCGTGAGTGCGGCCCTGCGGTGTTGCGGGGCATGCCCGCCACCTCGAGGAGTTCGCGATGTCTGCAGCCGTTCCGCCCCCGCCGCCGAGCGGCGGAGTTCCGGTGTTCTTGGACGGTAAGCCGATGCTCACCGCAACGGGCGAACCCGCGAGCCCCAAGTCGCGCCTGGCAGCAGGGCTGCTTGCCTGGTTCCTCGGCGTCTTCGGCATCCACCGCTTCTATGTGGGCAAAGTGGGCACCGGCATTTTGATGCTCCTCACGTTGGGCGGGCTCGGTCTCTGGGTGCTCATCGACCTCATCGTGATCCTGGTCGGCTCCTTCAAGGACAAGGACGGCCGCGTCCTGTCGAACTGGTGACTCCCCACCTGCGGGGCTGAATCACCACGAAGAGGGCATACCGCTGAACGAGGTCGGTGCCCTTGTGGCAGGTGTTATTCATGTGAACCGGGGTGACGATTCGTTCTCTGGCGGCTACCGTCGTCCGAAGCCGCCGCACTTCGGTGCGACTTCCCCCTCAGCGGCTGTGGAGGATCGGTGCAGCAGCGTCAGAGGCGGGTGATCACGGCCGCCCTCCTAGCAGCCGCGGTAACCCTGGCTCCGGCGATCCCCACCGGATCCGCCCTCGGCGCGGGGCCAACCCCGTCGGTGGCCAGCGACCCCACGATCCCGAGTCAGCAAAAGGTTGACGCGGCCAAGTCGAAGGCCAGCGCTGCGGCGATGCGGGTGGCGGCTCTGCAGACGCAGCTCTCAGCTGCGTCGGCCAGGCTGGTCACGCTGGGCGCAACCTTGGCGCAGGCCTCCGAGCAGTACAACGCGGCTTTGTACCAACGGGATCAAGCTCAGGCCAAAGCTCAGGCGGCGGCCCAGGCCGCAGATGCTGCCCAGCAGCAGCTCGGCACCGCGCAGACCGATCTCAGCCGCTTCGCTTCGGCCGCCTACCGAAGCGGCGGTGATCTGGCCCAGGTCGACGCCATGCTCGGTGCTCGCGGTCCTCAGGATCTGATGGACCAGGCCACCACGATGGATCTGCTCGGCGATCGTCAGGCCGGCGCCCTGAACCGTGTTGAGGCCGCCCGTGCTACCGCCGCTGTGCTTCAGTCGCAGGCGCAGCAGGCGTTGGCCGAGCAGCAGACCGCGGCCGACCAGGTCAAGGCATCGCGTGACAAGGCGCAGGCCATGGTCACCGAACAGCAGCGCCAGACCGACGCGCTGAACGCGAAGCGAGCCTCGCTGGCCCGCCAGGTGTCGGCCTTGCGTTCGACGAGTGAACGGCTTGCGGCGCAACGCGCATCAGGACTCGCAGCCGCGGCCGCTGATCGGGCTGCTACCGAAGAGGTGACCTCCGGCGACTCCGCTGGCATCCCGCGCGGAATCCTGCTCGGCATGCCGGCCAACGTCTCGGTGGGCCAGCAGCGCAGCACGGCGACGGGAGCCAAGCTCGCCGTTGAGTACGCCCGCAAGCAGATCGGCAAGCCGTACCTGTGGGCTGCAGCCGGTCCGAGCAGGTTCGACTGCTCGGGGCTCACGATGATGGGGTGGCGCGAAGGCGGCGTCGGTCTGGCCCACTGGTCGGTCGCGCAGTACGCCGCCGGCAAGAAGATTTCGCTCGGGCAGGTGCGCCCTGGTGACCTCGTGTTCTTCTCGACCGACCTCAGCGAGTACCGCGCGATCGTGCACGTGGGTATGTACATCGGTGGCGGCCAGATGATCGAGGCGCCCTACACGGGGGCCAACGTGCGGATCTCGCCCATCAACCGCAAGTCGCTCTTCGGGGCCGTCCGCCCGTAGGGCGGCGGGTCCGAAGCATTAGGCACTGTGGGGCCGTCCGCCCGTAGGGCGGCGGTTGCTCGAGTGCCAGCGTTCAGTGGTGATCGAGTGCGCGGAATCGCTCGCGGGAGCGTTCGATCTCGGCGTAGGCCTCGTCGCGGCCCACCCAGGTGGCGCCATCGACCGACTTGCCCGGCTCCAGGTCCTTGTAGGTCTCGAAGAAGTGCTGGATCTCGAGCAGTTCGAACGACTCGACGTCGTGGAGGTCGTTGAAGCGCGCCTTGCGCGGATCGTGAGCCGGGACGCAGAGCACTTTGTCGTCGCCGCCCTTCTCGTCGCTCATGCGGAACATGCCGACAGCGCGGCACAGGATGAGGCAGCCGGGGAAGGTCGGCTCGTCCAGCAGCACCAGCGCGTCCAGGGGGTCGCCGTCCTCACCCAAGGTGTTCTCGATGAAGCCGTAGTCCTCGGGATACACCGTGGCGGTGAAGAGCATGCGGTCGAGCCTGAGACGACCGGTCTCGTGGTCGAGCTCGTACTTGTTGCGCGTGCCCTTGGGGATCTCGATGAAGACGTCGAACTCCACGGTGCTCCTTGCGAAAGGGATCAGTTCCTCGTGGCCTAGTCTCGCCGAAGTCCAACCAGAGGCTGAAGGCGGGAGGGGCCGTGCGAGGCTCGCGCGCGCTTGCTATTGGCCTCTTGGCATTCGCCACCGGGGCACTGATCGGTCTTGATGCCTCCGGCCTGGTCAAGGGTCCGCTGGGCTCGGCCCTGGCTCGCGACGGATTCGCCGACGAGCAGTCGGCCGCCGCGCTGCCCCAAGGTGCGGTCCTGACGCCCGTGCTCGCCTCGAGCAGCACCATCACCTCTGCCCCGCCGACGGCCGCCGGGCTGGCCAAGGCGTTGAAGCCCGTCATCTCCTCACCAGCGCTCGGGAGCGATGTCGCTGTCGTGGTGGCCGATGCCACCGACGGCAGCATCGTCTACTCCGTTCAGCCAACGAAGGCGCAGACGCCGGCCTCGACGACCAAGCTGCTCACCGCCGTCACCGCGCTGACCTTGCTCGGGCCGAACGAGACGCTGACGACGAAGGTCGTCGACGCCGGTTCTTCCATCGTCCTGGTCGGTGGTGGCGATCCCACTCTTACGACCACGCGCGTGCGAGGCGCGGCTGCGGCGTCGCTGGAGCAACTAGCATCGGCGACGGCCACGGAACTGCTCAAGGCAAAGCGCACCTCGGTGGTGCTGCGCTTCGACGACTCCCTCTTCGCCGGCCCGACGACGGCGCCGTCGTGGCCGGCCACCTATGTCAGCAGCGGTGTGGTGGCGCCGGTCACGGCTCTGCGCGCTGACGGTGGTCGCATCAACCCGCGTTCTGATGCGCGCGCGTCTGACCCCTCGGCTCTCGCAGCGCAGCGTTTCGCGCGCGCGCTCGCGACGCGTGGAGTGAGCGTGAAGGGTGCTGTCACGCGAGCAACCGCGCCGACCGGCGCCCCCAATCTCGCCTCGGTCCAGTCGCCTTCTGTGAGTCACATCGTCGAGTCGATGCTCACGACGTCGGACAATGACGTTGCCGAGGATCTGGCGCACCTGGCGGGCGTCAAGGCAGGTGTCGGAGGCACCTTCGAAGGCGGCGCCACAGCTACACAGCTCACGCTGAACCGGCTCGGTCTTTCGACGGCGGGCTTGACGCTCAACGACGGCAGCGGACTCTCACGCGACAACCGGGTAGGCCCCACCACGTTGGCAGGTGCGATCACAGAATCGGCTGGTGCCGCTCAAACGGGATTGCGCAGCACGTTGTCCGGGCTCCCCGTCGCCGGCTTCACCGGCACTCTCGCCGACCGTTTCGACACGAGCGCCACCCGCCCCGGTCGTGGCGTGACACGCGGCAAGACCGGCACGCTCAGTGGTGTGTCGTCGCTGGCCGGGATGGTGGTGGATGCCTCGGGGCGTCCACTGGTCTTTGTCGTGATGGCCGATGGGATTCCGGCCGGGGGTAATGAGGCGGCCCAGGTGGCATCCGATCGGATCGCGGCGGTTCTCGCGTCCTGTGGCTGCCGATGAGGCCTGGTGCGTAGGTTGACCTTGTGACTGATGCGCCGTTGATGATCGACTGGGGACTCGCCGAGGGCACAGCCCTCAAATTGCTCCCGAACGGACCGGCCGCCACGCAGCAGGACGCGGAGGAGATCGTCGCCTCCCTGTACGCGGCCGCGCGAACGGCCGAGGACCACATCGGCGCGGTCACGAGGATGCAGCCGATCGCCCCACTGGCCAAGGTGCTCGTCGTCGACCGGCAGCGCTGGGCCACCGCCAACATCGAGGGCTTTCGCGTCGCCATCACGCCGTTGATGGAATCGATGCGCGAGCATCGTCGTCAGCGTGAGGCCGACGAGGTAGGCGAGGTAGGTCAGGTAGGTCAGCCTGCTGGCCCGACCACCTCGGTGGCGTCCGAGGACGACACCTCTCGTGCGAGTACAGGTTCGGCCGTTGTCAATGCGATCGGGTCCCGCGCCACTGCCTTCCAGGTGGGCACGCTTCTGGCGTTCGTCGGCACGAAGGTGCTCGGACAGCACGAACTGTTCACCGCCCCCGGTGTGGAGCCGCGACTGCTTCTCGTGGCGCCGAACATGCTGGTGGCCGAACGCAACCTCGGCGTGGATCCTCATGCGTTCCGTCTCTGGGTCTGCCTGCACGAGGAGACGCACCGCGTTCAGCTCGCATCCGTTCCATGGCTGCGTGAGCACATCGAAGGCGACCTGAAGGCCTTCCTTGATGCGGCCGACATGGATCCCACGCGGGTGCGCGAGCGTCTCGGCTCGGTGGTCTCCTCAGTAGGGGCTTCGGTGCGCGGAGAGACAGGCCGATCGCTCCTGGATGCTGTGCAGACGCCGGAACAGCGAGCGATCCTTGACCGCTTGGTCGCGCTGATGACCCTGCTCGAGGGCCACGCCGACTGGGCGATGGACGAGGTGGGCGACGACGTGGTGCCCGGCGTGGCCCAGGTGCGCGAGAAGTTCGAGCAGCGCCGCGACGGCGTCGGCGCCCTCGATCAGGTGCTTCGACGGCTGTTCGGCCTTGATCAGAAACTGGCTCAGTACCGCGATGGAGCCGTCTTCGTGCGGGCCGTCGTTAAGCAGGTCGGGGTCGATGGGCTCAATGCGGTGTGGACCTCTGCCGACACCCTTCCTATGCGATCAGAGATCCTCGAGCCGCACCTATGGGTGCAGCGTGTCCATGGAACCGGGCCGACCGCGTGACGGGGTGGATCCGATGAGCGGCCCAGCCCCGGCTTTGGCCCAGGTCAGGGTGGCGGTCCGGGAGGCCCTTGAGCCCCTGGCCGCCGGCGATCTGGTGCTCGTGGCGTGCTCGGGAGGCTCCGACTCGTTGGCGCTGGCTGCCGCTCTCGCCTTCGAAGCTCCGCGCGCCGGCTTGCGGGCCGGCGGCGTAACGATCGATCACGGACTGCAGGACGGGTCAGCAGCGCACGCCGAACGGGTGGCCGACACGATGCGTGGGCTCGGCCTGGGCCCGGTCGAAGTGGTGAACGTGGCCGTGGGATCCGAGGGCGGTCCCGAAGCTGCTGCGCGTCACGCCAGGTATCAGGGTCTCGACGAGGCCGCCGAACGCCTGGATGCGACGTGCGTGCTGCTCGGGCACACCCAGGACGACCAGGCCGAAACGGTGCTGCTCGGGCTGGCCCGCGGTTCAGGCACGCGCTCGCTCTCAGGAATGCCTCGCCGCACCGGTCGCTACGTCCGACCGCTGCTTGATCTTTCGCGCGCCACGGTGCGCGAAGCGTGCGTCGCGGCCGATCTTGAACCGTGGGATGACCCCCACAACGACGACCCGGCCTTTACCCGCTCACGGGTGCGCCGCCAAGCCCTGCCCGTGCTCGAAGACGCTCTGGGTCCCGGGGTTTCGGCTGCGCTGGCACGCAGCGCCCAACAGCTGCGCGAGGACGCCGATGCGCTGGACGCGTGGGCCGCTTGGGCGTTGGAGTCGGCCTTTGATCCCGAAGGCGGCCTCTCGATCGAGGTGCTGGCCGGATTCGAGCCGGCCGTGCGTCGCCGGGTTCTGCGACGTGCTGCTGTCGGCGCGGGCTCACCGCCTGGTGCGGTTGGTGCCAAGCACGTCGAGGCGTTGGATCGTTTCGTGGTGCATTGGCGCGGGCAGGGCCCGACGAGCCTGCCCGGCGGAATCGTCGGGTGGCGAGTGGGCGACCGGTTGTACCTCGCGCTGTCGCAGTGACGGGTGCCGCGCTAGCGTCCGCATGAAAGGTCCGGCCCGTCTCTTCAGATCCAGTCCCAGGAGTTCGCGTGCCTCCCTCCGAACTGCCTCCCGAGGTCGAGCGGATCCTGGTGTCACAGGAGCAGATCGAGCAGCGGATCGCCGAGCTTGCCGTCGAGATCGACCGTGACTACAAGGGTCGCGATGTGCTGCTGGTGGGTGTGCTCAAGGGTGCGGTGATGGTCATGGCCGATCTCTCGCGCGCGATGTCCTCCGACCCGGCGGTCGATTGGATGGCCGTGGCGTCCTACGGCGTGGGGACGAAGTCGTCGGGCGTCGTTCGAATCCTCAAGGATCTCGACACCGACATCAACGGTCGCCACGTACTCGTGGTGGAAGACATCATCGACTCAGGGCTGACCCTCTCGTGGTTGCTGCGCAACCTGAACTCACGCGGTGCGGCCTCGGTCGAGGTGTGCACGATGCTGCGCAAGCCTGAAGCGGCGCGCGTGCAGGTGTCGGTGAAGTACGTCGGCTTCGACATCCCGGCCGAGTTCGTCGTCGGTTACGGACTCGACTACGCAGAGCGCTACCGCACGCTGCCGTACGTCGGCGTTTTGCGCACCACTCCCTGAACTGTGGGTCTACTTCGCCGCTGTGTAACCGGCCTGCAGGGCGCCCTTGTTGTCGCGAAGCTTCAGCACCTGGCCTCGGATCGAGTAGGTGGCAACCCGTGACAGCGCGTCGAAGTACGCCGACTCCTGGTTCGTGATGCTTGGCGAGCAGGCCTTCTTGGTGGCGGCCAACGCACCGAAAGTCAGCGCCGAGCCGTTAAGCGTGAACGGCCCGGTGTAGGTGTTGCACCCGCCATTGCCGCTCAGGGTCTTGTCGTTGCCAAACACCGCTGTGACGGTGCTGTCGGCCACGACCGACTCGGGGCCCGAGGTGCCGCTCGCGGCGTACTCGGTGAGGGCCCACGAGGTTCCAGCCAGCCCGGAGTTCGCCGAGTCCTTCGGTGTGGGCGACGCGCTGGTCCCTGGGCCCGGGGATCCGCAGGCGGCCAGCAGCCCGGCCACGGCGAGCGCCATAGGCACGGCAAGGATTCGTCTCATGCTGACCTCGGCAAGCCCTCGGGGCCGATGGTCGGCTTCCGCGGCCACCGCTGGTGCTCGGACTCTAGAACGCCGTGCCGAGGTGTCGGCTTGTCCGCCGTGCGCGAACGTGCCCGATCGTGGGACGTCGGCCGGGCGAGCGGTCGACGGGCCGGGGTAGCCTGAGGCACCAGTTCGGCTTCCGCCGCCTTCCCCACCGGCAAGGAGTGATGGGGCTCACGCCCTGTGCCATGGACTTCAAGCGCATCCTTCGCGGCCCTTTCGTCTGGATCGGCGCCGCCATCCTGATCGCTCTCGTGGCCGGTCAGGTGATCTCGTCCGCCTCGGCGCCCAAGAAGATCGACACCTCACTGGTGGTCTCGGCGATCCAGAAGGGTGATGTCACGAAAGCCACCCTGGTCGACCGCGAGCAGCGGGTCGAGATCGAACTCAAGAACGGCACCAAGCAGCAGTCCGAGTACATCACCGGGCAAGGCGTCGAGCTTCAGCAACTTCTGCAGACCAAGGCCGATGCAGGTGCGCTGCCGGGCGGCTACAACATCAAGGTTCCCAGCGACAGCCTTCTGGTCACGCTGCTGGTCTCGTTGCTGCCCATCGCCATCATCGTGTTCCTGCTGTTCTTCTTTATGAACCAGATGCAGGGTGGCGGGTCGAAGGTCATGAACTTCGGCAAGTCCAAGGCCAAGATGATGACCAAGGACACGCCGCAGACCACGTTCGCCGACGTCGCCGGCGTCGATGAAGCCATCGAAGAGCTTCAGGAGATCCGCGACTTCCTCACCGACCCTGCGCGCTATCAGGCGGTGGGCGCCAAGATTCCTAAGGGCGTTCTGCTCTACGGTCCGCCCGGAACCGGCAAGACCCTGCTGGCGCGCGCCGTCGCGGGCGAGGCTGGCGTGCCGTTCTACTCGATCTCGGGGTCCGACTTCGTCGAGATGTTCGTCGGCGTCGGTGCCTCCCGCGTCCGCGACCTGTTCGAGCAGGCCAAGGCCAATGCGCCAGCGATTGTGTTCATCGACGAGATCGACGCGGTCGGTCGCCACCGGGGCGCAGGCCTGGGTGGCGGGCACGACGAGCGTGAGCAGACGTTGAACCAGATGCTCGTCGAGATGGACGGGTTCGACGACAAGGGCACCGTGATCCTCATCGCGGCGACCAACCGTCCCGACATCCTTGACCCCGCACTACTGCGCCCGGGTCGCTTCGACCGCCAGATCGCGGTCGATCGCCCCGATCTCAGCGGCCGTGAGCGGATCCTCGAGGTGCACGCCAAGGGCAAGCCGATCCAGCCCGACGTCGATCTGTTGGGTGTCGCGCGGCGTACTCCTGGGTTCACCGGGGCCGACCTGGCCAATGTGCTCAACGAGGCCGCGCTGCTAACTGCCCGCAATCACCGCACTCTGGTCGACAAGGAGGCGATGGACGAAGCGATCGATCGCGTCATTGCCGGTCCGCAGAAGCGATCGCGTGTCATGAGCGATCACGAGAAGGCCATCACGGCCTACCACGAGGGTGGCCACGCGCTCGTCGCTGCGGCGCTGCAGAACAGCGATCCGGTGCACAAAGTGACGATCCTTCCGCGCGGCCGTGCTCTCGGATACACGATGGTGCTGCCGGACCAGGAGAAGTACTCCACGACGCGCAACGAGATGCTCGACCAGTTGGCGTACATGCTCGGCGGGCGTGCGGCCGAGGAGCTCGTGTTCCACGACCCGACCACCGGTGCGGCCAACGACATCGAGAAGGCCACCGCCGTAGCGCGCGCGATGGTCACCCAGTACGGCATGACCGAACGGCTCGGCGCCATCAAGTTCGGCCAGGAGGCCGGCGAGGTTTTCCTTGGGCGCGACATGGGCCACCAGCGCGATTACTCAGAGTCCGTCGCCGGCGTGATCGACGAGGAGGTCAGGCGCTTTATCGAGACTGCACACATGGAGGCCTACGAGATCCTCGTGGAGAACCGTCATGTGCTTGATGCGCTGGTGCTGGAGCTCCTTGAGAAGGAGACGCTCGACAAGGAGCAGGTGGCCGAGATCTTCACGGCTATCCGTAAGCGTGCTGAGCGCCCCAAGTGGACCGGTTCGGTCGACCGTCTTCCCTCGGCCGGTCCCATCCCCGTTCCCGCGAGGCTCAACGGTTCGAACGGTTCGAACGGTTCGGCCGCGTCGAATGGCGCGAACGGTCATCACGTCACCGACAGTCCGGTGCACGTTCCGGATGCGCCGGCCGCCGACACGGGGCACGATCGTGGATCCAACGATCCGACCGGGACGACCGGTGCGGAGCCCGCAGACCCCGAGTAGGTCCGATTCGGAGCAGGTGCGTGTGAGCAGAAGCGAGAGCACGATCCCGGAACAGGCCGAAGTGCCCGGTGTCGGCAGCATCGACCCGGTGCACGACCCGGTCGGGGAGTTCAGATCGATCCCTGCCTTCGATGAGGTCCGTGCCGCGGCCGCTGTGCGTGAGCTGCTGATCGCCATCGGCGAGGATCCGGATCGTGACGGTCTGCTCGACACGCCTGACCGGGTGGCGCGTGCCTACCGAGAGATGTTCGTCGGACTTCACCAGCGTCCCGAGGATGTGCTCGCCACCACGTTCGATCTTGGTCACGACGAGATGGTGCTGGTCAAGGACATCGAGCTCTACTCCACCTGCGAGCACCACCTGGTGCCGTTCCACGGTGTGGCCCACGTCGGCTACATCCCGAACGCTGATGGACGCATCACGGGGCTGTCGAAGCTCGCACGGCTGGTAGACGTGTTCGCCAAGCGACCGCAGGTTCAGGAACGGCTCACCTCGCAGGTGGCCGACTCGTTGATGCGCGTGCTTCAGCCGCAGGGGGCGATCGTGGTCATCGAGTGCGAACACCTGTGCATGTCAATGCGCGGGGTCCGTAAGCCCGGCGCCAGGACCGTCACGAGCGCAGTGCGGGGAGTGTTCGTGGAGCCCGCTGTTCGCGCCGAGGCCCTGGCCCTGATCCGATCGTCATAGGACCGCTGCGTCTAGGGTCGCTCATGTGATCCACCCCGAAGGCCTGCCGGCGGCACTGACCATGCTGAATCGCACCCTGGTGATGGGGATCCTCAACGTCACCCCCGATTCCTTCAGCGACGGCGGCCTGTACCTGGATCACGACGCCGCGGTTGAGCACGGCCTCGAGATGGTGCGTGATGGAGCCGACCTCGTTGACGTGGGCGGCGAGTCCACCCGCCCAGGTGCCGAGCCTGTCGAGGTAGCCGAAGAAGCACGACGTGTTGTGGGCGTGGTGCGTGATCTGGTGGCCGAAGGCGTCCATGTGAGCATCGATACGCGACACGCGGAGGTGGCACGCGAGTGCATGGAAGCCGGCGCCGTGCTCGTCAACGACGTGAGCTCTGGGCGGGGGGATCCCGCCATGTGGCCTTTTGTCGCCAGCAGCAGCGCGCCGTACGTCCTGATGCACAATCGCGGTGATGGAGCCAGCCGCGATGATCTTTCCGGATACAGCGATGTGGTGAGCGAGGTGGCGGCCGAACTCGACGTCCGCGGCGCGGAGGCGGTGGACTCGGGGATCGCGTGGGGGCGCTTGATCCTCGACCCAGGCATCGGCTTCGCGAAGAAGGCCGAGCACAACTGGCCGCTGGTCGATGAGCGTGCACTGAGCGCCTTGGTGCGCGGAGGTGCTGCAGGCCGCCGACCGGTGCTTCTGGGCGCTTCGCGGAAGCGGTTCCTGGGCACACAGGCTGATGGAAGGCCTGATCCTGACGACTCGATGCGGCATCGTGATGAGCTCACCGTAGGCATCACGACGTCGGCGGCACACGCTGGCGTTTGGTGCGTACGCGTTCACGACGTGGCACCCAACGCGGATGCTGTTCGACAGGCGGGTGCGCTGGCCAGTTCTGGTCGGCATCGGGATGAGGAGGGTGGCTGATGGCGAACGATCTGATTGCACTCACCGGTTTGCGGGCCCGTGGCTACCACGGGGTTCTTGCGCACGAGAAGGTTGACGGTCAAGAGTTCGTGGTCGATCTCGAACTGCGCACCGACACCACAGCTGCTGCCGCCTCCGATGATCTGGCCGACACGATCGACTACGGATCGCTGGCCCAGACGGTGGTGGCGGTGATCGAGGGCGAACCGGTCGATCTCATCGAGGCGCTGGCTCAGCGCATCGCCGACGTCGTGCTCATCGATGATCGCGTGGCCTCCGTTCGTGTAGTGCTGCACAAGCCGCAAGCGCCCATCCCGCTTGACTTCCTCGACGTCTCGGTCACCATCGAACGATCGCGGGCATGAGCGCACCCATCTCCGATGCACCAGGTCGCGAAGGCCATGGCCATCTCGCAGTGCTGGCGTTGGGTTCCAACCTCGGCGATCCCATCGAAGCCCTGCGATCAGCGGTCGAACTCATCCACGCCGACCCCGCCACCGAGGTGGTGGCTGCATCGCACCTGTACGCAACCGCACCGATCGGCGGTCCCGACCAACCCGACTTCGTCAACGCCGTCGTGATCGTGCGCACTGCACGCGATCCGCTCTTGCTGCTGACCCTGGCCCATGAGGTTGAGGCTGCTCACGATCGCGTCCGAGCGCAGCGGTGGGGGCCCCGCACGCTCGATGTTGATGTCATCGTTGTCGATGACCTGCAGCGGGCTGATCGGCGGCTCACCCTTCCGCACCCCCGTGCACACGAGCGGGCTTTCGTCCTGCTTCCGTGGTTCGAGCTCGATCCGTTGGGGCAGATTCCGGGGCACGGTGCGATTGCGGATCTCGTGAACGCTCCGGACGTCGCCCTCCAACGAATTCGCCGGCTCGATGCACAGCCGCTTGCGGTGCCCACTGGCGAGCGTTCATGACGTCGACCCGCTGGCGCGACCTCGTCGGACCGTTCGTCGTCGCAGCAGCGATCGGGTTCGCGCTGCTGCGCGTGATCGGGGCGATCACCGGCACGGTGCCCAATGTTCCGTTCGCAGCTGTAGTGACGGTGGCCGCTCTCACCATCTCCCTGGGCATCACGACCCTGGTGGTCAGGCCACGTCTGCTGCGCCGACCCGGCCTCGAACCCCTGCAGCCTCTGGCCGCCGGGCGTGCTGTCGTGCTCGCCTTCGCAGCGTCACGTGCGGGTGCGGTGATCTCGGGCTTGTTCCTGGGATGGCTCACGGCCGGCTGGTTCGCCGATGCCTGGACCACGCCCTTCGCTCGCACGCGCGTTGTCAATGCAGCGATCGTCGTGGTGATGGGGGTGCTGCTCGTCATCATCGGCATCGTCCTGGAGCGCGCCTGCCGTGTTCCCCTGGCGAAGGACGACTCCGACGACGCGAACGCGTAGGGTTCGCGCTGTGAACTCATCAGAATCCCTCGAAGACCTGCCCTACGTCGAACTGCGAGATCGAGCCTTCGATCTCGCGCGTGATCGTCTCGACATCGGATTCTTCGTCGACCTGATGAACCACACGCCGTCCGCCGCCGCTATGGCGACGGAGGGTGGCTCACTCGGCGACATCAGCGGATCGATCATTGACACGATCGCAGCGGCTCGCGAAGCCTTCAGCGATGAGAACGTGGGAGATCTCGAACCGCTGTTTGTCGCCCGCTTCGCCACCTACATCCGCGAGCACCAGAAGCACTAACAAGGGTCGGGGCCTGACGGTTCAGGTCAAGCGGGGCGCTGCCCGTGATCGGAAGCTGCCCCGGATTGTGCGTCGGCTCCTGAATCGTCGCGAAGCGGTGGCACCGCCAGATGCTCGCGCAGTTGTGCGTGCAGTCCATCCAGATCAAGGCGTCCAAGAATCCGATCGCCATCGAGAACGGCAACGCTGGTGCCCGAGCTGGCCAGAAGTACGGCCATCGCTTCGCGGAGCGAGCTGCCCACCTGAACGCTCGGCAGGTCGTCCTCACCACCGGTCGGAGCGATCAGCCGGTCGGCGGCCAGCGGGGTCACCGCCAGCCGCTTGATCATGCGGTCGGCGCCCACGAAGTCGGCGACGAATGGGGTCGCCGGTTCGCCGAGCACCCGCGCAGGGGTGTCGAACTGCTCCAGGTGACCTCCGCTGCTCATGACTCCGATCCGATCGCCGATGCGCACCGCTTCCTCGATGTCATGGGTCACGAACACGACCGTGGTGCCGAGCCGTCGTTGGAGGATGCGAAACTGATCTTGGAGTCGCTCGCGCCCGATCGGATCGACGGCACCGAACGGCTCGTCCATCAGCAATACCGGAGGATCTGCCGCCAGCGCACGGGCCACACCGACCCGTTGGCGTTGCCCTCCGGAGAGTTCGTGCGGGTAGCGGTCGCCGTAGGTCGAAGCCTCCAGGTCGACCAGCTCCATCAATTCGGCTACTCGCTCCCGAACGCGGGACTTCTTCCATCCGAGCAGCGCCGGAACAGTGGCGATGTTGTCGCGGATGCTCAGATGGGGGAAGAGTCCGATCTGCTGGATCACGTACCCGATTCCGCGGCGAAGCTGAACAGGATCCTCGTCGGTTACGTCCCTGCCATCGATGACGATGCGGCCAGAGCTCGGTTCGACCAGGCGATTGACCATCCGCATCGTGGTGGTCTTGCCGCAGCCGGAGGGTCCGATCAGAACGGCCAGCTCACCGCGGCCGACGACCAGATCGAGTTCATGGACGGCCATCGTCCCGTCGGGGTAGCGCTTGGAGACGCCCTCGAGCTCGATCATCGGATCAACGACCGATGCGCGAGCCGCAGCAGTAGCGTCCACGTGTGGACCCCTTCGTGTCGGCCGCCGCGGCAGCTGTAGATGAACCACCGAATCCGTGGTTCTCGTGGGCCTTCATCCGCGACAACCAGGAACTTCTTCT
>Ga0105048_10002406_pt1 | contig 30368 bp, 27 predicted proteins | sample MAT05_FD_78382 | JGI IMG/M metagenome (GOLD analysis project Ga0105048, IMG submission 78382) | Freshwater microbial communities from Lake Fryxell liftoff mats and glacier meltwater in Antarctica - MAT-05 | ecosystem: Environmental > Aquatic > Freshwater > Ice > Liftoff microbial mat | place... | reverse complement strand
GCGATACCCAAGTTCGTCCACATTTGCGCCGATCGAGAGAATCGGAAGATCGCCGATTGCTTCGCGCACTGATAATGCGCCGTCCTGTATCGGTAGCGGTTTTTCTGGAATTTTGCCGTCGCGACGGCCAATGAAAAAGAGGCGGTATCGTTTTTGCGGGACACCGTATTCCGCCGCACAGAGGGTCCACAGCGCTGAGGCGTAACCAAGCGCCGCGAATTGTTCAAAGATAAGCGATTCAAAATTCCCTTGGGCGGTTTCGCGAAGTCCTTTGACGTTTTCCAAAACGATCCAATCCGGCTTGGAATTCGAGGCAACCTTGAAGAACTCCTGGAAAAGCCAGTTCTTCGGGTTCTCAAGTGTGCGCGTCCGCTGGTTCGAAGTGGAAAAGCCTTGGCAGGGTGGCCCGCCAAAAAGGATCAACTTCACCCCGCGTATGCGGGGAATGTCCGTCACCGACCGGATATCGTTCTCAATGAGGCATGTTTCGCCGTGATTGAGGCGATAAGTTGCTGCCGCCGCGTAGTGATTTTCCACAGCATGCGTGATCGTGACACCGGCAAGCTGCGCGCCAAGAGACAGGCCGCCAGCGCCTGCGAAAAGGTCAATTCCTTGGAAAGTAATGGGTGACACAAAACGTGAAAAAGGGGCGGATAATACCTGATGGTGCGACGGCGGCAAGAGCCGAGACGCAACTCTGCCTTCTTAGCCGCATGCTACGGTGCTCTACTTTGGCGGAGGCTGTGGAGCAGAAGTCGCGGGCTTTTTCTCCCGCTGCGGGGCGCGCTCAATGTGGCTGGCGCTGTCCCAGGCGCGGAGTTTGTCGGCGTTGCGGGCGTATTTGTTGCGGACGATGGCGTCGAGGTAGTTCACCTCTTTCATGCCGGCTTTGATGAGGCGGCCGATGGCGGCGGTGCTTTCCACGCCTTCGCCGTCGTCGCTCTCGGTGGCGTCTTTCGCAGCGTCGATGGCTTTGCGGTCGTCGGCGAGGTCGGTGACGAAATCGGCGGGGAGTTCATGGGCGACGAAGCGGGCGGTGAGCGCGGTCTTGGCGGCTTTCTCGGCGGCGCTGTCGCCGGGCTGTTCCTGGAATTGCAGGAGGAAGGCGTCGGCGGTGGTGAGGAGCGAGACTTGGCTGGCGGTTTTTGGCGGGCGGAAATTGTCGGAGAAACCGGGCTCGTCCTGCGCGATGGCGCTGGCGGTGCGGGTGATGTTTTGCAGGTCGAGCCGGAGGGCGTCGAAGCGGACTTCGAGTGCCGTGGACCCGCCGCCCTGCTGCTTCGCTTTCTCGATGTCGAGGTCTTTGATGATTTAGGCAACGTTGCCGAAGCGTTTCTTGCCCTCGCCGCCTGCGGCGAAGTCTGCGGTGTTGTCGGTGCGGGAGGTTTGCACACGGCCAAACATGTCGTAGCGGCGGGTTTCGCGATCGTTCATAAAATAGAGGTTTGGAGTGGCTGGGTTACGGGGATTGCGGGTGGACTGCCCGGCGACCGTGTCCACCCCGGCAGCGATTGCCAAGGGCGAAATCAAGCGGTTTTCGAAGAAATCGCGCGATATATTGCAAGTACCTCTGCTAAAGCCTGTTTGCGCACGGTCAAGGGTGCGACTGACACGCCCGAAGGCCCGATTCACACACTCCCAGTCGCGCCTGACACGCATCTCTGGCGACGCCCGCACACGCGCAGGCGCGGTGCGCAGAGTCCCAGCCGAAGCACGCACCTTCACACGCTCGCCATGCACGCGGCGAGGCGAAGCGCGCACGCGCCCGCCTGCCGCTCGCGCTGGCACCGGCTAGCGTGGCACGCGCGCGGGATGGCCGCGCATTCACCCCGGCGACGCTGCACGCACGGAAGCCCGCGCTGCACACGGGCCAGATGCGCCGCACACGGGACGCAATGAACGCCGCACGCCCCCTTGCTCACGCTGCATCCGCCTTCGCCGACGCTGCACGCAGCAGTTTGGAGCGCGCAGCGATCTCGCTCCCAAACGGGAGCTTCCAAGCCCGCGTGTGCGGCAAGATGGACGGCATGAAACGCACCAGGAAACCCGTTCAAGTCACCCTGCAAATCAACGCGCGCACTTTCGCCGAGTTCACGCAAGCCAATCGCAAGGTCAAACGCTGGACGGGGGCAGCGCCCGGCGTGGAGAAGCTCATGTCCTTCATGCTCCGCGCGGAGAACGATGCGGAAGACATCGCCGTCATCTATTGCTTCAAGGCGCTGCGGCAACCGCTGGAGGTGATCGACGGGTATGGTAAACGTCAGCCCCGGCCTAGGTGAGCTCTACATTGTGGATTCATTCATGACCGTGGTCGTGGGCGGCGTCGGAAACATCTTCGGCACCGTCTTCAGTTCGCTCGGAATCGGCATGCTGGATCAGGGCCTCCAGCAAATCCTCGGCAATCCCGTGCTCGGGAAAAATCCTCGTGCTCGGCGGAATCATCCTCTTCCTGCAATGGTGGCCAGTGGGCGCGTGGAGGAACTGACCGATGCAGTGGTGCAGGCGCATCTGACCGTTTGATGAAACTCCAACCCGCGACACACGAAGCCCGGCAGCCGCAGAGAACGATGAATCAATTTGCGATTCTCTATTTTCATCCGCACTCCGCTCCGCTCTAAAGTCTCCGCATGAAGAACCTCATCGCCATCCTCGTCCTGACCACTGCCGCCGCCCATGCCCATCCTGGCCACCCTGGCCATGAGATCGGTGACATAGGTTGGGGCAGCCATCCGCTCCTGGGACTGTCATTCGTCTGCCTGCTCGCTGCCGCGCTGTTCATTTCACGCCGCACCCCGCGGCTCATCATCGGCGCCAGCGCGGCGGTCGTCGCGGTGACGCTCGCCCTCGTGGGCTAGCCGATGCACCTTGCCCCGCGCGAAACAGAGAAATTGCCCATCGTGGTGGCCGCCGATCTCGCGCGGCTCCGGCAGGCGAGGGGACTCAAGCTCAACTACCCCGAGGCCGTCGCCATCATCACCTGCGAGATCATGGAAGGCGCGCGCGACGGACGCTCAGTCAGCGAACTGATGAGCCATGGCACCACGATTTTGAAACGCTCCGACGTCATGGAAGGCATCCCCGAGATGGTCCACGACGTTCAGGTCGAGGCGACCTTTCCCGACGGCACGAAGCTTGTGACCGTCCATCACCCGATTCGCTGAATGATTCCCGGAGAAATCATCACACCCGAGGGCGCGGCCGACCTGCCTGCAAATCACGTCTTTGCAACGCGCACCATCCGCGTGGCGAACACCGGCGACCGGCCGCGTCGGCGAAGTCATCACGCGCACGTGGCAGACGGCGCACAAGATGAAGGTGCAGTTCGGCACCCTGGCCTCGCCCGTCCCGAAGCACGCGGCTGCCGATAATTTCCGCGCACTGCGCTACGTCGCGGGGTACACGATCAATCCCGCGCTCGCCCACGGCATCGCCCACGAGGTCGGCAGCATCGAGCCTGGCAAGCTTGGGGACTTCGTCGTCTGGAAGCGCGCGTTGTTCGGTGTGAAACCCGAGGTCGTGCTGAAGGGCGGCCTCATCGCGATGGCAAACATGGGCGACCCGAACGCCAGCATCCCGGCGCCGCAGCCGACCTTCTACCGTCCGCAATTCGCGGCGCATGGCCGGGCGAAATTTTCCACGGGCGTCACATTCGTCAGCTCCGCGGCGCTGCAAAGCGGCTCGCTCGGCGCGCTGAATCTGGGCAAGCGCCTCGTCGCCGTGAAAGGCACGCGCACGGTGACGAAGAAAGACCTCGTCTGGAACGACGCCACTCCGCACATCGAAGTGGACCCCGAGACCCACACGGTGAAAGCCGATGGACGCATCCTCGCCTGCCAGCCCGCGAAGGTGCTGCCGATGGCGCAGCGGTATTTCCTGTTTTGAGGGACGATGCAGATCGTCCACGGCCCGTTGGCGGATACTCCGGCGCTCACGCGGATCCCACTGTGCGTCGAGCGGCTCACACTTGCCAAACGCCGCTGGCGCTCGGCGGCGGCGGACGGTGCGGAGTTTGGCTTCGAACTCACGGCACCGCTTGCCGATGGCGCGGCGTTCTTTGCCAGCGAGAGCGCCGTTTACTGCATCGCGCAAAAGCCCGAGCCGGTGCTGGAGATTGCGCTCATTCCCAAGCCTGCGCCGGTCGCGCGACTCGGATGGACGATCGGCAACCTCCATTTCCCCATCCAGGTCACGGACGAGGTGATCCGCGTCCCCGACGATCCCGCGCTGCGCCAGTTGTTCGAGCGGCAGAAGATTCCGTTCAATGCGAGCGAGCGTGTTTTCGCGCCCTTCGCCAGAAGCCACAGCCATGAAGCCGGGTGAACTGAATCTCTCATGGCTGCCAGCGCTTCTTCAGACGAGCGACGCGCTCTTCCCCACCCGGGCCTTATGCGCACTCGCTCGGGTTCGCCTGCGCAGACGCGTCCGGGCGCACGGTGCTGGGACGCCAGTCATTCTCGGCACCATTCCACATCAGCAAGCCGCACCACGATGCGGGCTGGATGATTGTGAATCTCGCCAGCACTTCGCCGGGGGTTCTCTCCGGGGACCGTCTGGAGGTGAAGGTCGATGTGGCTCCCGATGCGCGTATGCTTCTCACCATGCCGAGTGCGAGCCGCATTCACACGATGACCGCGGGTCATGCGGAACTGCGGCAGGTGTTCCACGTCTCTGCCGGCGGCATGCTCGACTACTGGCCCGAGTATCTCATCCCGCAGGCCCGGTCTCGCTATCGGCAGCGCAACATGCTGCACGTCGAACCCCGCGGCACGTTGCTGTGGACGGAATCACTGGCACCGGGGACGCACAGCCTCCGGTGAAATCTTCGCCTTCAGCGAACTTCGCATCGCCACCGATCTTCACGTCGGCGAAGCGCACGTCGCGCGCGAACGCTATTCAATGACCAAGGGCGACGCCACGCAGCGCGCCCTGCTGCGCCAGTTTCCGACGCCGTACTACGCCAGCATCCTGTGCGTCAGCCCCCGGCTGGCATCCGCCGGGGATGCACTGTCCCGCCTCGGTGCGTTGCACGATGGCGACCATGTGTGGACAGGCGCGAGTCGCCTGACCGAATCCGCGCGGGTGGAGAAAGTCATCGCTGCCGGCAGTCCCGAGTTGCGGCAAACGATCGCGGCGATTCGCGCCGAGCTGTATTCGGTCCTGAATGTTGGCCAGCCCGCGATCCGCCGCACCACCGGGGAGAGTCGGCTGCACCTGCGGGTGGAAGAGCCGATGCGAAACGCTGCAGTCCCAGGAGGCGTCATTGGCCTCTCCGTTGCCGCGGGTTCTACGGGCGGGTGACCTTCAGCCGGATGAAGCGACCCTGCGCCGCCGCGGACACCGGCGTGTTATCCCGAGCTTGGAGCGTCGTCAGCGTGTCTTGTTCGACCGTGGTACCGGCGGTGTTCCGGGTGGACGGGTCTCCCAACTCGCCGGTGACTTCGATTGCGAGAGTCACATCGATGGCGGCGGGGTTCTTCGCCACGGTCATCCTCAGGCAGCCGCTGGGATCGACGGCTGTCAGGAATGAGGTGCTCGGCGAAGAGGCAACCTGTGGATTCAGCCCGAGGCCGTACTTGAGCAGGTTTGCCATGCCGTCGCCCGTTGGGTTGGCATCGTCGGCGGCGTCCCCCGTGTTGGTCGCGCCCGGGCCGAAGTATTGCTGCCGCCAGTGATCCGCCGTGTCGGTGACGAGGCCGGAGAGATTGATGCGATGCAGGTTTGGTGTTCCGGCGGCGGCGGTGGCGATGCCCGGGTTGAAGCTGTCGTTACCGGTGAACGTGAGCGGCGCGTTGAAGAGTCCGGTGTTGATGGCTGAGAGCGTGATGTCGAAGGACGCGGACTGGCCGTTGCCGAGCGTTGTCGGAATGGCGGGGCTCGAATAGCCCGCTGGAACGGACAGATTGCCGAGCGTCAGCGATCCTGTGGTGAATGAGCTCGCCTGAGTGTTCGTGATCGTGACCGTCGCCGCAACGGGCGTGCTGAATGGCGTGGAGCCAAAGGTGAGCGTGCCGCCTTCGACGACCGGCGCGCCGGAGACCGTGACGCTGATTTCCGGCTCGATGAGTTCGAAGGCGCCGGCATCGGCCTTTGCATGGCGGGGTGCGCCGCGCTGGTCGGTGGGGGTGGTGGAAGCGATGCCGTTGCGCTGGGCCGGCGATCTGCGCGTGAGGGCGTGAGTCCCGGTGGTGCCGCCATTCAGCGCGAGCGCGGGCGAGATGGTCGCAGATCATCCCGGCAGACTTTCCCGATGGCGTCATCAGCATGCGCGCTCCGGGCCGGCGATAGGCGGAGCCGCGGACCTTCATCACGGTTGAGTTTCACCGGGCGGCCAACCGCCATGGCGGTGGTGATGGCCTGCGCGATGTAGTCCTGCCCGAATTTTCTCCCGAGCCCGCCGCCCATGAACATCGGATAGACGGTGATCGCCGACTTCGCCAGCCCGGTGACGGTCGAGGCGGTCGTCTGCACGCCGGCGGGCCATTGCGTCGGCGCCCAGATTTCGCAGGCAGTGTACGGGGCGGTCGCCGGCGTCATGCGCACGGTGCAGTTCAGCACTTCCATGCAGGCGTGAGGCATTGTTACGATGCGTTCGAAATAAGTCAGTCCCCTGAGCGGGGTCTGAGTTTGCCGCTTTCGCCGTCGAGCGTTTTGAAGAAGGCCCAGAACTCCTCCGGCGCACTCACACGCGGGCACCGAAGTTTCCTGATCAACATCGCCAACGCCGAACCCGAATCGAATCTGATGTCCTGCGCTCACCTTTCCAAACCGCCCACGCTCGGCTGGAAACCGCAGAACCTCGCCGAACTCAGGAAATCGAACCCGCGGAAATTCCGAAAGCAGGCCGACGACTGCGGACGAAATCGGAAGGGTGATCCGGGAACCGCTGCGGGAGCAGACAGCCATTCGGCGACCGACCGCAAAAAATCGCCCTTTGTGATGGTGACCTGCGCCCGTGCCTCCGCGCCCAAGGAAAACCACAACCTGCTCCTGATGAAAGCCGACGGCACCCGGGAAAACGCCCCGCTCAGCAAGCCCGTCAGAATCGGATGTGCGATTCGCGACGCCGGGCGCTGCAGCCACATTTCAGCGCGATGCCCGGCAAGGTCTGTCGCGACTTCACGCAAGGTTTGGCTGGTCTTCTGCCGGCAGGCGAAGGCAATGTGCCCGGATGACTTTCCCAATGCCCAAGATGTGCTCCCGCACGAGACATCACCTGAAATATATACGGCCACCAACCGCCGGGCAGCGAACCAGAGACGCCGTGTGAAAAAGCGACGGGGCAGCCTTCATCTTTGCCTTCCAACAGCGTCGCACACACCCTAGATTCGCCGCCCCTTGAGAGACCAAATCCAAATCATGGCAGAACCTGCCAGCCAGTAATTCGCATGCTCAAAGACCGTATCGCAATCATCGGAATCGGCTGCCGATTCCCAGGCGGAATCAATCACCCCGAAGCGCTCTGGAAACTGATGGCCGAAGGCCGCGAAGCCGTGAGCGAAGTGCCGCCGGACCGATGGAATCTGGAACGCTACTATGATCCGGAGCCTGGACTTGCCGGGAAATCCGTTTCCAAGCGCGGCGGCTTCGTGGATGGCATCGACCAGTTTGATCCGCAATTTTTCGGCATCTCGCCCCGCGAGGCACCCTACGTCGATCCTCAGCACCGGCTGCTGTTGGAGACGGCATGGGAGGCGATCGAAGACGCGGGCATGGTGCTCGATTTTGAAAAGGGCACCGACCTCGGGGTGTTCGTCGGCATTTCGCACAATGACTATCAGATCATCCAGGGCACGCCCTGGGACTCCGCGGGCATCTCGGCGCATTCGCCGACTGGCAGCGCGCACAGCATCGCGGCGAACCGCATCTCGTATTGCCTCAACTTGCGCGGCCCGAGCGTCGCCATGGACACGGCGTGCTCCTCCGCGCTCACCGCGGTGCATGCGGCGTGCGAACACATCCGGACCGGCCGCGGCGACACCGCGCTGGCCGGAGGTGTGACGGTGATGATCACGCCCGGCGGCTTCATCGGATTTTCGCAGGCCTCGATGCTTTCGCCGGAAGGCAAATGCAAGGCGTTCGACGCCTCGGCGAATGGCTTCGTCCGCGGTGAAGGCGCGGGCATGGTGCTGCTGAAACGCCTGTCGCAGGCCATCGCCGATGGCGATCCGATCCACGGCATCATCACCGGCACGGCGACGAATCAGGACGGCCACACCAATGGCATCTCGCTGCCCAGCGCGGAGGCGCAGGCACGGCTCGTCAAAGACGCCTGCGCGGATGCGGGTATCGCGCCTTCGCAGATCGGATTTCTGGAAGCCCACGGCACCGGTACCGCGGCAGGCGATCCGATAGAAGCCCATGCTCTCGCGGAGGCCCTGTGCGGCGGCCGTGCGGCGGATGCCCCACTGACAATCGGCTCGGTGAAAACGAACCTCGGCCACTTGGAAACCGCCGCGGGAATCGCCGGTCTCGTCAAGGCCGTGCTCGTGCTCCAGCACCGGCAGATCCCGGCGAATCTCCATTTTGAAACGCCGAATCCGAACATTGATTTCGAAGCACTGAAGCTGCGCGTGAATACCATGCTCGAGCCGTTCCCGGAGACGTCCGGTCCGCGCATGGTGGGCGTCAACTCATTTGGTTTCGGCGGCGCAAATGCCCACATCATCCTTGAGGAGGCACCGCAGCGCCCGCATCACGAGCACTCCGAATCTTCCACCGAGCGCGCGTGGCCGGTCACGCTTTCCGCACGTTCGGAAGACGCGCTCCGCAGCTCCGCCTTGCAGCTCGCGAAGTGGCTCGACGAACGCGCGCACGCCAACGGCGATTCCCCGCTGCTGCCCGATCTCGTCTATTCCCTCGGTGCGCGCCGCAATCACCATCCGTACCGGCTCAGCGTCGTCACGAGCTCGATGACCGAGCTGATGCAGGAACTCGATGGCTTCGGCGCGAAGCAGGAGAGCCCCAAGGTTCGCACGGCGTTCACTCCGCGCCCCGAGCACGCGCCGCGCGTCGCATTCGTGATGAGCGGACAGGGCCCGCAATGGTGGGGCATGGGCCGCGAGCTGATGCGCCAAGAACCGATCTTCCGCGCGACGATGGAACGCTGCGCCGCCGCGATGAAACTGTGGGCAAGATTTTCGCTCCTCGAAGAACTCGGCCGCAGCGAGACAACGTCGCAGATGCATCGTACGGAGATCGCGCAGCCGTCGATTTTTGCCATGCAGGTCTCGCTCGCCGAGCTGTGGAAATCGTGGGGCATCCAGCCGGCCGCGGTTGTCGGTCACAGCGTCGGCGAGATTGCGGCGGCGTGTGTCGCCGGCGTGTTCAGCATCGAGGAAGGCGCGCGCATCATCGTGCAGCGCTCGCGCTTCATGGATGGCTGTGCGCGCGGCGAAGGCACGATGCTCGCAGTCGGTCTTGGTGAGGACGAAGCCCGCGCGCTGATTGCGCGGCATGATCGCACCGTCACGATCGCGGCGTTCAATGGCCCGCGCTCGCTGACTCTGGCCGGAGCAAAAATTTCACTCGAAGCGATGCTCGCCGAGTTGGAGCCGCAGGGCGTCTTTGCGCGCATGGTGCGCGTGGATCATCCTTTTCATCATCCGCTCATGGAGCCCGCTTCCGAGGAACTCGAGAAGGCGCTCGCCGATCTCAAGCCGCAGGCCGGCACGGTCCCATTCTTCAGCACCGTCACCGGTGCGCGCTGCCCCGGCGAAACGTGCGACCCCGTTCACTGGGGCCGCGGCGTGCGGCAGCCGGTCCAGTTTGCCCCGGCGGTGAATGCACTCGCCGATTTCGGCGTGGATGTATGGCTCGAAATCGGCGCGCATCCCGCGCTAGTGCATTCGATCCAGGAATGTCTCGCGAGCCGCAGCGGCAAGGTGCCCGTGCTCTCCTCCGCGCGCCGCGAACGCGAGCACGCATCGCTGCTCGAAACCGCGATGGATCTGCATTGCGCCGGTGTCGCGCTGGACTTCGCCGCGATGACGCCCTCGCGCCGCCTGCTCTCGCTGCCCGCCTACGCGTGGGACAAAAGCCGCTGGTGGCACGAGGCAAGCGACTGGCGCGAAGGCCGTCTCGCTCCCGGTGGCCGCGGCCTGCTCGATGTCCGGCAGCCTCGCGCGATGCCGACATGGACCGCACGCCTCGATGGCCGCCACATGGCTTTCCTCAAGGATCACAGGGTGGACAGCCACGTCATCTTCCCGGCTGCCGCGTTTGTGGACATGGTTTTGGAAGCTGGCGTTCAGCTTTTCGAGGGACGCGCATTTGCCATCGAGGATTTCGAGATTCGCAAACCGCTCATCCTTCCCGACCCGGCCTCGGGCGTGCAGCTCGAAGTATCCTACGACAGCATCGAGCGCACGTTCACGATCCAGAGCCGCTTCGACCAAGGTGCCGCCTGGTCGATCCATGTGGTGGGATCGATGCGCGGCGAGCGCACGGAATCCTCCTTCGCATCCACGACTTGGGAAAGCGCCGCGACGCCCGGCACCGAGCCGGTGGAAGTCGGGGGCTTCTATCGCTACATGAGCGATCTCGGATTGCGCTACGGCGACGAGTTCCGGCCGGTCCGCGAACTCTCCGCGGGTGCGGGTCACTCTGCGGGTCGCGTCGCATTATCCGACGCGATCGCAGGCCGCGCCGGTGAATACCCGCTGCATCCGGTGCTCTTCGATGGCGCGCTGCAAATCTTCTCCGCAGGTGCAGCGACCGTCGAGAATCGCCGCTCGCGCATGAAGCTGCCCGTTCGTTTTGCGCGCATCCTTTTCCTCCGCTCGCCCGGCGCATCCGCACGTGTGCGCGCCGGAGTGCTGGAGTGTACTGAGGAGTTTGTCGAAGGCCGCATCGGCCTCTACGACGAAGCCGGTCAGCCGTGCGTCCTCGTGGATGGCTTCCGCGCGATCAGCGTCTCCGGCGTCCGCCGCTCCGGCTCGCCGGGCGGCACGCGCGATGTGCTCTATCACGTGGATTGGGAACGCACGCCGTCGCCCTCCGTGCATGCGCCGCGTCCGCCGCTGCCGCTGGAGCAACTTCAGGCCGCCGCCGCGCAGGCGTTCGGGCAAATCCTCGCCACGCGTGGCCGCGACGAACTGCAGGCGGCCATGCGCGCCGGCGACGATCTCACCGCCGCGCAACTCGCGCACGGTCTGCGCGAAATGGGGGTCACCGCTGGCAAAAAATTCACCGCCGATACCCTGCGCGTCGCCGTGCCGATGCAGCCGGTCTTCGAGCGCCTGATGGCCAGCCTCGCGAAGCGCGGCCTGCTCAAGAAAGCCGCCGCCGGTTACTCGGCGACCCCGGCCTTTGCGGCTGCCGCGGACTCGGCGCAGGAAGCATTGCGATCCTTCTTCCTCCAACACTCCGGTCATCTGCCGGAGGGGCTGCTCTGCGCGGGAAATTGCGCCGAACTCGGAGCGATTCTGCGTGGGGAAAAGGACGCCGTGCAGGTGCTGTTCGCCGGCGCGGGCGCGGAGTTGCTCGATCAATTTTACGGCGACGGCCTCTACACGAGCCCCTGGCTCGCAGCGATCGGCGCGGCGGTGCAGGAGGCCGCACGCCATTTGCCGGAAGGCCGCGGTCTGCGCATCCTGGAAATCGGCGGCGGCACCGCCGGCCTGCCCTCACTCGTGCTGCCGCTGCTCGAACGCGGCCTGCATTCCTACACTTTCACCGACGTGTCGGCGGCCTTCTTCCCCGGCGCGCAGCAAAAGCTGGCGGCCTTCCCTGAAGTTGAGTGCAAGATTTTCGATCTCGAAAAACCGGGCATCGCGCAGGACTTCGCCGCGGAATCGTTCGACCTCATCATCGGCACGAATGTGCTGCACGCGGTGAGCGATGTGCGCGCGACGCTTGGCTATTTGCACGAATTGCTGACGCCCGGCGGCAGCCTCGTGTTCATGGACACCGCGGTGCCGACTTTGTGGGTCGAAACCGTCTTCGGCCTTACGAGCGGCTGGTGGCGTTTCACCGACCGCGACCTGCGCCCGGAGCAGCCGTTGCTGGAGCGCGCGAAATGGGAGCGCGTATTGAAAGAAGCCGGCTACTGCGAGACGGCGTCGCTGGCAGGGCTGATCGGGCCGACGGGCGGCGAAGGCCAGATCGGCTTGCTCGCACGGAAAGCGTGGCAGCAGCCTGCTGCCGCTTCCGCGCTGCCGGAAGCACCGGCGGAAAAATCGTGGCTTATTTTTGCCGACGCCGCCGGGCTCGGCGAGCAACTCGCGACGCAACTGCGCGCCGCTGGAACTCGCGTCCGCATTGCGAAAGTGGGGAAGAAATTCGCCGCGTCCAAACCCGACCAGTTCACACTGCGCGTGGAAGCGCCGGAAGATTGGACGCAGCTCCTCGAAGCCTGTGTGGCCGAAACACCGATCGAGCGGATCATCTATCTTTGGAATCTCGACGCTCCCGCGGAGGTCGCCGAAGGCGACACGCTCATCGGCACCGATGCCTTGCTGCACCTCAGCCAGGCGCTCGAAGCGACGAAAGCTGCGAACAAGGTGCGGATCGATGCGATCACGCGCGGCGCCCAGCCGGCGGGCCGCGAGATCACCGCGACGACCGTGGCGCAAGCACCTGCCGTCGGACTTTTCCGCGTCATCCTCAACGAATATTCGAACCTCTCCTGCCGCGGCATCGACCTGCCGCCGGTCGCGTCCGAGGCTGATGCCGCATTGCTCTGGGGCGAACTCCAACGGAACGACGCCGAGCGCGAAATCGCATTCCGCGGCGAAGCGCGTTATGCGCAACGCCTCTCGCGTGGGCGCCCGTCCGTGGAACAGACGCTCGATCCGTCGGTGCCGCTGCGGCTCGAATCACGCGAACGCGGTCATCTCGACACGCTGCGCTTCGCGCCATTCGCGCTGCCTGTGTGCGCGCCGGGCGAAGTCCTGGTCGACGTCAAGGCAGCCGGCATGAATTTCCGCGACGTGCTCAAGGCGCTCGCGCTGTATCCCGGCGAAGCGCCGGACGCGCGCATCTTCGGCGATGAAATCGGCGGTGTGGTGCGCGCGGTCGGCTCGGACGTGAAGCATGTCGCGCCAGGCGATCGCGTCTTCGGCCTCGCGGTGTTCGGCCTCGCCACGCAGACGCTGGCGCGCGGTGGCGATGTCCGCCGCATTCCGGGCAAGCTGTCGTTTGAGGAAGCAGCCACGCTCCCGGTCGTCTTCATGACTTCGTGGCACGCGCTCAACAACGTCGCGCGGCTGCGCAAAGGCGAAACCATTCTCGTCCACGCGGGCGCGGGCGGAGTCGGCATGGCGGCGATCCAGATCGCGCACCATCTCGGGGCATCCGTCATCGCCACCGCGGGCAACGCGACGAAACGCGCGCTGCTCCACACGCTCGGCGTGAAGCATGTGATTGATTCGCGCCGCGGCGATTTTGCCGAGGCCGTCATGGAACTCACCAACCGGCGCGGCGTGGACGTTGTCCTGAACGCGCTCGCCTCCGAGGCGATCCCGATGGGCATGTCGTGCCTCGCGGAATTCGGCCGCTTCATCGAGATCGGCAAACGCGACATTTACCAAAACTCGCGCATCCCGCTCTGGGCGCTCCGCCGCAACGCATCCTTCCACGTCATCGCGATGGACGCCGTCTTCAGCGGCGACGAAGCGCTCACGCGGCAGATGCTCGGCGAACTCGCCGAACTGGTCGAACAAGGCGCCTTCTCCGCGCTGCCGTTCCGCTCATTCGCGGCGTGTCGCGTCGAAGCCGCATTCCGCCTCATGGCGAGCGGCAGGCACATCGGCAAAGTCATCGTCTCGTTCCCGGAGCCGTTCGTGCCGCGCCGTGGCGAAGCACTTCCGGCACCCTTCGCGATCAGGCCGGACGGCTGCTATCTCATCACCGGCGCGTTCGGCGGCTTCGGCACCGTGCTCGCCGAGTGGCTGGTGAAATGCGGCGCGCGCCACCTCGTGCTCACCAGCCGCAACGGTGCGGCGACGTCAAAGGCGGAAGCCTTCGTGCAAAGTCTGCGTGACCGCAAAGTCGGCGTGCGCGTGGTGAAAGCCGACGCCGGCTCCGACAAGGACATCGCGCGACTGCTCGCGGAAGTCCGTGCCGGCGATCGGCCGCTGCGCGGCGTGTTCCATCTCGCGATGGTCATCGACGACGCGCCGCTCGCCGCGCTCAACCGCGAACGCATGCGCACCGTGATGCAGCCGAAAGCCTACGGCGCTTGGCTGCTGCACAAAGGCACGCGCGACATGAAGCTCGATTGCTTCGTGATGTTCTCGTCCATCTCCAGCATCTTCGGAAATCCGGCGCAGGGAAATTACGGCGCAGCCAATTCCTTCCTCGATTCGCTCGCGCATCATCGCCGCGCGCTCGGCCTGCCGGCGCTCACGATGAACTGGGGCGTGCTCGGCGGCGAAGGATACGTCGCACGCAACGAACGCGTCGCCGAGTTCCTCGCGCGCCAGGGCACCACGGAACTCTCGCCCGGCGAAGTGATGGCGATCCTCGAATCGTCGCTCGTCGCCGGCAACACGCAGGTCGCCGCAATTCGCGTGGACTGGGCGAAGTGGCGGCAGTTCTTCCGCGCCATGCAGGAGAATCCGCTGCTCGAACGCATCCTCTCTTCCGTCGAAAGCCAGGAAGGCGGCGGCGTGACGAGCGACTGGCGGCACAAGATCGAGTCCGCCGCGCCCGAAGAGCGCGAACCGATCATCGCGGCCGCCGTGCGCGAAGTCGTCGGCTCCGTCCTGCGCGTGAAGCCCGACAGCCTGCGCGACGATCAGCCGCTCACCGATCTCGGATTGGATTCGCTCATGGGCGTCGAAATCGAGAACTCGCTCGAAGCCGCCACTGGCGTGGCTTTGCCTCCGGCCAGCCTCATGCGCGCGCGCACCATCGGCCAGATCGCCACGCTCATCGCCAGCCACATGGGCGGCAAGATCGCCGCCGCCGCTCCGGTCGCGGCTCCTGCTGAAATCGCGGTCACCGAGGAGGTCGATCTGGATGCGCTGTCCGATGAGGACATCGACCGGATGATCGGTGCCGAAGCGACTGGAGAGGAAGATCCCGATCCGCAGGGAGCCGTGCGCTAGATCAGCCGATCACCATGGCCGAAGACAAACGTGCGCTATTGAAACAACGACTGGAGAACGGACAAATCCGCCTCCAGCCGCTGACGTTTACTCAGCGCGAATTGTGGGAAACTTCGCCCGTGCCCGTCGCGGACGTGGCGAACCACATCTGCTGTCTCATCGAAGTGCGTGGCAAGGTGACGGCTGGCGATGCCACCGGCGCGATGCAGCAAGTGGTCGAACGGCAGGAGGCGCTGCGCGTGTCTTTCTTGCCGGGCAAGGACCGACCCTTGCAGATGATTCGGCAGGACAGCCAGGCAAACTTCCGCTCCCGCGAGCTGACCCCGTCACAATGCACGCCCGAAGCGATCGAGGAAATTGCGCGGGAGATTTTCAGCAAGCCTTTCGACATGCTCCAAGGCCCGCTGTACCGCGTCGAACTGCTGCGCCGCACAGCGGATGATCACGTCCTCGTCCTCGCGATTCACCACGCGACCGCCGATGGCTGGACGCTTGGCATCTTCATGCAGGAACTTGTCGTCGCCTACTTCCAGCGATTGCGCGGCGTCCGCGAGCCGCTGCCTCCCGTGGCGCTCAGCTACACCGCGTGGGGCGCCGCCGAACGCGCGTTCTGGCAGCCGGCGGAGCTGGAGCCGCGCGTGGCATTTTGGAAAAAGCACCTCGCGGGTTATCGCCGGCTTTGGAGTGCGATCGAGGGGCCGGACACTGCTTCCGGCACGCATCAGCGGATCGTCACCCATCTCCCCGCTGAACTTGCGACTGCCGCGAAGGAACTCGCCCGCCGATGCGGCGCGACACTTTTCAGCACCCTGCTCGCCGCGTTTCAGATCGCACTCTCGCGCTGGTCCGGTTCGGACGACATCCTCGTCGGTGCGCCGGTGGCAAACCGCACGAAGCAGTCGGTGAACGAAACGATGGGATCCTTCGCCGGGATCGTGCCTTTGCGCGGCAAGGTTGATCAGGAGCGCTCATTTTCTGCCAGCGTCCGCGCGGTGCATCAGACAACGATCGACTGCTTCGCCAATGCCATGCCCTTCGCCGAACTCGCCCAGGCGCTCGGCGATCCGGGAACGCCGGGGCACAATCCGATCTTCGAGGTGCGCTTCGCACTGCAAAACCATCCGATCCCCGACATCGTGATGCCCGGCCTGTCGGCAAAACTGCGGATGCGCTCCACGGGCACGGCGCGCTATCACCTCGCCTGCGAGATCACGGAAGAAGCACAACAACTCGAAGTCGTGTGGCTTTTCCGGCCAAAACTTTCCGCGCAAGCGGACGTGGAAAACCTCGGGTGCATGTTTGAGACTTTCCTCGCCGGCGCCTGCCTGCCATCTGCAACACGGGTCGCCGCCCTCGCCATCTGATTGCGATGAATCCAACTCCGACCGTCGAACCGCACGAACCACACTGGATCAGTCGCATCGCCTTTCCCGTGCTTGCGCTGCTGTTCTTCACCGCGCAAACGTCACTCGGTTTTGCCGTGTATCGCGGCAATTACGGGTTCGCCGCACCTCTGGCGCTGGTCTCCAGCCATCTCATGCACGGCATGTTGATCGGCTTCCACGAGGCCTCGCACGGTCTGTTGCGCAAGAGCCGGCTGCTCAATGAAATCGACGGCATGATCATCGGCATCCTCTCGCTGACGAGTTTCAGCCTCTACCGCGCTGCGCATCAATTGCACCACGCCTATCTCGCATCCGAGCGCGACGACGAGCTTTGGCCATTCATCCATCCGCGCATGTCGCGCACGGTACGGGTTCTCGCGGCCGTTCTCGAACTCACCATGGGCCTGTTCTTCACGCCCTTCCTTTTCCTCCGGACCTTCTTCCGCCAAGGATCACCCATCCGGAACAGGAAACTCCGCCGGCGCATCTGGACGGAGTTCGCGGTGATGGGGGCGTTCTGGACCGCGATCCTCACGGCGGTCGCGGTGTTCGGTTTGTGGAAATATTTCCTCTGGCTGCATCTCATCCCGGGATGGCTTGCGGCGAATATGCAAAGCTTCCGCAAATACGTCGAGCACGTCGGGCTCACCGGCTCGACGGTCAATGGCTCGACGCGCAGCATCGTGTCGGAAGGATGGGTTGCGGCGTTCATGAATTTCACCCTGCTCCATGAGCCGTACCACGGCGTCCACCATTGGCGATCCGGCCTCCCGCATCCGGAACTGCGGCAGCACGCCGGCGCCCTCGAACCAACCGTGCCGGAGGAACGCCCGCCGTTCCCGACCTTCCGCGCCGCCGTGTACGATCTGCTCATCAATCTCCCCAACCCGCGTGTCGGCGCCCAGTGGCGCGGAGTGACGAGAACCACGCGGCAGGAAATGGCGAAACAAGGACTGAACTGATGGCAATCCGTGAAACCGACACCGACTGCGTCTTCGAGGCCGTCGGGCTGAAAAAGGAATACGAGGACGGGCAGGTGAAGGCGCTGCGGGGTGTGGACCTTCGCATCGGCCAGGGCGAGTTCGTCGCGATAGTCGGGCAGAGCGGCTCCGGAAAATCCACACTGCTCCAGATGTTCGGCGCGCTGGACCATCCCAGCTCGGGCTCACTGCTCTACCGTGGGGCTTCGCTCGCCGGACATGAGGACCTCGCCTCCTATCGCGCGAACCAGATCGGCTTCATCTTTCAGGCTTTCCACCTGCTCCCCACATTCACCGCGATCGAGAACGTGCAGATCCCGATGTTTGAAACAAACCGCTCTGCGTCGGAACGAACCGTGCGGGCGATCGAATTGCTGAAGGCCGTTGGACTCGGAGATCGTCTGAATCATTTTCCGGCGAAGCTCTCCGGCGGAGAACGCCAGCGCGTCGCAATCGCCCGCAGCCTCGCCAATGGCGCATCGGTCCTGCTCGCCGACGAACCCACAGGCAACCTCGACAGCGAAAATGCACGCCTGATTCTGGACCTCATCCTGCGCCTCCGCCGTGAACAGAACTTCACACTCGTGCTGGTGACGCACGACATGGGCATTGCCCGCCAGGCCACGCGTATCATCCAGATGAAGGATGGCCAGATCGTCTCCGACGAGCCCAACGAAACTTTGCCGCATCACTGAAATGCCACTTCGCCCCGTCAGGCCCATGGATGCGGTGCAGGCTCTCTACTCAGAAGGCTCCCACGAAATGTCGGAGGCGATCGTGGCAAGCCTAAGCCACACCGTTTTCGACAAAGGGATCGTTCCATCGGCCGGCATGCTCCAGCGGGCAACGGCAAGGCTTGCCTACCAAGTCCTGAGATGGACCACAACCGCCCGCAAAGCCGATCACGCAGACCGTGATGCAGGCGCTTTCAGCAACCCTCTTCTTCAGCGGACAGGCCATCCCTTCGCCCGGGCTTTGCTGGACTCATCCAGCAGGGAGGCGGAGTCATTGGTTGAAGGCGGGGATCCAATGAACGGTCCATATATGATGCTTTCCGCCGAAGTCCTGAAGGCCAGCAACATCTGGGACCGGATTTTCATGAATTCTGTCCAGAGCAAGGATGTGCAACTCAGATTCATCTGGGAGACACGGGCGACATATGAAGCAGCCAGGAGCCGTCTGGAAAAGGGAAATTCAGTCCGGATGAAAAGCGTGGCCTCCGGCACCGGGCTGAGCATGATTTTGGCCTATGACCGACTGATTCGGGACCGTTACGACCCCGCGCGGATCACCGTACGCATCACCGACCGGGATCAAGCCAGCCTCGATAAGGCCAGACGGCTGCTGGCCAAACTGGCATTGCACCGCGGCTGGACGTCCGATGTGGAAGCTGAGGGGAAGATATCCCTGGGAAGGGAAGACGTTTTCGCAGAGCCGGGTCTGGCTGTTCCCAGCATAGAAAAGTATGATGTCGTCACGGCGGTGGGAATTCTGGACTACCTTCAGGGATTCACCTGCGACACGACAGAGCGACGCCTGGGTCTGCCGCAGCCGGAGGACGATTGGACTGCGGAACATCTGGCAGCAAGGCTGGCCAATATGACGACGGATTCCGCCACCCTGATCGTCAACACCTCCCGCCCCCACTCCAGCACCCGAATCCTGGAACTGTTTGGCAAGAGGTTTGACTACCGGAACAGGCAGAATCTGTCCGCGTTGCTGGCAACCGCTAATTTTTCCAATCCCACCTTGATGGGTTCCGGGCACATCTACGATGTGGAAATCTACGAAAAGCGCACATCCTAGCCGGATGCCATCCTAAGATTCGCAAGGAATTCTCCGTGCTAATGAAACTACGAAATGACGGTGGAACACTTAAGAACATGCCCGACAGCGTCCGATTGCTGGATTCGAGAAATTGCTTCGTGACCGCCATTGACAAGATCCCCTTCGTCAAAGTGATTCAAAATCATTCCATCACCGCAGATCGCGGCAAGGGGCGGCGCCTTGATCCTACCAAAGCGCAAAACTCCGGCCGCACCGTGCCTTGTCGGAACAGCCGTCTCGACGGTGCGGATAGCGAGTTGGCCAGCATTTCTCACACTACGCAGGCGAGCCGCGTTTGCAGCGTGGCTCTCCAGAGCTGCGCCGTGCCGTTGCTCACTGCGGCGCAGCTCGGGAGAGCTACGCTACGGGAACGCCGCCCGCCTCGCAGGTGTGCAGCAGGCGGTGCAACACCCTGTCACGTCCCACGCCATGAGTGTGAGAAATGCGGGTTAGTCTCAATGCCTTTCGGATCTTCGACACCAAGGAGGCAGGGAATCGAATGGGGCGCGCCTCTCGAATCCCGAAGGGATTCCGTCCTCCAGCCCAGGGTTGCGAGGAACGAGCCACCCTGGGTCACCGCGGGCATGGCTCCCAACCCCAACGGGGTTGAGACCTGCGTGAGGCAAAGGCCGCAACCCCGTTGGGGTTGTTGCGTTGCGACCCCGGTTCCCAGGGTGGCTCGTTCCTCGCAACCCTGGGCTTTGATACGGAATCCCGTTGGGATTCCCACTGCGAATATCCGAAAGGCATTGGGGTTAGTCTTCACTGGCGGTCACTGGACCAATCGGAGTCCCGACGGTATCGCCGGGTTGCAACGGATATTGCTCAAACACCTTCGCCAATCGGTGGGCGATCAGTCCAAAGGCGCGGAGAGCCCACGTGCCATCTTTTCCAAATGACTTTTTTTACCATCGTAGTTCGCGGACTCCTGCGACGCCCTGTCCGCACTGGATTGACTCTGGTCGGGATTTCCGTCGGCATCGCCGCCGTCGTGGCGCTGGTCGGGATGGCCTCGGGCTATGAAAAGGGGATCGGCAAGCAGTTGGACGTCATCGGAATTGATGTCGTGGTCAGCAACATGAGCGGCGGAATCATGCCCAAGGTTTACGACGCCTCATTGCAAACCCAGATAGCAAAGTTACCGAACGTTGCTGCCACCACCGCCGTGCTGATGCAAATGCTGAGCATCGAAGACGCACCGATGATGATGGTGTCGGGACGGCAGTGGGGCGGATTCGCCTGGGAGAAGCTCAAGCTAATCGAGGGCCGGATGCCCAACGACGGCACGGAGCAGGCCGTGGTCCTCGGTCGTCTGGCGGCGGATGTGCTGAAGAAGAAGATTGGCGACAAAGTGCAGATCGAGGCGGATGAACTGCCCGTGGTCGGGATTGTGGATGGCCAGGCTTTGGTGGAGAACGGTGCCATCATCCTTTCCCTCCCGGTCCTTCAGGCGGTCACCGGAAACGAGGGCAAGGTGAACTTCATCGACATCCGCGTCACTCCCAAGACCACCAAGGAGGAGGTGGCCCGGCTCTGCGAACAGGTGAAGGAAATTTTCCCCGCCGGCCGCGCGATGGTGGCGAGCGAAGTGGTGGGCTCGAGCCAGGGATTTCAGATCGCCAGGGCGATGAGCTGGAGCACTTCGATATTAGCAATCGTCGTCGGCGTGCTCGGCGTGATGAACACGATGATGATGACCGTCTTCGAGCGCACCCAGGAGATATGCGTGCTGCTCGCGATCGGCTGGAAGCGCGGACGGATCGTCCGGATGGTCCTGTGGGAATCGGCGCTGCTCGGCTTTCTCGGCGGCCTGTGCGGCGTGGCCATCGGCGTGATCGGCGTGAAGCTGCTCACCACGTTGCCAGCCATCCGCGGGATGCTCGAGCCGGACCTGAATCCGCGGCTCCTCGCCACCGCCGTGGGCATCGCCGTGGTGGTGGGCGTTTTCAGCGGACTCTATCCCGCGTGGCGGAGCTCCCGCCTCACACCCAGCCACGCACTGCAAGGCTGACGAACCATCCACGCTTACCAATCCATTCCCATGAAATCATTCCACCTCGCCGCTGCCGCCATTAGCCTCGTGCTCGCCTTCCATTCGCAAGCCGCCGATCCCGCGTCGCCGATGTCCGCGGGTGAACTGGCTTCGCGGCTCAGCACACTTCGCCAAACCGGTTCGTCGTATGTGCGGCTGCGGATGGAAATCAACGGTGCCAGGAAGGAAACGCTGCAGCTTCAAATCAAAGAGCGCCGCTCGAAGAATGCGACTGATGTCGTGTATCAGGTGCTGTGGCCGAAGGAGCGAAAAGGCGAATCCGTATTGCTTCGGAAGAGCGGGGCTCGCGCCGCCAGCGGTGCAGTTTTCACGCCTCCGAATACCCTGCGCACGATCGACGATCTCAAAGGATCGCTGCTGGGCAGCGACCTTTCGTATGAGGACGTCGTCGAGGATTTCTTCGCGTGGGACCGGCAGGCGCTCGTCGGTGCCGAGGCGGTGGACGGCGTGACCTGCCAGATTCTCGAATCAAAACCGGACAAAGGCGACCGTTCGACCTACGGCAGCGTGCGGAGCTGGATCGACACGCGGCGAATGGTCCCACTCCGCGTCGAGAAGTTCTCCGGCTCCGGGCAATTGCTCCGCCGCATCGACACCACGCGCGTAGTCGCCGATGCCGGTCATCACATTCCCGCAAATCTCGCGGTGAGCGGTGCCCGGCGCGGCTCATCCACGGAACTCGACGGCTCCCGTATCAAGCACGACGTGGCTTACACCGGCCGCGATTTCACCACGGAAGGCATCAAGGAAGTCGCCACGCCGCGCGGATCCCAGGATTAGCCATGTGCGGCATCGCCGGGGTGATCGATCTGGTCCGTGAGCGGACGGTGCCGGACGATGTCATGCACAGGATGGCCCGTGCCATCGTGCATCGCGGGCCGGATGAGGAGGGCTTCCACTTTCGCCCGGGCCTTGCGCTCGCGTCGCGCCGGCTGAGCATCGTCGGGCTGGCGGACGGCCAGCAGCCGGTGACTAATGAAGACAGGAGCATCACCGTCGTCTTCAATGGCGAACTGTTCGACCATCTGGACCGGCGGCGGGAACTGGAGGGGCGCGGCCACCTTCTGGTGAAGCACTGCGACACGGAGATCATCCCGCACCTCTGGGAAGACCATCGGGAAGCCATGTTCGAGCGGCTGCGCGGGCAGTTTGCCATCGCGCTGTGGGACGAGCACGTGCGGCAGTTGACCCTCGGGCGGGATCGCTTTGGCATCTGCCCGATCTATTGGACGCGGCAGGGTGACTGGCTGCTGTTTGCCTCCGAAATCAAGGCGCTCCTCGCTTCGGGCATGGTGCCTGCAAAGCCGGACCGGCGCGGGATCGATCACATCTTCACGTTTGCCGCCATGCCGGGACCGCGGACTTGTTTTGAAGGCATCCAGCTCCTGCCTCCCGGCCACTATCTGCAAATCACGCCCGGGAACGGACGCGGCGCGTCGCCCGTGCTCAGCGAGCGCGCTTACTGGGAGATGAACTTTCCCGATCGTGGCGATGAGGATCCGGGTATCGACCAGAAGCGTCTGGTGGATGACTTCGAGCAAGTCCTGCTGCAAGCGGTCGAGGAACGCCTGCGCGCCGATGTGCCGGTGGGCGCGTATTTGTCTGGCGGGGTGGATTCGAGCATGATCGTGGCGATGGCATGCCGGCTCAAAGGTCCGGCGATCAACACCTACACCGTTCGCGTCGATTCCCCTGAACTCGACGAACTCAGCGCCGCCAATCTCACCGCGCAGCACGTCGGTACGAAGCCGCCGATCGTGCAGGAGTTCCGCAAGAGTGACGCCATTGAGGCTTATCCGCGCCTGATCCACGCAGCCGAGGCACCGGTGGTCGATACGTCGTGCGCTGCCCTGCTCCTGCTGGCCCGGCGGGTTCATGACTGTGGACAAAAAGTCGTTCTCACGGGAGAAGGCGCGGATGAATGGCTGGTCGGTTATCCGTGGTATAAGCTGGCCAAGTTAATCGACTATCTGGATGCGCTGCCCGGTGTGCGGCTCAGCGAGTTCGCGCGCCGCGGCTACCTCCGGCTCAACGGCGTGCCGCAGTATCCCCGCGAGTTCAGGAAGGGAGTAGAAGACACCATCGGCGGTCCGAACGCATGGATCGATGCCTATGGCCTGATCACCCTGTCCAAGCTCCGCTTCTACTCCGAGGAGATGCATGCAGTGCGCGAGCAGTCGAGCCCGTGGGCCGAGCTGCAATTCCCGCTCGAGCGCGCGAAGCGCTGGCATCCGCTGAACCGCGGCATCTGGATGGCCGGCCGCGTCGCGCTCGCCGGGCTCCTGCTCCAGGCCAAGGGCGACCGCATCGCGATGCAGGCGTCGGTCGAGGTGCGGTATCCTTTTCTCGATGAGGAAGTCTTCGATTTCCTCGCGCGCATTCACCCACGCTGGAAGCTGCGCGGATTCCGCGACAAACATCTGCTGCGTCTGCTGGCCGAACGCTGGGTGCCCAAAAGCATCGCGCGGCGGCAAAAGGTCATCTTCCGCGCGCCGCTGGACAGTTTCCACATGGACCCGGAGCCCGCTTACGTCGCGCAGCTTCTGAGTCAGGAATCCCTGCGCCGCACCGGCTATTTCGATTTCGCGGCGGTGCATCATTGGCGGCAGGCATTTCGGAAAATGCGACCCGGCTCGCTGCCCCGGCTGTCCATCGAACTGGGCCTGGCTGCCGTGGTGGCGACGCAACTCTGGCACCACCAGCATATAGATGCGAACCTCGCTGAACTGCCGTAACGCGGCAGCAGCGAACTTCCTCAGCGCAGTTTTTGGAGGATCTGCCTCCCTATTTCCTTCGTCTCCGGATCGTCCTTTTCGGTATTGGGCAGCACGAGTCCCGTGTTGATGCATTTCCGCGCGTCGTCATTGCGGCCCATCTGCTTGTAGGTGCGGCCGAGTTCGATGTGGTGCATGAGCCGATCCGGTTTGAGCAGGATGGCCTTCTCGAAGCAGCGCACCGCATCCTCGTATTTCGCCGTCGGCAGACTTCCGTAGGCCATCTTCGCCATCGCGCGCTTGAAACCGCTGATGTCCGCGACCGCCAGATACCAGCGCCCCAGGACCTGCCATGCCAAATCATTCGCGGGGTCCAATGCGATCGCTTTCTCCGCAGCGGTCTTGATGAGAGGCGAGTTGACAAACTGTTCCTTGTTACTGAGCAGAGGCGTCACCTTCCCGTAGCTGATGGCCAGCGCGAGGTGCGTCTCCGCACTGTCCGGGGAAATGGCCAGGGCGCGCTTTGCATATTCCAGCGCAGTCTTGCCGAGCGACAGCTTCTCCTCAGTTTTCGCCGCCTCACTCATGAGATGCCGATACTGCCGCGAAATGCGCACCAGAAGCGGTGCATTCTTCGGTTCGAGCTTCTCTGCCGGAAGATAATACTTCAGCGCATCAGCCGGCTGAAGTTTGACGTAAAAGACGTCGCCCTTCTGGATCAGTTCTTCCACCGTATCCGCCGAAATACTGGGGTTTGGAAAAATCAATGTGACCGCTACGAGGAGCGCGAGGAAAAAAAAGGGTAATCGCATGTCTTAGGGAATTGCTGGGAGGTTCACTGTTCTCGTTTCTTGGCTCGCTTACCATTTAGTCTCATTGGCGGCGAAATTCCACTCACATTCTTCTCACTGCCACCTCCACGAGGCGGCGTCCCTTCAGGAACCCTGCTTCGCTTCGTGGCGTGCCGCCCCATTTGGCCGGATTCGTTTCCGCGGGCGCAGGGGGTTGCTCGGATTCGCAGACGGCGGGTCATACGTTCAAGGTGCTGGAGGCGGCGCGGGCGCCGGGGGTGAAGGAGGTGGCGCTGGATGCGGAGGTGATCGAGGCGCTGTGTGCCACGGAGGTGGAGGAATGGCAGCCGGAGGCTGAGTTGCGGGTGCTGGCGCTTTGCAAGGAGGGGCTGGCCACGCAGGCGCGGCGGGCGATCGAGCTGCGCTACGAGCAGGCGCATCGTCCGCCGGAGATCGCGCAGCGCATGGGGTGACGGATGGGGTGCGTTGGACTTTCGTCTTCTCCCACGTCTTCGAGCCTGTGGAGTCTTTCCTGTCCGGCCGCAGAAGGTGGCCGTGGATTTTCAAGTGAAGATCCACAGTAGTCTCCCGAGGTTCCACCCTCTGGTTTCAGAGGGAGTGGGCAGAGTTGGATTCGAACCAACGAAGGCGTAAGCCAGCGGATTTACAGTCCGCCCCGTTTGGCCACTTCGGTATCTACCCTTTGCGGTGGGGCGTGGGATATACGCAGGCACCGCTTCGGGCGCAAGGGTTTCGGCGGAAAATTTCTCGCCCGGTGTGCGGGGTCACCAAGGCCACAGCTTCTTCCAGAAGGACGGCTTGGTCGAAGGCGTCGCACCGGCTGGTGTGGGCGACGGTGTGCCCGGGAGCTTCTCGCGCGGGATGATGCTGACTTTGCGGAGGATGACCCGCTCGATGGGGTAGTCGTTCGTGTCGGCGGAGCGGTTCGAGATGGTCTCGAGGACGTCGAGTCCGCGGATGACGTTGCCGAAGACGGTGTATTTGCCGTCGAGTTGCGGCTGGGGGGAGATGCAGACGTAGAACTGGCTGCCATTCGAGCGGCGTTGCGGGTTCACCTTGTCGGCCAGGCGGGCGGCGGCGACGGCGCCCTTCGTGTGCTTGCGCCGGATCTCCGGTGCCTGCGTGTAGCCGGGGCCACCGGTGCCGACGGCGGAGCGATCCTTCTTTTTGCTCAGTGGGTCGCCGGTCTGCACGATGGCGGTGGGGATGGCCCGGTGAAATGCGCAGCCTTTATAGAAGCCTTTTCCGGCGAGCTTCTTGAAATTGGCGACCGTCGCAGGTGCGTCCTTTTCGTAGAACTCGATGGCCACTTGGCGGGTGGTGCCGTCGTCGAAACGGATTTCGAGCAGGGCGACATCGTCGGCGCGGGCGATGGCGCTGAAGGCGAGGAGGAGCAGGATTTTTTTCATGTGGTAAATGGCAGGGGATGGACTGCGATGCGCACGGCTGCGTCGGGCGCATCGGCCGGTGCGGCGAGGAATTCCCCGCCGACCGCATCGCGGCGGAGATAGCCGAGGGCGATGGGACGGTCGAGCGCGAAACTGAACGCTGTGCTCGTGACACGCCCGAGGTCGCGGGAGGGGTCGGCGCTGGTGAAGATGCGGGAGCCGGCGGTGAGCGGCGTCCCATCGGGCGAGATGAAGCCGCGGAGTTCGCGGTTCACGTGGCCGACGCTGCGCAGTCGCGAGATGACTTCCTGGCCGATGTAGCAGCCCTTGTGAAAGTCGATGTGCGTGCGGTCGAGCCCGGCCTCGTGCGGGAGGGTGGTTTCGTCGAGATCGAAGCCCCAGCGCGGGACGCCGTGTTCGATACGGATGAGTTCGAGCAAATCCGCCGAGAGCACGGGAAGCCGGGCAATGATCTTTTCCCACGCGGGCGGCAGGTCCTTCCGGAATGGCGGGAACCAGTCGAAGCCCGCGACACCGAAGCGATTTGCGGGCAGGAGACCGGGGCGGATTTCCTCGGGCACGTCGTCCGGCTTCACTCCGGCGAAGTGGATGATCGCGACGCTGTCGGTGACGTCCTCGATCGTCACGTCGTCGGCGATGATGTAGCGCTCGATCCGCGGCGGGAGTGTGTCGGCGACGGCTGGATCGGCATCGATGAGCACACCCGATGGTCCGATGCTGATGAAGACATCGGCGCAGAGCCGGCCCTTGGCGGAGGTCACGCAGGCGGGCAGCACGGATGGGGATTTTGCGGCAGCGACGTTCGCGGTGACCTGGCCGTTGATGTAGCGGATGCGATCCGCGCCTTTGAACAGGAGCTTCAGCCGCGAGCCGAGGTCCACGACGCCGCCGCGTTCGCGGAAGGTGCGGTATTCGCCCGCGGTGACGCTCATGGGCTGACCTGCGGTTTCGCTGGGCCGGCGTTGTCGTCGAAGAGCTTGGCGACAGCGGCGTAATCGAGATCGCCCCAGCTTTTCATCACCGCGCCGTACATCACGCCGCCGACTGTGCTGGTGGCCGGCACGTCCACGTCGAGCCGGTTCGCGAGTTCGATGCCGAGTTGCACGTCCTTGAACATGTGCTTGAGCGCGAAATGCGGCGAATAGTCGCCCGCGAGCATCGCGGGCAGCTTCAGGTCGATCAGGCCGCTGCGCATGGCATTGTGCTCGATGGCATCGGCGAGGGCCTGTGGGCGGATGCCGGCGCGCTTCACGATGGTGAGCGCCTCGGCGAGAGTCTGCACGGTGACGGCGCTGATGAGATTGGTGACCACTTTCACGATGGCGGCGTGGCCGACTTCACCGATGCGGACGATGGCTTTGCTGGTCGCTTCGAGGATCGGTTTCGCGCGGAGGAAATCCTCCTCCTCGCCGCCGATGTAATAGACGAGCTGGCGCTTGTCCGCAGCGCCCTTGCTGCCGGTGAACGGCGCATCAAGGAAACGCGCGCCGAGCTGCCGGACGCGCTGTGCGGCGGCGAGCGTCCCATCGAGGCCGATGGTGGCGTTGCAGATGATGAGGTGTTGCGGCGTGATGGCGGCGCTCATGGCCTCGATGGCCTCCATGACGGCCTTCGCATCCGCGACGAAAAGCTGGATGACCTCGCATTCCTGCGCGACTTCGGCGGGTGAGCCGAGGAAGTTCGGCGCGGGCTTCGGGGTGCGGTTCCACACGCAAGTATTGAATCCCCCATGGCGCAGTCCCGCCGCGACGCGGGTGCCGATGATGCCGAGACCGATGACGCCTACATTCTTCCTGCTTATTTTGGATTGTGCCATTGCCAGTGAATTGCCGCGCGCAATGCAGCAGGAAGATCGCCCGGCGGCAATAAGGGAACGCCATCACCCGAGGGCAAGCGCCGCGAATGCCTGTGGTCTTGAAGCGGAAGGGCCCTCAGCGGCGTTCGACGTCGAGCCCCGCACAGCGGCTTTCCGCCCACGCTGGCTCCCCGCGATCTTCCCGGGCGGCGCCCTACTTTTTCGGAGGCTGCCCCGCTGGCGGGATCGTCAATCCGGCGGGAGCCGCGGGCGAGGGCAGGTTCACCTTCACGTCCGCTGTCTTGCGCAGGCTCTCGATCACTCCTTCGATGGCGCTTTGCTTCCGATTCCGCTCCAGGAACGCGAGAATCTGCGGCTTGGATTCCTCGAACGGCTGTTTGCCGCCCGCCTTGCGGTCGGTCACCTTGATGATGTGGTAGCCGAACTCGGTGCGCACGGGTTCCGGGGAGATCTCGTCCTTCTTCAATTTGAAGGCCGCTAGGGCGAAGGGCTCCACCATCGCGCCCTGCCGCGGGAAAAAGTTCAGGTCGCCGCCGCGCTCGGCCGCGCCCGGCTCTTCGCTGAGTTCGCCGGCCAGCTTGGCGAAGTCCTCTTTCTTCGTTCGCGCCATCGCGCCCTCGGCCTTCTTCAGCGTCTCGGTGACCTTTTCCGGCGACGCATCGGGCGTGAGGCGGAAGAGGATGTGACTCGCGCGCACCTCCTCCGGTTTGTCGAAATGCTGCGGGTTCTTCTCGTAAAAATCCTTCGCGTCCGCGTCGCTCGCGTCCGTGGTCTTGCCTTTGATCTGCTCGTCCACCCACTGGCGCTGCTGCATCCGCTTCTGGATGTCCGCCTTCACCTTCTCGATCGTCATTCCCATCTGGGCGAGTTCCTTCTTCGCGTCTTCCTCGGTCGCATTCCGACCCTTGAGGATCTTGGCGAATTCGGCATCGACCGCGGCAGCCTCGACCTTCACACTGGCGCAGGCCTTGTTCATCAGGCGCTCGTTGATCATGTCGTCGAGCAGCATCCGGAAAATCTGGGGCTTCTGGTCGGCAGGGACGGCATCCGCCGGCATGCCGCGGCTCGCTGCGGCGCGGGAAAAGGCTTCCTCGATTTCGCCCATGGTGATCGCTTCGCCGTTCACCGTGGCAGCGACCTCGGCGGGCTGTCCGGCGGGCTTCTGTGCGGCAGGTTTCGGTGGGGCGGGCGCGGCTTTCGGCTTGGCATCCGCGCCGATGACGGCTGCCGCGGCTGCGAGCGAAAGAGCGATGGTGACGGAAGGGGTACGGTGGGTTTTCATGAAGGAAGCGCGGACGCTTGCATGCCTCCAGCCAAGTGGCGAGGGGTTTTGGGAGAAATTATCCGGCACCTGCGGAGGTCTGAGAATGCGGCGCTGCGCCACATTTTTTTTACAAACTCGGCACAGCGTCCTGACAACCCCGGGGACGGGTGCGCGCAGGCTCCGCGTCCAATGAATCACAGCAGTTGCTCGCAGCGGAAAAAAGCGGCAAACATTCACACGGCCCCAGCGAACCCCCAATGACCCATGAAAATCCATTCCCGACTTGCAGTCATCATCCACCTCCTTTTTCTGCCGCTCTCGCTCCTTGCGGCGGGCAAACGTGATGCCATGTGGAAGGAGGTCGAGGACGCGGAGAGAAAGGGGCTGCCGAAGACGGCCATCGAGAAGCTCGCGCCGATCCTCGATGCGGCAATGAAGGAGAAGGCGTGGCCGGAGGCGATCAAGGCGGTCGCACGGAGAATTGCATTCGAGGGGCAGATCGAGGGAAACAAGCCGGAGGAAAAGATCACCCGCATGGAGGCGGAGATTGCGAAGTCGCCGAAGGAGATGGTGCCGGTGATGGATGCGATCCTCGCGAACTGGTATTGGCATTACTTCCAGCAGAACCGCCACCGCTTCCTGCGCCGCACGGCGACGGCGGAGGCGCCGGGGAAGGATTTCACGACGTGGGATCTGCCGCGGCTGTTTGCGGAGATTGACCGGCAGTTTACCAAGGCGCTCTCCGCGGAGGCAGAGCTGAAGAAGATCGCGATCGCGAGTTTCGATGAACTGCTGCAAAAGGGCGCGGTGCCGGACAGCTACCGGCCGACGCTGTTTGATTTCGTGGCGCACGAGGCGCTGGCGTTTTATTCGTCGGGTGAGCAGGCGGGATCGAAGGCGGAGGATGAGTTCGAGATCTCGGCGGACAGTCCGATCTTTGCAGCGCCGGCAGAGTTTTTGAAATGGGAGCCCGATGGAGCGCCGCCCGTCCCGGCGGCCACCCCAAATGCGAAGCCTGATCAAAATGGCGCTGCGCGCGGTGCGAACGTGGCCGCCGG